>ENA-ORSK01000517-ORSK01000517.1-human-gut-metagenome-genome-assembly--contig:-NODE-517-length-38736-cov-45.148833_pt1 | contig 38736 bp, 24 predicted proteins | sample MGYA00242192_ERZ509159 | MGnify/ENA primary metagenome ERZ509159 (study PRJEB26280, sample SAMEA2338663) | human gut metagenome | biome: human gut; feature: human-associated habitat; material: faeces...
CAGCCCCGGTGGGGCATTGGGGACCGTATTCCCCAAACCCCTTGCGTCGCTTCGCTCCGAGTTTGTTGTTTTGCATTATTACTATTATATTTAAGAAATATTTTTGGATTTGTTTTCGAATATGGATGTGCAGAGATTATATTCGGCATTCTTGGAATGCGGGCGTGTGACGACGGACAGCCGTGCCATCAGCGGCGGGGAGATGTTCTTTGGACTGAAGGGCGAGAATTTCGATGGCAATGAATATGCTCTCAAAGCTCTTGAGGCAGGGGCTCGTTATGCTGTTGTGGATGAAGGATCTGCGGCAGCCACGTCTGGCGATCCTCGTGTTGTCGTCGTGCCGGACACGCTGGAGGCCTTGCAGGCTCTGGCACGTCACCATCGCGAGAACACTTTTGTGGACGGCAAACGTCTGACTGTCCTCGGATTGACCGGGACCAACGGCAAGACCACGACCAAGGAACTGATCACGAGAGTGTTGTCGGTAAAGTACAAAGTCACGTCCACACAAGGCAACCTGAACAATGACATCGGAGTGCCTCTGTCTGTCCTGAACATCAATTCCAAGACTCAGATTGCGGTTATTGAGATGGGAGCCAGCCATCCTGATGACATAGAAAAATTGGTCAAGGTCTGCGAGCCGGACTATGGTCTTATCACGAATGTCGGCAAGGCGCACCTGCTTGGGTTCGGCAGCTTTGAGGGCGTGAAGAAGGCCAAGGGAAAGTTGTACGACTATATTTCCGAACACGGAGGGAGCATATTCCTTAATGCCGATGATGAGAATCTGGTCGCTATGGCCGCCGAGCGTAAGGGCTTGAATGTCATTGAATATGGCATCGGTTATTGGAACGCTATGGTTCTGCCGTCCGATGCGGACCATCCTTTTGTCCGGATGGCCATTCCGGACCAGGTCGCCTCTTTAGTCGCTTCGACAGGCTCGGCGACCGAAGATTCACCGGTCCCTGAGCCTGTCGAAGAGCCTTTGGTTCGACAATGCTCACCAATCTCTGATGCGACCGAAAACACGGAAAACACTGATAGCACGGAAAACCTGCTGTGTTTCGAAACCAATCTGGCCGGTGCGTACAATGCCAACAACATAGCGGCAGCCATCGCCGTAGGCCTTCACTTCGGAGTCTCCCTCGAAGATGCCATCCAGGCTGTGAGTGAATATATTCCTAAAAACAACCGCTCACAGTTGGAAAAGACGGATCGCAACATTTTGATAGAGGATGCCTACAACGCCAATCCGACGAGTATGGCGGCCGCCCTTGACAACCTTGCCACTGTGCAGGCTGCACATAAAGCCGTAATGATAGGGGATATGCGTGAACTTGGCACGGAGTCTGTCGCCGAGCATATTGCCATATTAAAGAAATTGGCATTGATGGATTTGGATCTTGTCTGCCTCGTAGGTGAAGAGTTCCGTAAAGCTTTTGACTCGGAACAGATGGTTCGACAGGCTCGCCATCCGTTCGCTTTGGGCGCTGAGCCTGTGGTTCGACAATGTTCGCCAACCAGCGAAGTGTCCCCCTCAAATACGAAATGGTTCCCGACCTCGGATGATCTGGTTACTTGGCTGAAGTCAAACCCAATCTCCAACCACACAATCCTCATCAAAGGTTCCCGTGGCATCCGGATGGAGAAGATTTTGCCCGGGCTATAGGAAATTTCCTCTCGTCAAAAATCATGGTGAGTCCCGTGACCGGCACTTTGTCGATGCGTGTCTGGATAATATATCTGGCAAGCATTCCGACAAAGTAACCTATTGTCAGTCCGACAATTGTCCCGACAATCACATCGCCGAGATAATGCTTCCCGACGAATATCCTGCTGACAGCCACCAGTGCCGCCCATGTCAGCGCGAACTTGTAGAAGCCGTTGTAGGTGTGTGTGCGGTCGTTTCTGAATCCGATGATCAGGCACATCACAAGGGCGAAGGCATTTGCCGCATGCGCCGAGAAGAACCCGTAGAACCCTCCGCGGCCTTCCAGCACGTTCAGCCCTCCGAGGAGCATCCTCGCGCTGTAGCTTGGCCTGAGTCTATCGACTGAATGTTTTACGATCGTGGAGAACTGGTCACACAGCCCGAACGCGATTCCGACAGAAACCAGCACAACCAGAGCCTTTTTCCATCCAAGCCTTCTGAACAGGAAATATGCGCAGATCGCATACGCCGGGATCCACACCGTCTTGTCCGACATCAGCATCCAGAGCTGGTCCGTTGCCGGTGTGCTGAAACTGTTCATAAACAGGGTGGCGTTCTGATCAATCCTGTGCAGGAATCCTATGAGTGAAGCGCTGACCATAGCATGTCCTTTAAGTCCTTGATCCCCTCACCGCTGACCGATGAGATGAACACGTGCTGAATCCCTTTAGGGAGAGTTGGCTCAATTTCCTTTTCGATGTCTTTGTCGATCAGATCGCACTTGGTGATGGCCAGCACACGGTCCTTGTCCAGAAGCTCTGGGTTATATTCCTTAAGCTCGTTAAGCAGGGTCTCGTAGCTCGCCTTTATGTCATCCTCTTCCGCCGAGACCATGAAGAGCAGCACCGAGTTCCTTTCTATGTGGCGGAGGAAGCGTATTCCTATGCCCCTTCCTTCGTGTGCACCCTCGATGATCCCCGGGATGTCTGCCATCACGAATGACTGATCGTCATAGTATTGCACGATTCCAAGATTGGGTTCCAGTGTCGTGAAGGCGTAGTTCGCGATTTTCGGCTTGGCCGCTGTGACAGCCGCCAGCAAGGTTGATTTTCCAGCGTTAGGGAAGCCAACAAGCCCGACATCCGCCAGCACCTTGAGCTCAAGGATGAACCATCCTTCCTGTCCTTCCTCGCCAGGTTGCGCGTACCGTGGAGTCTGGTTGGTCGCCGTCTTGAAGTTGTTGTTGCCCAAACCGCCGCGTCCTCCCTTGCAGAGGATCCGCGTCTGTCCCGGCTCCATCATCTCGAACAGCACCTCTCCGGTCTCCGCGTCCTTCGCCACAGTACCCACCGGCACGTCCAGAATGATGTCCTCGCCGTTCTTCCCGGTCCTAAGTCCGCCTTCCCCGTGCCCGCCTTCCTCCGCCTTTATGTGCTTGCGGTACTTGAGGTGGATCAAAGTCCAGAACTGCGGATTCGCCCGAAGGATGATATGTCCTCCGCGTCCACCGTCTCCACCGTCCGGTCCCCCCTTAGGCACATACTTGGCTCTGTAAAGGTGCATCGATCCCGCACCCCCATGCCCTGAGGCGCACCAGATCTTCACGTAGTCTATGAAATTGCTGTCCGGCATAGTACTCTATAAATCAATTTGTCAAATGATTGCGCAGACTCCCGTGCGGGTTTTGCGCGGCACCATTGCGCGCTGTAAAACACCTTTTTCTAATCGTGTTCTTCACGCCGTTCCTCCCCGAAGCCTTCAATCGTACAAAGATAGTGAAAGTTTGGGAAAGAAAGGTTATTCTGAAATAATGAGCGAGAATGAGTCAAAATGTACTTCCGTACTCTAAGAGCGGAATTTCGGCCTAAAGTCGCTCGTGAGGGAACAATCATCCTTATAGAAGCGTGAACTAGGCTAAATATCGCTTGTAGGAGAACATTATAATGCTCCTGTGGTGTGTGCATGACACATTCCCACCGATTATTGACAGGGGTTTGCAATTACAATGAGATAATGTATTTTACTGCAAACAGTCTGCTTGCGGAGGTTTAGTTGATGATGTGATAGTCAACAACCTTGGCTTATGCTCGCATATTCTTTTGAACAGGATTTCCGGTTGTAATGATGGATAATTTATGACAATCGTTAAACAAACACACACACACAAAGGGGAAGTGTGGAGGTTAATCTTCTTTGAATGAAGGAGTTATCTACTCGTCCTCCAACTTGTTTCGGGTAGGAGGAACTATTGGTGATTACTTGATTACTACCGTGTTAGCCTCCATGCCAGGAATATCATGTGTCAGAGTTTTTAGTGTAATTATTGCAAATTAATGTTATTTTTGTGCCGATAATCAATGAGTGAACCCACTTGAAAAAGTGCCATTTGCCACTTTTTACCCCTTACAGAAGTATCTGCGAGGCACAGTTTTTTTTCAAAAACGACTTTTTCAAGTGGACTCATGAGTTGAAGCAAGAAAGACAACTTTATGGCAAAAATCGCCTTCATTGACCTTGAAATAGATGGCAAAGGCAGGATTCTGGACATCGGGGGAGTGAAAAACGGACTGAGCTTTCATTCCGCGAGGATTCCGGAGTTTGCGGACTTTGTCTCTGACTGCGGCTGTCTTTGCGGGCATAATATTGTCGGGCACGACATCAAATACCTGAAGCCATTTCTTAATAAGGAATATGTCCTTGTCGATACCCTTTATCTCTCGCCGCTGCTTTTCCCGCAGAAGCCTTACCATAAACTTCTCAAGGATGACAAGATTCTTACGGAAGAACTGAATAACCCGTTGAATGACAGTTTGAAGGCTCAATCTCTCTATGATGATGAGGCGATGGCGTTCAAGGCCTTGGACAAGGATTTCCAACAGCTGTACTATGATCTGCTGAACGAGGATATCCACTTCTCAGGATTTTTCAAAAGCATTGAATATGTCCCCTCAAGGAAGCCGTTCTTTTTCCGGAAATCCACTGCGGACATCTTCCGAGAGTTATTTAAAGGCAAGATTTGCGAGCATTCAAATGTCGAGTCTTTTGTTAGGGATCACAAGGTGGAATGCGCCTATGCGGCTGCCTTGATCAGCACTGATGACAGAAATTCCATAACTCCGGCGTGGATTCTTCACAACTATCCGAGTGTCGAGAATGTGATAAGAGGTTTAAGGGCTGTGAACTGTGGCGATGCCCGCTGCGCGTATTGCTCACAAAAACTGAATGCGGAATATTCATTGAAAAAATGGTTCGGCTACGACCGTTTCAGGACTTTCGGAGGGGAGCCGCTGCAGGAGAATGCGGCAAAAGCAGCGATTAAAGGTGAATCGTTGCTTGCCATATTCCCGACCGGCGGAGGGAAGTCGCTGACATTCCAACTGCCGGCATTGATGGCAGGGGAGACCGTCAGAGGATTGACCGTCGTGATCTCTCCGCTTCAATCCCTGATGAAGGATCAGGTGGAGAATCTGGAGAAGAAAGGAATCTCGGAAGCCGTCTATATCAATGGTTTGCTGTCTCCGATTGAACGCCGCAACGCTTTGGAGAGGGTCGAGTCCGGGGAGGCCTCGCTGCTTTACATCGCCCCGGAGCAACTCCGCTCCAAGACCATCGAGAAGGTTCTGATGTCCAGAACCTTGGTCCGAATCGTGATTGACGAGGCGCATTGCTTCTCCGCCTGGGGTCAGGACTTCCGGATTGAATATATGTTCATCGGGGAGTTCATCAAGCATCTTCAGGAGAGTAAAGGCCTTCACACTCCGATTCCGGTCTCCTGCTTCACGGCGACCGCGAAACCGAAGGTGATCAGCGACGTCTGTGACTATTTCCGGGACCGGCTTGGGATAACCTTGAAGCGTTTCACGACCGATGTCGCCCGCGCCAATCTTCGCTATACGGTTCTGTTCAGGGCTTCCGATGAGGATAAATACCAGACCCTGAGGAACTTGCTTGACGGCACAAAATGTCCGGCCATCGTTTATGTGACCAGGACCAAAGCCGCGGAGAAAATCGCTGAAAGGCTCGGCAAGGACGGGTTTGACGCAAAGGCCTTCCACGGTCAGATGGAGGTCAACACAAAGGTCAAGGCTCAGGATGATTTTATGAGCGGCAAGGTCAGGATAATCGTGGCCACATCAGCGTTCGGGATGGGAGTGGACAAGAGCGATGTCGGTCTGGTTGTCCACTACGAGATTTCGGATTCGCTGGAGAATTATATTCAGGAAGCGGGAAGGGCGGGACGTGATGTCAACTCGCAGGCGGAATGCTACGTCCTTTACAATGACGATGACCTTAACAAACACTTCATACTTCTGAATCAGACGAAGCTCACCCTGAGTGAGATAAACCAAGTCTGGAGCGCTGTCAAGAAACTTACGGCAAAGCACGACTGCATCCACATCTCCGCTTTGGAGATAGCCCGCAAGGCAGGTTGGGAGGAAATCCGGGACGTTGAGACCAAGGTGAAAAGCGCGATTGCCGCCCTGGAGACCGCCGGTTATCTGAGACGCGGGATGAACAGCCCGAGAATATTCGCGACAAGCATTGTCCCGAGGAATATGGACGAGGCTTCGGAGCGGATAGAACGATGCCCGGATTTCACTGAGGATGACAAACTGGACGCCAGAAGAATCATCAAGTCATTGATCTCGGAGCGCAGCCGTTCCCGCGCCGGGACCGCCGAGGCGGAGTCCCGTGTTGACTATCTTTCGGATATGCTCGGCATCGAGACCCGCAAGGTGATCAGTATCGTGGAGAGAATGCGTGTGGCCGGAATCCTCGCCAAGGACGACGATATGACGGCCTACCTCCGGCTTGGCCAGCTCAGGAAATTCAAATATTACATCCAGCTGGAGAAATTCCTCGTCGAGACAGTCATCGGCGAGTGCACGAAATTCAGTCTGAAGGAGATAAACGAGAAAGCGATCGCTTCCGGAATCGCAAGGTCCTCCGTGAAGGACATCCGTACAATCCTGTTTTTCTGGACGATAAGGCACTACATCGAAAAGCGCCCGGTCACGGACGATTATATTCAGATAGCGGCTAAGGTTTCGGCCTCGGATCTGGAAAAGCAGATCGCTGTCAGGAACTCAATCGCTTCGTTCATCGTCTATCGTTTCAAGGATAATAATAAAGAGGAGGACGGCGAGGTCAAGGTCGGGTTCTCGTTGGCCGGACTTGTCGGTGACTACAACGACAGCGCTCTTTTCCCGGAAAAGATTGATGTCGGGATGGCCGAAGAGGCGCTCCTGTTCCTCGCGAAGACCGGAATCCTGAACCTGGAAGGCGGCTTTATGGTCTTGTACAACAAGTTGCAGATCGAACGGCTCAAAGACAGCAAATGCCGCTACAAAAAGGACGATTACCACAATCTGGACGACTTCTACAAGCAGCGGATCCAGCAGATCCACATCATCGGAAAATATGCGAATATGATGGTGTCCGACAAAAATCGGGCTATGGAATATGTCCACGACTATTTTGTGCTGGATTTCAAGGCTTTCATAAAGAAATATTTCGATTCGAAGGAGGCGAAAAGAATCGACAGGAACATCAGCGAGAAAAAGTACGAAGAGCTGTTCGGAAGTCTGACCGGGACACAGTCAGACATAATCAATGACAGCGAATCAAGGTTCATCGTGGTTCCGGCCGGACCTGGAAGCGGCAAGACCTATGTCCTCGTGCGCAAGCTGGCCTCTTTGATCCTTCTGGAGGATGTCAAGTCCGAGCAGCTTCTGATGCTGACATTCTCAAGGGCCGCGGCTACGGAGTTCAAGAAGCGGCTCAAGGCTCTGATCGGCAACGCCGCCGAATATGTCGAGATCAAGACTTTCCATTCATATTCATTTGACATTCTTGGCAGGAAGGGAACGGTCGAGGGTTCCGAACATATTGTCGCCGACGCTGTCGTGGAGATTCGTTCAGGCAGGGTGGAAAGAAGCCGGATAACCAAATCTATCCTTGTTATTGACGAGGCACAGGACCTTGGTGAGCAAGAATTCGCTCTGGTCAAAGAACTTATCCGTTGCAATGAGGATATGAGGGTCATAGCGGTCGGTGACGATGACCAGAACATCTACGAATTCCGTGGCTCTGACTCCGGGAATATGAAATCCCTGATCACTGAATATGGAGCGTCTGTCTATAATATGCTGGAGAATTTCAGAAGCTCCCAGACGGTCATCTCTCTGGCGAACTCCTACGTTAAAGGAATATCCGGACGTTTGAAGTCCGATCCGATCGTAGGTAAGAGAATAGATCCAGGGAATATCCGTTTGGTCCGTCATTCCACTCCCGACTATGAACAGGCCATTGTTAATGAGATCGTTTCTGGCAATAATCCCGGTACCATCTGCATTCTTACCGCCACGAATGACGATGCCTTGGTGATATCGGCTTTGCTTAACAAGTCCGGACGGAAAGCCAGGCTGATTCAATCCCGAGAAGGATTCCAGCTTTCAGACCTCGCCGAGTTCAGAAGTTTTCTTGACGCCATCCGGAAATATGACTCCGCCTGCCTCGATGATGTGACGTGGGCTGAAGCGGCGGATGCCGTGCGGCGCCGTTTCAGTGACAGTGGATGCCTTGATCTGCTTGAGAGCTGTCTGGCCGCTTTTAATGATGAATATCCAACCCGTAAGTACATCACTGATTTTGAGAACTTTCTGCTGGAGTCTCAACTTGAGGATTTCACGAGGTCCAAGGACTCGGAAATAGTGGTCTCAACCATCCACAAAGCCAAGGGCTGTGAATATGACAACGTGTATGTCTCTCTGAAGGGACTGCATAATGTGACCGACAAGGAGCGCCGGATGGTCTATGTCGGAATGACCAGGGCTAAGAACAACCTATCGGTGCATTTTGACAATGCGGACATATTCACAGATGAAGTGTCCCGCGCCGTGATGGTTGGAGATGATACTGTCTATGGCGCTCCGGAGGAGGTTCTGATGCAGCTTTCGCATCGGGATGTCGTGCTGGATATGTTCAAAGGCAACCAAAATCTGTTGCAGAGTCTGCATTCCGGAACCAGACTTGAGCTTGATGGTGACTACCTGTCCGCCGAGATCGACGGTTGCCGCAGGACGGTTCTGAAATTCTCGGCCTCGTTCCGTGAAAAACTTGCCAAAATGGCTTCCAAAGGATATTCACCGGTTGAGGCCAAGGTCAGGTTCCAAGTTTTCTGGCGTTATGATGAGCAGGTCGAGGGTAGTGCGGAGCCTGTTCGCCGTGAGATTATGATTCTTCTTCCAGACTTGACTTTTCATAAATCGTGACCGTGGAGGATAAATACTTCACTATGAGTGATATAACAGAGCGTCCTCCAATGGGTGGAAGGACGCTCTGGGATCTCGATGATTTCCAATCGATTAGGCTCCACGGTATGTGGCGTTGTTTTGTTGTCGCTCGGCTGCCTTACCGCTCAATGAAGAGCGGCTCGGCGCGGAGGTAGTTGCCGGTCGGGGTGAAAGAGGCATCCTTTATCCTGATTTTCCTCGCAAGAACCGGTGTCTCGGCGTTTTTGGCCGCGATGAAGGAATATGTTCCCTTCTCGGTGGCCCAGCCGGAGCGTTGCTCATCGTATGAGGCGAGGAGATTCTTCGGGATCCTTATCTCTACTGTCTGTGATTTTCCCGGGGCTATCACATCCGTCTTTGTGAAGCCTTTCAGCTCGCGGGTAGGTTTGTCCATGTCCTTGCCGGGGGCTTTGACGTAGATCTGGACGACCTCCTTTCCGGAATATTTGCCGGTGTTCTCCACGGTCAGGTTGACGACATATTCATCACCGGCGTCCTCCACGGTCATTCCGCTGTACCTGAAGTCCGTGTAACTCAGGCCGAAGCCGAACGGATAGGCGGTGCGGATCTTCTTGGTGGTGTAGTACCTGTAGCCGCAGTAGATGCCTTCACGGTAGTTGACGTAGTCGATGTTCTCGATGTCGTACCGTTTCGTGACTCCGGCTGGAGCCGGACGGTGGAACGAGTAGTTGACCGGTTTGTCGGTGAGGAGCTGAGGCATGGTCTCGGATGTCGGATCATCGTAATAGCTTACAGGAATGCTCATCGGAAGCCTTCCGCTCGGAGTTTCCTTACCGGAAAGCACTGAGGCTATGGCATGTCCGGCCTCGCATCCCGGAAGCCAGCTCATGACGATAGCGTCGGCCATGTCCTGCCATGCGGTCATGTCCACGATTCCGCCGACATCCAGCACGACAATCAGCTTTTTGCCCTCCTTGTGGAACGCTGTCGAGACTCCCTTGATAAGCCGCATCTCGGCGTCGGACAGCAGATAACTGAATTGGTAGAGTCTGTCCTTGCCTTCACCGAATATGCGACCGATGGTTATGACGGCCTTGTCGGCTTCCTTTGCGGCCTGCTCCAGCACGGCTTTGGACGGCATGGCCTCGGCCGGACGTTCGGCATCCACGAACCATTTGTCGAACTTGCTGTTGATCCTGCGGGTATTGAACCTTTCGTATTTAAGGCAGTCTTTGTAGAAGTCGTCTGTCGTTTTGTCCAGTCCGAATCCCGCGTCGGAAAGCCCCTTCTTGAGGTCTATAACGTATGAGCCGTTGACGTTTCCGGCTCCTGTGCCTCCGGTGATGAACTCGTAGGAAGTCACTCCGAACAGCGCGATCTTCGACTCAGGTGCCAAAGGCAGGGAAGCCGCATCGTTCTTCAGCAGCACGATTCCTTCCTCGGCGGCTTTCCGGGCCACAGACGCATTGTGCCGGAGGTTCGGTTTATTGGAATATTCATACCCTTTGAACCGAGGACATTTGACGATGAGCCTCAGGAGTCTCGCCACTGCCGTGTCAACCACCGGCATAGGCAATGAGCCGTCGGTCATGGAGTTGACGAGACGATTGTAGTGCTCGTCGCTGCCCGGCTGGATCATGTCGTTGCCGCTTGCGACCATCTTGTCTGAATATAATCCCGCGGCCCAGTCTGTCATGACCACACCTTTGTAGCCCCAGTCATCACGAAGAACTCCTGTCGCCAGGTCGTGGTTCTCTGCGGCCAATGTCCCGTTGACATAGTTGTACGATGTCATGACGGTCCACGGATCGCTCTCCTTGATGGCGATCTCGAAGTTCCTCAGGTAGATTTCGCGCAGTGCCCGGACGGGAACCCTTGCGTCAAGGTAGAGCCTGTTGAGTTCCTGATTGTTAGCGGCGAAATGCTTGATGGATGTTCCGACTCCTTGGCTCTGGATTCCGCGGATGTAGCCAGCCGCGACCCTGCCGGCCAGAAGAGGATCTTCGGAGTAATATTCGAAGTTTCTGCCGCACAGAGGATTGCGTTGGATGTTGATGCCAGGGGCGAGCAGGACATCTACTCCATATTCGAGAACCTCATTGCCTATGGCTCCGCCGACCTCCTCGACAAGCGATGGATTCCAGGTGGAGGCGAGGGAGGTTCCGATCGGGAACTTGGTGCATGGGCGGTCGTCGATCCTGACTCCCGCAGGGCCGTCCGCCAGCACGATAGCCGGGATGCCCAGCCTTTCTATCGGGTGGGTTGTTCCGGCGGAACCCTTTACGTAGAGGGTCGTGTAGCCGACTCCGTCGAAGGCTTTCGCTCCGCTGCCTACCAGCAGGGCAGCCTTCTCCTCTGTTGTCAATTCATTGACAATCTGTGAAATATTATCACCGTTCAACTTCAACGGAGAACCCGCGAGCAGAACGGTGACCAAAAGTGAACCAATCATCATTGACTATGCCTTGTCCATCATTGTGAATATCCTTCCGCGGACTTCCTCGATGGTCCCGGTGCCGTCGATCTCCTCATACTTGCCTGCCTTCTTGTAGTACTCCACAAGCGGTTCGGTCTTCTCGTGGTAGGTCTTGATGCGGTTGTTGATTGTCTCGTCCCTGGCATCATCGGCGCGGCCTTCGATCGCGGCCCTGTGCTTGATGCGCTCCATGATCATCGTGTCGGGGATCATGATGGAGACAACGGATGTGACAGCCTCGCCGTTCTTAGCGAGCATCTTGTCAAGAGCCTCGGCCTGGGCGATGGTGCGAGGGAATCCGTCAAGAAGGAAGCCGGAGACTCCGGTCACGGTCTTGAACTTGTTCTCGATCATGCCTTCCACAACCTCGTCCGGAACGAGCTCGCCGGCGTCGATCAGAGCCTTTGCCTTGAGGCCAAGCTCAGTACCCTTGGCGATCTCTCCGCGGAGAAGCTCACCGGTGGAAATGTGGCAGAGATTGTATTTTTCTACCATTGCGGAGGCCTGGGTGCCTTTCCCGGCGCCCGGAGGGCCAAAAAGAATAAAATACTTCATATCTGTGTCCAATACATAAATGTCTTTGAGGTTTCTTCCGATCTCGTTGTAGTCAAGCCCGAAGCCGACAATGAAGTCATCCGGAATCTCCATCGCCACATAATCTAGCTTCACGTCCTTTGTGTAGGATGCCGGTTTGAGGAGCATCGTGCAGATCCTTGTTTCTGTGGCTCCTTTCTCCTTTAGGATGTCCTTGAGCGCCACGATCGTGTTGCCGCTGTCCACGATGTCCTCGACGACAATGACGCGTTTGCCTTCAATGCTTCTGGTCAAGCCCATGACCTCGCGCACGTTGCCTGTGGTGTGGGTGCCGTTGTAGGACGAAAGCTTGATGCAGATCAGCTCGCAGTTGAACGTGAGCCTCTTCATCAGCTCCGACGTGAACATCAGTGATCCGTTGAGGACACAAAGGAGTACCGGGCAATCTGTGCACCCGTTGAAATCATGGTTGATCTTCTCGGCTACCTTGTCGATGGCTTCCTCAAGCCTCTCGTTCGGAATGAACGGCTTGAAGGACTTGTCAAATAGTCTGACGTTGCTCATTGTGGTTCGTTATTTACGATTAAAAAACAAAATTAGGCATTATTCCTTTAAAAAACAGAAAAACTTCGCATACGTTTCTTTTTTCTTTTCGTTTTTTACGTTTTTTAGTCATACCTTGGCAATCTGAACTTAGACGTGGGAGTAATGCGACTCTCCGTCCATTGATAACAAGAATTATGGATGTACTGAAAAACTTCATGGTCGCGCTGTACGCGCTGACTGTTATTTCCATGAATGTGACCGCTCAGTCCGATGAGCGGATGAAGGCTATACTCTATCTTTGCGGCGCTGATTCCGAGGAGGAACTGGACGGGCAGGAGGTGGAAAGGTTCGCCATGCTGGCCTCCCGTCCGTTGGAGATAAATCTCTCGTCAAGAAGCCGCATGGTCTCCAGCGGACTCATGAGCCAGTACCAGGTGGCGAGCCTTATGGACTACCGCTCGCGTGACGGCGATGTGCTTTCCGTCTCAGAGCTTGCGGCCGTTGACGGTTTCGGAGAGGAATACGCCAATGCCCTCAAACCATTCATCTCGTTTGCTTCCAAAGCTTTACCAGGACAGACAGAGTCCGGGTCAAAGCGTCTGACTCACGAGGCGTTGGCACGTTCGGCGGTAAAAGGAGAGGCTTTCAACTATGGGGCTAAGTACAGAATGAACTACGGCGAGACGTTCGAGTTCTCATCCGCCGCAAGGACGAAATATTCAGACAAAGATCAATTCCCTCCGTCGGCATGGTCGATGAACATGACATATTACGGCAAGAGAAGGATCGGCAAGGTCATCATCGGGGACTTCAACGCCCGTTTCGGCCAGGGGCTTACGCTATGGAGCGGAATGTCCATGTCTGGACTGTCATCTTCATCATCATTCAGTAAACGGCCATCCGGATTGTCTCCGTCATGGTCATGGTCCGGGATAGGAAGCCATAGGGGAGTGGCGGCCGACTTCACGGCCGGGCGGATGGTTTTCTCCACGTTTGTCTCCCTTCCGGGACTGCGCTCATGGTGCGAGAGCGGCAAACCGGCGGAAATCTCCTTGATGACCGGGGCGAATGTCACTCGTTACTCGCGCAACGGGCAATTCTCCATCACCGGCTACTGCCTGACTGGACCAATGAATATGTCTGCTGAGCCTCAGGGCGGCAAACTGTCCGGAGACTTCCGCTACTCATGGCGTGGGGTGGATTACTTCGGAGAGTTGGCATGGGATTTTGCCGGAGAGAGTCCCGGAGCCGTACTTGGCGTCGTTTTCCCTTTGGGTGGAGACTGGAAACTTTCATCGGCTGTCCATAGTTATTCTTCTGACTTCTGTTCGGATTACTCAGGAGGAATGCGAAGCTGGACAAAGACTTCCGATGAGCACGGCGTCGCCATCGGTCTGGAAAAGTCGGGGGCTTTCCTTACTGCCGACCTTGCCGTCAAGGATGGAGACCGTTCCAAGAGACAGGTGCGTGTCCTGTTCAAACTGCCGTTGCAGCTGACAGGAACATCCGTGCTATCAATAAGGATTACCGAACGGTTCCGCCCTTATGAGGAGATTATGAAATACCGCACGGGAGCCAGATGTGATCTGGACTGGTCCAGTTCCGGACTATCCGCGCGCTATGGTCCGGCTGACAAGCCGGCGTGGAAAATCAGGGGTAGGATTGAAGGGCTGCTGTGCCGTTCTCTGGCCGGTCTGACCTATCTTGAAGGTGGACGGAAAACGGACAGGTTCAGCGCTTATCTGCGAGGAACAATATTCATTGCCGATAATTGGGATGACCGGATATATTCATACGAGAGGGATGCTCCGGGGAACTTCAGTGTCCCGGCCTATTATGGACGTGGGTGGAGTCTGTCCGCTGTCGCCGGATGCAAGTTCCGGTTTGGCAAGGGAAAGGCCCTGAAGCTGTATTTCCGAGCCTCGGCAGTGGCATATTCATTCATGAAAGAGCCCAAACCGTCAGTCACGGAAGCGAAGATTCAGGCCGTGATGGCGTTTTGACCGTTACTTGGGAATTCTTATTTTCATCCCGGGCTTGATGTTCTCACCTATTCCGTTGAATTTCATTATCTTTTCGGCGGTCATGCCGGGAAACTGCCTCGCGATGCTATAGAGAGAGTCGCCCGCTTTCACTGTGTAGTCCGTGTAACTCATCTGGCTTGAGGCTGATTTGGCGGCTGAAGCGGTCGGAGCCCCGCCACCTTTGTAGATGCGTATCTTCTGCCCGATGCTGAGGTTCGTGCTCCTGAGGTGGTTCCACTTCTTGAGCTGGTTCACCGTGACATGGTACCTCGCCGCGATCTTTCCAAGAGTGTCGCCCTTCTTGACCTTGTAGGTGATGGTGCCTCCTGAATATGTCTCATTGGATGAACTTCTTGTGTTCACGAGTGTTTGAGGGTTGAGATATTCGGAAGCCTTGTAGGTGTAAACAGAGTCCTCGTGGGCGATGAAGTCGCTGGAGTAGTTGTAAGGAATGCGGAGGATGTAGGTCTTGCTGTCGCCGGGGATGACATCCTTGATGTACTGTGGGTTGAGGTTCCTCAGCTCATCGACCGAAATCCCGACCAACTCGCTGATCTGTTTGAAATGCAGGTTTTTATGAATCTCGAAAGTGTCAATCTGGGCCGGCATCTGCATGTTGGCAGGAACAAGCCCGTACTCCTTGCTGTAGTGGATGGCGTACATCGCCCCGACGAATGCAGGGACGTAGCCTCTTGTCTCGCGGGGAAGGTAGTCATAGACCGACCAGAAATCCCTCTTGCCTCCGTTCCTGCGGATGGCCTTGTTGATGTTGCCTGAGCCGCAATTGTAGGAGGAAATAGCCAGATTCCAGTCCCCGAAGACGTTGTAAGAGTCTGTCAGGTATCGCGCCGCGGCGTCAGCCGACTTGAACGGATCGAGCCTTTCGTCCACGAACGAGTTGATCTCCAGTCCGTAAAGCTGCGCCGTCCTGAACATGAACTGCCACATGCCTTTCGCACCTGCCCTTGAAACAGCCACCGGATTCAGGGCTGATTCGATGATGGCCATGTACTTGAGCTCGTCCGGAAGATTGTATTTGTTGAATGTCTCCTCGAAGATCGGCATGTAGTACTTGCAGAGGCCAAGGATCGCGCCCATCTTGGTCGGCATCTTTTCCGAATAGAGGATCATGTAGTTGCGAACCTTGTCGTTGTAGGGGAGTGTGATGAAAGAGTTCATCTTCTCCAGCCGGGCTTTCATCACATCGTCCGGAACGTTGGAAGTGAACCGGATCGAATCCATGTCGTAGCCGTTTCCCTCCTCGTTTTTTTTGGCCTGACGGTGCAGGTACCAGATGCTCAGAAGGCTGTCTGTGATTTCCTGCGTGTAGTCCTCCGGATTCAGTCCGGCCGCGGTCTTGAACCGGTTCTCCTCGTAGATGCCGATCATCTCGTCCGCGATGCTGTCTTTCAGGAGACTCTCTTTTCTGAGTTTGTCCAGAACCTTTTGCAGGGAATCGATCTGGTTCCTGAGTTCCAGATTCTCTTCCTTGAGTTTCTTTTTGAATATCTGTGCCTCCGCGTTCCCTTGTAACAGGAAGGACAGGAGCAGCGTCAGTGTCAGAGCGGCGAAAGTGGTTCTTCTCATCCTCGAATGCTTTGGTTAAAATCTCAGACCGACCTTTATTCCTATGGCGTTGTCGCCGAACGCTCCCATTCCGAAACTGCCTCTCGGCGGATTGTGGCTGGCCGGGGATGCGACGGCGTATTCGTTGTAAGGGGAAACATATTCATTGTAAGGAGAGATGACTGTTGGCGTGACTTTCAATGTCAGGTCGTCATTCACCTCGAAATCCTGCATGTAGGCGAACACATTGGCGTCTATTATCTGAAGCAGGTAGCTTCCCACAATGGCCACGACAGAGTAGTCTCTGTAGCGTCTGAACACGTTCCTGAAATACAAGGCTCTTTCCGCTGGAATCTGTCCGGTGTAGTTGCCGTCCGGATTTGAGGCCTCGTTGTGGATTCTCTTGTACCTTTTGTAGTTTTTGCTGTAGGTGGCGTAGAAGTGGTACGAGCCGACCAGCATTCCCCAGTAGATCGGGATTTTCCAGTACTCGCCGTTGTAAGCCTGACCGAGTCCCGGGAGAAGGATTGAATATATCGTCGCCTTTCCCGGCTGGTTTTTCACATCCCTCTTGTAGTTGAAAACTCCGTCCATCAAGGTCGCCCAGTAAATGAAACCGGCGCTTGCGAACATGTATTTTGCCATGTCCCTGGAGCGGGTGTCCAACTCGTACTCCATGTTGGGGTCAAGCGCCATCGCTATGTCGTAGCCTTTCTTGGAGTGCCTGTACTTGCTGTTGTAGTGGATGCCCAGTCCTAAGGTCGTTCCAATCCCACCATAGACGATCGGCAGTTTCCAGTACTGCCGGTTGTAGATCTGCTCGGATCCGATGAACACCATCGATCCTGCGAACATTGTTCCGATCCTCAAGGTCGTGTCCTTGTGGCTCACACCTCTGAAAAATTCCCTGAACGACCACATCCTGTCCACGGAATCCTTCGCCGATGTGGTGTCACTCGGGTCATTGTAGGTCTGTTTGAACGCCTCCTCCCTGAACTGGGCTTTAGCCACGGTGGAGAATGCGACAAGGCAGACCAGTGCCAGTATTGTCCTGAGAATCAGATTCTTCATTGTTCTTCTTAGATGTTCGAGTCCTCAAGAGCCTTGAGGAAGCGGCTCACTTCCTCGTCGGAGTTGAACTTGATTGTCATCGTTCCCTTTCCTGAGGCAGAGCGTTTCAGGCTGATGCTGTTATCAAAAAACTTGCCGATGTGCTCAAGTACCCTGTAATATTCATCAGGAAGATCCTGTTGCTTGGGGGTTGACTTGGCGTTCCCGCCTTTGCTCAGCTTGTGGACCTTCTCCTCCAGTTGACGCACCGAAAGGCCGTCTTTTATCACAAGGTCGCAGAGAAGTTCTTGAATATGTGGATCTTCTACCCCGAGAAGCACTTTCGCATGCCCGGTGCTGAGTAGTCCGGTCTTGAGGTCGTGCTGAACCTTGGTAGGAAGCTTGAGAAGCCTGAGGTAGTTGGCCACAGAGGCGCGCTTCTTGCCGACACGCTGCGCCATCATCTCCTGCGTGAGGTTGCACTCGTCCATCAGCCTCTGGTAGCTCATCGCCACTTCTATCGGGTCGAGATCCTGCCTCTGGATGTTCTCCACGATGGCCATCTCCAGCATTCCCTGATCGTCAGCCGTGCGGATGTAGGCCGGGATGATGTCCATTCCCGCCCTCTTGCAGGCCTTGAACCTGCGCTCGCCGCTGATGATCTGGTAGCGTCCGTTCTTGAGTTTGCGCACCGAGATCGGCTGGATGAGGCCGAATGTCCTGATCGAATCAGCGAGTTCCTCCAGCGCCTCATTGTCGAACGCCATACGCGGCTGGTAAGGGTTCGGCTCGATCAGATCCACCGGGATGCGTAGCACGTCCCCGTAGTCCTGCTCCGGCTTGGAGCCTGCGATCTCCTTATTAATGTACCCGACCGGCTTTCTTTCCGGTCCTATTGTCTGGATGTCCCCCAAAAGGGCGCTGAGCCCTTTGCCCAGCCTGCTTTCCTGCTTGTTATTGCTGCTCATTGTCTTTATCTCTCGTTCTTTTCCAACACTTCCTTGGCGAGGTTCATATAGTTGGTAGTTCCGTTGCTGACCACATCATAGAGGATTATCGGCTTGCCGTGCGAAGGGGCCTCGCTGAGACGTATGCTCCTCTGGATCACCGTATTGAAAACCATGTCCTGAAAATGTTCCTTCAGTTCGTTCACAACCTGCGCGTGAACCTTTGTCCTGCCGTCGAACATCGTCACGACGAACCCTTCGATGGTGAGCGACGGGTTCACGCCGCTCTGAACCAGTCTGATGGTCTGGAGCAGTTTGCCGAGCCCCTCAAGGGCGAAGAACTCCGGCTGCACTGGAATCATCACGGAATCTGATGCCGAAAGGGCGTTGATGGTGATGAGCCCAAGGGAAGGGGAGCAGTCGATGATGATGTAGTCGTAGTTGTCACGGATAGGGGCGAGCCTTCTCTTCAGGATCGTCTCCCTGTCCTCCACGTCGATCATCTCGATCTCCGCTCCGACAAGGTTGATGTGTGACGGTATCATCTGAAGGTCAGGAATCTCTGTCTGAATCAGAGCATCCTGAATGTCAATCGTGCCGATCATCACCTCGTAGATCGTCCTCTTCTCGTCATTGTCCGGAGAAAAATTCAGGCCGGATGTCGTGTTCGCCTGCGGGTCAGCGTCAATGATGAGGACTTTCTTCTCAAGCACGGCCAGCGAGGCCGCGAGGTTGATGGCGGTAGTGGTCTTTCCCACTCCACCTTTCTGATTGGCTATTGCTATGACTTTTCCCATATCCTGTGTGTATATTCAAATTTCAAAGTTACGGAAAATCTCTTGAAATGACGAATAAAATCAAACCTTGCCACAGTATTTCCGGAGCGGAGCTCCTGAGGTGACATTCCGGTGCGGAGTGTAGTAACGTCCCTCCAACATATAGAATAGGCTTGCCAGAGCCAGATTCCTGTCATTCCGGGAATCTCATCCGGCACGGAAATGTACTTTGTCCGGAAATTATCCGGGACTTTTTACAAAACACTTTCAGCCTCAAGTTCAACAGAACGTTCCCTGTTGCGCTTGAGGCTGAAAAAGTAGTCCTACAGGTAGATAGCAATTCATCCCGATATGCCTCTTGGAGCATTGGAATGGGCAATCGCCTGAAAGCATTTTGTAAAACAAACTATGGACGCTTTTTATCCTTTATGCTATTGAGCCACAATGTCGATGAATGCCATATTCGCTGGACAAACTGCCGTATAGTACAGTTTGTCCGGGAAATTACCATTTCGGTGGACGGAACGTGCTTTTTTGCAAAAGAGAAGTGCCTCACAATCGGAATTTTTTTACTTAATTAGCATCGTTTTAGGCCACTGGCCTGAAACGGACATATTTGATGAAAGTGTTTTCGCACTATCCTTAAAGAGAAATCTGACAGTTTCGTGAATAGAAGGATAACGACAGCACCATTCATCTGTATTCGTTTGCGTGTTCCTCACACAACGATACAGGTGTGGGGATTGTATCTGTTTACTTCTATTCGGGTTTTGTCAGAACCTCTCTTTAGGTAAACGAATCGGCTCCACACTTTCTTTTTTATTATTAGGTCATATCGGAGCAATATGATGAATGAAATTGTAGTTATGATCTCATTTAAGGACTTTAAAGGGTATTATAAATTTAATGAGAAGATCCTGTTAGGAAGTCAATCTCTATTAGATGAAATAATTATCAGGTATACGTCATTCCAGAATTTTTTGAAATGCCTTTCTGACAATAATTTCTTTGTGTCTTCGAGGAATAACTTTACTGATAGACATGAGATTGGAGAGTTCGCGAAAAGAATCAACTATTTTCGTCTTCAACGTGCAGACGGTGAAGATCAGGCACATTGGCGTGAGGAAGATGAAAAAATCAAGTGCTGTAGATACTTGTTCACATCCTGCTGGTCTCGTACAGATATTGAGAGTGTCTTGATGTGGAAAGCTTCGAATTATGATGTGGCAATTATCTCTAACGTGAGTGATTTTTTGCGCTCTATATCAGTGGAAGAGAGTTGCGCTATTATTGCTAACTCTGTTGTGTATGAAAAAGAGAGACCGCTTGGTACCCTTGAGAGTGCTCTGTTTAAGAAGGAACTGGCGTATAGGGATGAAAATGAGTTAAGAATTTACTTTATCAAAGAGGTGGATTTATCTAATCCAAGCAAAATAGAGTGTAATAAATTCATTAAAATGAATGACTCTAAATATATTAAAGGAGTAATACTATCACCTTTTATTGATGCCAAGATTAGGACTATTCTTAAGGATTACATAAATAAAACCTATCCGGATGTTAGAGTAATCCAATCTTTAATAATAGATAAGGTACAGTGAAAAGCGGTATGATTGATTTTGAAGAATACTTTCCGGATCAAGTTCGAGGTGAGTACTATGTGGTTAGGCACGAGATAACGTCATTTCTGTTAGATCCGAAGAAAGGTTATGATGATGTGATGAGTTTCCTGCAGCAAGAGGTGCCACATCTCCGAAGTATAAGAGCCAAACTTGGTAAGACCGATATGTTTTATCAGAAAGTCTCTTCCTATGTGGTAGAAGCGTGCTTGCAGAAGATCATCCCGGCGGTCAATGATGAACAAAGTAGATTAGATTCCTTGGGCCTGAAATATGAAGCTCCTAACTACATTCATTTTAGAACACTTAAGGATATTGCTAAAAAATCTTGGGCTGCATATCAGATTATGGATAAAATGGGTATGGAGTATATGTTTAAGTACGAACGATACTTGCCAAGCCGTAACACCTTGCGGATGATATGTACGAGTCTTTCAATTGAGACGAGAACCAAGTGGCAAATGTTTTGGCATCGAGATTTCGATGGATTTTGTGTACTTGGGATACTCGCAATATTATTTGTTGTTATTGCTATTATAATTAGTTTGTTTTTGTGTGAACAATAACCTTGTTCTGAGTGTCTTTGTTTACCGGTCTTCCGAGTGCCATGCCATAATTGTATTAACGGGTATAAATACACCTATAAATATTGACATATGCAACACTTTTGAGGTTTATTTTCAAATATTTAGGACTTTTGGGTACAAGAAATTGAAAAACTCAGATTTTAGAAGCGAAAAAGGGAAATAATGTCACCAGTAAGTGCTCGGCAGCACTCACGGGAGGCGAAAAGTGGGGCAAACGTTTCCCAAGAGTGCGGTATGCACTCTTGAGGATCAAAAGGGGCCGAAAGTGCTGCCGATGGGATCAAGCGTAAAGAGCATAAGTAAAAATCTATTCAGGCCGGATCGACATCAAGCGCGATGTGGCCTGAATATTTTTTCTCCTTCTCGAAGCGTTCCACCGCCGCCGCAAGCGTCTCCTTGTTTCTCGCCAGCGAACGGTCTTTCGGCAGCAAAACCCTGATTTGGCGGATGTTCTGGTTCGAGATTTTGTCGATAGCCGGTGAATATGGCCCTATGACATTCGGGCCGTTCTGCACGCCCGGAGCGAAGCTGACCTTGACCGCCAAAGCTCCCCGCAGGTACTCTCCGAGATCCCGGCTCAGCAGGTCCACTCTGGCTTGGTTGTAATCTTTGATGACGACTCCGATGACCCTTGAATATGGAGGATAACCGAACAGCTTTCTTTCCCCGAGGAAACGGGCCATTGTACCGTTCTCGTCCAGTTCCCCGTCTATGCTTTGATAGACAGGGTGTTCCGGCTGTGAGGTCTGGATGACGAACAGACCTTTCTCTCCCCGCCGTCCGCAACGTCCTCTGAACTGTTCCAGAAGCTGGAGTCCTCTTTCGTCCGCCCTATAGTCCTCCTGCCCGAGGATAGAGTCGGCCTGAAGCACGGCCACAAGGGACAGTCCGCTGAAATCGAATCCCTTGGCGACCATCCTTGTGCCGATGAGTATGTCGATTTCCCCATTGGAGAATTTCCGGATGGTGTCCGTCTCATATTTCCGACTCTGTGCCGTGTCACTGTCCAGCCTCGCGATCCTTGCGTTAGGGAACAGTTTGGAGGCCTCCTCCTCGATCTTCTGTGTCCCTGAACCTAACGGTTTCAGTTCTCCTCCACATTTATGGCATTTCCCGGTATATTCATACACCCTGCCGCAGTAGTGGCAGACGAGCCTTTCGCTTCCGTCGGCGCGCCTGTGCAGGCTCAGGCTGACGTTGCAGCAGCGGCATTTCGGAATTTCGCCGCACTCCTGGCACTGCACGATCGGGGAATATGCCCGCCTCTCCCTGAGAATCAGCACCTGCCGGTGTTCGCCGAGGCATTTGCCTATGTGCCCGATGAGTTTCCTGGAGAAACTGCCGATCATTCCGTTCTTGCGCCGCTCGGCGATTGTGTCGATGATCTCGATGTCCGAGTCTGCCGCGTCGTAGAACCGTTTGTTAAGTGTGACAAGCCCGTACCGCCCGACGCTGCAATTGTAAAGCGACTCAAGCGAAGGTGTAGCCGATCCAAGAATGACATTGGCACCGAATATCTTCGCCATCATTATCGCCGTCTCGCGACCATTGTATCTCGGTGCGGGGGAGTCCTGCTTGTAGGACGTGTCGTGTTCCTCATCCACAATAACTAACCCTAAATCCTTGTGAGGCAGGAATATGGCGCTTCGAGTCCCGAGAACGACATAGCCGTGATGATTTGTTTTCTTTATGGCTTCGCAGGATGAAGACTTGATGGTCAGCGTATCTTCTGAGGCAGAGTCTTTTTTGGCATTGGTGTTTTGGCTGACATCCACATATTCATTTATGTCTTTTGCTGACGCACAATGTCTCAGGGCAGCCGCCACATCCCGTTTCCTGACCATTGTCTCGCCGGAATGGAAAACCAGCAGTTCTTCTGGAAACGTCTCGCTGATTCTGTCCTCCAACTGTCTGCTGAGCGCGATCTCCGGCACCAGATAGAGCACATTGTTTCCTCTCTCCAGTGTCTCCTGTGCCAGTTTCAGATAAATCTCCGTCTTTCCCGATCCCGTAACCCCGTGCAGCAAAGCCGGCTTCCCCTTTACGAAAATCTCCTTTATTTTTGAATATGCCTCCTCTTGTGCCGCTGACAGTACAATCTCCTTTTCGGTTTTTACTGATGTCTCGATGGTTGAGTTTTGTCGAACCACAGCCTCATCCTCCGGCTGATATGCCATAGAGAAACGCTGGTCGGTCACTGATCCGCCATCTCCAGTCACTGATCTGCCATCTCCCGTCACTGAGCCTCCACCTCTGGTCACTGAGCCTCCACCTCTGGTCACTGAGCCTCCACCTCTGGTCACTGAGCTTGTGGTTCGACAAAGCTCCCCAACCATCGACGTGACCCTCCTAACCAATAATCCAATCTCCTCCTCCAACCTCTCCTTCTCAGCCAAATACCTTTCCCGACTCTCAGCCTTCCGAGCCTTCGCGGCCATTTCCGCCTTTTTCTCCACCCTTTCTTCCAGCCTCTTGATCTTATCCTCAATTTTAGCCCGATTCTTCTCTTCTCTCTCCTCTTTGAGTGCCTCATGACGAGCCTGTACAACTTCCTTTTCCACCTTCTGCGCCGGATAAGCAGCCTTGTAAACCTCTCCGACTGTACACAGATAATATTCCGCTATCTGTCTCCATAACGCAATCTCCTCTTGTGTGACCGGTTCCAGCCCCTCGGCCATTCCGACAATCGGCTTCACCTTGTCCACAATCCCCATCGCCTCCGCCTGTTTCCCGGCATTCTCCACGCTCACCACTCCGACATATTCCTTCCCCGCGAAATTCACCCGCACCCGCTCTCCGACCCTAACCTGCTCTCTGCCCCCCCTTTTCACTGGATTACCTTTTCCGGTTTCTGAATCAACTCTTTCGCTCACTGAACCACCATTTTCAGTCACTGAATTGCCCTCCACGCTCACTGAATCACCATTTTCAGTCACTGAATTGCCCTCCATGCTCACTGAATCACCCTTTCCGGTCGCTGAATTGCCCTCCACGCTCACTGAATCACCCTTTCCGGTCACTGAGCCTGTCGAAGTGACCGAAAACAAGCCAGACGCATCCCCTGCCGATTCACTCAATTCAATTTCTTGATAATAGAACGGCTCCCACTCCAGCCGGAGCGGAAGAATCACCTGTATGAAAATCCTACCTGTCACAGCAGCGAATTTAGCCAAAAACATCCACTCAGCGAAGAAAAACGCAAATTCTTCTCAAAAAAATTTGCAACCAAAAGAAAAATGCCTATCTTTGCATTCCCAAACGGAAACGGTGTCGTAGCTCAGATGGTAGAGCAATGGACTGAAAATCCATGTGTCGGCAGTTCGATTCTTCCCGACACCACTCCTTAGGCCGCTGATGGACATTCATCAGCGGCTTTTCCTTTTTATTTGTCAGTATCAGATCTCCTCCGAGATGAGGCAGCGGGGTCGCTTCGACAGGACCGTACACGATTATCTAACCGTGAACCTATCATGCCTGTAATCAAATGATTAGATAACTGTCTTCGGTTGGTTTACGCTAAAGACGATGCGCTATCTGCTTGATAAAAAGCATGTTATTCGCCACATGCTGATACACAGTAGGTGATGGATAACGTGTTGATCATCAGTCATTAAAGTGTTCAGCTTTAGCGTATTTTTACCATAGGGATAATCTTAATATCTTGATTTATAGTGATTTGTCTGCCACGGCACCAATATAGGCAGCCAACAAAAAACTCTTTCCGGAATTTTGGTAACGTGCAAAATTCCGGAAAAAGTTTTCTGCTTGGCCCCACCTATGCTTTTTCCAGCCTACAGTCACCCGGAGCCTTGATGTTCCCGTCAAGGATGATCTCCCCGACGGAGCCGTAGCGTATGAAGCCGGTGCGAGGGTTCTTTATGGAAGGGACATGGCCTTTCACTGTTGCCTGGACGGAAGAATATTCAAAAGCCAGATCTGCGTCCGCGCCCATTGTGCAGTCCTCCAGTACGAGGTCGTCGCAGTAGCACAGAGGCTGGGTCTCGGTGATGTGGCAGCGGACAAGGCGGAGGTTCTTCGAGTACCAGGCAAGATATTCACCGTTGATGACGGAATCGATGACGGTGACATTCTCGGCCTCCCAGAAGGAATCTTTGGAGTTCAGCACACAGTTCCGGATCTCCACATTCTTGGCGTACTGGAAACTATAGTTGCCGTTAAGCTTGACGTTGGTGAGTTTAACATTCTCGCAGTGCATGAACACATAGTCGGCTCTGTCGATCACCGAATCCTCGACCACGATGTTCCTGCAGTCCCAGAAAGTCTCCGTTCCGCCCGGAATCTGAACGTTCTTCAGCTTGATTCCGTCCATTCTGCGGAAGGTCTTCGGTGCGTCGATGATAGTGTCGTATATCTCGCAATTCCTTGAATACCAAAGTCCTGAGCGTGCGCCTACAGTCAGCAGACTGTCCTTGATGACAAATCCGTCACACTCCCAGAACGGGTACTTGCCCTCGAACTGGCAGTGTACGGCTGTGATGTTGCCGGTCTCTTTCAGCGCCGATTCCCCGGCGTGGATCTTCACATTCTCAAGATAAAGGTCGTGTCTGCAGTAGAGCGGTCTCTCTCCGCCGAATTCCTGGTTGATGATCTTTTCCATATTCTCAAGTGATCTTTAGTTTCATCCATTTCTCGCCGCGCAGTCTCCAGTAGAACAGCAATCCGCGGACATTCAGCTCGATGCACATCGCCACCCAGTAGCCGACGAGTCCCATCCTAGGTGTCAAAATCAGTGCCAGTCCGATGCGTATCACCCACATGCTTCCGAAGTTCATCACGCTCGGCACGAGCGTGTCGCCTCCGCCTACGCAGGAACCGTAGCCGGCGATCGAGAACGCATAGAGGGTCTCGGCGAACGCCTCTATTCTCAACACCTTGGCTCCCAGGGCGATGACATCCGGATCCGAGCTCAGCAGCATCATCAGTTCTGTGGCGAAGATGAACATCAGGGCTCCCAGCAGAGTCATAATCCCTGCGGCCATCATCATCGTGATCTGCGAGAACCGCTTGGCGACTTCCTTGCGTTTCGCCCCGAGACTCTGGCCGACAAGCGTTGTGGCGGCCTCCTCTATACCGTATCCTGGCATGTAACAGAAGCTTTCAGCGATGATTGCCAGCGAGTTGGCCGCAATGGAAATAGGCCCGAGCGGCGCCACTATGATGGTGCTCATAATGTGCGATCCCCTCATTATGATGTTCTGGAGCCACATCGGCGCAGTGATGCCCCAAGCGTTGCGCACAGTCTTGCGCCGTGGAATGAACGTGCCTTGTTCTCCTTTGATATTCAATTCCTTGGAGCGTCTGAGAATGTACCAGATCACGAATATTGAGGTGACGACCTGCGCCGCACCAGTTCCCAGAGCCGCGCCAGCCACTCCCATCTCACAAATGTAAATGAATATGTAGTTGAACACCACATCAAGGCCGCACATTCCGGTGTACATCAGGCTCGGAATCTTCATGTTGCCGCTGGCCTGTAGCATTGAATTAGCGGCCCATCCGACAGCGCCTATCGGAATGAACGCTGAATATATCAGGAAATATTCAGATGCGTCCTTGTTAATCTCCGGTGTCCCGCCGAGCCAGTGGGGAAGCGCCCCACTGATGCTTACGCCTATCACTGCGAGAACCAGTCCGATGATGAAGACCGTGGTGAGTCCTTGCCTCATCACAGCTCTGGCTCCCTTGAAATCCTGCGCTCCGCAAAGGTGGGCGACCTGGACTGAGAATCCCGAGCTGGCTCCGGACTGGAATCCACCCATTATCCAGGTCGTCGTGGCGACCAGACCTATTGACGCTGATTGGTTCGCACCAAGTTGGCCGACCATTCCGGCGTCGATGTACTGCATCAGCACGGACGAGATCTGAGCGGCAATGGCGGGCAGACTCAGCAGAATCGTGAGCCGAATCTGCTGTCCGAGAGTCATCGGGAGGCCGTTCCTGACCATCCCGAGAAGTATGTCCTTCTTTCCCGATGCCATAAATTGAGGACAAAGATATCCACTTAAAATTATATGGCAAAATTCATTTTGCCATATAATATATCTTCTACCCCCTCCCCCAGACTGTCTGAAAAGTCTTGGCTAGAGTTGAAAAGTATGTACCCCACTACAGGGGCGACAACGAATTCTCAATCCTCACTGGGGGTACTTTTACTTTTAAGACAGTCTCCCCCAGTCACTACGTGACAGCCCCCGGTGGGGGTACTGGGGACCGTATTCCCCGGACTCCTTGCGTCGCTCCGTGGATTTTTGTAGTTTTGTATTATGAAAATCGCGATCATCGGAGCCGGGGCGGCGGGGTGTTTCTGCGCCGTGGAGCTGAAACGGAGGATGCCTTCCGTTTCGGTGGAGGTCTTTGAGGCGGGGGCGAAGGCTTTGGCTAAGGTGGCGATCACCGGGGGAGGACGATGCAACCTGACAAATTCCTTTGAGGGAATATCCTCTCTGTCAGCCGCTTATCCTCGCGGTGACAAACTAATGAAACGCCTTTTCCGTACCTTTGATCAGAAAAGCGCTTGGCAATGGTTCGAAAACGAAGGTGTGAAACTGGTTCTTCAGGAAGACCATTGTGTTTTCCCGGCGTCACAGGACGCGATGGAAATCGTTAACACCTTGCTGGCAAGGATGCGACAGGCAGGAGTTACTCTTCATACAAAGCGTAAAGTTACGGGAATATTCCCACGTCCTGATGGTGGTTACATCCTCTCTGTCTCTGAGCTTTCCAAAGTGCAGTCGCTTCGGCGTGCTCAGCTACCGAGAGGCTCTGTCTCTGAGTTTTCCAAAGTGCAGTCGCTTCGGCATGCTCAGCTACCGAGAGGCTCTGTCCCTGAACTTGTCGAAGAGCCGATGCCTCAGAAATATCAGCGGCGGGATGATCGGAATTTTCAGGCCGACATCGTGGTTGTTACCACAGGCGGCAGCCCGGAACTTTCCGGTCTTGGAATGCTTGATGGCCTTGACCTTGAAATCGTCCCACCTGTCCCGTCCCTCTTCACTTTCAACCTTCCCGGCAGCCCTGTACGTGAACTGATGGGCACAGTGGTCGAGAACGCATCGGCATCCTTGGTAGGCACGAAATTCAAGGCCTCCGGTCCGCTCCTAATCACGCACTGGGGAATGAGCGGTCCCGCGATCCTGAAACTCTCCTCTTATGCGGCCCGCTATCTCGCTGAAAATGAATATTCCGCAACTCTCTCAGTGAATTGGTTCGGTGACGCGGGCGAGCAGGATGTCCGTGACAGAATCACTGCGCTTTCAAAAGACAGTCCTCAGAAACAGATTCTGAACACCCATCCGTCCGAACTGCCGTCAAGACTTTGGAACTACCTGATCTCCAAGTGCGGAATCCGTGAGGACACCCGCTGGGCCGAACTGGGCTCCAAAGGAGTGAACCGCCTTGTGAACACATTGATCAACGACGAGTACCAGATCCGTGGCAAAAGCCGTTTCAAGGAGGAGTTCGTCACCTGTGGCGGAGTCGCATTATCCAACATCAACCTCAATACCCTTGAATCCAAGACTCATCCCGGCCTCTATTTCGCCGGGGAGGTCCTTGACGTGGACGCGATAACAGGCGGCTTCAATCTGCAGGCGGCCTGGTCAATGGGCTACACTGTCGCCCGATCCATCACCCTACATCAGGAATCATAAAAATGGCTGGCCGCAGAGTTTGCCGAAGCGTGCCAACCATTTCTGAGAATCAATAGAACCAATGTCACTTCGACAGGCTCAGTGACCGGATGACCTATTTCGCCAGTTCCTCGCGAAGCGTCTGGGCGACCTCCTTAAGCCCCTCCTCGGAGGATCCGATCCCGACGTAAGCGATCACTCCGTTCTTCCCGATGATCACGCAGCGCGGAACTCCAGACTTCGCGTAAAGCCCGAAAATGCTCTTGTCCTCATCGACCAGCGTCAGCGGCTTGAGGTATGAATATATTGTCTTTCCTTCCTTTCCCGCGAAGAACTTCTCAAGCGTCGCCCTTGTGTCCTTATAGGCGATCGGCTGGAAGACGAAATCCTGGTTGCCGTTGAACTCCTTGAGCGTGGCCGGAAGGTTCTCAGGCCTTAACTCATGCCTGCAAGGAGGACACCAGCCGCCCCAGAAAAGCAGCATTACGACCTTGCCCTTCTGATCTGCCAGTTTGAACGAGCCGTCAGCGAACTTCTTCCCGGTGAAGTCGGCCGCCTTGTCACCCTCCTTGAGGATGGTGGTCTCACGCTTGATCTTCTCAAGCTCCTGTGCCTCCTGGTCTGCGGATCTGTTTTTGTTCTGTGCCCCTGCGGATAATGAAATGCCAAGCGTCAGCATCGCAATCGCAACAATTGTAATCGTCTTTCTCATATTCATGATATATATTTGCGCAATTTAGCGAATATTTGTGATTATTCAATAGTTGTGTCGGAATTTGGTTTATTCTGAAAATGATTATATTTGCGCCCATTGAATATTAACGAACTAACAGATGAGTAGAAAAGTTATGTCTTTGCTGGCGGCCACGGCGTTGTCAGCGTTGCTGCTCTCCTGCGGGAAGGAGGAAGTCAGCGTGGAATATGTCCACACGTCTTATGAAAAATCGGATTTCCCGGAGACAATCTCATTCAACGGCGGAACCTTCAAGTTCTCGTTCAAGGCTGACACCGTGAAACTGACAAAGGCAAGTGAACCCATATTCCTTGCATGGAAGTATAGGGTGAATGTCGGTGAAGCTACCGGAGAGCCTGTTGAGATTACCTCCAAGACAGATGCTGTAGAGATTGCAGTTCCGTCCAACTACACCGAGAACTCCAGGACAATCACGGTCGAGGCCGCCTTCACTCCGGCTCCCGAGAGCTATGATGAAGAGCCTTCTTCCGATGTTGTCTGGAAGGAGGTCGCTTCCGCCACTCAGGACGCGGCTCTTGTACTGATCGAGGATTTCTACTGGGCTAAAGGCAACATCACCCTGAAGGACGGCAAGTTTGCGATAGCCGAGAATATGTCCGACGCTGGACTGTACTTCAAGAAAGGTAGCAGTTATGGTGTCAGCTCGGAGCCGGACACCTATGACGGTCTGGCTTACACTCCGTCCCGCGTCAAGATTGATCTTGCAGCAATTCCGGAGAATGATCCGGCCGATGATCCTTGCGCGAAGGTCGGTCCGGGGCTCAGGCTTCCTACCTACGAGGAGGCTTATTACCTTTACTATCAAGAGGATCTTGACAAAGAGCACACATTGAATGGTGTCAAAGGTGTCGGCTTCAAGAATTGTGACTACTTCCTGCCTTACGCCGGGACGATGTCCAAGACGGACGGGACGATCTCGATGAAGAATTCCTACGGCGCTTACTGGCTTGATGGCGAGAGCTACGAGGGTGACCGTTCGATTTACGTGATAAGTGATGAATATTCAATGATCTACTACGACCTGTCCAACACGAATATGGCGTCGGTGCGCTGCGTGAAGAACATCAAGCAGCCGAGTCTTGTGTCATATTCCCCGAAGACCCTTGATAGTTACAAGGAGTTTAATCTTGAGGTTGTCACAGATCCTGGCGAATTCGCGCTTTATAAGGTTGAACTTCTGTCGGATGTAGGTGATGTGTCCGAGATAAGCTGCACGCCGAAGGTCACGACAGTGACGTTCAAGAAGATGGAGGCTAACACGAGCAAACAGGACAAGACTTGGAAGATCTTCATCAACGGCAAGTACACCGGTGAGTCATTCGTTCAGCCGGCTATCGCTAACTATGCTTTCTATGCCAGTCACTCACCGGCCAAGCACGATCACACCGCGTTCGATCTTACAGTCAATGTTGACACGGATCTTAGTGATGTCCCAGTCGAGGTTAAGAGTAATGACGGTTTGTCTATGACAGAGAGTGCCTCAAAGTCTGATCCTGCCGTTTGTTTCTCTATTCCTGAGAACACGAGCTACACAGACGATCGTGTACTCTCTATTTATGTAAACGGTGAGAACACAGGCAGGACTGTGGTTCAGGCCGCGGCTCCTAATCCGAATGGATTCTCTGTGATTTGGAGTCCTGGTTACCTGACTGTGAAGGACGGGGCCTACGCATTCGCCGGACCTAAGGAGGTCGGAATGTTCTTCAAGTGGAAGAGCCGCTACGGTGTGGATCTCGGGCAGGACATGAATAGCTCGCTCAAGTATTCAGGCAAGGCTTATTGTCCGGAAGAGACTACGATCGCTTACACCGACATTAAACCGGGCGAGGAGGATCCTTGCTCTCTTGTCCTCCCTGCTGGAACATGGAGGCTTCCTTCTACGGAAGAGTTCCTGAACCTTACAAAGGGTGGCAGCAAGGAGTGGAAGACAGAGTCCTATCGTATGTGTTCTGACGGAGAGCAGAATGTCTACCTTGCGGCTTCCTGTCAATTAAACAAGGCAGGTACTGGCGTATTCATGCCAAAAAGAATATTTGTATGGACTGGAGATGCCGGGGCGAAGGCGGATAACGGCAAGTTCTTGCTCTGGTACTTCACCTCAGAGGCGGTAGAGGCAAAAGTTACAGACAATGGTATAAACAAAAACCAAGGCCTTCAGGTCCGCTGCGTAAGGGACAAATAATAATCTTGATGAATATGAAGGAGCCGGACGGGAGTGATCCGAACCGGCTCTTTTTCGGAAAAATAAAAAAAGAGGCCGACTTGAAGTCAGTCTCTTCTCTTTATTCATTCGGTCCGGCGGAATGCTTAGAAACTGTTTTGAATTGTTTGTCTGAAGGTTTTTTCACCTCAAAGAACATTTCAAACAATTCAAAAACAGCTTCTTATTCCGAATATTCCGCGAAATCGGATTTCGAGGCTCCGCAGACCGGGCATTTCCAGTCCTTAGGGATGTCTTTGAACGGGGTTCCGGGCTTTATGCCACCGTCAGGATCGCCCTCGGCCGGGTCATAGATCCAGCCACAGCGCAGGCATTCGTACTTTTTTGAGTCACTTGCCATAACAGTTATAGTTTTAGTGCAACATTAATGGTGCGCCACCGCGGCGCACCTGCACCTAAATCCTGCAAAAACTATTCCATCAATTTCTTGTATTTGAACCTCTTAGGCTCTGTGTTGCCGAGACGGGCCTTGCGGTTCTCCTCGTACTCGGCGTAGTTGCCCTCGAAGAACACCACGTTGGAGTCACCCTCGTAGGCCAGGATGTGTGTGGCGATCCTGTCCAGGAACCAACGGTCGTGGCTTATCACGACGGCGCATCCGGCGAAGTTTTCCAGACCGTCCTCCAGGGCGCGGATCGTGTTCACGTCCACATCGTTCGTCGGCTCGTCCAGAAGCAGCACGTTGCCTTCGTCCTTGAGGGTCAGCGCAAGGTGAAGCCTGTTCCTCTCGCCTCCGGAAAGGACTCCGCAGAGTTTCTCCTGATCTGAACCGCTGAAATTGAACCTCGACACCCAGGCGCGGGCGTTGATGTCCTTGTTGCCGAGCCTTACCCACTCGGAGTTCCCGGCTATGGTCTCGAACACTGTCTTGTCCGGATCGATGCTCCTGTGCTGCTGGTCCACATAGGAGATCTTCACGGTCTCTCCGATGTCTATAGAGCCTGTGTCCGGTTTCTCGATGCCCATGATGAGCCTGAACAGCGTGGTCTTGCCTGCGCCGTTAGGGCCGATCACGCCCACGATTCCCGCAGGCGGAAGCGCGAACGAAAGATGCTCGAAGAGAATCTTGTCCCCGTAGGCCTTGGACACATCCTTGAACTCGATGACCTTGTTGCCGAGGCGCGGTCCGTTAGGAATGTATATTTCCAGATTGGCCTCCTTCTCCTTGGAATCGGCCGAGGCCAGTTTCTCGTAGGCTCCAAGACGGGCTTTCTGCTTGGCCTGACGGGCCTTGGGAGCCATGCGCACCCACTCCAACTCGTGCTGGAGGGTCTTGCGCCTCTTGCTCTCCTGCTTCTCCTCCATCTCCAGCCTCTTGGTCTTCTGCTCCAGCCATGAGCTGTAGTTGCCCTTCCACGGAATGCCCTCTCCTCTGTCCAGCTCAAGGATCCATCCTGCCACGTTGTCGAGGAAGTAACGGTCGTGGGTCACGGCGATTACCGTGCCCTTGTACTGCCTCAGGTGAGCCTCAAGCCACTGGATGCTCTCGGTGTCAAGGTGGTTGGTAGGCTCGTCAAGGAGCAGCACGTCCGGCTCGCGCAGAAGCAGGCGGCACAGGGCCACACGGCGGCGCTCGCCACCGGAAAGGGTGGAGATCTTCGCGTCAGGCGGAGGGCAGTTCAGAGCGTCCATTGCCCTTTCGAGCTTGGCGTCTATCTCCCAGCCGCCGAGATGTTCTATCTTTTCTGACAACTCGCCCTGACGCTCTATGAGAGCGTTCATTTGGTCGTCGTCCATCGGCTCCATGAACTTGAGGGAGATCTCGTTATATTCATTGAGGACATCCATGACCTCCTGGACCCCTTCCTGCACGACCTCGATGACCGTCTTGTCGGGATCCATCTGAGGCTCCTGCTCAAGGTAGCCAACCGAATAGCCAGGCGCCCAGACCACCTCGCCACGGTAGGATTTCTCCACACCGGCGATGATCTTCATCAGGGTCGATTTACCGGAGCCGTTCAGGCCGATGATGCCGATCTTGGCCCCGTAGAAGAATGAAAGGTAGATGTCCTTGAGAATAACCTTGTTGTTGTGCGGGAGGACTTTGCCCACACCGTTCATCGAGAAAATTATCTTTTCGTCCGCCATTTCGTTGGTAGATGTTTAAATTGTTTTCTATGAATATGTTAATGTCGCTTTCGGCCGTCTTTGCGGATGAAGTCTCCGACGAAGGCGGCCAAACGGTTCAATACTAATAGCTTCCCCCTCCGATGAATCCTCGCAGCAGCGATGTCGGCGGAATCTCCTTGTCTGAGACCGGCACGAAGTAGTGCAGGAATTTCAGCAGCCTGTGTGCCTCGCTGTACTCAGGACAGTTCTTCGGCACGGTCGCGAGGATCCTCTCGGCGTGGGTGCGCAGCACGGCGAACTCCACCAGATAGGCCGAGTTGAACAGCACGTCGGCGTTCTCCTGGAACGGATATATCCACTTGACCTCGGCCCTGCGCACGTTCGGCCAGTTGGCGATCGACTCCCTGGCCGTGAAGGCACCCTTGAGGTAGTCCCTCACAATGCGCCGCAGCAAGCGGTTGTCGCTCGTAGGAATGCAGTTGTGGCAATCCAGCGAAATGGAGGTGATGGTGTTTATGAATATCCTGAATTTCTCCTTCTCCGGAACCTTCTCCGTCAGACGAGGGTTCAAAGCGTGCAGCCCTTCGATAAGCAGCACGGACCTTTCTCCCAGCTTGAGATTCTTGCCGTTGAACTCCCGGCGGCCTGTGACGAAGTTATATTCAGGAACCTCAACCTCTTCGCCGTTAAGGAGTTTGACAAGATCTTTCTGGAGATATTCATGATCCACGGTGTCGAAATTGTCGAAGTCGTAGCTTCCGTCCGGCAGTTTCGGAGTATCGACTCGGTTGACGAAATAGTCGTCGGTCGAGAACGAGATCGGGTGCAGTCCGCAGGCTTTCAGCTGGACGCTCAGCCTTTTGCAGACCGTGCTCTTTCCGCTGCTGCTCGGTCCGGTGATCAGGACCAGCTTCACCGGATTCTCCGGGTCGTTATGCCGCCTCTCGATTTCCTCGGCGATCTGGACGATCTTCTTCTCCTGCAATGCCTCGGAGATCTGGATAAGGTCGGAGGCGTTGCCTTTGAGGATGGACTCGTTGACATCCCCGACGTTGGAAAGCCCCATAATCCAGTTCCATTTGTGCGTCTCGGCGAACACCTCGAAAGTCTTAGGCTCCTCGTGAAGCGGCGCCAGATCTTCCGGATGATGGCGGTCAGGGATGCGCAGCAATATTCCTCCGTGGCAGAGCTTCACGCCGAAAGTTTTGAGGTAGCCTGTGCTCGGCACAAGCTCATCATAATAGTAGTCAGTCACATCGCCAAGCGAGTAGCAGGTGATGTAAACCTCGCCGCACGTCTCCAGCAGCTTCACCTTGTCGAGGTCGCCGGATTCCTTGAATATCCTGATGGCCTCTCCGATCTGGAGTTCTTTCCTTTTGAAAGGAATATTCTCGTTCACGAGTTCCCGCATCCTTGAGCCGATGGCCTCCACATCCTCTTCCGTGAGGAATGAACCATCGTTCTTGTAAACCGAGCAGAAATAGCCCTTGGAAATCGGTCTGCGGATTGTCATCCTGCTTTCCGGGAACAGATCCCTTGTGGCCTTGTACAGAAGGAAGCAGAGCGAACGGCTGTAGAAATTGCGGCCGATGTACGTCCTGTAGTCCAGAAACTCCACGTCACGGTTGTGGAAAACCCTGAATCTCAACCCTTCCGCCACGTTGTTCACCTTGGCGGCCAGTATGTCGTACGGTTTGTCGAACTCGAATGCCGGTGCGATGTCCAGCAGGGGAGTCCCTTCAAGGAACTCCTTATATGTCCCGGTGTTCTTGCAGAAAATTCTTACCATAAGTAATCGTTAAACAATAATTTGCTTCACCTTAGGCAATCTTTTCGGTCTATATTTCTTTTCTCCTCAGTCATGTGCCACCGGCACACTCCTTCTTCCAAAAGAAATCTATCCTCGAAAATCTTTGCCAAATCTGCGGCAACTTATTGTTTGCCGCTTACCAATTGATGCGGTTATGGACAAAGATACGAACAAAAATCCTCTCCGGCAAAAGCGTTTTCCGGAAGTCTTGTCATGGTCGGATGAATATTCCTTGAATAATTTGTGAATATTCTTCTTTTCGTCCCCGGCCATTGTCGGAAGTTGCGCGGAAAATGTTAACTTTGTTGGCTTTTTGAAATATTCAATAGGTATAATAATGAAAAATGCAATCGTTTTCGCGGCAGCTGCCACGCTGCTTTCCGTCGGAGCCTTCGCCCAGGACAACCTGAAGAAGGTGAATGATGTGATCGAGCCGCTTCCGGCCGGAAGTGTGACATTCAACGGCTACTTCGCCGATGACATCCAGAACTCCATCGACCACTGGGTCAACGGAGTGATGCCTTACGACAAGGTCATCGACTATTTCATCAAGGGACGTCCGCAGTTCGCTCTCGGCGAGATGCCGGGAAAGTGCATCCGTACAAACTCTCTGCTTTACCGCTACAACGGAGATCCTAAGCTCAAGGAACTGACCAAGAGCCTCGTTTACAAGCTCATGGCCACCGAGAAGATCAACGGCAGCATCAGCTGCACCGCTGTCGATGAGCAACCGGGCAACCGTGACGGTGACATCTGGGAGAGAAAGTATGTAATGCTTGGCCTTTTGCAGTACTACACTGATGTCGAGCAGGATCCGAGAGTCCTCTCGGCCCTTGAGAAAGAGGCGAAGAGCGTGATCGATCAGGTGGGATCTGCTCCGAAGAAGAGCATCACCGACCTTGGCTGGAGTTCCACAAAGATCGAATCCTCGTCAATCCTTGAGCCTATGGTGAAGCTCTATTTCATCACCGGCAAGAAGGAATATCTCGATTTCGCTGAGTATATCATCAGGACTGGAGCCTCAAAGGGCAGCAACATTTTCCAGCAGGTCTATGAAGGCACCCACCTCTACGAGGTCGGAAAGCCTTACCCTAAGGCCTACGAGATGACTTCCGTTTGGGAAGGACTCGCTGAATATTACCGCGCGACCGGCGACCCGAGGTGGAAGGTATGCCTTGACAACTTCTTCAACGATGTGATAGAGAACGAGATCACCATCATCGGCAATGCCGGTTCAGACGTTTACTGGCCAAGACTCAACGGTGAGGGATGGAGTAACACTGCCGTGGAGCAGACCAATCCGAACATCAAGAGAATGATGGAGACCTGCGTAGGTGTGACTTGGATGAAATATTGCTCTCAGTATCTTCGTCTTACGGGTGATCCTACAGCTGTTGACTACATTGAGAAATACGCCTACAACGGCCTTCTGGGCGCGATGAAGCCTGACGGAAAAAGCTTCAGCTACGTGAACCTTCTGAACGGAGCGAAGGTCACAAACAGCGGTTGGGGGACCAATATCGACGGCCAGCCTGTGACCTGCTGCAACCTCAGCGGCCCTTGCGGCCTGTCCTACCTTCCTTACATCGCCGCGATGCAGTCAAAGGAAGGCCCGGTCATCAACCTCTACAATGCAGGAACCGTGACAGCCAAAACCGCCACCGGCAAGGAGGTGAAACTTGGAATCGTCACTGAATATCCTCGCGCGAATGAGGTCCGCATCTCTGTGGACCCGGCCGCCAAGGAGAAGTTCACCGTGAAGCTGCACATTCCTTCATGGAGCGAGAACACTTATGTGGAGGTGAACGGCAAATATTGCGGTAATGTCGAGGCCGGTAAGTACCTTTCCCTTGAGCGCAAGTGGAAGGCCGGTGACAGCATCTACATCATCTTCGACATGAAGGCCAAGCTCATCAAGGCCTCCGAAAACGGCCGCAATCCTGAAGGCAAGTACTTCCAGGCCGTGCAGTGGGGCCCGCTGGTCCTCGCCCGTGACGAGAACATCGATCCTGACTACAACAAGCCTGTTCAGATCATCGCAGACGCCAACGGTGAGGTGAAGGTCAAGATTGTTGACGCTGAGCGTCCTGGCACCAGAATGCAGTTCCTCGTCCCTACCACCGAGGGTGACATCAAGATGGTTGACTACTCCTCGGTTGACTGCTGGAAAGGAAAGCACATCCAGACCTGGCTTCCGACCATCCGTTAACATCCCTTTATTGTAAACATCTCGTAAAGAGCATAATCACTCTGACAGGCTCAGTGACCAACCATCCGGTCTCCGGGCCTGTTTCTTTTGTCCTGTCACTGAACTTTCCCCATCGGTCACTGGGCCTGTAGAAGTGACCTCCCAGCCCATTCTCCCATCGGTCACTGAGCCTGTCGAAGTGACCTCCCAGCCCATTCTCCCTCTGGTCACTGGGCCTGTCGAAGTGACCTTCCAGCCCATTCTCCCTCTGGTCACTGATCCTGTCGAACTGACCTTCCAGCCAAAACGCAGCATTCTTCTGAAACAGAGATTCCCGTATCACTCCTCGGACAGAGACAGACTGAGAACAACAGTTCGGCTCATCTGAAGGATTTTGGCTATGCCTGCACGACAGCCACCAAGGGCAAGAATTCAAACACTCAGCAGTTCAAACTTGCGAACCAGATTGGCTGGATAATCGTCGAACACACTTTCGCGGAGGCTGAGAAAATTATGTCGGTGACCATCGACGCATCGGAAGTCATCTTCGTAACGGAAAGTACTCTTGATGTGACTACATCGACCATTTCGGAAGATGCTCGTGACAGCAAATTCACGCTTGCACTCGGCAAAAAAGGTGATGAGGGCCTCTTGTTCGCGACAGGCGACACTTTCCGTGGATTCTTCACGGTGGCTCCTGTTGACCTTTCCGGAAAGGCCCTTACCATAACGGCCGCTACCGACGACGGTAAAACCATTGTACTTGGAACACCTGTCAAAGAAAGCGCCAACATCACGAAGAGCATATTCGCCGTCTGCACAACCTCCGCTTCCGCAACACCGGTTGCGACACTTGATGACGTGGAATATTCTTCTTTGTTTGAATGATGCCATAGCCGCAGCGATTAATGGCACGGCAAATACATCGGAGATTTACTTGGTGGATGATGTTAAGTAAAATGTAAAAAATAACCTGCATCACTTTAAATTTGCAATATATTGATGTTCAGGG
>ENA-ORSK01000526-ORSK01000526.1-human-gut-metagenome-genome-assembly--contig:-NODE-526-length-38109-cov-9.145294_pt1 | contig 38109 bp, 39 predicted proteins | sample MGYA00242192_ERZ509159 | MGnify/ENA primary metagenome ERZ509159 (study PRJEB26280, sample SAMEA2338663) | human gut metagenome | biome: human gut; feature: human-associated habitat; material: faeces...
CCACCCCAATAAATTCTATAGGATTTTTAAAAACCCCAACGAATTATATAGAACCAAACAATATAGCCTAGTAGAAATTAAAAATCTACTAGGCATTATTTTGCTATAAAAAAGACTTTTTGTACGAGACGTTTTGTGTATCAAAATTAAAAAAAGACTTTTTGTACGAGACGTTTTGTTCATAAGTTTAATAAATTAAAATATTTATTTTAAAGAAAAGAAACTTTTAGTATATGAAAAGCGTTGACTTATACCAAATGTTTCATAAAAAAGACTTTTTGTATTAAAAAAAGTTAAAAATAAACATTTAGTATGACACACACAACATATTAAAATGATAAGCCTTCTATAGTTAAGGCTTATTTTTCATTTTTTATAGATTATTTTGTCAAAAACATAATAATTGCAATGCATATATTGAACTGCTAAATAAAATTGAAAAGATTACAACATAAATATAAAAACAATAATAAAAATATACATTTTTAATTTAGCTACTTGGTATCAATAACAAATGATTTAAATTAATATAATTTGACATCATCAAAATAAATTGATACAATAATTATAAGTGAAGTAGCATAGTATTAAAAAGAATGATAGGTGGTTAGTATATAATGACTCTTGTAAAGTTGGATTATTCAGTAAATAACATTGATGATATATTAAAAACGATGGCATTACTAACAGTGGAAACAACATCATGGATCTATGGAGATGATATGGGACTACCTGAAAATATTAAAATGTACATCGAATATAAGAAAAAAGCAATGCCAATAACATATCTAATGTATGATGGCACAAAAATGTTTGCATATCTTACTTTAAGCATAAACAATAATATTTTAAATATTGAGGATATACATATATTAAAAGACTATCGAAATAATAGCAGTACTATGATGGCAATTCTAAGTGCGATAGCAAAAGAATATCTTGCTAATAAATTAACAATTAATAAAGTTGTATATTATATAAATAAGAAAAATGAACTATCACAACATAATTTTGCTAAATATTCAAAAAGTAGAATAGAAAATAAAAATAACTATATGTATGAATTAGATTTAGAAAATCAATTTATCCTAAAATTGTTAGAAAAATGTAAAGAAGAAGCTTAGTTTAAAATTAATATAAACTCGAATAAAATAAGTATATGATTATGTTTTTAGAATGCCGTATAAAAACAATTGGAATAATTAATTAAACATTTGCATTATTTGTCAAATTATGGTAGAATACTAATGTAAAGAATATTTTTAAGTCTGCTGTGGGGGAACACTCTTAGAAACAATATACTGATAGAAAATAAGTTCCCTTAAAAAGGGAGCTTTTTTGCTTTAAAATAGATTGATTCTTCAAATTAACATAATAGTAATACAATATAAAAATATGATATGGGGAGGTGCTATATGAAGATATATTTAGTATTAAAACGAATCATAAAAGAGTTATTTGGCCATAGTATACGGCAGAAAGTATACTAATAAAATTAAAAAATAAAAGGAGATGAAAAGTAAAAATGAAAAGAATATTTTTAATATTTATGATGCTTATATTAAGTGTAACACTTGTTGGATGTTCCAACAAAGCTAATAAATATAAAATTTCATATGAGGGTAAGGGTACGTTTGGTTTTGATGAAGAAAAAATGACATATTGTTTATCAAAATATATTTCTACAAAACAAGAATTGGAAACTATATCTAAGAAGTTAAATAACGGATATTTTGACGAATCAAGCGCAAATTACAATAGTGAAATTGGCTTAATAATTAGAAATTATGATGATTCATTTTTTATAGATAAGAGTTTAATAGTGTGTGTAATAGATGGAGAAAATAGATTTGACTATAGTGTTGATAAATTGAAGGTTAGTAATGATGAATTGGTTATTAATATTAAAAAAACGAATAAAATGGGAACTTTTACAGATGAAGCATTTGCGAACTTATCTATAATTGAAGTTGAAAAAAATGAATTTCAAAATATTAAATCTGTAAAAACAACAATTAAATAAAGGAGATGAAAATTTAAAATGAAAAGAGTATTTGCATTATTTGTAACGTTTATGTTAAGTGTAACACTCATTGGATGTTCAAATAATAAAGAAAAAAATTATGTCAAATCATCTGAAGATCAACAACAAGAAACAAATGTTTCAAACATTAGTTTTGAAGAAAACACAAAAGAAAGAATAATTGATTACACTATTAGTTATGATGGTGAAGGTTTATTAGGTGTTAAAGAAATAGATGGTTTAATGTCGCTATTTAGATTAGCCCTTATTACTTCATTTGATGAGTTAACAGAGATATGTACAGAATATAATAATAAAGCTTTTCTTTCCTCAAATAATTTAGCTTATAATGAAGATTTTTTTGAGAATAATATTTTAATAATGTATTCATTCGAAACTGGTCATATTGAAAATACAACCGTAAAAAATGTAATTTTAGATGATGAAACATTGTTTGTAAATCTTGAACAATCAGAAAAGGAAGGTTTTTTTACTGCGGAGGCTTTTTATTGGACAATAAATATTGTAGTGAAAAAACAAGATGTAGGAACAATTAAACAGGTAAAAATAAATTATCAATAAAGACGATTATATATATAACAATGAAATGATTTAGTATATATTATAAACAAAATACCTATCAACAATTTGTTCTATATAATATTAGTCTACTTGTGGTTGATTTCTTTCTTATTTAAAATAAAAGGTTAAATATATATAACAATGATGATATAATACAAGCAAAGAAAGAAGGAGAAATATAGAATGAAAAAGGTATTGATGATATGTTTTATGCTTGCCATGATAATTTGTATTGGTGGATGTAACAAAAATGTGGGGAAACTTTATACATTAGAAGAAGCGTATGATTTAAATTTAATAACAAAATATGATTTAAAAAATATTGCTTATTACTATAATAAATTAGGTTATAGTGAATTTGTTCCTAAATCTAAAGATCCTAAATCTATCAGCAAGAAAAATGAAAGACTAATCAAAAAAACTTATTTAAGGGATAAACTTAAAGAACCAAGACTTAGTATAAAGAAAGTTCATATATATGAATACTATGGTACTTATAATGGTTGCATTGCGCTAAGAATTACCGATAGTTATAACTGTTATGACTATATTATTCATGAAGAATATATAATAGATGGAGTTAGTTTTTATAATTTTTATGTGGCTAGTATAAGTATTTATGCACCAAATAATAAGTAAATGGAATAAATAACAATCATCAGATTTCACTATAATATTGTATAATGTGGGTTCTTTCATATATATTAATTGTGAAATATTTTTAAATAATTTAAGAGATCAGTTAATTGAAGAGGTTAGCTGGTCTTTTTATTACATTATGTATTAAATGGTTGACAAGTCAACTAAAATAATATAAAATATAGTTGACTAAGTCAATCAAATGAGGTGAAGATGTGGATTTGAGAAACATTACAAAAATTACTAGAAATATGACTTTATACAAAAATACAATTAATAGAGGAAAAGAGTATCTAAATGATACAGAATTTGAAATGGTAAGATATGTAACTAAACGTGAAAAAAGATCACTTGTTGAAGTTGCTAATTACCTAAATGTTGATAAAGGGCTAGTAACAAGAATGTATAAGAAACTAGTTGGTTTGGGGTACTTAGAAGTAAAAAGTGATGAAAATGATTCAAGAAAGAAAATATTAGTTGCAACCCCAAAAGCAAAAGAGATTAAAGATGAAATTGCAACAGAAGAAATAGATTTTTATAATGCCTGTGTAAAAAATTTAAGTTTAGAAGAAATTAATCAACTTGATGCTTTAATAGAAAAAGTATATTTAGAATCCAAAAAGCTAAGAAAGAATGGATTTAAGGGTGTAATTGATGAAAAGGACTCAATACGATAAAATTAGTACATATTTTAAACTAAATAAAAAATCTTTTATTATAGCCACTATTACTGGAATAATATTCAATGGTCTTATGGCTTTTGTACCTATTGTTCAAGGAAAGTTAATAGATGCTTATAAAGAACAAGAAGATGTGAAATATATAATTTATTTTGCGATAGCATTTTTAGCTTTTGTTATTTTTATTCAAGTAAATCGTTATTTTAAAAGATACTACGTTAGAGATTTCTCTAATCGTATGGTTTTACAAATGCGAACAGTTAGTTTCCAAAATTTAATCACTGATGACATAAAAGAATTCTCTAATGCATCTAAAGGTGATATTATGGACAAAAACCTTTCAGATATTAAAGATAGTGCCGAAGGAGTTAGAAAAATATTAACTGAGGTATATGATAGTGTAATTTTAATGTTAGGTTATTTGATATCTATGTTTATAATGGATTATAAAACTACATTAATAATATGTGCTTTTTTAGTTCTTTCAATTGTTGTCGCAAATAAAACTTCAAAAGTTGGTAAGATATTCAATGCTATAACAACCCTTAAAGTTTCTTGGAAACGTTGTTCATCATATTTAAAAGCAAAAGAACCATCTAAAGAAATAACTTATCCTACTGATAAATTAAGATTAGAAGTAAATAATTTAACATTTGGTTTTGATCAATCATTTGTTTTACATAATATTAGTTTTCATCTAAATAAAGGTGAAACCCTCGGTGTTTGTGGCATGATTCATAGTGGTAAGTCAACCTTGGGAGCGGCTTTATCTGGTTTATATGATTATGATGGAAGTATTAAATTACAAGGTGTAGAACTCAAGGAAGTAAGAAATGATTTAGCTAATAATTTCATTTCATATGCGCCAAGCCAAACTGAAATATTTAATGATACTATTAGATACAATATTGCTTTTGAAAATGCGGAAGTAAACAAAGAAATTCACTTGTCATATTTGGATGAAGATATTAATTCATTTGAAAATAAAGAAGATGAGTTATTGTCACACTCTATTGCCAATTTATCTGGTGGTCAACAAAAGAGATTACAAATATCAAGAGGTTTATACAATAGTCCTAAATTAATTGTTATGGATGATCCGTTCAATGCCATAGATTTAGAAATGAGTAAAAAAATTACCGACAATATTATTAAAGAATATAAAGAATCAATTTTTGTTTTAATCAATAATCAAAAAGAAATACTTCAAAAAATGGATTATATTATCTTTTTAAAACATGATAGTTATATATATGGTACATATGAAGAAATGATGAAAGATTTAGATTTTTTGAAATTAATTGGAGGTAAACAAAATGAGTGTAATTAAATGTATATTAGATTATTTTAAAAAACATTTTGTTGTATTCTTATTTTCAATATTCATAATTGTTAGTGTTACCATTTTGTCATTAGTACCCCCACAACTATTAAAAATAATAATAGATGATATAATACCAAGTAAGGATTTATCGAAATTGTTAAAATACGCTTTGTTTTATATGTTAATATTTGTTGCCATAGGGTTAATAAATTTCTTAAAAGGAATTTTATTAGTTGTAGTATCCCAAGGAGTAGGTAAAAAAATTAGATTAGAAATGCTAAACAAGATTAATCGAATGTCATTTGTTATTTTTTCTAAATATGATTCAGGGGATTTAGAAGCATATTTTTCTAATGATATCGATGAAATTAATACCTTGATTACATCAGGAGTAATATCAATGTTAATTGATAGCTTCAAAATGATAGGAATAATTGTATCAATTTTTATTTTTTCTTATATGTTTGGTATAATAACTTTAGCAATAATTCCTTTTATTGTTTTATTTACAATGTGGATTAGAAAAAGAATGTATAAGGCTCAACTTTCAAATAGAAAACTTGAAGGAAGTGTTAATAACCTTGTATTAGAAAATATTGATAATATAGTTACTATTAAAACTTTTAGAATTTATGATAAAGTTAATGCAAAATATGATGAAGTACTTAAAAATCATTTTAAAACTAATCAAAAAGCTAATACTTATGATGCTTTATTTTCACCTGTAATGCAAATTATAAAAACAATTTTAATTGTTTTAATAATCACTCTTTCTACCGCAAATATGAACTTATTTGGAATGAGTGTTGGTATGCTTGTTAGTTCAATTGATTTAATCACTAATCTATTATCACCAATTGAAAACCTAGGAATGGAGTTACAAACAATCCAAAAATCGCTTGCGGCAATCCAAAGAATCAATGAATTCTTTAAATTAGAAGACGATGATAAAAAAAATAAGCAAATGATTGGAAATTATAACGATCTTGAATTAGTATTTGATAATGTATCTTTTGCTTACGACAATAGTGAAAATGTTATTGACCATTTCAATTATACAATTCACCAAAATAATCGATTAGTTTTAAAGGGAAGAAGTGGAAGTGGAAAATCAACACTATTCAAATTAGCATATGGATTAATTAAACCAACTAGTGGTAGAGTAACAATTAATGGGGTAGATACATACTTATTATCAAATGACTCAAAAAGAAAATTATTTGGAATAGTTTATCAAGATTACTTCTTTTCTGGAGGTACTATTAAAGAAGAAATTACTCTACTAGATTCATCAATTAGTGATGAAAAAATATATTCAACTTTAAAATTAGTTGGTCTTGATAGAATAACAGATATTAATATTCCATTAAAAATTACTGATTATTCAACGGGGGAACTATCATTATTTAATATTGCAAGAGCAATCATTTTAGATAGTAAAATTTTATTTCTAGATGAAATGAATGCAAAAATAGATTCCGTTAGTGCCAAAAAAATTATTGATGTAATAGACTATGTTTCAAAAGATAAAATGGTTCTATCAATAAATCACTATGGTGATTTATTGCCAAATAGCAAAATTTTAAATATTGAAAAGAAGTAGTAACATTGCAAAAAGGAAGGAAATAGTATGAGCATTAAAAATAGCATATTTAGGACACTAAAGGGTGCCGCAATCGGGGTAGCGATTATTATCCCGGGTATTAGTGGTGGTACAGTAGCAGTATTACTTGAAATTTATGAAGAAATGATTAAAGCAATTAGCAGTTTAAGAAAAGAATTTAAAAAAAGTGTATTATATTTATTACCTATTTTAATAGGAATGATTATTGCTTTTGGTATAATGTATTTTCCAATGAAATATGCACTTTTATATATACCATTACAAACAATTTCTTTATTTGCGGGACTAATGATTGGCTCATGTCCTAAAATGATAACTGATGCTAAAAAGAACGGTTTTAAAATGATAAATCTTATATCATTAATTGTGCCATTTGTATTTGTTTTAGGTATTTGTTTTATTCCCGATATGGGGGATGTAGATTTATCAATAGATATGCCAATTATAAATTATCTGTTACTATTTATCGTTGGTGTAGTGGCTTCATACACATTAGTAATTCCTGGTGTTAGTGGCTCAATGTTTTTACTAATTATTGGATATTATCATCCAATATTTAACACGATATCACAAATTAAAACAAACCCTAGTCATTCAATTCTTGTTTTAATGATTTTTGCAATAGGTTTATTAGTTGGCTTTTTCACCATTGCAAAGATTATGAAAGTTTTATTAGAAAAATATCCGAGGGCAACATATTGGGCAATTGTATCATTTGTAATAGGTTCTATTCCAGCTATATATATTTCATTTGATTATACTAAAGCTGTATTTAATATCATAACTGTAATTACTTCTAGTATTTGTGTAGTTCTTGGAATAATTGGTAGTTATTTAGTCACGATTGTAACAAATAAAAAAGAAAAGACATTATCGAAGGAAGGAAAATAATATGAAAGGTTCAACTATCATTCCCTTTGTAACAGACATTGATTATAATATAGGAAAATGGCTAAATGGAATGTTGCATTCAACTAATGGAAGATTTACCCCCATTTTGAAATTCATTACATCACTAGGTAATGTAGGTATTGCCTTCATTATAACGGCACTTATTATGCTTTTATTTTTAAGGACAAGAAAAGTTGGAATGCTTTTACTAGTTTCAATGCTATTAGGAATTATCCTAACCAATTTAATTCTTAAAAATGTAATCGCTAGACCAAGACCATATCTAAATCAACTATCAGATTTTTATATATGGTGGAATGAAGCAGGTGCTTTACTTGAAACTGGTTATTCATTTCCATCTGGCCATACTACTGCCGCAATGGCTTTTGGATTTACATTATTTCTATGCTTTAAAAAAAGTATATCTTGGTTATTTTTGTTAATTCCTTTAATAATGGGTTTTACACGCATTTACTTTATGGTTCATTATGCAAGTGATATAATAGGTGCCCTCTTGGTAGGTGCAGTATGTTCATTATTAAGTTTTGTAATTTTCAAATATACAAAAAATTGGAAGGTAGTTAACAAACTACTTGAACTTCCAAGTATATTGAAACTATTTAGCAGATAAGTTAATATAATAATAACTAAGAATATATAATTTATACAATTAAGAGGTGTTAATATGGAAAACGCGTATACATCACAAAAACTATTAGAAGTTTTTAAAAAAGATAAAACCTATGAAAATGCTAAAAACTATATTATCAGTTTTATATGTGAATATACTGGTAAGCAAGGTTATTATGATTACTATAAGTTAAATAATGAATGGGAATCTGTTTTTAAAATGAGATATCGTGGTAAAATTAATCATTTTAAATTTATAAGTTCACCAGAACCCAATCACTTTATATTTAGTGCAGATGGTAAAGCTGTCATTGATTTACCAACAACCCATATGAACAATGAAGAAAAAACTAAACAATCGCTTTATGAAGAAATTCAAAAAAGAGCACCTAAAGATATTTTGAATGAACTAAAAGAAACAATTTGTGATGATTTAGATAATTCTATAAAATGTAAAGACTTAAACATTGAAGTGAAAATTGAATGGAAGTTTGCAACAAACCGTGTTGACATTGACTAATAAAGTGTATAGGAAGAATTATTATGAATGCTGAAATAGATATAACGTGTGTCGTTTTAAAAACTAGTAGATTATTACTACGACCATGGAAGATGTCTGACTTAGATGACTTTTATGAATATGCCAAAGTAGATGGTGTAGGTCAAATGGCAGGATGGTTACCTCATAAAAATAAAGAAGAATCAAAACAGGTTTTAACTAAATTTATTGAAAATAAAAGAACCTTTGCGATAGTTTATGATAATAAAGTAATTGGTTCAATAGAAATCAAAAAGTATAACGAAAATAATCTAAAAGAATTCTCTAACTTAAAGGGAAGAGAATTAGGCTATGTTTTATCAAAAGATTATTGGGGAAATGGTCTAATGACCGAAGCAGTTAAAAAAGTAATTGAATACCTATTTAATATAGTAAAATTAGATTTTATAGTATGTGGCCATTTTTTAAACAATGATCGTTCAAGAAGAGTTCAAGAAAAATGTGGCTTTGTTCATTATAAAATATTCAAGTATGAAACTAGTTATGGCAAAATAGTTGATTCTTGGACGTCAATACTTTTAAACAATCAAAACAAATAGTAAACAAAAAAGTGATTCAATATCTTAACTGGTATCTGAATCACTTTTTTAATTCCAAATAAATTATTTAAGTAATAGCGTATAGTAGTTTGTAAATATAATGGCTGCAGAAGAAGATGCCGCAACAGATTTTGCAAAGAATAAAATACCAATGCCTAGTAAGAAACCTACTACTTGAATAACTACATTAAACCAAACTGAGTATCTAAATGATAAACTTAGTCCATACTTATGTTTAATAACTAAACATTGGACAAATCCTTTAATAAGATTAACTAGCATAATTAAAATAGATATAATTACACATATTATATATATTAAAATAGCAAAAATAGTATTCGAGTGATCTTCTTCGCGAGTTTGAGTACCATCACTATAAGTTGTAGTGGTAACATAATATGTCCCCGCAAGTAGTGCCGCAAGATTTAGTCCACCATGTAATTTATTTAAAAATGGTATTGCAATAATAATTGGTCCACCTAAAATAAGAATTACGCCAAGAAAGCTAGAAGAGTTACCAAGTGCTAGTCCAAACCCTGCCATTATCATAGCCCAACCAACAGTGCAGTATATGATAAGACGCATAAAAGCCTTTCTTGTTTCTTCATGTAGGGTGTAACCATCATAATTGTTTGAATTATTATAGTTCATAAAAATTTTACTTCCTTTACTAATATATATTAAAATTATATCACAATTAACATAATATGCCAATAAATAATGCTTGAAATGGGAAAAATAAGAGTAGTATGTTCTTGACAAAAACAACATTATGCATATAATTTAATTAGTTAATTATTAGAGGACAAAATGAAAAAGCAAAAAATATTAAAATTTAGTTTACTTGGAATATTATCATTCTATATAGTATATGTGGTAATATCCTGTTTAATATATCCAATGAATCAAAAAAAACCTACTGGCATAGGTATTGATTCTTATAAAGAATCGCTTAATTATCAAACACTAAATGAAAGAGTATTATCAATAAATTCTAATCAAGAAGCATTGTTATATAGAATAAATATGATAAGTGCAGCAAAGGAAGAAATTGTTCTATCTACTTTTGACTTTAGGATTGATAATAGTGGAAAAGATGTTCTTAGCGCTCTTTATGATGCAAGTCTTAGAGGAGTTAAAATAAAAATTATAGTAGATGGTATTAATGCGGCGATGCATTTAAAGAATGATAAATTATTTAAAAAATTCGCTTCAAGCAAAAACATAGAAATAAAATTTTATAATCCGGTTAATTTAGCTATTGCTTACAAGAATAATTTTCGCTTACATGATAAATATTTAATTATTGATAACACAATGTACTTAATGGGTGGTAGAAATACCAATGATTTATTTTTAGGTAATTATCAAACAAAAACTAATATTGATAAAGAAGTTTTAGTGTTCAATCAAAATAATGATGATTTTAAATCATTAAATAGTCTTAAAGCATACTTTGAAGAAATTTGGAATCATAAAGATAGTAAGATATATAAAAAACGTAATTCTAAAAATAATGATGAACTAATTCAACATTATGAACAGTTAAAAACAAAGCTTCCTGAAGCGTTTGGAAAAATAGATTATTATAATTTAACAGTAGAAACCAATCATATAAGTTTAATAAATAATCCCATTAATACAAGTAATAAAACTCCTGAAATGTGGGATACACTAAATTACATTATGAGCAATGCCGAAAATATTCTAATACAAACTCCTTATATAATAATGAATAAAAGCATGTATAGTGATGTAGAAGACTTGACAAAGAGTGGTAAAAAGATAAATATACTGACAAATTCAATAACAAGTGGTGCCAATCCTTTAGGTTGTGTTGATTACCTAAATTCAGAAAAGCATATTTTAACCACTGGTGTTGGTATATACGAATTACAATATGCCAAATCACTTCATACAAAAACTATTTTAATTGATGATAACATTAGTATAATAGGTTCATACAATTTAGATATTAGAAGTACTTATCTAGATACTGAATTAATGCTTGTAATAGACAGCCCAAAATTAAATGAATCGCTAAAAGAAGATGTTAAAACTTATCTAGAAAGTAGTTTATATGTTAAACAAGGTGAACAAAATATTAAAGGATCAAATTATGAAGAAAATAAACTATCAGGCTTTAAAACTTTTGTATATTTCTTTATTAATTTGTTCATAAAATATATTAGACATTTAATATAATAATTAATGGAAATAAAATGCAGGATTAAACTTGCATTTTTTTAGTAATTACCAACAAAAAATAAATATGTGTTGTTTGTTTGCTAAAAAACCGCTTATATGATACAATGAATAGAATACATTTTGGTATTATTCTATGTATCTTGATTTATAGAAAGGGAGGAAAAATATGGTATTTGGTAAATATGTAAATAAATTTTACAAAAAATATTTTTGGCATTTTTTCTTTGGTATACTTACTGTAATTTTTGTTGACTATATTCAACTTTTCATCCCCGCAATAACTGGTAGAATTATCGATAGTATAACCAATGGTGGCATTTCTGAAGGAAACTGGCAATTTCTAATTGAACAAATTATATATATTGCTTTAGTTGGCTTGGGAATGTTTGTAGGTAGATTCTTATGGAGAATTTGCATTTTTGGAGAAGCTGTTTTAGTTCAATCAGATTTGCGATTTGATATGTTTGAAAAAACTGAAAAATTATCACAAAGATACTATAAAGTAAATAAAACCGGTGCTATCTTATCATACTTTAGTAATGACCTAGAAACCATTGAAGAATCCTTTGGGTTTGGCATTGTTCAAATGATTGATGGTGTTTTCCTACTGGTAATGTCACTTATTAAAATGTTTAAATTACAAGGTGTATTAACATTGTTATTGTTAATACCAGTTGTATTATTAGGATTATGTGCATTCTTTGTTGACAAACTAATGGAAAAAAAGTATGAAAAGCGTCAAAAAGCTTTCGAAGATATGAGTGATTATGCACAAGAAAACTTTACTGGTATTAGAGTAATAAAAGCCTTCGTAAAAGAAAGAAAAGAATTAAAGCAATTTGCAAAAGAAGCTAAAAAGAATAAAGATACTAACATTGAATATGTTAAAGTATCAAGCCTATTAGAAGTATTATTTGATGCTTTAATATATGTAATTTTTGGTATCATTTTATTAGGTGGAAGTTATTTGGTTTATTTAAACATTAAATCAAGTGGCGTAGAAGGTATTACAATTGGTTCATTAATTGAATTCATTGGATATGCTGATACATTAATATGGCCAATCTTCGCATTAGCAGGTACAATTAATTTAATTGCTCGCGCAAGAACTTCATTAAAACGAATTTCAAATTTATTAGATGAAAAAGTAGAAATAGTTGATGATAAAGTTGTGTGTCCTACTGACTTAAAAGGAGAAATAGAATTTAAAAACTTTAATTTTGCTTATCCTGATGATGAAAATACATTAATTTTAAAAGATGTAAATATTAAAATAAAAGCAGGCGAAACTATTGGAATAGTTGGAAAGATTGGTTCTGGCAAATCAACATTAGTTAATATGTTATTTAGACTATATAATGTTGAAGATAATACTTTATTTATTGATGGTTATGATATTATGCATTTACCAATTAGAATGGTTAGAGACACAATTGGTTATTGTCCTCAAGACAATTTCTTATTCTCGGATAGCATTAGAAATAATATAGCATTTTCAAATCCAGATATGAGTTTAGAAGAAGTAGAAAAAGCTGCTGAATTTGCGGACGTAAGAAGTAACATTGAAGAATTCAAAGATAAATATGAAACTTTAATTGGCGAAAAAGGTGTATCACTATCAGGTGGTCAAAAACAACGTATATCTATTGCTAGAGCTATTGTTAAAGATCCTAAAATATTAGTTTTAGATGATTCAGTGAGTGCAGTTGATGTTAAAACTGAAGAAACAATTTTACATAATATTCAAAAGAATCGTAAAGGTAAAACTACAATATTAATTGCATCAAGAGTATCAACAGTAAAAGCACTAGATAAAATAATCGTAATGAATGATGGAAAAGTAGAGGCTTTTGGCACTCATGATGAATGTTTAAAAAATTCAAAAACATACACAAGAATGGTCGAACTCCAATCTTTAGAAAAGGAAATGGAGGGTGAATAATATGGCACATATTTATGAAAAAAATGATCGTCATATGAGTGATCGTGAGATAATTAAAAGAACTTGGCCATATGTTAAGCCATATGCTAAAAAGATTGGTTTAGTGCTATTTGTAATGTTAATAATGATTGTTTTAGAACTTTTAGGGGTAATACTTCCTGGTTACGTTACAAGTTCATTGGGTAATTTAGTAAAAGAATTTAGTGATGGTAGCATACGACTAAGCAATATGCAAAAAGTTTTTGAAATATGTATGGCAGTACTTATTGTTAATTTAGCTAACTCTCTATTGTTATATATAACAACTATGTCACTTCAACGTATCGGACAAAGTATAATTTACGACTTACGTATTATGGTGTTTGAACATATTGATAATATGTCAATTGCCCAAATAAACGAAATACCAGTTGGTACTTTGGTAACAAGAGTTACCTCTGATACTAACGCGTTAAGTGATTTATTCACTAACACAATAGTACAACTAATTAAGAACTTATTGTTATTAATCGGTGTTATTGTTGTCATGTATTTAATTGACTGGCGTATGGCTTCAATAATGATGTTATTCTTACCAATTATTGCAATTAGTTCATTAATCTTTAGAAAATTATCAAGAAGTAATTATCGAAGAGTACGTAAGAGTTTTTCAGTAATGAATGCTTTCCTTAATGAAAATATTTCGGGAATGAAAATAACCCAAATCTTCAATCAAGAAAAGCAAAAAGAAGCTGAGTTTAAACGCTTGAATGCGGAAATTGTTAAAACTAGAAAAACTGACATTAAAATATTTGCGACATATCGTCCATTTATAACTTTACTATACTATGCGGCATTTGCATTAGTGTTTGGCTATGGTACATATTTTTGTATATGTTATGGTATTGTTGCGTGGCCATTACTTGGATCATACATTTCATTATCGGTAATTGGTATAATTGAAATTTTTTATTCACTTGTTGGTAGATTTTTTAACCCAATTCAAACTTTAGCCGATCAACTAAATGCTCTTCAAAAGGCTTTTACTTCTTGTGAAAGATTGTATAATTTACTAGATATTAAACCTGATTTTAGAAATCGTGAAAATGCTCTTGAAATTGAACATTTTAATGGTGATATTGAGTTCAAGAATGTATGGTTTGCATACAAAGAAGGCGAGTGGATTTTAAAAGATGTTTCATTCCACATAAAACCAAAACAAGTTGTTGCTTTTGTTGGGGCAACAGGTGCAGGTAAAACAACAATACTTCAATTAATTGTTAGAAATTATGATATTCAAAAAGGTCAAATATTAATAGATGGCATAGATATAAGAGACATTGATATTAAATGCTTAAGAAGAGGCATTGGTCAAATGTTACAAGATGTATTCCTTTTTGCGGGATCAATAAAATCTAACATTAATTTAAGAGATGATTCAATTCCTGATGCTGATATTGTTGAAGCTTGTAAATATGTTAACGCTGATCAATTCATTGACAAATTACCGAAAGGTTTGGATGAAGAAGTATTAGAAGGCGGTAATAACTTCTCTAGTGGACAACGTCAATTACTATCATTTGCTAGAACCGTAGTTCATCATCCACAAATCTTAATCCTTGATGAGGCTACCGCAAACATTGATACTGAAACTGAAAAAATAATTCAAGATTCATTATTAAAGATGATGAATATAGGTACTATGTTAATTGTTGCCCATCGTCTATCAACAATACAACATGCTGATAACATCATATGTTTACAAAAAGGTCAAATTATTGAACAAGGTAATCATCAAGATTTACTAAAACAAAAGGGTTATTATTATAACTTATATAGATTACAATATGAAGATCAAGAAATAACAAATGAAAATTAAACCATCAAACTTAATTGATGGTTTTTTTTCATGAACTATGTTATAATGTAATAGAAAGGGAAAGGTTTTATGTGTCAGAAAGGTTTTGTTGAATATCACTCAATACATTATCCAGATATGCAAGTAACCGATAAAATAAAACTAGTATATCAAGCAATATTAGGACCACATCATCTTTTAGATGAAAAAAGTATTCTAAAGATTAAAGAAAACATTCTAACAGAACTTAATGAGCAAAGTAATCATCAAGAAAACTTATATGAATGGATTGGTCCAAATTATGTAAGAGTGAATATTAAAAAGTATTATGAAATATATAATAATATTGATAAACTAGTATTAGACTTTTATAATTCAAATACTAAAGTTGAACTTGATAAAGATATGCTAAAAGCAATGATGATGAAATATATAGATAGTAGTAATCTTGTTAATTACAACTTTGAACCAGTATCACATTCTATGTTATACAAAGAAAGATATCAACCCCATTATCGTTTACTAAATTCTAAATATATTGATTTGGATATGAAAGTAAAACAATTTGATAATTATATTTCTAACTTACCTTCAAAATCGATTGTTGCATTAGAAGGAAGATGTGGAAGTGGCAAAACTACGATATCTAACATATTAGAAAACAAATATACTGTTATTCACATCGATGACTTTTTCTTAAGCGAAAAACAAAAAGAAACGTATGGCAATAAGTTAAATAGTAATATCGATTATGATTTAGTTAATAATAATTTAGAGAAAGTTATTAATGCATTGAAGAATAATTTACCAATAGTTTCAATAAAATGTTTTGATTGTCATTCACAAAATTATTATGAAAAAGAATTAGCATTGAAAAATAAGATAATTGTTGAAGGCGTATGCGCTAGTAGTCCTAAACTGTCTAAACATATAGATAAGATTGCTTATTTGTTTGTAGATAAGGCAACCCAAACTAAGAGAATAGAACAAAGAGAATTAAAAGACAGATTCTTTAATGAATGGATTCCTCTTGAAGAAAAGTATTTTACAAGATTCGACATTTTTAGACATTGTGATGTGATAATATAATAGTAATTAAGGAAGGAAAAAAATGAGAAAAATAAGCAAAATAAGCAAAATAGATATTTTAACAATTGCTTTTATGATAGCATTTTTAATATTTACTTTATTATTGTGTTATGTTGATAAAGGAATATTATGCGTGCATAACGAAAAAGAAATTTTGTGTAATGAAATTGGATTATGTAAATTTAATGATATATTTTTAGTTAGGGAAATGAATCAAACTTTGGATATAATTTCTGATGTGTTTATGTATATGGCCCTAATTATTTTTATTGGTATATCTTTACTATTTGTTGTAAGACTAATAAAACATCGCAATTTTAAAAAAGCAGGATTGCAATATCTAATGTATATTTTAGTTATGGCATTATTAGCAGCATTTTGGTTGTTTTTCGACCGTATTGTAATAGTAAATTATCGTCCTTTTACATATGATAGTTCATATCCATCTACTCATATGTTGATATGTTGCTATTTATTGCCTAGTAGTTTTTATCTATTAAGCGCTGAATCAAAAAATAAAGAGACCAAGATAATCGGTTATAGTATAATTGGCGTAATAATTATCATTGTTGGTTCATTAAGAGTATTAGCTGGTATGCACTGGGTTACTGATGTAATAGGTGGCTTATTACTTGGTGGTTTTTTACTTTGTTTATTTTTCGGATTAATTAAAGGTTTTGATATGAAAAAGGAGGCTTAGCCTCTTTTTTAAAGATTTTAAAAAAATAAAAATAAAAATTATTTTCATTTTGCTTGCAACAGTTTTCGAAATATGATATAATTAAAACGTAAAGGATGTTACTTTATGAAATATAACTCAAAATTAAGAACGGCAATTAAAGAAATTGTCTGTGCAAGTTATGAACACCCTACGGCAGAAGACGTATACCTTATGATGCAAAATAAGAATATCAATACTAGTATTAGTACTGTATATCGCAATTTACATCAATTAAGTGAAGAAGGCATAATAAAAGAAATTGTTATGCCAAGTGGCAAGGTTCATTATGATGGAAGAACTTATGATCATGGACATGCTTATTGTATTAGTTGTAATCGCATTTATGATTTATCAATATCTGATAAAGAAATTGATGACTTAGTGGCGAAAGAAATTGGTATGAAAGTGTTAAATCATGAAATAACGATTAAAGGTATATGTAAAGAGTGTATGAATAAAGTTAATAAACAAAAATAAACATAAGAATTCATAAGGAGGTATAATATGAAATATAAATGTTTAGTTTGTGGACAAATTATTGATAATCCTGACAAATGTCCGGTATGTGGAGCAGGTCCTGACAAAATTGTTCCATATGTAGAAGAAGAACTTACTTGGGCAGATGAACATGTTATCGGTGTAGCTAAAGGCGTTGATGAGTTTGTATTAAGTGGATTAAGAGATCATTTTAAAGGCGAATGTAGTGAAGTTGGTATGTATCTTGCAATGTCTAGACAAGCATTTAGAGAAGGATATCCTGAAATTGGTGTAGTGCTAGAACAAATTGCACATGAAGAAGCAGAACATGCGGCAAGATTTGGTGAAATGTTAGGTGAATTAGTTACTGATAGTACTAAAGCTAATTTAGAAAAAATGTTAGCTGGTGAAAATGGCGCATGTAAAAGTAAAAAAGAAATTGCTACTCGCGCTAAACAATTAAACTATGATGCAATTCATGATTCTGTTCATGAAATGGCAAAAGATGAAGCAAGACATGGTAAAGCTCTAGAAGCTTTATTAAAAAGATATTTTAAATAGGAAAAATGGTCTGATTTAAAATCAGACTTTTTTAATATATATAATAAGGAATACAATAAAAAATTAAAATATGTATAAACTTGAAAAAAAATAAATAATATAGTATAATTAAAATAATGATAAAGAGGTGGTAAGATGATACAACGTGGTAAGTGTCCAATGTGTGGTGGCACAATGACAGAAGATTCTACACATACATTGTTGGTTTGCGATTTCTGTGGCAACAAAGAACCGCTAAATTATCCGGTACAAAATCAAACTCCTGATCAAGGTCAATATACAAATAGTTCGTCACAAACTACCCAACATACTTATGGTAATAATTCAATTCAAAGTACAAATACTAATGGTGGACAAGCTACTAAAAGTGGCACAAATTTAAATTTAGGATTACTTATAATATTAGCAGTAGTATTTTGGCCGCTAGCAATTGTATATGTACTATTAAAAGTATTTAAAGTAATAAAATTTAAATAAAAAATAAAAGCACACGCATAAATAATCTCAGTGTGGCTTTTTTTCTAAAAAATGTATATTATAATAATGAAAGGATGAGAAAATGATTACTGATATTGAAATAGCTCAATCAATAAAACCTAAAAAAATAACAGAGATTGCAAAAAGTGCAAATATCTCCGAAGATTACTTAGAACTTTATGGTAATTATAAAGCAAAAGTTGATTTAAAAATAATGGATAGAATCAACAAACCAAATGGTAAATTGATACTTGTTACAGCGATAACTCCAACTCCGGCCGGTGAAGGAAAAACAACTACAACAATTGGTCTTGCGGATGGATTAAGTAAAATAGGCAAAAATGTAATGGTGGCATTACGCGAACCTTCTCTTGGACCAGTATTTGGAATAAAAGGTGGAGCAGCTGGTGGTGGGTATGCCCAAGTTGTTCCAATGGAAGACATAAATTTACATTTTACTGGTGACTTCCATGCTATTGGGGCTGCCAATAATTTACTTGCTGCTATGTTAGACAACCATATTTATCAAGGCAATGAATTAGGAATTGATATAAATAAGATTACTTGGAAACGTTGTGTTGATATGAATGATCGCCAACTTCGTTTCATAACTGATGGGCAAGGTGGAAAATTCAATGGCGTTGAACGTCAAGATGGATATGATATCACTGTTGCATCAGAAATAATGGCTGTATTATGCTTAGCTACTTCAATTACCGATTTAAAACAACGTTTAGGAAGAATTATTGTTGGTTATACAAGTGATGATAAACCAATAACAGCTCATGATTTAAAAGCAGAAGGTGCTATGTGCGCTTTATTGAAAGATGCAATAAAACCTAATCTTGTTCAAACTTTGGAAGGTACTCCGGCGTTTGTTCATGGTGGACCATTTGCTAATATTGCTCATGGCTGTAACTCAATAATGGCAACCCAACTTGCTTTAAAATTAAGTGATTATACAGTTACTGAGGCTGGATTTGGTGCCGATCTTGGAGCTGAAAAATTTTTAGATATTAAATGTAGAGTTGCTAATCTTAAACCTGATGCAGTAGTAATTGTTGCAACTGTTAGAGCATTGAAAATGCATGGTGGTCTTGATAAAACAGAACTAACTAGTGAAAATCTAGAAGCATTAGAAAAAGGTATACCTAATTTATTAAGACATGTATCAAATATTAAAAATGTTTATAAACTACCTTCTGTAGTTGCAATTAATCGTTTTCCAACTGATACCGATAAAGAAATTGATTTAATAATTAAAAAATGTAAAGAACTTGGCGTTAATGTCGTATTATCAACTGTTTGGGCTGATGGCGGTAATGGTGGAATAGAACTTGCAAAAGAAGTAGTAAGACTATGCGATACTCCTAATGATTTCACATATAGCTATGCTGATGACTTAAGCATTGAAGAAAAAATAAGAGCAGTAGTTCAAAAAGTATACGGTGGAAAAGATGTAAAAATTCTTAAAAGTGCCAAAGAGCAAATTGAAAAATTAACTGAATTGGGATTTGCTAAACTACCAATTTGCATTGCTAAAACTCAATACAGTTTTTCAGATGATGCCACACAACTTGGTGCACCAGTTGATTTTATAGTTACAGTACGCAATGTTAAAATAAGTGCAGGGGCAGGCTTTATCGTTGTTCTTACTGGTAAAATAATGACAATGCCAGGTTTACCAAAAGTACCTGCAGCTGAAAAAATTGATGTTGATGAAAATGGAAGAATAAGCGGTTTATTTTAAAAAACTCCAATATAATTGGAGTTTTCCCTTATTATAATAGGTTATAAAATGAATAAAACAATAGTAATGAAAATCTTAGAACAAAAGAAAATAAATTATGAATATTTTGAATATGATGCTGGTATTGTTGATGGAATAGGTGTTGCAAGCGCCTTAAAAGAAGATGTAAATCAAGTATTTAAAACATTAGTAACAACCGATGGGAATAACCATTTTTATGTATTTGTAATACCAGTTAACGCTACACTTGATGTTAAAAAAGTCGCAAAAATAGTTGGTAAAAAAAGCATTGATATGATTAAACAAAAAGACTTAGAGCCGCTTACTGGTTACATTCATGGAGGGTGCAGCCCTATTGGAATGAAAAAAAAGTTTCCAACATATTTAGATAAAACAGTTGAAAACTTTAGTGAAATTTTTGTAAGTGGAGGAAGAGTTGGACTTCAAATCAAAATTAAAAAAGAAGATTTAATAAAATTAGTTGATGCTAAAATTGATGAACTAACTTTAGAAAAATAGGAAAAAATCAAATAGTAATACTATTGATTAAACCTGTGACTAATGATTTTTCCATCCTCAACTTCAACAAAATTTAAACCGCCATTGGCTAAATAACTTTGAAAAGTAATTTGGGGATCAATTGCTGTAAAAAGTCCTTTGATAAAATGTGAATGAGTTGTAATTAAAATATTCTTTCCAGAATACTCTTTAGCAATTGCTAGTATTTCGTTCATTGCACGTTTTCTAATTTCTTCAGTTGATTCCATTCCTTCGTAGAAATCTTTAAGAATGCGTTCATAAACGTCATCACAGATTACAAGACCTTCCGCAATCCCAAACATTCTTTCAGTTAAATTATCTCTAACAATTATGTTATTATCATTACCGGTTAAGGCTTTTTTGATAATCTTACATGAATTAACTGCTCTTGATAAAGGGCTACTTAGATATATATCCCAATTAATATTTAAACTTTTTAAACGCTCTGCGGTGGTAACAATTTGATTTATGCCATCTTGATTAAGTTCTTTATCATATCTACCTTGAATAATGTAACATTTATTCCAGTTAGTTTGACCATGACGAATTAAACAAACAGTTGTTTTCATATGTAATCCTTTCAATAAATAAATTCGATTACTATTATTGTAACATAAAATACTTAAATGATTTGAAAAAACGCTAATAATTTGATATACTAAACAAGTGAATAATTTATCAAAAAAAGAGGAAGGCTCTAAATATGAAATTTAATTTTAAAAACCGAGTTCGTAATTTTAAATTTTCATCTAGTGATGTTTTTGTTCCGCTACATGAAGCAATTATGAACTCTATTCAAGCAATTGAAGAACGAGGCAATTTTAATGATAGCCAAATAAAAATAAAGATAGAAAGAGATAGTTACCGAATAGCTGGTTTTACTTCTGGCATATTTTCAATAGAAATAACTGATAATGGTATTGGTTTTGTAAGTCACAACTATGAATCTTTTTGTACAAGTGATTCGGATTATAAAGTAGAAATTGGCGGAAAAGGTGTTGGACGTATCAATTGGTTAAAAGCTTTTGAAGTCGCATACATCAGTAGTGTCTTTGAAGAAGACAACAAAAGATATCAAAGATTATTCAGTTTCAACATTGAAGAAGAAATTCATGATGAAAAATTAACTGAGGTTTCAAATGACACACCAATCGAAACAAAAATAATACTTTATAATCTAAATCAAGAATATCGTGGCGCAACCGAAATATCACTTAAAGAAATTGCGGGAAAAATAATAGAACACTTTGCCAGTTATTTTGTTATTGGCGCTATGCCCAAAGTGATATTAGAAGATGAAAATGAACAAATTGATGTAAACGAACTTTTTGTCAAAGAAAAGTTTATTGAAACCAAAAATGAAATTGTAACTTCTAATAATGTTACTTTCAATTTACGTCATGTTTTTTTAAATGCCTCAATTAACGCAAAACACAAAATATATATATGTGCACAAAATCGTGTTGTATGTAGCTACGATTTAGTTAATGTTGATGACTTACCTACAACATTTAACATCAATGGTAAAAAGGCCATTTATCAATGTTATGTTCATGGCGAATTTTTAGATAATGATGTAAATAGCGAAAGAACATATTTCAGTAATGTAATATTTGAAGAAGAAGATGACAATGATAGACCACACTTTGAATTAGCCATTAATTTATATCAAGTTGTTTATAGCCAAATTCATCAATTCTTACAAACATATTTAGAACCGATGAGAGATACTCGTGACAATCAAATAAATGACTATATTGAAAATTATTGTCCTCAATACAAGTATTTAACAAAATATGCTAAAGAAGATTTACAAAGTATTTCTTATGCAGTCGCATCAAATCCTGAAAAGCTAATAAGTGAGTTAAATAAATTAAATAATAAATTGAATAACAAACATAACATCCAAATAACTAAAGCAATTCAAGATAATGATAGCGATAGCGCAAAAAATAAATTACTAGATTTAACTACTCAAGTTGTTGAAAACTTGCATAGTCAATTTACTAACTATTTACAAAAACGTAATTCAACGATTGAAATGCTAGAAAAGTTAATAAATTTAAAAACAACTACTGATGAAATAATTAATAAATTCTTTTTAGTTGATGAAGGCCTTTCTTCTGATAATACTAATACTTGGTTAATTGACGAAAGACTAGCATATCACTTTGAAAATATTAATAGTGATAAAGAGACTAATTTCTATGCATATTATAACGATCATTCTAATGAATTAATATGCATTGATTTTGAAAAATTTGATTATGCTAAATACAAAAAATCACAAGATTTATTGCCAAGATTAGAAGAAAAAGCAAATGGATTAGAAATGAATAATGCTTTTGTTACAAAATATCTAATAGTATTTAATCTTGAAAATATTAATTTAGAACTTGCTCATAAGAACAACATTCATATTTTGACATATCATGAACTTGTTCAAATAGCTAAACAAAAATACGAAGATCTTTTAAAATAAATTTAGGAAAAGGCTTTTATAAGTATAATTAAGTTATAAATAAAATATTGTGATATAATAGGTCTTATAAAAAGATAGTAACATAATCACCCCAAAGGAGTTGAGATAATGGATAAAAAATATGACGTTATATTAGTGGGTGCAGGGCCTGCAGGAATCTTTAGTGCATATGAACTTATAAAAAAAGATCCAACATTAAAGGTATTACTAGTTGAGAAAGGCAATGACATATATTCAAGAAAATGTCCTATCTTAGCTAAAAAAGCGGATAAATGTCCATCAACTGGAACATGCTATCCAAGTTGTTCAATGACATCAGGCTTTGGTGGCTGCGGTGCATATTCAGATGGTAAATTTAACATTACAAGCGAATTTGGCGGATGGATGACTGATTACTTAAGCGAAGAAGAAGTATTAGATTTAATAAGATATGTAGATACAATTAATCTAGAACATGGAGCTCCTAAAGAATTGACTGATCCATATACTAAAGAAGTATATGATATCGAAAGAAAAGGAATTGCTCACGGTTTAAAACTATTAAGAAGCGAAGTAAGACACTTAGGAACTGAAGTAAATCTACAAGTATTAAAAAACATTTATGAAGATATGAAACCACGTATGGATTTCTTATTTTCGACAACCGTAGATGAATTAATTGTTGAAGAAGGAACAATAAAAGGTATTGTACTTGCAAATGGCGAAAAAATATTTGCGGAATACGTAGCATTATGCGTAGGAAGAGCTGGTTCTGCATGGCTTACTGAAGTGCTTTCTAAACATGGAGTATCATTTACTAACAATAAAGTAGATGTAGGTGTTAGAGTCGAAACAAATGACATAATTATGGATGAAATTAACCGTAATTTATATGAAGGTAAATTTATCTACAATACTAGTGTAGGAACTACTGTTCGTACTTTCTGCTCTAATCCAAGCGGTCATGTTGTAATTGAAAATCATCATGGCGTAAAAGTATGTAATGGTCATGCTTTTAAAGATACAAGACTAGGATCACATAATACAAACTTTGCATTATTAGTATCACTTGAATTTGATGAACCTTTCAAAGATCCTAATGGATTTGCGGAAGAAATTTCAAGACTCGCTAACCAATTGAGTAATGGTGGCGTAATCGTTCAAAAATTCGGTGACATAAAAAAAGGAAGACGCTCAACGAAAAAACGTATAGATGAAGGCTTCGTTAAACCAACATTAAAAGAAGCAGTACCAGGTGATTTAGGATTAATTCTACCGTACAAGGTAATGAAATCATTAATTGAAATGGTTGAAGTATTAGACTATGTAACACCAGGTATTGCAAGTGACCATACTTTATTTTATGGTGTAGAAGCTAAATTTTATAGTGATAGACCAGTTGTTAATAAACAATTTGAGACATCAATACATAATCTATTTGTCGGCGGAGATGGAGCCGGGATTACTAGGGGCTTAGCCCAAGCCGGAGCAAACGGAATAAAAATTGCAAGAAGTATTATCGAGAGGAAGAGGAAGTAAGTATGAACATCAACGATAACATTGAAAAAGTATTAATTAGTGAAGAAGAATTGAAGAAAAGAATTAAGGAACTTTCATTAGAAATTAGTAAGGATTATGAAGATAAAAATCCCGTAATGCTTTGCCTTTTAAAAGGTAGCGTTTCGTATTATGCACATCTATGTGAAAATATGTATATTCCACTTGAATATGAATTTTTACGTGCATCAAGTTATCATGGCGCAACATCAACTGGTGAAGTAAAACTAATAAGTTTGCCAACAATTTCACTAGAAAATCGACATGTTATTGTTGTTGAAGATATTATCGATACAGGGTTAACATTAAAAGCAATTAAAGAAATTTTAATGAAAATGAATCCTGCTTCATTAAAAATAACTACCCTTCTAGATAAACCATCAAGAAGATTAGAAGGGGTAGATATTGTTCCTGAATATGTAGGGTTCGTTATACCAAATGAATTTGTTGTAGGATTTGGACTTGATTATGATGAACAATATCGTAATATACCATATATTGGAATACTAAAGAAAGAAGTATATCAAAAGTAAAAATAAGGAGATGCAATATGGCTGAACTTGCAAGATTGATAAAAAACAAAACAATATCTTTTACCGAAGAATTGATATCATATTATCCAACATTGAAAATAAATGAAGAAGAAGTACTAATTTTAATTCATTTATATAGACAATTAGAAAAAAATGATAACTTGCTTGTGGTAAAAAATCTTGCTGAAAAAATGACTCTAAATGAAAATGATATTTCACAGTTATTAATTCACCTTGTAAAACTAGGCTATGTTGAACTACTAATAAGTGAAGGCGAGGAAGTCTTTCACCTAGATGGAGCCTATGATGCTATAGCAAACGCAATGTCTGAAAATGAACAAACAAGCAAATATAAAAGTCGACAAGATTTATTAAGTCAATTAATTTTATATGTTGAAGCCACTTATGCAAAACCATGTTCACCTGCTGATCTTGCGATAGTAAATCATTGGTTAGATTTAGGATACTCATCAGAAGCAATTAAGAGTGCTATACTTGAAGGATTGAAAGCTAAAAAGCTTCACTTAAGATATGCTGATGCAATATTGGCAAATAAGAAAACAGAATCAGAACGAGAAACTGTAACTTACGACGAAGATTTAAAGAAAATGCTTGATGAAATGTATGTCAAACGCTAATGTTTTAGAAATTCTAAAAGAAATTGAAAAAATGTTTCCAAATGCAGGTTGTGAATTAAATTATCAAAACATTTTTCAATTAATTATTGCGGTAAGTTTATCGGCACAAACAACCGATAAGTCAGTAAATTTGGTTACACCAGTTCTGTTTGAAAAATATCCTACGTGCTATGAATTGGCAAAAGCAGATGTAAATGATGTTAGAGAAATAATAAAGTCAATCGGACTTAGTAATAATAAAAGTAAAAACATTATTGAGTTATCAAAAACTTTAGTAGATAAATACAATGGTAAAGTCCCTAATACTCAAGAAGATTTAGAAAGTTTACCTGGAGTTGGAAGAAAGACCGCAAATGTTGTATTAACCGAAGGCTTTAAAATGCCTAGACTTCCCGTAGATACTCATGTTGAACGAGTGGCCAAAAGACTAGGGTTAGTTGAGGAAAAATCATCAGTGTTAGAAACTGAAAAAGTTTTAACTAGTTTAATAGATGAAGAATATTGGCATAAAGCCCATCATTTGTTACTATTTTTTGGTAGATATCATTGCTTTGCTAAAAAACCTATGTGTAATAATTGCTTTTACCAAGAAAAATGCAAATATTACAATAATAAATTATAATATGACAAAAAAGCCTCTATGGTTAATTGTATAATTAATCAGGAGGCCTTTTATGTTAGTAAAATTATTTGATGAAAATCATGAATTAGATTTAGAAAAAAAAGTCAATGACTTTTTGGCAAATTATGATAGCCAAGAAATCATTGACATTAAATATCAAGTAGCAACATTATATGATGGCCGTAGCCAAATATATTGTTATTCTTGTATGATAATAATTGATGATGAAAAAAATTAAAGTTTAGGATCGATATATATTGTCTTTTGATTTGTATAGGTAACTTCACAACCCTTTAAACCCGGGATTTTCTTTATGTATTTGATTAATGTATAGTCAACGGGGACACTTGATGAGTGGCTAGCCTTAGAAAAACTCCCCGCAAGATTTGCACAAAATCTAATTTCTTTTTCAGATAATTCATATCCAGGATATGGTGACTTGAATAAAACGTGTGAACCAGGCATATCTTTGATATGAAACCACCAATCGAAACTACTCGATAGTTGGTGAGTTATGTAACTATTCTGAATATTATTTTTACCAACATATACATCAATGCCATCAATATTATATTTACTGATTGTAGTATTTTTACGTTTAGAATTGATTGCTTTTTTAGGCTTTAAGTAACGTTCTTTAATAAGTTCATCAGTTATTTCATCAAGCTCATTGCTATTAGCAAATTCTAATTGTACTAAAATAGTATCTAAATAAGATATTTCATTTTTTGTTATATCAATTTGAATACTTGTTTGTTCAATAGCATTTTTAGCTTTTTTACCTTTTGTAAATAAACGTTTCAAATTCTTACTAGGATCAAGTGTTGGATCTAATTCTATTTCTATTTCTTCATTATTTGAAGTATAATCATTAACAATTATACTAGTATCACCTTTATTTACTCGGTATAGATTTGCTTGTAACAATAGACCTAAATGATTATAATTTAAGTTTTCATTAGCTTTCTTTAAATCATCTTCTAAGTGTCCTAACTTAGTGTTTAAATGAACTAATTTATTTTTGACAATTCTCTTTAATACTTTAGCTTTATCATTATATACTAAACGGTATTCTTTGTAAAAGGTATCTAACATTGAAGAAATATTGTTAAAATCATCACGTAAAATCTTCTTATTTGAAAGCGGTAATACATAAAAATCATGCTTATTATCATATTCAAATATGTAAGGTTTAATAGGTGTATTTAAATATTTTGTTAGTTCGCTTGCGTTACCACATTCGTTTAACATTAATTTAGAACAACCTTCAAGTTTAGAAAAATCAATTTCTTCGCTATCAGTCACGGAAAAAGGATTAATTGCATCATCTCTTGTTGGATAAACATATGGTGCATGAGGAATAATTAGGCGGTTAGATTCAACTGAAGGCGGAATTTTTCGTATAGCATCTATAATACAATTGTTATTGTCAATTAGCATTAGATTACTATTTCTTCCCATTAACTCAAATGACAGTTGATAATTTAATAAATCGCCAAGTTCAGAATAACTTTCAATTTTAAATATTATAACCCGATCATTTCCAACTTGAAAAATATCTTTGATGATTCCTCTTTCAATGTATTTACGTAACATAACACAAAAGTTTTTAGGAATATCTAAAGAAGTAACTTTTTCGTCTGTGAAATATATTCTAGGCATATCTAGACTAGAAGAAATTAATAATTGTTTTTGAACACTGTTTGCTTTGAACTGAAAAACGATATCAAGCATATTTGGTTGTACTATTTTATTTATTCTTTTTCCGACCAAATTATCCTTCAATTCTTGTACTAAAAAGTGGATAAAAACGCCATCAAAGGGCATAAAATCACCTCTTTATTTTAAAAATAACTGATAATATTATACACTAAAACATTTTAAATAACAAAATTATTGAAAAAAATTTAACATAGTGGTAAAATAGGTAAAATGAACATATGAGGTATTAGCATGAAATTAAATGAAAAAGGACTATTAATTGTAATCTCTGGACCATCTGGAGTTGGAAAAGGAACAATACGTAAAGCCCTCTTTAATAGACCTGGTCATAATCTTGACTTTTCAGTGTCAATGACAACAAGAAGCCCTCGTGTAGGTGAAGTAGATGGAAAAGATTATTATTTTGTAAGTAAAGAAAAATTTGAAGAAGAACTTGCAAAAGGTAATTTATTAGAACATGCTAAATTTGTTAATAACTACTATGGTACTCCAAAAGATAAAGTAATCGAAAAATTAGAAGAAGGCAAAGAGGTTGTATTAGAAATAGAAGTACAAGGCGCCCTTCAAGTAAAGGCTAAAATGCCTGATGCGGTATTTATTTTTATAGCACCACCTAGTTGGAAAGCATTAGAATCGCGTTTGAAAAACCGTGGTACTGAATCTACTGAAGTAATTATGGAAAGATTAACAAAAGCAAAAGGAGAGCTAATGTTAGCATCTTCATATGATTATATCGTCGTAAATGATGAAATAGAAAATGCGGTTGATAAGATAATCGCAATAATTAGAGCAGAACATGCTAAATGTGAACGTGCTTTAGAAAGATATTATGAATTAATGGAGGAATAATTATGATTGAAAATATGAATACAGAACGTGATGGTTTACGTTATCCATCTATAGATGAACTTACAAATAAAGCATCATCAAAATATAAATTAGTTATTGCTGCATCTAAACGTGCTAAAGAAATTGATGCAACTCAAAAATCATATTTAGAAGAAACTAAAAACTATAAGAGTATTGGTATTGCTTTAGAAGAAATAATTGCAGATAAAGTAAAAATTGTTGACTAATGATTGAAAAAAGTTTAAAAATATATCAAAGTACAAAAAATAAAATCAATGCATTAAATTATGCAATGTATATGATTAATTGGGACTCTGAAACTGAAGCCCCTGTAGGATGTTTGGAAGAACGTTCTAAACAATTAGGTAATATTACTGAAATGATAGTTTCACTATCTCATAAAAAGACTTATGTTAATGCACTAAAAGATATAATTGCTAATAAAGATAAAGTAGATGAAATTACTTGGCTTTCAGCTAGCAAAGAATTTGAAGAATTGGAAAAAGAATTAAAAGTACCATCTAAAGAACTTGTTAATTATCAAATTCTTTTAGCAACATCTGGTCAAACTTGGCTAGAAGCGAAACAAACTAACAATTACAAACATTTTGCACCTAAATTAGATAAGATAATAACTTGGCAAAAGAAATATATTAAATACTTAGAAACACCAAATTGTAAAGGATACAATGTTTTACTTGATACATATGAAAAAGGCTTTACAGAAGAAGACTATGATAAATTCTTTGATACACTACGAACAGAACTTGTACCATTCGTTAAAGAAATCTTATCAAAAAAGCCAATAGATGATAGTTTTAATAAAGAGTATTATCCAATTGAATTGCAAAAAGAATTTGCTAAATATTTATTAAAAGTAATGTGTTTTGATAAAACAAAAAATGTAATTAAAGAATCTGAACATCCATTTACTACGGGATATGGTACTACTGATGAAAGAATAACTTGTCATTACTATGATCATTTACTTACATCTTTCATATTTTCGATAATTCATGAAATGGGACATGCAACATATGAAAAAAATTGTGATCCAAAATTTGACGATACTGCACTTAGTGGTGGTTCAACAATGGCAATGCATGAGTCGCAATCACGTTTTTACGAAAACATTGTTGGCAGAAGTTACCAATTTTGGAAAACTCACTACCCTATTTTAAAACAAACATTTGTAGAACAGCTTAAAGACATATCACTAGATCAATTCTATCGTGCTATTAATAAAGTTGAAAATTCATTAATTAGAACTGAAGCAGATGAATTAACATATCCATTACACATAATGATTAGATATGAAATAGAAAAGAAAATATTCAATAACGAAGTTAAAACAAAAGATTTACCTAAACTTTGGAATAAACTTTATAAAGAATATTTAAATATAGATGTTAAAACCGATACAGAAGGAATTCTACAAGATATACATTGGTCTGGTGGCTCTTTTGGATATTTTCCAACATATGCACTAGGTAGTGCTTATTCTGCACAACTTTACAATCAAATGAAGAAAGAACTAAATGTTGAAGAAGTGTTTGCAGAAAAAGATTTAACAACTGTTAATGAATGGTTAAAAGAAAAAGTTCATAAGTTTGGAAAGAGTAAAACCCCTCAAGAAATATTAATAATGGCAACAGGAGAACCATTTAATCCCAAATACTATATCGAATATTTAAAAGAAAAATATAAGAAAATATATGATTAATAAAAAATCAGGAGGCTTATTATGGAAAATAAAAAAATAGTTATTAAAAGAAGTAAATCTACTAATGAAACATACTTAAGAAGATTAAGAGCAGGAGTATTAACTGCTGGTCCAGATCGTGATGAAAATGTTCCAGATTTTAATGAAACTACTGAAGTTGAAGATTCAACTTTAAATAATGTCCTTCCTGAAGAACCGGTTGTAGAAGAACCAGTGGTAGAAGAACCTGTAGTAGAAGAGCCAGTGGTAGATGAGGCTGTTCTTGCAGAAGACAAAGCTCTTATGGAAGAATTACAAAGAGAACAAGTTAGCGCTATTGAAGTAAAAGATATCGTTTCTGATGAAGTAACTAAACATCTAATTGAAAAAGAAGAAGATGCTGAAAAGATTTATGGCAATAAGAAAGCAATTATAAACTTGGATGTAATAAGCCGTAGTTTTGAGGCAAACGATGTTGTTACGGTTAATACCTTAAAAGAAAAACATTTGATTGCTAAAAATGTTTACTTTGTTAAAGTTTTAGCAAGAGGTGTTATCGATAAACCATTAGTAATAAAAGCACAAGATTTTTCTATAGATGCCGCAAAAATGATACAACTTACTGGTGGTAAAGTAGTAATGCTAACAAAGAGAAAATATTTTTAGTAAAATAAAATATTAGTACTAGCAACGCAAACTAGCATTGCTAGTATTTCTTTTTTAAAAAATATGTATATCTTTTGACTTTAATGGCAAAAATATGTATAATAGTAGAGGTTAAATTTTGGCCTTGTTAAAGGCTATATTTTTTGGGAAATTGAAACACGTGGAAATGTGGAAGCCCATTAATAACTAGTATTATTTGAAAGGAGAAAAAAAGATGCCTACAATTAATCAATTAGTACATAACTCACGTCAAGATAAGGTAAGAAAATCTAAATCACCTCATCTAGGTATTGGTTACAATTCTTTGAAAAAGGTAGCTACAACAATCAACTGCCCTCAAAAGAAAGGTGTTTGTACTCGTGTTACAACTATGACACCTAAAAAACCAAACTCTGCTATTCGTAAGATGGCCCGTGTTCGTTTGAGTAATGGTATTGAAGTAACAGCTTATATCCCAGGTGTTGGTCATAAGCTACAAGAACATAATACTGTATTGATTCGTGGCGGACGTGTTAAAGACTTACCAGGTGTTCGTTATCACATTATTCGTGGTACACTTGATACTACTGGTGTTGAAAGTCGTAAACAAGCTCGTTCAAAATATGGTGCAAAACGCCCTAAAGCTAAAAAGTAATTTAAAATAAAATAACTAGTATTCTAGAAAGGAGGAATCAACATGCCTCGTAAAGGACATGTCGCTAAAAGAAATGTATTACCAGATCCAATTTACAATTCAGTATTAGTTACAAGATTAATTAATAGTGTTATGTTGGATGGTAAAAAAGGTGTGGCTCAACAAATAATCTATGGTGCATTTGATCGTGTTTCAAAAGCAACTGGTCGTGATCCACTAGAAGTTTATAATCAAGCATTAGAAAATATTATGCCACAATTAGAAGTTAGATCTCGCCGTGTAGGTGGTGCTAACTATCAAGTACCAGTTGAAGTTAGAGAAGCAAGACGCTATACTCTAGGTTTAAGATGGTTAACAAATTACGCACGTCTTCGTAATGAAAAAACAATGGAAGAAAGACTTGCAAAAGAAATTATGGATGCTGCCAATGGACTTGGTGGTGCCGTTAAGAAACGTGAAGATACTCACCGTATGGCTGAAGCAAATAAAGCATTTGCTCATTATCAATGGTAATAGGAGAATAAAATACAATGGCTCGTGAATACTCATTATTACATACTCGTAATATCGGAATCATGGCTCACATCGATGCCGGTAAAACGACTTTCACAGAAAGGGTTCTATATCACACAGGTAAGATTCATAAAATAGGAGAAACTCATGATGGCGCAGCACAGATGGACTGGATGGAACAAGAACAAGAAAGAGGTATAACAATTACTTCTGCTGCAACCACAGCATTCTGGAAGGGCCATCGTATAAATATCATTGATACTCCAGGGCACGTTGACTTTACAGTTGAAGTTAGTCGTTCATTAAGAGTACTTGATGGTGCTGTAACTGTACTAGATGCTCAAGCTGGTGTTGAACCTCAAACAGAAACTGTTTGGAGACAAGCAACTGAATATTTAGTTCCTCGTATTGTATTCGTTAATAAAATGGATAAAACAGGAGCAGATTTCAAATATAGTTGCCAATCTCTAGATCATAGACTTGGTGCTAATGCTCATCCAATTCAATACCCTATTGGTGCTGAAAGTGATTTCCGCGGTATCATCGATTTAGTAACTATGAAAGCCTTCATCTATGAAGAAGGTAGTGTTGATGAACACGGAACTGAAGTTGAAATTCCTGCAGATTTACTTGATGAAGCAGAATATTATCGTGATGAATTAATTAACGCTGTATCAGAATTTGATGACGATTTAATGATGGCATATTTAGAAGGTGAAGAAATAACTGAAGATATGTTAAAAGCAGCTATCCGTAAAGGAACACTTGCTGTAAAATTCTTCCCAATTCTTTGCGGAACTGCCTTCAAAAATAAAGGCGTTAAAAAAGTTCTTGACGCAGTTATCGATTATCTTCCATCTCCAGTTGAAGTTGCTCAAATCAAAGGTCATGATGAAGATGGTAACGAAATCGAAATTAATTCAAGCGATGAAGAACCATTTGCAGCACTTGCATTTAAAGTAATGACTGACCCATATGTTGGTAAATTAACATTCTTTAGAGTTTATCGTGGACATTTAGAATCTGGATCATATGTTCTTAACTCAACTAAGGACAAACGTGAAAGAATCGGTCGTATCTTATTAATGCACGCTAATAATCGTACTGAAATTAAAGAAGTATATTCAGGTGATATCGCAGCTGCAGTAGGTCTAAAAGATACTACTACTGGGGACACTATGTGTGATCCTAACTGCCCTGTTATCCTTGAAAAAATGGTTTTCCCAGAACCTGTTATTTCTGTTGCAATTGAACCTAAAACTAAGGGTGACCAAGATAAGATGTCTGTAGCACTATCTAAACTTGCTGAAGAAGATCCAACATTTAGAACTTATACTGACATTGAAACTGGCCAAACAATTATTTCTGGTATGGGTGAATTACACTTAGATATCATTGTTGACCGTATGAGAAGAGAGTTCCACGTTGAATGTAACGTAGGTCAACCTCAAGTTTCTTATCGTGAAACAATTAAGAAAGCAGCTGAAATCGAAGGTAAATTCGTTCGTCAATCTGGTGGTCGTGGACAATATGGTCACTGCGTAGTTGTATTTGAACCTAATCCAGGTAAAGGATACGAATTCGTTGATGAAATCGTTGGTGGTGTAATTCCACGTGAATATATTCCAGCAGTTAATAAAGGTATCGAAAATGCACTTGCTAATGGTAACCTTGCTGGATTCCCAACTATCGATATTAAAGCTCGCTTAGTATTTGGTTCTTATCATGATGTTGACTCTAGCCAAATTGCCTTTGAAGTTGCCGGTGGTATGGCTTTCAAAGCATCTGCTGAAAAATGTCAACCAGTTTTACTAGAACCAATCGAATCAGTTGAAGTTATCGTACCAGATGAATATGTTGGTACTGTAATTGGAGATTTATCAACACGTCGTGGACGTATTGATGGACAAGAAGCTAGAGGAAAGAGCCAATCAATTAGGGCTTTCGTTCCACTTGCAGAAATGTTCGGATATGCTACTGCATTACGTTCTAATACTCAAGGTCGTGGTAATTACACTATGCAATTTGACCACTATGAAGAATGTCCTAAGAATGTTGCAGAAGCAGTTATAAAAAAACGTAATGCTCAATAATAAAAACTTACGTTTTACTTGCAAAAAAAATATATTTGTTATAAAATAAATTGTATTTAAATTTTAAAAAGGAGAAATTAAAATGGCAAAGGAAAAATTTGTACGTACAAAACCCCATGTAAACATTGGTACTATCGGACATGTTGACCATGGAAAAACAACTTTAACATCTGCTATTACTACTGTATTAGCACAACAAGGTTTAGCTCAAAAGAAAGCTTATGATGAAATTGATGGTGCACCTGAAGAAAAAGCTCGTGGTATAACGATCAATACTTGTCACGTTGAATATGAAACTGCAAAACGTCACTATGCACACGTTGACTGCCCAGGACATGCTGACTATGTTAAAAACATGATTACTGGTGCTGCTCAAATGGATGGTGCTATCCTAGTTATTGCAGCAACAGATGGACCTATGGCTCAAACTCGTGAACACATCTTATTAAGCCGTCAAGTAGGTGTTCCTAGATTAATCGTATTCTTAAATAAATGCGATATGGTTGATGATGAAGAATTACTTGAATTAGTAGAAATGGAAGTTCGTGATCTATTAAATGAATACGGATATCCTGGAGATGATACTCCAATCATTCGTGGTTCTGCATTAAAAGCTCTTGAAGGTGATCCAGAAGCTCAAAAAGCAATCTTAAAATTAATGGATACAGTTGATGAATACATCCCTGATCCAGTTCGTGAAACTGACAAACCTTTCTTACTTCCAGTAGAAGACGTTTTCTCAATCACTGGTCGTGGTACAGTTGCTACAGGACGTGTTGAACGTGGTACTGTAAAAGTTGGTGACACTGTTGAAATCGTTGGTATCAAAGATACTCGTTCTGCAGTTATCACAGGTGTTGAAATGTTCCGTAAATTACTTGACCAAGCTGAAGCTGGTGACAATATCGGTGTATTACTTCGTGGTATTGCACGTGAAGATGTCGTTCGTGGACAAGTTCTTGCAAAACCTAAATCAGTTACACCTCACTCAGAATTCAAAGCTGAAGTTTACGTATTAACTAAGGAAGAAGGTGGACGTCATACAGCATTCTTCTCTAACTATCGTCCTCAATTCTACTTCCGTACTACTGACGTAACTGGTGTTATTGAATTACCAGAAGGTACTGAAATGGTTATGCCTGGTGACAACACTCAAATGACAGTTAAACTAATTCACCCAATCGCTGTTGAAAAAGGTACTAAATTCTCTATCCGTGAAGGTGGTAGAACAGTTGGTGCTGGTTCAGTTTCTGAATTAGAAAACTAATTTAGTTGTTACTAAATAACATGTGAATTAAAATAGTCCTTGTTTTAAAACAAGGGCTTTTTTGCATTTATAATTCATTAAATATGGTATAATAAAAATGGGTGATAAAAATGTTTATAGATACACATGTACACTTAAATAGTAAAGAATTAGGAATGCATCTTGATGAAGTAATAAGTGATGCATTCGCTAACAATGTAAAAAAAATGATAGTAGTTGGATATGATTTGGAAACATCAAAAAAAGCCATTGAATTAGCTCATCAATTTGATTGGTGCTATGCGGCAGTAGGATTTCATCCAACTGAAATAAAAAACTATTCTGATAAAGAATATCTAGAACTTGACAAAATGGCTTGTGATGACAGAGTTATTGCTATAGGCGAAATTGGATATGATTTTCATTGGGATACTACTACTAAAGAAGAACAGTATAACGCATTCATTCGTCAAATTGATATAGCTAAAAAACATAATTTACCAGTAATTATTCATAGTAGAGATGCGCATCAAATAACATTTGATACATTGAAAAATCAGCACATTGAACAAATTGGTGGAATACTTCATTCTTACAGTGGAAGTGTTGAAATGGCTAAAGAATATATTAAATTAAATATGAACTTTGGTATATCTGGACCTGTTACATATAAAAATGGAAAAAACATGAAGGATGTAGTAGAAAACACTGATATCAAATATTTAGTCTCAGAAACCGATTCTCCTTATTTAACTCCTCATCCATATCGTGGTAAAGAAAATGGTCCAAAATATATACCATTAATAGTAGAAGAAATGGCAAAAATAAAAAATATATCTATAAATGAAATGGCAGATGCTATTGAAAAAAATGTTAACAGAATATTTAGGAGGGATTTGTAATGAAAAAAATATCCAGTATATTAGTATCTTTACTTTTATTAATTACTTTGGCGGGTTGTACTCTTGATAGAAATGTAGTTAACAATATCGAAAATAATCATGTTGAATGGGAAAATAATATAACAGTAAATAATATTGAAGATGCTTTAACCACCGCTGTTGCAATAGCAAAAGAATCAACAATTGGTGTAAAGATAACATCAAAAAGTTTATTAACTACTACAATTGAAACAGGTAGTGCTGTAATTATAAAAAGATATGAAACTAGTCAAAAGTATTATTACACATATTATGCAATAACTAACAGACATGTAGTAAATGCTACTAATGTTGATAGTACAGAAGTATATTTAGGTGAAAAAATTGGTTATTTTGATGCTACCATTGTATATTACGATGTCGACTGTGATATTGCTTTGATTTCTTTTACAGCACCAATAATTTTAAACACAGCAACTTTAAATCAACATGATATTAAAGAAGGTGCATATGCAATAGCAATCGGTTCACCATATGATTTAGAATTATACTATAATACAGTAACTGTTGGTTCAATTAGTGGAATAAATCGTAAAAGAAAAGAAGAAAATGCTAGAGGTAATATAGTTACAAATGAATATTTACAACACTGTGCAACTATTAATGAAGGAAATAGTGGTGGTGGATTGTTTAATATATATGGTGAGTTAATCGGTATCAACTGTTGGAAACTAGTTGGTAAAAATAATGATCACATTGAAAATATGTCATTTGCAATACCTATTGATATCGCTTATAAAAAAATAGAAAATCATTTACCTGATAAAAAATAGCAACATTTACGTTGAAATAGTCAAGAAAAAGTAGACACAAAAAAAGCATTAATTAAATCCCTGCTC
>ENA-ORSK01000537-ORSK01000537.1-human-gut-metagenome-genome-assembly--contig:-NODE-537-length-37749-cov-49.571497_pt1 | contig 37749 bp, 24 predicted proteins | sample MGYA00242192_ERZ509159 | MGnify/ENA primary metagenome ERZ509159 (study PRJEB26280, sample SAMEA2338663) | human gut metagenome | biome: human gut; feature: human-associated habitat; material: faeces...
AGATCTATCCTCGAAAATATTCTCTTAATCTGAGGCAACTTATTTTTTTCATGTTCCTAAATTAAAATTTTTCTGTCTAAAAAAGGCGTAAACAAAGTTTGCAGCAAACTTTAGACCATAATAACCACCGCAAAAGTAAGCTATCTTGCCACGATGCGCAAATCTTTTGGTCGCTATTTGGTGAAAGAATGGAAGATGTGGCGAAAGGCTCGGATAAAATGGCTATCTTTGCCAAGTTAACACAGCGATGACGGGCGTTGGGATGTTCATGAACCGCCGGCGTGCCGAAGTCGTGGAATCAGTTTTTAGAAATGAGTGAGATACGCGACCCTCAGCTCTGGGAAAGCGGAGAGCTGAAGATAGAATGGGTAAGGCATCATATGCCTCTGCTTGAAGGTCTGGAGAAGGAGTTTAAGGAGACTAAGCCGTTCAAGGGGTTGAAAGTGGCCCTTTCCGTGCATCTGGAGGCCAAGACGGCGCATCTTTGCGAGGTGCTGGCCGAGGGCGGGGCGGAGATGTATGTCACGGGCAGCAATCCTCTTTCTACGCAGGATGATGTGGCTGCCGCCCTTGTGCACGAGGGATTGAACGTCTTTGCTGTTCACGGGGCGACTCCCGAGGAATATGAGCACGGCATCAGGCGTGTCATCGAGTGCGGTCCGAACATCATCATCGATGATGGGGGAGATCTTGTGACTATGATCCACGAGAACTATCCTGAGCTGATCCCGAATGTCATCGGCGGGTGCGAGGAGACCACGACCGGAATCCTCCGTCTGGAGACGATGAACCGTGAAAGGAGGCTGAGATTCCCGATGATGCTTGTGAACAACGCCGCCTGCAAGCATTTCTTCGACAACCGTTATGGCACGGGCCAGTCCGTCTGGGATGGCATCAACAGGACCACCAACCTGATAGTGGCCGGGAAATATGTCGTTGTCGCAGGCTATGGCTGGTGCGGCAAGGGGGTGGCTATGAGAGCCAAGGGTCTCGGTGCGAAAGTAATTGTCACAGAGATTGATCCGATCAAGGCGATGGAGGCCGTGATGGATGGTTTCCAGGTCATGAGCATGGCCCAGGCAGCATCTGAAGGCGACATATTCATAACTGTCACAGGCTGCGACGATGTCATCACGAAGGAACATTTCCTTGCGATGAAGGACGGTGCGATCTGCTGCAACGCCGGGCATTTCGACTGCGAGGTTAACGTCGCCCAGCTCAAGGAAATCGCTGTGAGTGAGAAGCCTGCGAGACAGAATATTCAGGAATATGATCTCCCTGACGGCCGTAAGGTTTACATCATAGCCGAGGGTAGGCTTGTCAACCTTGCCGCCGGGGACGGACATCCGGCCGAGATTATGGATATGTCGTTCGCCATCCAGGCCTTGAGCGCCAAGTATCTGGCCGACAACAGGATGGTTCTCGCAAGGGATCTTGGAGATATGCTTCACTGCGTGCCTGAATCCATTGACCGCGAGGTGGCTTTCAGAAAGTTGAGGGACTGGGGAATCACGATCGACACGCTGACCCCGGCGCAGCATAAGTACCTTTACGGAGAATAATCACATAAATGATTGTTAAGGAATTGGTCGGTTGTTTTGTCGGCCTATCCCTTATATTAAAAGTAATATTATGAGGCTATTTCCTATTTACACCTGGACCAAAGGCATCAGGAACTTTGACCATAGAAGGAAGCAGTTTTCCCAGTTACCGTGGGCGCAGGGAGTCCTGTTGCTTTGCTGCGTCGTGGTGGCGATGCTTCTGGCCAATCTTCCGTTCACCAAAGAGTTTTACCATAACTTCCTGGAGACGGACATCTCGTTGAGATTCCAGAGTCCGGGAGGGGAGAGCATCCTGTTCCCTAACGGAATGACGGTCGAGAAGTTCATCAACGACATCCTGATGACGGTCTTCTTCTTCACGGTCGGTCTGGAGATCAGGCGCGAGATGAAGAACGGGGAACTGTCCAGCATGAAGAAGGCCATGATGCCCGTGATCGCTGCGTTCGGCGGCGTGGTGGCTCCCGCATTGATCTTCACCGCAGTCAATCATGGCTCGGCGGCCGCTTCCGGCTGGGGTATTCCTACAGCCACTGACATCGCTTTCGCCGTAGGCATCCTGTCCATTCTTGGTGACAGGGTTCCGGTTTCTTTGAAAGTTTTCCTGACCGCGCTGGCCATAGCGGATGATCTCATCGCCATTCTGGTCGTTGCCTTGTTCTATGGAGGCACGATCAACTTCGGGCTTCTGGCCATAGCGTTTGTGCTGATTGCTTTGGTGCTGTTGATGAATAAGTTGGGTGAGAAACGAGGCTGGTTCTATCTGGTTCCGGCCATCGCGATATGGTCGCTTTTCTACTATGCCGGCATCCACTCCACGATGTCAGGTGTCGTGATGGCGTTTCTCGTGCCGATGACCCCAAGGTTCAACGAGGCCTACTTCCACCGCAAGCGTCTCCAGTACATCCGCAGACTTAATGAATATAATGGGATAGCCTCCACGTCCTCCGAGTTCCCTAACGGTCCGCAGAGGCATTGCCTGAGGAGGTTGTCAGCGATCTCCAGAGACTCCATCGGGATGAGCTACCGTCTTGAGCACGCTCTCGGCCCTTGGGTCAATTTCCTGATAATGCCGATCTTCGCCCTCGCCAACGCAGGAGTGGAGATTCCGGACGTGTCTTATTTCAACGTGTTCCATTTCGATCAGGTTCTCGGCAGCGTTAGTATGGGTATATTCCTTGGCCTTGTCCTTGGAAAGCCTCTGGGAATATCCCTCGCCAGTTTCATCGCTGTCAAGCTTCACGTGGGCGAGATGCCGGCGAAATCCACTTGGCCTATGCTGATAGCTGTGGCCTGTCTTGGAGGTATCGGCTTCACGATGTCCATCTTCGTGGACACCCTGTCGTTCGGTGACCAGACTCCTGAGGTGATGGCCCGCTTGCGTGATATGGGCAAGGTCGCCGTCCTGATGGGCTCCCTCTGCGCCGGCATCCTCGGCAGCGTCCTGATCAACATCATCCACGGCATCGAATCCAGAAAGGCCGTCAAGGCTTAGGAGTAGTTTTGATTTGCTTGAAACGCTCTTTTACACGGAATGATTTCTTGGCGTTGAAATAAGTAAGCCTTGTAAATTTGCGTGTGGAGCCTATTGAATTGTATATCAATTAAATACGATGCCATCCTCACTCCCGTTTCGGGTAGGAGGATGGTATTGTATTTGGATGATTATTAACACGTTATCCTCCACGATAAAAAATGGGAGGCTGACTATTGAGCCATCCTCCCATTTTTGCCACTAACCTGTTAAAGGTTTTTTGCTTACTTCTTCGGAGAGTCAAGGATCTTCACGTCGTCTCCAGGATTCTCAGGCATCTCAAGCCAGAACCAGTTCAGTTTTGTGTTGCCTTTTTTGTCTTCGGCCACCGCTCCGTAGAAGAGATTGTTTCCAGCCTTCCAGCCCTGACCCAAATTGTTGAATTTATGGATGGAAGTATTGGCGTAAGTTCCCGCCTCGTGATAATCATAGCACTCGATCACATATTCACTGAATGCGGACTCTGTGTCGTAACCACCTCCTATCACATTGACATTCTCTGTTGTCGTGTAGTAGTTGGCAGCCTGGCTGTTAGGCACATTGTGGATGATCAGGGTGTTCTTCTCCGCGAAGACTCTGTACTCAAAAGCGACTGCTACCCAAGGAGTTGTGGCGGTGGCTTCTGTGGTGAACTCAAACGTGGCCTCATTTGAGGCTACGAGGCCGGATTCAGCTGATGGAATTGTCTGAACGTAGATGATGTATGAGGTTGATGCGGTCAGGCCGGCAAGGGTGACGAACGGATCCTCGAATGTCTTGTCCGCGTCGCTGTTCAGATTCTTGTCCGGAGCATCCTTCGCCACGATTCTGTACTTGTATGCCGCACCTTCGACAACGCTCCATGTCACGCTCACGCCTACATCGGTGACAGCGTTTGTCCTGAAGACAGGAGATTCCGCACGAGGGATCACACCTGTCTTGAATGTCACCTTGGCTTCCTCTGAATTGAGGTAATTTGTCTCCGGGGCGGCCACGGCCGTGATCGCGAAGACATATTCAGTGTCTTCCTTAAGGTCTGTGAATTTCTTGAAATCACCGACATGGGCGGCGTCCTCGGCCACGGCTACGGTCGGCTCGGCTGTCTCGTACAGTTTCCAGGAGTAGTTCACGGCGTTTTCCACGTTGGCCCAGGAAACGGTGCACTCAACCGATGTGGCCTCCACTGAGGCTTCTGGAACAGGGGTTTGGAGTTGGACTTTCTCGGCTTCCTTGTCGCATCCCGCAACAACGAACACCACGGCCGCGATGGCGGCCTGCACAAACAGATTACTTCTCATTGTCTATTTTTTGTTAATTTCGTTCCCGAAAGTTAGGAATTGTTTTGGGAAATACCATAGTAAATTCCAAAATAACTCTCCAGTATGGCGATTTGTGAACTCTTGGGCGACATTTTTGAGCTTTTTCGTTGCCTGGAGAACTCTTATAAACCCTCCCGGGCAACGATTTTGACCGAAAATGCCGCCCGGCGAATCCGTCCAGCACTCAGAACAGGGGAACAGGTTCGGTTTGCCGAGATGAGCGGCAGGGGTTTTATCTAAGTAACCTTTCTGAAATTCAGACCATCTATATTCCAAGCTCGTCCTTCATCGAGCGGAGGAGGTCGAAGGCCTGGAGTGGGGTGATGTTGTTGAGATCGGCTCCGGCGAGTTTGTCGCGCAGGGATTCGAGCGTAGGGTCATCCAGCTGGAAGAACGAGAGCTGGAGGCTGCCGTCACTCTCAAGGGTGCCGGCCTTGGTCTGGACAGGCTTCTTGATCTCGCCTTTCCTGGCGCTTACAATGTGCTGGGAATCATTCATCTCCAGAGCCTTCAACGTGTTCTCGGCACTCTGGATCACCTCTTTAGGCATCCCGGCCATCCTTGCGACGTGGATACCGAAACTGTGCGCGGTCCCGCCCTCCTTGAGCTTGCGCAGGAAGATCACCTGCGAGCCGACTTCCTTCACCGCGATGTGGAAGTTCCGGACCCTTGAATATATCTCCTCAAGGTCGTTAAGCTCGTGATAGTGAGTGGCGAAGAGTGTTTTGGCACCGTGACCATATTCATGAATATATTCGACTATCGCGCGGGCGATCGACATTCCGTCGTAGGTCGAGGTTCCTCGCCCGATCTCGTCCAGAAGCACCAGCGAGCGCTCCGACAGGTTGTGAAGGATCATCGAGGTCTCCAGCATTTCGACCATAAAGGTTGATTCTCCTCTGGAGATGTTGTCGGTGGCCCCGACCCTTGTGAAGATCTTGTCGAAATACCCGATCCGGGCGCTTTCGGCAGGCACGAACGATCCGATCTGGGCCAGCAGCACGATGAGGGCCGTCTGGCGGAGCAATGCCGACTTACCGGCCATGTTCGGACCGGTCAGGATGATGATCTGCTGCTTCTTGTTGTCAAGGAATATGTCGTTGGGAACATATTCCTCTCCAGCCGGCATCAATGTCTCGATGACCGGATGGCGGCCGGCCTTGATGTCAATGGTAAGATCCTTGGTCATCTCCGGACGGTTGTAGTGGTTGTCCCGTGCCAGCTGGGCGAACCCGGCCAGCACGTCCAGGCGGGCTATGATCCGACAGTTGGTCTGAATCGCCGGGATGTTCCTCTGGATCTCGGCGACCAACTCTCCGTAAATCCTTGTCTCAAGGGCGTAGATGCGGTCTTCCGCGCTCAGAATCTTTTCTTCATATTCCTTGAGTTCCTTGGTGATGTAACGCTCTGCGTTGACAAGGGTCTGCTTGCGGATCCACTCCGGCGGAACCAGGTCCTTGAAGGAGTTGCGGACCTCGATGTAGTACCCGAAGACATTATTGTAACTTATTTTTAGCGAGGATATTCCTGTCCTTTCGGCCTCGGACTGCTGGAGCTTCAGAAGGTAGTCCTTGCCGCCTGAGGAGATATTCCTCAACTCATCCAGATCAGGATCCACTCCAGGGGCGATGACCTCGCCTTTGCCCACAGCGGCGGCCGGCTCGGCGGTCATCGTCTTCATAATGCGATCAAGCAGCTTCGAGCAGTTTTTCATCTTGCTGATGAGGGAGTCCAACGCCTTGATTCCGTGGTCTTTGCAGAGTGCGGCTATCGGCTCCATCTGCGAAAGTCCACGGCCCAGCTGCATCACCTCCCGGGGTGCGATCCTGCCGGTGGCCGCCCTTGAGATGATCCTCTCAAGATCCCCGATGTCGCCGACATGTTCCTGAACCTTGTCCAGATCCTCGCCGGCCTCAAGGAAGTGCTGCACAACATCGTAGCGGCTGTTCAGCTCCTTGATGTCCATTATCGGCATCGCCAGCCAGCTTCGCAGAAGTCTCGCGCCCATCGGGGATGAGCATTTGTCGATGACGCTTACCAGTGACACGCCCTCGCCGCCGACGGAGGAATTGAATATCTCCAGATTCCTCATCGTGAACTTGTCCATCCACACGAACTTCTCCTCGTCGATCCGGGAGATCGAGCATATGTTCTTGAGGCCTGTGTGCTGCGTCTGCTCCAGATAGACCATCAGCGCTCCGGCCGAGCATATCCCCAAAGGGAAACTGTCCACGGCGAAGCCTTTGAGTGACTCGACACCGAACTGCTTCTTGAGCTTTTCGACGGCGGCATCGTAAACGAACGCCCACTCCTCGATCGTGGATATATAGAGATTGTTTCCGTACTTTTCCTTGACACCTTTATCGTAGCCCCTCTGGACCACGATCTCCTTAGGGTTAAGGGACGCGATCAAGGTTCCGATGTAGTCCAGCGATCCTTGGGCGACTTGGAACGCTCCGGTGGAAACATCCAGAAAGGCGGCTCCGCACTGGTTCTTGTCGAATGTCAGGCCGGCGAGGAAGTTGTTCTCCTTCTGGTCAAGCAGCTGGTCGTTGAAAGCCACTCCAGGCGTAACCAGTTCTGTAACACCTCTTTTGACCAGTTTCTTGGCGAATTTCGGGTCCTCCAGCTGGTCGCAGACGGCCACCTTGTAGCCCGCACGGACAAGTTTCGGAAGATAGACATCAATGGCATGGTGCGGGAATCCGGCCATCTCGATGTAGCCCTTGTCCCCGTTGGATTTCTTGGTCTGCACTATGCCCAGAACCTTGCTGACCAGTACCGCGTCATTGGAATAGGACTCGTAGAAGTCACCGACCCTGTAAAGCAGCAGCGCCTCGGGGTGCTGGGCCTTCACAGAGAAAAACTGTTTGATCAGCGGAGTGTCTTCCGGTACCTTATTTTTCGCCATATCAATGCTTTATGTTTGGTAATCATTAAAAAATAACTTGAACAATTTGTATATCTTTATGGTCTATGTTTCTTTTCTCATCAGTCGTGTACCTCCGTACACTCCTTCTTCCAAAAGAAATCTATCCTCATGAATCTGACACAAAAATTAGTTCAACTTATTTTTTAACGCTTACTTAGTAACCTTCAAAAAATAACCTGCATCATCTTAAGAAATCTTTTCGGTCTATATTTCTTTTCTCATCAGTCATGTGCCACCGGCACACTCCTTCTTCGAAAATAGATCTATCCTCGAAAATATTCTCTTAATCTGAGGTAACTTATTTTTTTCATGTTACTTAGTCAAAATAAACTTGCAGACGCAGAATAGCCGCACCTGCAAGTTTACAAATTTACAAAAAACTTATGAATCTGTTTTGATTTTGTTGCCCGTGGGTGTCCGTGGGTGTCCGTGGGTGTCAGACATCCAGCCGGAGGATGTCTCGGGTGAGGCCGATGTATTTTGTCTTGGTCTCGGCGACGTGGAAGCCTTCGGCGAGGAAATTGCGCTCGCTCGGGATGTTCTGCGGATCCACTGTGGCGACTATATGCTTGACACCGGTGCTTTTGGCCAGGTCGATGGACCAGCCGATGAAAATGCGCTGGAAACCTCTGCCGCGATATTCATTGTCCACCGCCACGGCGTCGAATGTGAACACTTCGGAAGGGTTGAGGTGAACGTCCGAGGCAAGGCTGCGCTCGCCGTCACGGTTGCTGACTATGACGCTGAAAGCCGCCATCCGGCCATCGGGGGAGAATATTCCTGAAACATAGTCAAGCTGCAGGGATTCAATCAGTTCCTCTCGGCTCAACGGATAGAAGAGATTCTTGTTCTCCATTCCATCAACCACTTTAAGCTGGAGATTTTCCACAGCGCTGAGGCTGTCGAAGCCGAGCCTTTTCATCGTGAAGCCGTCAGGAAGCGCGGAGATGGCTTTGTTGTATTCAGAAGTCCCGTGGTCGAAGAGATAAAGCTTGTTCTGGAGGTACTTCTCCGGGAACATGAACCGGTGACTCGGCACGTGTCTTTGCCAGCCATTCGCTCCGCTGTTCTCCTTCTCGCGGTACTTGATCCAGATCTTGTACAACTCGAAGACCTGCACGTAGGAGGAAGATGTCGGCAGGATGTAGTTCTCCTGGATGTACGGGTTGTTCATGAACAGGAAGAACCTGTAGCCGAACAGGTCGTCCAGATCTTCAATGCTGGCGATGTGGTGGCGGTAGAGAAGATAGAGGTTCTCGAAGAATGTGCAGTACTGTGCGACCTCCACGCTGGAGACATCTTTCCAGCGCTCGTAGCTGTAGTCCCCTTCGAGCTCTCCGTTCTCAAGCACCTCATAGACCTTCATAAGTCGGTCGCTGTCATGGAAGTAGTTGTTCAGATTGATCAGCATCTCGCTGCATGTGACCTCAGACCCGTTCTTCAGCTCGATGGCGATGAATATGGTGCCGACCAGCGTCGCGGCGAGCGAGAATATTCCCACGGTAGCCTCTTCACCAGTGCGGAACGTGTGCACGATCAGCAGACACAGCAGCACCAGAAGGATGGTCGCCAGTATGATCAGAAGCGAAATGCTTGTCTTGTACTTGATTCTTTCCATGCTTTATGAATATCTTGGTGTCTCTTTTCCTGATGCGTGCGGCCCCCTTGTCCCGCACATTCTGCAAACTTATATAAAAATCTGCGATTATTATGCTCGTCACATAAGAAAGAAACAGTTTTTTAGTAACATTCAAAAAATAACCTGCATCATCTTAAGGAATCTTTTCGGTCTAGATCTCTTTTCTCATCAGTCATGTGCCACCGGCACACTCCTTCTTCAAAAAAAGATCTATCCTCGAAAATCTTATCTTAATCTGAAGCAACTTATTATTTTCATTTTACTTAGAGGAAATATAGCAATTATCCAAGCAATTCCGAAATCATATTGCAGTTGTTGTCATTGGCTTTCCTGTGCGGACTTTCAGGTGATAGTGCGATTTCATCATTGATTTACACGTTGTTGTCATTGGCTTTCCTGTGCGGACTTTCAGGGGCGGTTCTTTTTCCGTTTTTTCCCATGGAAGCTGTTTTGAATTGTTGAGTCCACTTGAAAAAGTGCCATTTGCCACTTTTTACCCCTTACAGATGTATCTGCGAGGCTCATGTTTTTTTTCAAAAACGACTTTTTCAAGTGGACTCACACAAAATTTAGTTCAACTTATTTTTTAACGCTTACTAAAATTAGAACTGTTTTGTGAAAATGTGCGTCACCTTGCCACCTCAAACATATTCGTAATGAGAAAGGCTTTTCGTCTCTCTTCTTGCCATCGTTCCGGCGGCAGGTCATATCACTTGCTCCGGCGCATACCGGGGAGACTGTCTTAAAAGTAAAAGTGCCGGCGAGATTGTCGGCAACTGGTTCCCGACCTCCAAGGAGGGCCACTTCAAGATCAAGATTTTCAAGCCCGGTCTTTCCATCCCCGAAGATGTCCTCACCGCCCGTTTCTCTGCCTAACACCGTCAATTCGTCGGTGGAGGTTAACGCTTTGACTATCAGAACAATAATAGACTATCCTCCCCGTCAGAACAACTGAGAGGATAAAGCGAGATAATGCTGATTATCAGTGTTTTAGCCTCCACAGTGATAAGCTATCGCCGCCCCTTTGCCTCCTTTGCCCTTGCCCTTACCCTTTGCCCTTGCCCTTTGTGCTGGTTCCACTTTGAAATTTACCATCAGCGGCCGGATTGCCTTACAGCGAATGCAGGAAGCCGAAGGCGTGACTCCAGTTCTGGAAACCGAGGTCGGCCTTGCTGATCAGGATGTTGAAGTTGCCGGAGTCGTAGAAACGCATCTCAAGGTCGTCATCCTCATCGAGCTGGAGAAGGTTGACGGCATCCGGGAACTCATCTCGGATCTCCTCGAAGAACGGGCGGCCGAGAATCTTGAAGCCGTAGTTGTCTTCTTCGCACTCGGCAAAGTCGATGGCCATCGCAGGCTCGGCGAGTTCCTGATCATCATCGTCCACAAGGATGCACGAATTGAAGGTCTCCATGTTGATCTGCCTGGCGTACTTGACCTTGACGGCCTTCCTCGGCCAGCGTCCGAGCGGGAAATGCTCCGGGGAGTCGTAACCGATGAACTCATCGATCGCCGCGAAGAAATAGAGCATCCCCTCGTGCGGCAGAAGCCCCTCCTTGTCAAAAGGCGCGATGTCCTCGCAGTCAATCTGACAGATGAAAGTGAGGGGATATTCTCCCTCCGTTCCGTCCTCTTCCGTGATTTTCATCATCGGGTACTCCGCCTGGGGCGGCAGGTCCGGGTTGCCCCACCATTTGCTGCAGCAAAAAAGGTTGGATTCCGTCTTTCTGGGTTTTAAACTGATTGCCATATTATTTGGATTTCGATCTGATACGGTAGATAAGCAACGCCAGCAGCACAATGGCTGTCAGAATGGAGGCCGTGAGTCTGTAGCCGATTATTTCCGAGCCCATTGAAATTCCGAATGGAATGATGCCGTTGATGAGACAGCATGTGTCCCAGATCGCCGACGCCATTGTAAGGCAGGTCATGAAAAACAACAGATTGTTCATTCTGTTTTCTGCTTTCTTTTCCCGGTTGGCCTGCTCCTGGGAGATCATGTGATAAAGGGATTCCTTTTCTTCCTCGGTCTTCAGGCTGCTCTCCACACGGTGGTTGAACATTTCCGGGAGAAAGTTCTAGGAGATGTTGTGGAAGCAGCAACGGCGTTCAAAGTCAACTGATTCGTTCTCAAGACATCCGACGTTCTCCCTTTCGAAACGGAACCTTCTGTTAAGCCTGAACAGATAATTCCTGCGGTACAATTGACAGATGTAAATCATCCCGAAGTAGTCTTCGGTCCAGTTTTTCAGCAACCATTCCGGACAGTCTCCGCAGATAATGGTCGTGGTGTCGAACAAGAAAAGGGCTTTCCAGTTGTTGTACACGGACAAGGTGTCTCTTGACATCATCTCTTTGAAGAAAGTCTCCGACGGGGAATCCACTGATTTCCCGTCGGAGGAACCGATGGGCGCTGTGGTCCCGATCTCAAAAAGCAGCTGATCGACATTGTCCGAACTCCATCTGTCCTTGCCAAGACAGGCTATCTGGAAGATTTTCAGTTTGTTGCCATTCTCCACAAGCCTTCTGTAATCGAACTTGGCGTCTTCGGCGGGCGATTCCATATTCATGGATCTGAATGCCTCGACGATAGGGGACAGGGCAGTTTCGCAATATTCCTCCAGACCTCCATTTTTGCAGCGGTTGATGTTCCGCATGACCGCTACGGCCGCTGTGATGTCATCATCGTTGTCCGTGTCAAGTTCAATGCGGATGGCAAATTGCGCCATCTTGAAAGGGAACAGGAACAACAGTATCTCCGGTGTCCTTACACCTACTGATCTGACCTTCTCGCGGCAGCCGACCGAAACATGGAACTCACCTTCTGTTTTCAAGGAATATCTACCTACGGCATTGTCCTCCTTGGAGCAGCCTCCGAAACAAAAATGAACGAAGTCCGGGAAGTAATATTGCTCATAACCACAAATCGTTTCTTTTGAATATTCTGATGGCTTCCAATCGGAACCAAGCCGTCCGGCGGAGACGAAGGCGTTGTCTTTAAGGGAAAAAACGCCGCAAAGATAACCTATGTATTTCATTTTATGCCTTTTTGTGAATATAAATCCGGCGAGTTCGTTATGATGCCGTCAACCTTGGCGGCGAGGTCCGGGTCATAGTCATTCACGGTCCAGGCCTTGATCTGTTTCCCCCTGTCATGCGCTTTTTTTATCAGGGAGTCTTTCAGCCAGCCTTTCCAGACATTGAATGATTTGACATGGGAGTAGTCGTCAAAACTGAATTTATGCAGCCTTTCGTCAAAACACAGTCCGGTGTCCGGGAATATGAAAAAGAACAGCTTCTCAAGCGAGATGTCCGGATTCAGATCATGAACCTTTTTCAGCACACTGTCATCGAACGACTGAATTGTCACGAAACTTCCGGCCTGGTGCTCTTCGATGCATTTCAGGCACATCTCCTCGATCCCTTCACGGCTATGTTTGGAATATTTGATCTCAAGGAGCAGATGAGCTTTTCCTTTGATCAGATCAAGCACTTCGTCAAGGGTCGGGATGTGTCCTTCACACAAATCGCCGTTTTTATCCTTCACTTTCAACTTACGTATGTCTTCGTAAGGCATCTGGCTGATCCAGCCTTTGCCGTTGGTGGTCCTGTCAACCGACGCGTCGTGACAGACCACGATCTTCCCGTCAGCGGAAAGATGGACGTCAATCTCTATCCAGTCCGCTCCGGCCGCTATGCCCTTGCCGATACACTCAAGAGTGTTTTCCGGTCCAAGATCCGCACCTCCTCTGTGCGCGACCACTATGATACTGTCGTTTTGTCCCATAATAACATTCCGATTCTTTTCCGCCTTGCAGGAAGCGCAGGAAAGCAGAATCACCGCAATATACAAAATTTTGGATAGGTGTGTTCTCATAATTTGACTCTGAATAGTTCCCTGAAGCCTTCCCTTACGGCATAATCATACCACTGAAAGCTGTCTGAGGTCTTTTCGGACATCTTTACGACTTTCACGGCGTAGGCCTTGAACGGTTCGAAATTGACAAGTGACCAGATCACGAAGTTCCCGAAACTGTGGGTGAACAGGTCGGAAAGGCTTTCCCCGCTTGGATTGTAGCTCAGCACTTCCTCACGGTAGGTGGAGATGCCTTCGAAATCAAGTCCTACGATCTCCCGTTTAAGGAATTCGTCAACTTCTTCCGGGAAATAATTTTTCGCGGTGGAAAGAATATTCCCGATCGCCTGCACGAGACCGAGTCTGAAAAAGCCGTCGTCCCTGTCGGATGGGGCGGAATCTATTTCCTTCACTGCCGCGCTGTCGCCAAGAAGGCTCATTGTGTGGAACAGCAAGGCCAGGGCGGTCTTGATGAGACCGTTGTCGGACACGAGTTCCGAGACATTATCCAATAGATGCATCAAAAGCGTTCTGTCCCTGCGCGCGATTCCGTCCTCTATCAGTTTGTAGAAGATCGGCACGGCGGTGGAGTCACCCTCATGAGCCACATTGTCTCCGTAATGGGCGCAATAAACATCACAGTACCAATTCATCACGTTACGTTTATAATAACCGGTCGTGTTGGCCTTGGAACTGTTGTGCCCCTTGAACCGGCCTTTGCAGCGCAAGGTCCAGTCTGCTGCCTCACGTGAAAAAATCTCCACTAATTCCGGAATATACCCGGATGCTTTCTTGTGGAGCTGGTAGAGAACGTAAAGCATTGACATCTGTGAGTAGTCAAACCATTCGTTACTGCGGTAACGGTCAGAAAAGAAGTCTCTTACGATTGGTGCGATGTTCTCCCAGTCAGAGATTCCGGCCACGATCATCAACCTTTCCATCACGAAGTATGAGAAACTGTCTCCGCTGTAATATGCTTTCAGAATCCTGTCTTTTTCTTTTCTGAAGCTTTTGAATCCGTCATTCCTGCCAGTGATGAAACAGTTGGCGAGCTCACAGACATCATGTCTGCACCAGCGGCCTTCTCCGCCGTCGGAGGCCGGTACGATGGTGTCATCCCAGAATGTCTGGTATTCAATGGCGTTGTTGACGTACGCTGACTGGAATGTTATCTGCTTGCGAAGAATCGTGGAGAAGAAAGGCATTATCAGCTTTATGATGCGGTAATCCCATGTAAGGTAGGAGACAAGTCCTCTGAGCTCGTCCATCAGCCGCGCCGCCTCCTTGTCCCTGCCCGCCAGCATCTCGTTGATCATCAGCATCACCGCTATCCGGCCTCCGGCCTCCACGAATGAAACGGATTTCGACCTCAAGGCCTTGTTGCTTATGGTTTTCACCAGACCTTTCTCCTTTATCTCATCGAACATCCGGTGGACTATCCGCAATGTGATGTTTTCTTTGACCGGAGTATGTGATCCTGTGAATTTTTTGTTGTGGAGATAGTAGATGTACATGCAGGCGTCGTTGCACACATCGAGAAACCGGTTGTTCACAAGCGACCATAAAAGCTCGTATGGATCATTCCGGTAAAGGGACGAATTGTACCAATCACTCAGGAACATTCCGTTGATGACGGTGATGGCGGCGCTTTCGGCAAGCCTGATTTCCGGCTTTAAGGCCGCCTGCAACTCTTTGTGCCGTGAGATGACGTTCTCGTCCGCCTTGTTTGCGTAGATGAGTTTTGTGATGGAATTGAATTCTTTGACCAATTCGGATGAAAGGCCGTCACCTTTCATCAGCATCTTGCGGGTCAGAGAGAACAGAGTCTCCTCAAAATTCTCGCTTACGAGTATGCTGAACAATTCACTGACAAGCAGCGACGCTTCGAAGTTGCCTTCATGATCCTGTATCAAGGAAATGACGGTGGAGTTGTCATGTGTCCGTAAGCAATCCAGGATCAAGGCGTTGCGCAATGTACCCATGAAGACGACATTCCCGCTCTTGCCGCAAAGTGCCTTGATGTACGTCTCTGCCGGAATCATGCTGTCACCGGTAACGTGTTTGTCCACGAAGACCTTGGCCATCAGGAATTCCAGATACCTTTCGTAGATGAATTGGATTTCGGTGTGGCCGTCCGGGCTCTGTACATGGCGAAGGATCGGACGCTCTGGCTTGTTCAGCAATTCTGTGCAGGCTACGGTACGGACTCCGTTCTTGTAGATCAGCGAAGACAGCTTGTGCAGTGGAGACGAGGTGTCCGAGCAAGCTCTCTTGAGCTCCGCGGTCTCAATCCTGTCAGATGGCCTTCCGGCTTCATATTCACCCAACATGTATGAAGCCATGGTAAGAAGGATCTCAAGCTGTTGCCTTCCCGCATAGGAATGTGAGATGATGTCGGTCATCTCCTCGAACAGGGCCACAGAAGTAAACTTCTCCAGCTCGTCAGGCAATGTCCGTCCGACATGATTTGTGCACGCTATTTTCAGCACGAGAGGATCCTTCAGGCGCACGAGTGACACTTTGGACAGCGTGTTGAAATCATTGCTCATCTGGTAAAGATTCTGATAGATTCTCCACGCTTCCTGCAGCTCGGCATCGTTGAATCCATGTACTTCGGTCCCTCCGTCTGGTTTGTACATGAACGCCTCGTCTCTACCCATCTGTTTATGGAACAAGTTCTTCCACGTGTAATTGCGGCATGTGAACAGAACCTTGAAGCGGGAATATTCAGGCTTTATGAACAAGTTTCTGAAGGATTCGTACAAGGCCACAGGACCGATCAGCTCTGAATTCTCCTCATAGTGAAGACACTCGTTTATGGCGTCAAAGAAAACATAGATTATCCGGTCTTCCTGAGCCGCGCGCTCATGCATCTCCCTGACTATCCGTTCTGGATCTTTGCGCGGCGAAGTCCCGAAAACCCTTCTGAGCGTGGCCGGAAGTCCGTATTCCGAAAAATCAGAACTGCTGAAGATAAGCACGCCGTCGTCACTGGCAGAGATTTCCTCAGTCCAGAAACAAAGCTGGTTCGTCTTTCCCTGTCCGGCTTCACCAAGCAGGGGCAGCAACGTCTTGTCGCTTTCCGTGAAATTCCTGAGCATGGAGCTTAGAGCCGTTCTTTCGACAAAGAGTTCCCTGTTATATTTCTTCTCCCTGTAGACCCTGTCGAGAAACCGTGAGGATTCCTCTCTCATCATCTTTCTCATCTCCGGCCAGTTGATCTCCTGGCTGATGTCAAATGCCGGATCGGTGCGTTTGAGCAGAGCATCGAAGTCTGGGTTCAAGGTGTCATTGATCAGGGTGACCGCATTAACATCGGAGGAGATGTAGGAGATTTCCTCGTCCTTCAGTGATTGGAAGACATATTCATACCCTTCTGGGCTTTTGAACACAAGAGGGTACAGATCTGTCTTATGCCCTTGCCTGTACGCTATCACGCAATGGTTGCCTGAATATTCAAAATCCATTTCGGTGAAGGGCTCCATCGCTTTCAGCATGTTGATGACATGTGGCTCCAGTGTGCTGACGACCCCTTTGTAGATTTCGTTTGAAAGGGTGGTGCTGTGCCCTTTGTATTCATTTCTGATTCTGACCACACTTGGCTCGTTCTTCCCTCCCAACAGCCGGTTGTTCCCCCGATGAAACAAGACGGAGGATATCGACTGCACAAGAGGATTGCCGGGCATCTCTTTCTGCGCTATTCTCACAAGCGGATTGAATATGTCATTGACCCAGTCTCCGAATGACAGCGAACGTTTGGTGTCGATCTTTCTCACTATGGCTCCAAGGGGCCTTTGACTGGGTTCAAGGTTCAGTTCGACTTCCTGCAAAAGAACAAACAAGTAGCAGGAGACGTACTGTGTGCTGATTTCCAGAAAATCCAAGGCGTAGTTCATCGCTTGAGAGAACCCCTCGGCATCTATTTGTCTGGTTAGGGATTCCACCGGTCTGGCAAGAGTGCCGGGCAGCCCTTCGTAATGATAGTTTGTCATTCGGGTTGTTTTTTGTGTCAAGTGTTCCGGACATCCGCCACGATGGCTGTGACGTTGTCCACTCCTCCGTTTCGTTTCGCCGCGTCGATCAAGGACGTGCAGCTCTCCTCCGGACTGCCTTCGGCCAGCAGCCGTTCGATCTCATCATCATCCATCATGTCTGAAAGCCCGTCGGAGCAGACCAGAATCCTGTCGGATTCCATCAAGCGGTCACTTATGTCCTGAATGTAAGCCTCTGTGTCGCAGCCCGCCCCGATGCAGTTGTACAATGCCTTACCGGCAGGAAGCGGAATCATGTCCCTCTCGTGAAGAGTCTGGTCAGAGGTCAGTTGCCTCAGCATTCCGTCCCTCAGGCGGTACGTCCGGCTGTCACCCACGTTCACAAGCAGAGTCTTTCCCTGCATCCGGACGATTCCGGTCAAGGTGCAGCCCATGGCCTTGCCTTGATGCCGCTCGCTGGACATTATGTTGAGACAGGCGCTTATGTCTTTGATCTTCAATGCTAAATCCGACACAGGATTGTGATGCTCCAGAGACTTGTCCAACAGGAACGCCCGCAACGCCTCCAGGGTGAACTGGCTGGCGTATTCCCCGCTCTCGTGGCCGCCCATTCCGTCCGAGACGAGCAGACAAAAGCATTCATCTTCAGAGATTTCCTTTTCGATATTCAAAGAATTGTCCCTTATGAGGTACATCCCGACGGAGGCCATGTCCTCGTTGTTGTCCCGAACGCGGCCGACATCCGAGACGCAGCTGATTATCAGTTTCATAGGCTATTCAACAGTGAATTTCAAAGTGGCTATCTTAAGTTTCTGACCCTTTCGGAGGGGGTACCATTTGTCTTTCTCCAACTTCACTCCGTCTATGGCCGTGCCGTTGGTCGAACCCAGATCGCAGATCTTCCACTCACCATCCTTGAAAGCGATCTTTCCGTGATGCCCGGAGACAAATTTACAACTTCCGAGTTCCGGGAATATCCCTCCGCTCCTTCCGAACCCGCCTTCTTTGACATAGAGTGTCATATCTTCACCCTTCAAGGTCAGCAGGGCATCGAATATCTGGTTGAAATCAATTTTTTCCAATGGCTTAGGCTCAATATATCCAGACCGACCCGTTGGCTTTGACATCGAGGCTGATTCTGATTGGCCAGATGGTGATGACATAGGCTTTGGCGCAGCCGCCTGTCCCGAAGCGTTACCTTGATTATGCTCCGCAAAAAACTCTTCGGCGCTGATAAGCAACTCCCCGCACCGAGGGCAGGAAGTCCCTTTCTTGGGTTGACGGCACTCCGGACAGAACATCAGATGCTTTCCGCAGAGATCGCAGTAACGGCTGTCGTCATCTATAACACCTTGGCAGAACGGACATTTCATAGCAGATCCTCCTTTGTTATCGTCTTTGGCTTGGAACCCTCGTAGGCGGCCTGACGGTCAGCGCCCTCAGCGATGAGCTCCTTCATTCTTGAATATGCCCGGCCGGCCACCGCTGACTTGACCTTGCCGAACAGGTTCCTCACGTCGCGACCGTTGCCGAAATCGAACGCCCTGTTGCCGTACATTTCCCGGAAGCGGTCCTCAATGATCGCTTCCGCTTCAGTGTCAATGGCATAGCCTTCCTTGCGGCAGTAAAGCCGGAATATGTCCATCAGCTCCTCGGGATTGTAGTCCTCGAATGTGATGGTCTTGGTGAAGCGGGACTTGAGGCCGGAATTGGAATCCAGGAACCGGCCCATCTCCCTCGTGTAGCCGGCGGCGATGCACACGAACCTGCCCTTGCGGTCCTCCAGCAGTTTCAGCAGCTCGGTCACGCTCTCGTTGCCGAACTCGTCGTGGTCGCCTTGGATCAATGAATATGCCTCGTCGATGAACAGGATTCCTCCCATCGCCCTGTCGATCGTCTCCCGTGTCTTCGGAGCTGTCTGGCCTTGGTACGGAGCCACCATGTCCGCCCTCGACACCTCGATCACATCCGGTCTTGCGATCACTCCGAGAGAGTACAGGATCCTTCCCATCAGCCTTGCTACAGTGGTCTTGCCGGTTCCTGGATTGCCGAGGAACAGATAGTGGTCAGGAACGATCGCGGTGAAGTCCCCGCCGGAAAGCTCGCTGTCCATCTTCTTCTGCCTCATCTCGTTGAGCATTGAACGGATCTCATTCTTGACGCTTTCCAATCCGATCAGTGAATCCAGTTCCGCGAGGCACTCCTCCTCGGAAGCCACTTTCGGCTCTTCGAATGGAATGTCCTCCGGAAGGATGGTGAAGAATGTTTCCTTGCCGACCTGGCTGTCAGGAAGCGCGTTGACCCTTGTTCCGATGTTCCCCAGCACGCTGTCGAGCATATTCCTTGCCTCACGGGCATTGCCGAAATCCTTCCCCGACTTTTCCGCCGAGAGCTTCCGGAACGCCTTGAGGGCTTTGTCCAGAGTGCCACCTGCAAAGGAGTAGCCCTGCCCTTCGGCCATCCGGCGGAAGATCTCCGTCAGTTCCTCCGGCGTGTAGTCGTCGATGTTTATCCTGTGCGTGAACCGGCTGGCGAACCCTTCGTTGGCTCTCATCAGGTTCCGCATCTTGTCCTTGTAGCCGGCGCAGACCACCACGAACTTGCCCCGGTCGTTCTCCATCCGGACCATAAGCCGCTCCAGAGCCTTGATCCCCTCGGAATCAGAGCAATGGCCGGTGTCGTCGAACGGAGCGAGGGCGTAGGCCTCGTCTATGAAAAGGACTCCTCCCATCGCCTCGTTCACAGCCTTGTCCATGTTCTTGTCCGACTCGTTGGCGTAGGTGCTTACGATGTCCTTGCGGCTCTTCTCGATGACACGGTCTGTGGAGCATATTCCCATAGCCTTGAACAGCTTGCCGAGCACTCTGGCCACGGAGGTCTTGCCCGTGCCTGGGTTTCCGGTCAGGATGATGTTCACGGGACGGATCGATGCCTTGCCTCCGAACTCCATCCGGCGCTGCTGGAAACGCATCTCCTCCGCAAGATCCCTCAGGGCTTTCTTGACGGACTCCATTCCGACGAAAGAGTCCAGCTCCTTCATCACGCTTTCCACCGAGATCTCCTTCGTGCCGTCCGGCCCGGCGATGTCCTCCCAGGTCAGGACTTTGCCCGAGCTGGCATATTCATCATCACTCAGACCCGCCGTTCTGGTGCAAAGCCGCTCGAAGCAGCGGTCGAATGCGTTGCGCACCTCGCGGGCGTTGCCGAAGGTGTCGGTGCGGCTCAGGTACATCCGCTCGAAATATTTCCCCACCTTGCCCGCTGCCTCGTCCGAAAGGGACAACCCCTTCTTTTTCACCATATTCAGGAATATCTCGGTGAGTTCCTTGCCGTTGTAGTCCTTGAACTCTATTTTCTTCTTGAATCTGGAATCGAGTCCGGAGTTGGAGCGCAGGAACATCGTCATCTCCTTGGTGTAGCCGGCGATTATGCAGACGAAGTCTCCGGCCCTGTTCTCAAGGTACGGCAGCAGGGTGTCTATGGCTTCCTGGCCAACCTTGTCGTCATCCCCCTGCTTCAGGGCATAGGCCTCGTCGATGAACAGGATTCCACCCATCGCGCTGTTGATGACCCGCTCGGTCTTCAGGGCCGTGTCGCCGACGTACTGTGAGACAAGGTCTTTGCGCATGACCTCGACCAGATGGCCGCTCGGGAGTACCTGAAGGCTGCCCAGAATGTCAGCGAACAGCCTTGCGATCGTGGTCTTGCCTGTGCCTGGATTGCCTGTGAAGACAAAGTGGCTTTTCAGCTGCACAGGCTTGCCGGGATTGTCCCTCTTCTGTCTCTTGATGCTGTCGATGATGGACTGAATCTCCTGTTTGACTTCTGTCAGGCCGGTGAAGGCGTTGATCCTGGCCATGATCTGCTCCTCGGTGAGTTCCTCGAACGGCTCTCCCGGAATGTCGGCCTCCTCGATTTGGGAGCCACCCCGGCTGAACATATTGAACGCGCTTTCCTCGGCGATCTTTCCGGCCAGGATTCCGTTCTCCTTGGTTCTGCCGCCACGGAACATCTTCTTGAAGACAAGTCCCAGCCTCCTTTCCGCCTGAGGACTGATCGCCGTCCTGAACTTGTCCCTGACCATTGACACGCACATCGCCTTGAGGTCGTTGTCCTTGAATGGAGAGATGTGGAAACGGAACTCGAAGAGTGACTGTGCGTTGCTGTCAGCGCTGATAAAGGTGCCAAAGCCGTCTTCAAGGCCGCACAGGATCACCACCGGCATATTCACATCAACCTTCATCCTTGCGAAGAGTTTGTCCAGCTGTGAGGAGCCGCCCTTGGCGTTCACCAGATTCTGGCAGTTCGTGACCACAAGCACTCCTGTCTTGAGCGCGGCGAGATTCTCGTCCAGCTTGGAGTTGAAGTCGTTCCAGTCAGCCGCGTCCACGGTCTTAGGCCGGAGGTTCTCCGTGATCTTGTTGTGGTAGAGGATCCCGGCAAGTTTTCCGGCCAGATAGGTCTTGCCGGTGCCGGTCTCTCCGGTGATGATGCAGTCAAGCCCTGGCCTTACATCGCTGCCGGTACGCTTGCGGAACTCGGCGGTCTGCTCGCAGCGCTTGGTGAAATTTGCGAGGGGTTCCTTGACGCAATCCTTCGCGATCATTCCGTCCCCGGTCACAGAGCCTGCCGAAGTGACCGCTCCTGATGAGCCGGCCGCCCTTGACGCTTCGATTGCTTCGACAGGCTCAGCAACCGCTGCAACCAGCCTCTCCCCGCACCATTTGCAGTACGAAGCCTCATTTCTGTTCGTCTTTCCGCACTTCTGACACGTTTTCATGAACCTTTTCTGTTATCTTGTTGATTGTGTTACCGATTTTCGGATGATTCTCCGTGATTTTCTCCGTGTCGCTGATCCGAGGAATGACCGCGACAGGGAAGAGCAGCAGGAAGGTCGTCATCGCAGCCAAAACCAAATGCTTCAGCTTGTGCAGCAGGCTTTTAAGGTACTTTGACCGGAAGAACTTCTCGTTGGCGAACAACGAGGAGACAAATTTGTCCTCCGAGGGATTGAACGCATAGTGAAGGGGCTCCAGAATCGTCTGGTCCTCGTCAGGATTCCACATCTTCCTAAGTTCGGACGCTCCCTCGTCACGCGAGAACATCTGTTTGGCAAACCACACGATCGCTGCGGCCACGGCCGCGATGGTCACATAAATGATGTACTTCCCAAGGAACCATTTGCAGAGGAAATACACCGCTACGGTCAGGATGATGAATCTGAATATGTAAGTGAACAGGTTCCTGTCGTAACTCCTGTTGTAGAAGAATAGGTTCAGCAGCAGCGGGAATGCTATTCCTCCTCCCCAGACCCAATAGACTGATTTGCCGACATTGTCCAGAACCGGATAGTCAATCGCTCCGATGACGAGCATGAACAGCATCGCAAGACATGGGATGAGCCACAGCGCCACCGCCGCGATCTTCTCCAGCAGTCCAAGAAGCAAAACCGGTGGTGGTAATTGATGCCATCCGACAGCAGTCGTGGCCTCGTTGTAGCGCTTGAAATTCTCATCATCCTTGTCGTATTTTCCTATGAGTTTCAGGTACTTGACCGTGAACCTCTCATAGGTGAGCCGCTTGCTCAGATCCCTCTTTGGGTTTTCTTGCAACTTGACGGCAAGCCAGGCATCCAGGGCGTAGAAGTCAAGAGCCTCACAGATCTCGTCTTTCTTGATCTTCTTCAGATCGTCAAGATAGTAAACGGTCTCTCCGGAAGCCGGGAAATAGAACTGCGCTCCGTCCGCAAGGCCCTCCGCGGCCTTCATCATGGCGATGTCCTCGTTGTAGGGACCGGATTTCCCAACGTTGTCCGCACTGTCGTAGTCCGTGCAGTAAGCGACCCATTTGTCCTGCGCCGCGAACCTGTCCCCTTTGCTGAGGAAGAACTTGTGCAGGTAAGAATCCTTGTAGTCGCCTTGGAACGACTTGAGCAGCAGGTCGGCCAAAGAGGCCGGACATATTCCCGAATAAGGGTTGATGTCGGAGTACCATTCCTTGTACATCTTGTCCCTCTCGCTGTCGAAGACGCAGCGGAAGGCGCAGAAGGCGACGTTGACGAGCAGCCCGATCGATTCCCCGTCCATCGCGTAGTTCGGGTCTTTCGGGTCTGTGATCAAGCTGATGTCCGCCGCAGGGTTGATGGTCTGGATAACAAGCCGGTACAGCATCTCGTAATCCTTGATGCCCTTGCGCACCTGGATCAATCTGTCAGCGTCTTTCTCGGAAAAGACCCTGACCATCTCGGCGAACCCGAGCGAGCAGAGGAACTGCTTGTCCTCATCCGCCACAACCCTATATTCAGAGCAGAATCTCACCACGTCCGTGATGTTGTAGCAGTCCACCTCGGTGAATTTTTCCTCCTTGCCGGTCTTCTTGCCTTGCAGGGTGCGGAAATATTTCCGGTCGTATATTCCCCAGACTATCACGCTCTTGGCGTAGCCGAAGCTGTCTTTCAGGGCGGCGCAGGTTCTTGAATATATTCCGTCGGTCTCCTTTTTCCCAAGACGCACCTCGCTGTAGAGATAGACAGGGTTGCTTCTGTCGCCCAGACTTGAACCGAAACCGCCGTCGCCGTTGAGGAGTTTGTTGACATTCACGCAGACAGTTCCTTTTCGGTTGTAGAACGGCAGCTGCGGGTCAAGAGCGAGGGCGGCGGCATAGAGACCGGCCAACTGGTTCTTCGGGTAGATTCTCTCCACGATGTCGTTCAGCTTCACCTCCATCTCCGGCATCACCCTGCTTATCCAGCCGCTGATCTTGCCTTTGTACAGGTAGGCCGTTCCGAGAGCCTGATCCTCCATCATGAACTGAGCCAGCTCCTTGGCCGTGTGCGCGATCTTGTTCTTACCTGAATCGAAGACAATGCGCAGAATCTCAGCGTCTTCCACCACGGGAATATTCTCGCCCTCAAGTGTTCTGCGGATTTCCTCGTAACTCCAGCGGTTTTCCGGCTTGCCGATAAGAAGCCCTCGGGTTATTGTCCGCAGAGGCTCCGGCATATCCTCCGGCACAGGCAGCTTGCCTTGGATCTTGAGCTTCACCAGTTCGGGTTCTTTCTTGCGGAATTCGCTGTCTCCCATCCACATAGAGAGTACGGACATCCCGAGGGCGTAGTAGTCCGAGGCCGCCGTCATTATGGCGTAGGTGACATCTCCGATGCGGGTTGTGTTGGCGTAGAGTTCCGGCGCGGCATAGATCACGGTCCTGGACTGCGGAGTGTTGACGCTTCCGTCGTCCCCGAGAACGTCTGCGATCCCGAAATCTGAAAGCACGACCAGACCTGAGGCCTTGTCGGTGTAGAGTATGTTCTCAGGCTTGATGTCCTTGTGCAGCAGCCCGACCCTGTGCAGTTCACTGAGGTTTCTGGCGGTCATCGCAGTGATCTGGAGGATGGCGGCAGCGTCTTTCCTGAGATCGTAGCCCGCCACGGAGCCATCCTTGCACAACGGCATCAGGACGTAGCCTCTGTCGGTGGCATCGATCCTGACCGTCCCGCTTTCAAGAATATCCACGATCGCCGCCTTCCCTTTCAGCCGCTCCAATCTTTTAAGAATATCCTTGCTCACGCCATTGCCCCGGCGGTACAGTTTCAGGGCGAAGTTTCCCTTCGCCGAACTGACCACATAGACCTCGGCCTCGCCTCCGTTGCCGATCAGTCTGTCAACACTGTAACGGTTGCCTCTGAGGGTGATCTCTTCTTTGGTCTGGATATCCGCGGCTTTGTCTGATGTTCCGTCAGAGACTGCCGTACCGGTTGTCCCGCAAGTGAAAGTTGCCTTTGCGGTCACGGTTCCTGAATATTCAGAATCAGATTCGGTTCTGCACGCGCTTGTCGCGGTGATGTCCGCTACGGCTGTGCCGCTGTCTGCTATGGTTCCTGCCATAATTCTTTTTATTGTAAGCTGTTATCCTATGCTGACCTTGTCGTTTCTATTTGAAATCCAGTATCTTTTCTTCCTTATATTCATAGACCCATTTCCCGCCGTGCCACGGTTCGCAGCACTCGCTCGGGCAGTTGTGCCAGCATCCGCAGAAGTTGCAGACCCAAGCTTCTCTGCCCTTTGTCAGGATGACCTTCTCCACAGGCAGCTTTCTGGCCGAGAAATAGTTCCGTTGCTCTTGCGGAGTGGAACCCACCGGCGGAAGCATTCCTTCCAGAGCCTTGTTCAGTTCCTCCTGGATTTTTGAATATTCAGCCCGCAGCTCGGCCTTGCTCTTCATCTTATTGGCCGCGGAACAGGTGGTTCGACAAGGCTCACCAGTCGTCGAAGTTCTCAGTCCCTGAGCTTGTCGAAGGGCCGGTGCTTCGACAGGCTCAGCAACCGACCCAGTCTCCCTCTTCTGGTCGCTGCGGTCGCTGAGCTTGTCGAAGCGCCTCAGCGTGGTCTTTCCCAGCAACTCCTTGAGCCTCAACACATCCTCCGGCAACTCAATCTCCTTGATCTCTGATTCCGGAACCTCTTGCTCCTCAGCCTCAATCCTTGCCAGCAACTCGGCCGCTTGCACCGCCAGTTCCGCCGCCTTGACAAACTGTGGATCCTTCAATGCCCTTTCCTGTTCCTTCTTCGCCGCAAGCGTCAACGGCTCATTGCATTTCCGGCAGAATCCACCGGCGTTCCTGGTCCCGCATTTCGGGCAGACGACCCCGCTTCTGCTCATCCCGCACTCCGGACATTCATCCTCTCCGCGAGGAATGTCCGCCCCGCAGAATGTGCACCAGTCCACAAGCGAATGCCCGCAGGACGGACACCATTCCCAACTTTTCCTTACCGGTTGCCCGCAGTGTGGACATCCGATGTCATCGGAAGACGCGCGGATCTCATTCACTTGATTCAGAATGCTTTCCTTGTACAGTTCCTTTTGCTTGAGCTGGGATTCCATATTCGTAGATTCTTATGGTTCTATTGTTTCTTTCAGTCAAGAGGCATCGATAAGACTACTTCTTAGTTTTTTGGAAGTTCGATGACAAACCCCGAAATCACCGGATAGTGGTCGGAAATGTATTTGACACCGAATTTCTGCTCATCAATGACGTTGAAAGTCCGCGCTTCGGCGTTGCGGTAGAAGATGTGGTCTATCATTTGAAGTCTGGCTCCGTTTCGGCCGAAATCATTGAAAGAAGGGGTTTTGTCCGCCTTTTTCACTGTCTTCGCGGATTCCTTCAGGTATGTTGCCAAAGGTTTGAGGGCTTTGTCTTCGCCGGAAGTGTTGAGGTCACCGGTCATAAACACGACCGCATTGTCCCCGGCGATCTCCTTGATCTTTTCCACCATCAGGGCAGCGCTCCCCTGCCGCGCCTTCACCCCCGTGTTGTCAAAATGCGTGTTGAAAAGGAATATTATCTGTCCGGATTTCCTGAAACGGAGCTTGACCCAGTTGGTCGTCCTTACATATTCAGCGTCCCAACCTTTTTTTTCGGGAGTTTGGTCCTCGTTGAGCCAGAATGTGCCGTAGTCCAGCAGCTCGAACCTGTCGGCAAGGAAGAAGATCGGGTTGAAGCCGAACTCGGAATCCTGGTTGACGGTTCCGGGTTTTCCGTTGCCGTCGATCATAATGTACTTCTTCAACTCGTTCATCAAGAAGGACTTCTGTCCTGGTGCCGCCTCTTGGAGACCGATAATGTCTGGAAGATATTTCCTGATCGCCTTGACGCATCCGGCCTTCCTGCTTTCCCAATTGTACTTTCCGGTGTCCGCCGGGAACTGGATCCGGATGTTGAACGACATCACGCTGGATTTCTCACTCTTGGCCTCCGCCTTGATTCCGGACAGCGCCAAAACAGTGATGACAGCGGTCACTAACAATAATATTCTTCTCATAAACCAAAAACTTCTTTTTCAAGCGTTAAAAAATATGCCGCCGCGATGGCGTGAATATTTTTGGTGTCGCTTAGCGGGTGATTCTCGCCACCCAGCCTCCGCCAGGGGCAAGATGAATATTCACAATCCCGTCCGCCGGGATCTTCGCGGAAGTTTTCTTATAGTCTCTGGCTGCCCTGTCGGCGTTGATTCCGTCCTGGAAGACGGTCATATTCCCGTCTCCGATGAAGTTCAGGTCAAGGGTAAGGTCGCGCGCATCCCAATTCGTCAGCGCTCCGATGTACCAGATGTCTCCGCTGCGGCGGGCCACGGCGACATATTCACCGATCTCTCCGCAAATCGGAACTGTCTCATCCCAGACGGTAGGGAAGCCTGCGATGAACTCCGTGCACTCCGGTTCGGCCATATAGTTGGACGGCGAGTCGCAGAGCATTGTCAGCGGCGCCTCGAAGACGGCATATTCCGCGAGCTGACGGCAGCGGGTACCCTGGCTCATCGCCTCGGATCCGATCGGGTGGTAGTTCTTCCTTATTGCGTTGCGCATCGCCCCTTGGGTGTAATCCATCGGGCCGGCCACCATCCTGACGAAAGGAATCGTCACATCGTAGGTGACCTCGTCGTAGCCTTCCGGACTCCATTTCAACTGCTCCAGTCCGGCGACTCCCTCGAAATTAAGTACATTCGGGTAAGTCCTCTGGATTCCCGCCGGCTTGTAAACCCCGTGGAAATCAATCAGCAGATGGTTCTCGGCGGCGATCCTCGCCATCCTTTCGCAGAACTTCACGGCCTGCTGGTCGTCCCTGTTGATGAAATCGATCTTGAATCCCTTGAATCCCATCTTGGCGTAGTGGCTCATCGCCTTCTCCGGGTTCTTCACGATGCTGTTGTAGCTGGCCCAAAGGATGATTCCGACCCCCTTCCCGTCAGCATAGGCGACGAGTTCCTCAAGGTTGATGTCGGGGTTGATCAGGAAGAGGTTAGCCTTGGCTCTCTGCGCCCATCCCTCGTCCATGATGATGTACTCGATGCCGTGCGCCGCCGCGAAGTCTATGTAGTACTTGTAGGTCTCCGTGTTGATTCCAGCCCGGAAATCGACTCCGTAAAGATTCCAGTCGTTCCACCAGTCCCAGGCCACCTTGCCAGGCTTCACCCAGCCCCAGTCCGTGTTCCCGTCCGCCGGAGTGGCAAGCTGCCAGACCAGATCCATCTCCATCAGCGACTTGGCGTCCTGAGCGATCCCGATGACCTTCCACGGGAACTTCTGTCCGGCCTCGACCTTGGCGATGTAGTCGGCGTAGTCCATATCCTGATAGACGTACACCCCGTTAGGTCTCAGCCCGATCGGGTATGGCGCGCGGACGCTTTTCAATTCCTTGCCGCCCTGCCCGTTGAGGAACATTCCAGGATAGCCGGACAAATCTGACTCGGTGATGACGATCTTCACCCCGTCAGCCGCGTCCACCGTCATCGGAAGGAACGCCAGCTTCGCGGGATTCATCCGGGACAAATGAATATGCTCGTAGGTGTTCTCGAACGAGTTGACGAACTGCTGCTTGAATGTCTTTCCGTCATCACTCTTGACGTAAGGCACCCACGCCGTCCAGTCCTCGGCGAAGTTGAATTCCGTAAGCTCGTCAGTCACAGTGAACTCCCCGGACTTCGCTGTTGAGATGAACCTGTATGCCACCCCGTTGTCGAACGCCCTGAACTCCACATTGTACCCCTTGAACTCCAGCGTCAGGAAATTGTAAACGTCATCCACGGTCGCCTTCTTGTAATTCATCGCCGGAATACCCTTCACATTGTGGCTCCCTTTCCTGCTCCTGCGAACCTTGTCCGCTCCGCCAAATACCGTCCCGTCCTCAAATGTCATCGAGATCTCTGATGGTGTCAGAAGCGCCACCGCATCCCGGCTTATTGAATATCTAAGGCCGTCCCCCGTTGAGATCTCCGTGACAATCCTCCCGTCCGGAGAGGAAAGCGACCAGATTTTCTGCGCCCCGAAAGCCGCGAAAGGCAAGCCGATGAGCATCGCCGCCGTCAAAAGAAGTTGTTTCAGTGTCATATTACCCATAGTAATGAAGCTGATTTCAATAAAAACCAAAAATAGTCATTTTGCCGAATTTTACCAAAACGGGACAGGTTTGAATATGTGAGCATACCTCCCGGGGAACGTTTCCGCCCCGAAATGTCACCGAAGAGCGCCTCTTGACCCTCTTCGGCAATGAAATCGCTCAAAAATGTCGCCCGAGAGACTTTGTTGATCATGACGGTGGCATTATATGCGGAAAATGCCACCGTTGTATGTGTTTTTGCCCCTGACAAGAACGATATTTCCTGTTTATGCTCCTCTGATCGTGCTCATAGCCGATAAACACGGTTATGTATTGCCCGGAACTGTCAATCGTAGGAATATTTTTACATTATACCTTTGCGATAACCGCCTGAAATCAGCACTTGTCGCAAGGCAATAAAATTTATTCTTGTGCGGTAACTCGATTTTTTTTACCTTTGTCGCAAAGCGATAATGAATATGGCAAATGAGATCATAGGAAGGGAAGAGGAGATCAAACTGCTCGAAGAATGCTATCAATCAGGTAAGGCTGAATTGGTTGCGGTGTATGGCAGAAGACGGGTCGGGAAAACCTATCTGGTAAAAAACCTGTTTCAGGATAGGTTTGACTTCTTTGTCACGGGGCAATACGAGGGGAAACTTCTGGTCGAACTCTATTGACGATCCGGCGAGACGGGCTTGGTCAGGATATGCTTTTGAACAGCTCTGCCTCAGTCATATTCCTCAAATCAAGGAAGCCTTGGGCATCCGTGGCATCCTTAGCAATGTCTGCTCCTGGTACAAGAAAGGGGACAGTGAAAAGGGAATAAAAGGGCATCAGATCGACATCCTTATAGAACGCCGGGACCAGGTGATAAATGTCTGCGAGGCAAAATTTTCCAACAGGCCCTACGTCGTGACCGGAAAATATCTTCAAGAGATGTTTGAACGGATGGAGGATTTCCGCGACACGGTGAAAACCAACGCCGCCTTGCATCTCACGATGATCGCGTCAGACGGACTTGCGACCAATGAATATTCAAGTGAAGTCCAGAGTGTTGTGACGCTTGATGATTTATTTAAGAATTGATGTTTCTTGTGTTTTGTGCACTTTGGAATGATGATAATTGAAGTTTTGTGCACTTTAGTAATGTTGAAAAAATAAGTAAGCGTTAAAATTGCATCAATCGATAAAATTGAATACATAGAATCGCCCTGAACATTATATAACGGCTCTGTTGTTTTGATTTTTTTGAGCCTTGTGCAAACCCAGTGCAAACCGCAGGCACGCAGGAATGGCTCTGGTAATGCTGGGAGGCCATAGTGTGTGGCTGACCCCCATATCCCGAGGGAGGGTCAGCCACAGTGATAGTGGATTGAATACCGTTGGTGGCGTTTTATCGTGTCCGTGGTTTGTAAATGATTGGCATTCTTTGCGGATAATGCCCCCGCCGTGACCAAGACCAGCGCCAACAGCTTTACTTAGGCTTGCAAACCATAATAAGGCAAATAAAAAAGTGGCAATCATTAGTGCAAACCTATTTCGTGCAGGATATGCTGGCGGATCAGGACAGAGAACTTCATGTCTTTTTTCTTTTTTGAACAAAATCGTTTGCGCAACGCACAATGAATCAAATTGTTCTGTGCGGAGGGGAATATATTTGCAAATTAGAATAATTATTGATATCATTGCGGATGATATGACTGGCAGACCGAGGATTCTTTCGACAAGGTGACATCCTTTCAGAAGCGTCCCACTTACATACAAACTGAAGTTTAACATAAAAACCGATTGATGCCATGAACATATTCAACAGTTTTGATGCTGGCTCCAGTAGCGGGTGCAGACTGTGCCGTAATATTCCCTGACCATCACTGGTCCGGTGCGGCATTGGCAATTCTGCCGGCCTTCCCTTTCACGTCGACTTTTCCGGCCTCCAGGCTGCTCCTTGCTCTGATTGCGGGAGGAGTGGCTTACGCGGCTTCTGACCAAACAGACACCGAGTCCGGTGTCTCCCAAAACGTGGGTGTCTGCAAGGGCTATGAAGGTAAGACCTATGTCCGGCCTTACAAGAAAGCCTTGAATGACCCTGGGCGTGTCTGGAGCGACAACGACAAGTGTTTCCTGAATCCTATCTCAAAGAATGCCATGCTGATAAATCCTAACATCACCCAGAATCCGGGATGGGATAAATAGCAACGGAGAACAACATGAACAACATGAACAACATGACTACATCATTCGGGGGACTGCTGCTGCGCAGCCCCGTGATAGTGGGCAGCTGCTCACTTACCTCGCGGCCGGAAAGGTGTCTTGAATATGAAAGGGCGGGTGCGGGCGCGGTTGTGATCAAGTCCATCTTCGAGGAGGAGATCCTCGCCGAGATCGACCGGTATGACCACTCCTTCCACACTGAAGGCTATGACTACCTGCGGTACTACCAGATGGAGCGTCGGCTTGACGAGTATTGCGACATCATCCGCAGGACGAAGGCCCTCTGCTCGATTCCGGTCATCGCCAGCGTGTGCTGCGCGACCGCCGGAGCCTGGGTGTCCTACGCCGGGAGGTTCGAGGAGGCGGGAGCCGATGCGGTCGAACTGAACGTGATGAGGCTGGAGAGTGACCCCGTCTATGTGGACGGGGACCTGGAAAGGATGCACGTGGAGATGTTCAAGGCCGTGAAGCACCGGATCGAGATTCCGGTCATTGTCAAGATCGGCCACACGTTCACCAACGTGATCCCGCTTGTCCGGAGACTGACGTTTGAGGGTGCCGCCGCCGTGGTTCTGTTCAACAAGATGTGTCCTGTGGACATCGACACGGACACCCTTTCGTTCAGGAGCGCCGACCCATTGAGCGACGGAAAGGAGATCCATGATGTCCTGCGTTGGGTCGGTCTTGCCTCGGCCAAGGCCCCGTCATCAGCGATTCTGGCCTCGGGCGGGGTCCTGGACGGGGACGCCCTTGTCAAGATCCTCCTTGCCGGAGCCACGGCTGCCGAAATCTGCTCTGTTCTCTACAAGGAAGGCCCTGAGGCCATCTCCAGGATGACCGGCCGCCTTTCAGACTGGATGGCAGCCCACAAATTCCGCTCTCTGGACGAGTTCCGAGGTCGTCTTGACGCCTCACACCACGAGGAGGGCGGACGTTTCGACCGCATCCAGTTCTACCGCGACATCTCCGGCAAGTCCTGAGGAGTCGCACAGAAGTTTCACAAACCATTTAAACAACTTTTATACAACTTAATTATCATGTTTAAGCAATTGATTTTAACCATCCTTTGCCTGTTGGGCGCCGGCCTGGCAGGGAGAGGCATTGCCGCATCCGAATCCGGCGCGGCCGCCGTCTCGGGACAGCAGGGCGTTTGCCGGGGTGTCGTGGTGGACACCAGAGGCGAGACTGTGGTCGGAGCCTATGTTCTGGTCTCCGGGACTGTCCGGGGAACGATGACCGACGCCTCTGGCGTTTTCACTTTGGACAATGTGGGGTCTGGAGCGGTGCTCCGGGTTTCCATCCAGGGTTACACGACCAAAGAGGTGGCCTGGACCGGCGGAGATCTGCGCATAGTTCTGGAGGACAACCTTGAGTACCTTGACGAGGTTGTGGTCGTGGCATTCGGAACCCAGAAGAAAGTGAACCTGACCGGCGCCGTCTCCACCGTGGACGCCAAGGAGATTTCGGCCAGGCCGGTCAACTCTGTGGTGGACGCGCTTCAGGGGACTGTTCCGGGAATGAACTTTTCCACAGGAAGTCTGGGAGGAGCGCTCAACTCACCAAAAAGCTTCAACATCCGAGGCACCGGCACCATCGGAGCCGGATCTTCGGTACGTCCGCTGGTCCTCATTGACGGAATCGAGGGCGACCTCAACACCCTGAATCCACACGACGTGGCCAGCATCTCCGTTCTCAAGGACGCTTCCGCTTCATCCATCTACGGTTCGAGAGCGGCTGGCGGAGTCATCCTCGTCACGACCAAGAGCGGGGCTGACGGCAGGGCCACGGTGAACTACAGCAACAGCTTCCGCTTCAACTCTCCTTTGAATATGCCCGAAATGATGGACTCCTACACCTGGGCGCTGTACATGAACGAGGCGAGTGTCAATTCAGGAAGCGGAAGGTGGTTCCAGGAGTCTCATCTGAACAAGATAAAGAACGCCCAGAGTGATCCGAAAAGCCCTAAGATGTTCGCCAACGCATCCAACAGGTGGGAAGTGTGGGATGTCACCGACATCCTGCCTGTGGGAAACACGGACTGGCTTAAGGAACATTTCGGCAGCAGTTTCTCGCAGGAGCACAACCTCAGCGTGAGCGGCGGCTCGGGGAAGACCAGATACTACTTCTCCGCCTACATGCTTGACCGCGACGGAGCCCTCAGGCACGGCGACGACAACATACAGCGCTATTCGGTTTCGGGAAAGATCACAACCGCGCTGGCATCCTGGGCGGAACTGGGCTACCAGGTACGCTTCGGGCGTACAGACTATGTGTCTCCTTCGTGGATTGACGACCAGGTCTTCTACCACAACGTGATGCGGTACTGGCCGATTGTCCCGACCAAGGATCCGAACGGACACTGGGTGCCGGAATCCTTCATCAGCGAGCTGAAGGACGGAGGAAAGCACAAGGAGCAGAACGATGTCTTGGCCCAGCAGGTTTCCCTGAGGGTGAAACCTCTTGACGGCCTGACTGTCAATGTGGAACTGAACTACAGGATCAACAACTCCAACTTCCACAAGGACTGGCTCACCACCTACGGCTACGACGTGGACGGCAACCCGTACGTCACGAACAACGCCAACTCGTCAGTCTATGAGTACAACGAGAAAAACAACTACTTCAATCCTAATGTGTGGGCTGAATATGCCCGCTCGTCAGGAGGCCACAATGTCACCCTGATGGCCGGTTTCCAGAGCGAGCTGCTGAACGAAAGAGACTTCTCAGCCCAGCAGAACGGCATTCTGTCCGGCCTTCCTACCCTCAACACGACCTCCACCGACCCGAAGGTCGGAGGGGCCTACAACAGCTGGTCAACCGCCGGATTCTTCGGAAGGCTCAACTACGATTTCAAAGGACGCTACCTGTTCGAGGCCAATCTGCGCTACGACGGCAGTTCCCGCTTCACGAAGGAAAAGAGGTGGAACTGGTTCCCGTCTTTCTCGGCGGGCTGGAACATCGCCAGAGAACCGTTCATGGAACCGTACTCGGATGCGGTGAACATCTTGAAACTGAGGGCGTCGTGGGGAAAACTCGGCAACCAGAACACGGACAACTGGTACCCGTTCTATCCTACCATAGGCTACAGCGCCAAGGCTGGAGGGTGGCTCGTCGGCGGACAGAAGCCGAACATCTCCAGCGAGCCGGGTCTTGTCTCCTCTCTGTTGACTTGGGAAAAAAGCCGTACCTGGGAGGTCGGTCTTGACTGGGGACTCTTCTCCGACCGTCTGACAGGTAGTTTCGGCTACTTCCAGCGTTCGACCTACGACATGGTTGGACCGGCTCCGGAACTGCCTGACATCCTCGGCACAGGAGTGCCTAAAGTCAACAATCTGGACATGACCTCCAAAGGCTGGGATCTTCAGATCGGATGGAGGGATTACATCAGAGACTTCAACTACGGGATTGTCCTCACCTTGAGCGACAACATCGTGGTGATTGACAAGTATCCTAATGAGTCCAAGAACCTGAACAACTACTATCCGGGGGCGAGACTTGGCGACATCTGGGGATTCACCACGGTCGGAATAGCCAAGACCGACCAGGAGATGAACGCCCATCTTGCCAAGGCCGACCAGAGCCGTCTCGGGAGCAACTGGTCAGCTGGAGACATCATGTACGCCGACATCAACGGAGACGGGGTTGTGGACAGGGGCCAGGGTACGGCCGGCGATCCGGGCGACCTCAAGATAATCGGTAATTCGACACCTCGTTTCAATTTCGGCCTCAATCTCACGGCCGAATGGAGGGGCTTGGATCTGAAGGTATTCCTTCAGGGAACTCTCAAGAGGGACTACTGGCCGGGCGGAGAGGCCCCGTTCTGGGGAGCCTCGGGCATAGGCAAATGGCAGGCTCTCGGACTGAAGCAGCATCTGGACTATTTTCGCGCCGACGCTTCAAACCCTCTCGGGCAGAATCTTGACAGCTACTACCCTAAGGCCAACTGGGGAGGAGGCAGGAACAACAACACCCAGACCCGCTACCTTCAGAACGCGGCCTACGCGCGACTGAAGAACCTGACGCTGGGCTACACCCTTCCTCAGAGCCTGACAAGGAAGTTCTTTGTCGAAAGGCTACGCTTCTTCGCTTCAGGGGAGAATCTGTTCACGCTCACCAAGTTCACGGAAACAGCCGACCCTGAACTTGTCGGAATCGGAGGCTGGGGATTCGGCAAGACCTACCCTCTGTCCAAGACATTCTCTGTCGGACTTGACATAACTTTCTAATTCAGTTAAGATCATGAAAAAGATTATCTACATATTCATGTCTCTGGCAGCTCTTTTCAGTGTCGCCGGGTGCGATGATTTTCTGGACAAGCAGCCCCAGAGTTCCGTGACTCCTTCGTCCTATTTCAAGGCAGAGGCGGATCTGGCGGCATATTCAATCAACCTGTACGCATTCACTTCCATCGGGCCTGGTTCCTATGGAATAAGCACCTTCGGCAGCGACAACGGGACGGATAACCAGGCCGCCGTTGATTACTCCTCTTTCTGGGTTCCCGGAGAGTGGAGGGTGTCGGCCACCTCGGGAGTGTGGAACTTCTCTCAGATAAGGCACTGCAACTATTTTCTGGAGCAGGTGCTGCCTAAACACGAGGCGGGAGAGATCCAGGGTTCCGCCGCCAACATCCGGCATTACATCGGGGAAATCTACCTGATCCGCGCCTACGCCTATTTCAACATGCTTCAGAACATAGGCGACTGTCCGATTGTCGAGACCGCCCTTCCTGATCAGGAGGAAGTTCTGGTGGAGGCGTCCAAAAGGCAGCCGAGACACAAGGTGGCGCGTTTCATCCTGTCCGACCTGGACAAGGCAGCACAGATGCTCCTGGAGACTTCTCCGGCGGGTAAGACAAGGGTCGGCAAATCCGTGGCCCATCTGCTCCGCTCGCGGGTGGCTCTTTACGAAGGAACCTGGCTCAAGCACCACAAAGGCACCGCATTCGTCCCTGGCGGTCAGGGCTGGCCGGGCAAGACCGAGGATGCCAGCGGTCTGAACATCGACTCCGAAATCAGTTATTTCCTGACAGAGGCGATGGCCTCGGCCAAGGCTGTCGGGGAAGAGATTGTCGGGAAGCTGACGGAGAACACCGACACCGAAGAGGGAATGGACGTGTCGTTCAAGACGCTGAATCCGTACTACGTGATGTTCTGCGACTACAGCCTTGAGAACTACCCTGAAGTGCTGATGTGGAGGGAATACAACGAGGCACAGGGTGTGACGCACAACATCCAGATGCAGCTGATGCGCAACGGAGGCGGCACAGGCTGGACACGTGGTCTGGTCAACTCGTTCCTGATGGAGAACGGACTTCCGGTCTATGCTTCGGGCTCGGGCTACAACCCTGACTGGGAGAAGGAGAGCGTGAAGGCCACCCTTACGGGCAGGGATTCCAGAATCAGGATATTCACAAAGAAGGACGGGGACGCCGATGTCTACAACGCCGACGGATCCGCCAACCGCTTCGATCCGACGTGGATTGTCAAAGGGAACAACGAGACCCGCAATGTGACCGGGTTCGCCCTGAAGAAGGGAAAGCACTACAACAGTTACATGGAGAACCAGCATCAGAAGGGAACCACCGCCAGCGTGGTGTTCAGGGGGGCTGAGGCTCTGCTGAACTACATCGAGGCCTGCTACGAGAAGAACGGAAACATCGACGCCACGGCGGACAGGTACTGGCGCGCGCTCAGGACGCGGGCGAAGGTCAACCCTGACTACAACGTCACCATCGCCGCCACAGATGTGGCAAAGGAGGCGATGGGAGACTTCGGGGCGTACTCGCAGGGAAGGATGGTGGACGCCACACTCTACAACATCCGCCGCGAGCGCAGGAACGAGCTGATAGGCGAAGGGATGCGCATGGCCGACCTCAAGCGCTGGAGGGCTCTCGACCAGGTGAAGGATTACCAGATTGAGGGAATGCTCTACTGGGGTTCTTCCTACGAAGGCAAGCTTTTGAGCCAAAGCGGGGAAGACCTTGTGATTGTTGATGTGGACGGAGGAACGGGGAATATGTCTGACAAGGTGGTCAGCGGGCCTTACATCCGGCCTTATCAGATCTCCAAGGTGAACAATTCAGTCTTCGGAGGCTATAACTTCACACCTGCCCACTATCTCAATCCGCTTCCACAGAGCGTGTTCCGTCAGACAGCCTCGGGTGACAAGACGGATCTTGAGACATCGGTGGTCTATCAGAATCCGGGATGGCCAAAGGTGGCCGGCCAGGGACCTGGTACCGTGAAATGAGAACACCATGAGTCGCACAGAAGTTTCACAAACCATTTACAAACTGATTTCATTATGTTTAAAACAATGATTGTCAAGAGCATAGGGGGGGTATTGCCCTCGCTATACTCTTGTTATCCTCGACAGGCCTCAAGGCGGCGGTGACGCACTCCGGTGGCTCGGCGACGCAACAGCAGCAACCGAAGACCCGAATCCTGTCGGGAACCGTTCTGGACGCCGTCACGAACGAACCCGTGATCGGGGCGGCGGTCCAGGTGCGCGGCCGTCAGGGCGGGGAGATCACCGACCTTGACGGAATGTTCACCATCGATGTCCCGTCCGGGGCGGTCATCACCGTCACATCGCTCGGCTACCGTTCCCAGTCTTTGAATGTCGGAACCCGGGACAACATCAGGATTCTCCTTGAGCCTGATTCAGAGGTTCTTGAGGATGTGGTTGTCACCGCGTTCGGCGTGGGACAGAAGAAGGAGAGCTGGCATGAGGGATACCAAAAAGATTTTTACACGGATGTGTCTGAATAACTGGGGCGGAATCAACCATAAGATTCTGGAATTTCACGAATATGTGAACCTGTTTTCCGGCAAGAGCGGCTCGGGAAAAT
>ENA-ORSK01000542-ORSK01000542.1-human-gut-metagenome-genome-assembly--contig:-NODE-542-length-37467-cov-4.154229_pt1 | contig 37467 bp, 27 predicted proteins | sample MGYA00242192_ERZ509159 | MGnify/ENA primary metagenome ERZ509159 (study PRJEB26280, sample SAMEA2338663) | human gut metagenome | biome: human gut; feature: human-associated habitat; material: faeces...
GCTCTTCCGGTAAGACCTAAATGGTTTGCCTGTGCATGCTGTCCGCCTAATGTGGCAAGAACGTTATCTTCTATATCTGAATATGCATGGCATATGACCCGGGATGCATTGTTTTCGAACTTATATATTGATGGCACGTTAGATTTAACAGAAAATTTTGGCGGTAAAATCATCTTAGAGACAGCCTATCCGTACGATTCTGTTATTAACTACAAATTTGCACCGGAAAAGGAAACGATGTATGTACCTCTGGCAATCCGTATTCCGGCATGGAGTGAGAATACGAAGATTCTCTTAAACGGGAAGCCGGCAGAGTATGGAATGAAGGCAGGATATGCTTATATTTCCGGAGAATACGGGGCAGAAGATATCATAACTGTAGAGCTGGATATGGAGGTAAAGAGAGTATACACAAGCACCAGAGTGGCAGCTAACTCAGGAAAAGCAGCATTGCAGAGAGGACCGCTCGTTTATTGCGCAGAGGGTGTGGATAACGACAATGATGTATTATCTCTAAGCCTGAAAAAAGATGGAAAAATTACACTTGGCGAATACATACCGGATAAATTATGTGGTATTCAGGAATTGCATGCAGAGGGCTACCGGGAAGCCGTCAGTGATGACCTTTATAGCTATGATGCACCGGTAACAAAGGAATGTCAGATTACTTTAGTGCCATATTATACCTGGGCTAATCGCGGATTGAACCAGATGAGAGTATGGATTCCTATCAGATAACAAAAATCCCACACATGAGTGTGGGATTTTTTATCCGTAAAAGTATATGATACATAAAACGGAAAGTTTAATCATGATTTATAATCCTTTTAGCATAGGTATTCCGATAATCAGATGGTGTCATAGAAGTAACCTTTTTGTAAGTACGGACAAAATTATGGTAATTGGAAAAACCAAGTGAATCGGAAATATTACTGATGGTCAAGTTTGTATCATTTAACAGGAAATTTGCACGCTCAATCTTTCGTTCTAATATATACTGCTTTAAGCTGATATTTGAAACCTCTTTAAAATAGCGGGAAAGGTATTTTTCGTTATATCCAAAGTGGTTGGCCACATCGGATGTCTTCAGGTTGATATTAATAAAATAATTAACATAGTCCACAATATCATAATATAGTTGTTTTTGATTTGGTGCATTACTTTTTGCAGAAGAAAGCAGATGTTGATTGGCGAGTTCGCAAAGAATCAGGGTGGTCATATAATCGGAATAATGATTATCGTAGGAAGAGCGTACACTGTTTTGTAATTGTCTCATAAGAAGCAGTACGCGTTCCGGATAAATTAATGTTTTGTGTACAGGGACGATGAGTTCATCACGTCCGGTATCTAAAGAGGGAAAAAGCTGGTTCGTTGGAGCAATCCGTGAACCGGAAAAATGAAGCCAGTAAAAGCTGCATTCGGATTCACGGAATCCTTTGCGGCTTTTTTTATCATTTGCAGTATTACCTTCTACTGCAGGTTGAAGCAGAAGATATTGATTCGAGGTGACAGTATATTTTATATCCTGAAACTGAAGATAGAGAGTTCCTTTTGTGACAACAATAAGTTCATAGTCATTCAAGCTCGTGGCATTATGTATCCATGTAGAAGAAAGTGCTTCCAATTTTCCGGTTCTGTTAAAGATAAATGGAGAAGAAATATTCATTACATAAGCTAAGGGAGAAGAATATGGGCGCATATAGATTGATACCTCCAAAATCCGCACAAAATGTCACTAATTGATACAATCTAATAAAATTGGGGAATTATTCTGTAATTATAACTTATAAAATATACCAATGCAATAACTTAAATGTGCAAGTGATAAGACAACTTTTAGACAGCTTTTAGATATGAAATAAAATACGAATAACTGATTTTGCAAAAGTTCCGTTCTGATACATTATAGTGTTTTTTGGCATTTCGAAAAAGATGGTAAAAATGTATAATAAAATCACAAAAAGTTTCCGGAAGCACACTGAAATGTGTATAATATGTCAGTTTAAATCCTATTTAAACTGATTATTTATGCAAAACAACGAGAAAAGAAGGAGGGTTTACAAATATTATGTACAAAAAGTTATTATCCATATTATTAGTTACTGGTTTACTTGGAGGGACATTGGCAGGATGTGCGAGCGGTTCTACTGCAGAAGATACCACTACATCTGTTGAAACAGAACAGGAAAGTTCATCTTCTGAATCTTCTACAGATACACAAGGATATTCATTGCCTTTGTGTGATCCCGGAAGTGAGACCTTAAGTATTCTTACATATCAGAACTGGCATGCATCTGCATATTTTGATTCTGAAGAGGGTCTTCCGGTAGAAAATGAAATTGAGAATATTACGGGAGTAAATATGGAATGGGAATGTGTACCAAGTGATGATTATGCAGCAGTGGCACAGACGAGACTGGCCGCTGGTACAGATCTTCCCGATATTATCCGTATTCCTAATGGAACTACTGGTATTGCAGAGTATAGTGATCAGGGTCTGGTAATCAACCTGAAGGATTATATTAATGAAACGGACACACCGAATCTTTGGAAGCTGTTTCAGGAGCAGCCTATTTATGAGGCTTATTGTACTTCACCTGATGGAAATATTTACGGTCTGCCTCATGCAGAGTTTGATATTAACAATTATGTAGTAATGTGGAATATCATCAGACAAGACTGGTTGGACAATCTTGGACTTGAGATGCCTACTACAATTGATGAATTGCATGATGTATTAGTAGCATTTCGTGATCAGGATCCTAATGGAAACGGAGAAAAGGATGAGGTGCCTCTTGGTTACCAGAATGATAAGATGTACGGACTTTATACTTTTAAGGTTGCGTTCGGTTTTAATAATACGGATCCGTGGTCTGTTTCCGATGATGGAGTAGTAGCGTTTGATCTTATGGATGAAAAGTTTTTGGATTGCCTTACTACATTAAATCAATGGTATAGTGAGGGTCTTCTTAGTACGGCAGTAGATGGTTCCGATGCGGATTCCCTGATTTCCCAGGACAAGCTGGGAGCACAGACATTATCTTCTACAGATAATGTAATTGGTAAAGATGATTTGGTAAAGGCTTCCAATCCGAATGGGCATTATGTGTTTATTCCGGTACTTACCAATGATAAATATCCGGATAATGTAGGCACGATCAGCAAACGACAGTCTTTCCATGATTACTATGCCGTAACTGTTGATTGCGAGAATCCTAAGCTTGCGGTACAGTGGCTTGACTGGGTATATGCTTCTGAGGAATCTGCAAATCTGCGTTATTGGGGATTTGAAGGAGATACCTATACGGTAGAGGATGGAAAGAAAGTATTTACAGATAAGGTTACCAATGGGGATACCAGTGCAATTGATGTAATGCGTGGAATAGGCGCATGGCCGAATTTTGTAGGTAATGAAAAGGGTGAACCATTTAAAGCAATGTATGCAGGTTCCTATTTTGATGAAGCGTATAACGAGTTTAAAGACGTTATGACTGACCGTGTACCTATCGCCATTGGCACTAAAGAAGAAAATGAAACTTATACGGAAAAGTGGCCGGATATTGAAACCTATGTAAAAGAGAACGTGGTGAATTTTATTACTGGAAACAAACCGCTTTCTGAATGGGATAATTATGTAAAAACTTTAAAAGATATGGGTATTGAAGACGTAGTTGCTGTGAAACAGGCATGGTATGACAGAACAGCAGAAACTACAGAATAAAGATATAAAATATACAGCCCCCTGCCGCTTCATGGCGCAGGGGGAGAAAAAGAGGTAAATATATGGCAAAAAATAAAACAAATACAAAAATAAAAACCCCATTAAAAAAGATTTTGAAAAGAGATAAATATCTATTAATGATGGTGGCACCCTGTGTGTTATATTTTTTGATCTTTCATTATTTGCCCATGGTTTGGAATGTTGTAGCTTTTCAAGATTACAGTATCAGAAAAGGAATTTTTGGAAGTGAATGGATCGGGTTGGATAATTTCATCAGGTTTTTTAAAAGTCCTTATGCAATTCGTGTGATCCGCAATACATTTTTACTGAGTTTTATGGATTTAGTCATAGGATTTCCAGTACCCATTGTATTTGCTCTTCTTTTAAATGAAGTAAATAATAGAGGAATCAAACGGGTAGTTCAGACTTTCACCTATTTGCCGCACTTTGTCTCGGTAGTAGTGGTGGTAGGAATGATGAAGATTTTTCTGTCTCCCACAGATGGTATTATAAATTTAATGATACAGGCTTTTGGTGGCACTACCATTAATTTTTTCTCAGAAGCAAAATGGTTTCGCTGGTTATATGTTTTGTCTAATGTCTGGCAGAATTTTGGATGGGATTCCATTATTTATTTTGCAGCGATAGCCGGAGTGAATCCGGAATTATATGAAGCAGCCCGTGTAGACGGGGCTGGTCGTTGGAAAAAGATGTTATATGTTACACTACCGTGCATCTCACCGACCATTATCGTTTTATTGATTATGAGAATCGGCTGGCTGCTTAGCGTTGGGTTCGAAAAAATAATCCTTATGTACAATGAGTCTACTTATGAGACAGCAGATGTTATTTCTACATATGTATACCGGGTTGGTCTTCTAAATTCCGATTTTTCTTACGGTACGGCTATTGGATTGTTTAACTGTCTGGTAAGTCTGATATTGATTCTTCTGGCAAATGGACTGAGCAGAAAATACAGCGAAACATCATTGTTTTAATGGGGGTAAGAAAATGAAAACTAGAAGAAAATTTTGGAAGCAGGGAGCCATTGGCAGTATTGTTATCTATACGATTATCTTTTTTGCTGCAATTATTACATTATATCCGTTCTGGTATGTGATAATCAATTCCCTAAGTGATCCACTGAGGGTAATCCGTAGAGATGTTGTTTGGTGGCCGATTGATTTTTCATTACAATCCTATGAAACACTGTTATCACAAAAAGATGTTTTTTTAGCATATTATAATACCATATGGTATACGGTGGTAGGAACTATTGTAAATATTACACTTACCGTTATGGCAGCTTATGCGTTGTCTGTCAGAACATTTTGTTTGAGAAGGCAGATTTCCATGTTTGTTGCGATTACCATGTTTGTCTCAGGCGGAATTATCCCATCTTATATTGTAGTAAATAAGCTTGGATTATATGATAGCCGGTGGGCATTAATTATTCCAACAGCCATTAGCGCATATAATTTGATCGTGGCAAGAAGCTTTTTTGAAAGTCTTCCAGAGGAGCTTACCGAATCGGCTCATCTGGATGGAGCAAATGATTTTGTAATACTATGGAAAATTATTGTACCAATTTCCAAACCAATTATATCCGTTCTTATTATTTTTTATGCAGTAGGACATTGGAATGAGTATTTTTATCCGTTGATTTATTTAAAGAGCAGGGAATTGAAGCCGATTCAGCTTTATTTAAGAGATATCCTTGTTGCAAATCAGCAGGCATCTACCAGTACAGGAGGAAGTACGGGTGTGGAGCGTCAGTATCTTTTTGAAGCATTGAAATTTTCAACAATTGTAATCACCACACTGCCAATTACAATTATTTATCCTTTTTTCCAAAAACACTTTGTGCAGGGTATTATGATTGGTGCAGTTAAGAGTTAAGCTTCAGTATGATAAAGAAAAGGCTTATTCAAAATTAGGATGGTATCGAATGAAAAGCGACGAGGGAAAACGACGCAGAAAGGAAAATTATGACAAATTGTGGATATAAATTAAAACCCAGAGGGATGACCGGAGGATGGGAGCCGGTAGGTGATAAGCCTGTTTTAGGAGGTGCTCTGGGAACATGTTTTGATTGTTATGTTATGCAGGAAGATGGAATATACAAAATATGGTTTTCCTGGAGACCAACACGATGTATTGCTTATGCAGAAAGCCCGGATGGAATTCATTGGGACAATCCAAGAGTGGTGCTTACGGCTGTTACTGGGTCTTCCTGGGAAGGACATGAGGTAAATCGTCCAACGATTGTAAAGAAAGATGGAATTTATCATATGTGGTATACCGGTCAGATGTTTGCAAAGGAGACAAATTCAGCAAGAAGCTGTATTGGCTATGCTACCAGTCTGGATGGGATTCATTGGGAGAGACGAGAGGATCCTGTTTTGGTTCCAGAGCTTCCATGGGAAAAAATTACAGTTATGTGTCCTCATGTATTATGGGAAGAGGAGATGCATTGCTATCGGATGTGGTATTCTGGTGGACGCATGCATGAGGCAGATGCAATTGGAATTGCAACCAGTGAAGATGGAATTCATTGGATCAAAGATGAACAAAACCCGGTCTTTACTCCAAATCCTGACAAGTATTGGGAGATAGGAAAAGTAGAAGCCTGCTTTGTGTGTCCAAAGCGGGATGGATGGTATAACATGTTTTATCTTGGTATGGATGGAGATCTTATTGCATATGTAGGACTGGCAAGATCAAGAGATGGTAAGAGCAATTGGCAGAGGCATCCCAGTAACCCGATTATTGCAGGATTTGATGGAAGCTGGGACTGGCTGGGGATATGTAAAGTCAGCGTAATAGAGACGGAAGAGGGTTATCTTTTGTGGTATAACGGATGTAATCGCCGCTTTGAGGAAATTGGCATAGCAAAACATGTTGGCTTTGATCTTGGTTTTCCGGAAGAAGGAGAAGAAGGAGTCGATGAACGCGGAAATGATGACAGTCTAGGCGGTATCAATTACTACGTCAGAGACTGCATTGCACGCTATTAAAGAAAGGTGGGATAGTAAGATGGTTTACGATATAAATGGATATAAGCCAATTCCTACAGGTACGACAGGAGGATGGGAACGACTTGCAGATAAGGAGCCGGTAATTGGTGGTGCAATGGGAACCATTTTTGACTGTTACGTGATCAGGGAAGAGGGACTCTTTAAAATGTGGTTTTCCTGGAGACCGGCTCAGGCTATTATGTATACAACCAGTTTGGATGGATTAAACTGGGAACTTCCTACAGTAGCATTACTCAGAGACTTTGATTCTCCATGGCAGTCTGAGGAGGTCAGCCGTCCGACAATTATAAAAAAAGATGGATTATATCATATGTGGTATACGGGTCATGGATGGGATGGTTATTGTCCTACAACTTCCATTGGATATGCAGTGAGTGAGGATGGAATTCATTGGGAACGTCCTTACAAAGATCCTGTTTTAAAGGGTGAGATTGCATGGGAAAAGAGAATGATCTGGTGTCCACATGTTTTATATGAGGAAGAAGAAAACGTCTTTAAAATGTGGTATTCCGGTGGTGCTCAGCCAGACAGTATTGAATGTCAGGCAGTGGGATATGCTACCAGTCGTGACGGAATTCATTGGGTAAAGGATTTAAGAAATCCGATTTTTGAAGCAAATGATAACTGTCAATGGGAGATGTATAAAGTATCTGCTTCTTATGTATGGAAACGGGATGGTTGGTATTACATGACTTATCTTGGAAGTGATTCTGATATGAGAGCGCAGAACGGGTTGGCGCGTTCAAGGGATGGAATCACGAACTGGGAGCGGCATCCAAGTAATCCTATTGTTGCCGGGACAGAAGGCAAGTGGGATTGTCAGGGTATCTGCAAACTGACAGTAATTGAGGTTGAAGATGGATACATGGGTTGGTATAATGGCTTTAATAATACCATAGAAGAAATGGGTGTTGTGAAGCATAAAGGTTTTGATTTGGGATTTTCTGATACCAATGAACGTGGAGAAAGAAAATATTATCCAAAGATGAACTGGGTAGATTAAAATAGAATAATTATGTAGATAAAAAGAGAGTAATTGGAGAAAATTCAGTTACTCTCTTTTGACTTTATAGGAAAGACCACTTATTTGGAAATGCTTGTCAAATTATTAATTTCATCAGTTATAGCTTATTAATTTACGATTTTAACATTGGGGTTTCACTTGTAAATATGATATTATAAATTATTTTTATCTGCAAACTGCACAACTGAATGACTTAAATAAACAACTTGTAAGAAGAACAATACAAGTTGTATCCTTTAAGTAGAGGATAAAGTTGTTTATCTACGACAGAAATGTGGATAAAATCGGAAAAGTCTATTTAAAGGAGGTTATTTTTTATGTTACAGAAAAAAGAGTACAAGTTTTGGTTTTGTACAGGTTCACAGGATTTATACGGAGACGAATGTCTGGCCAAAGTGGCAGAGCATTCCCACAAGATTGTTGAGGGATTGAACCAGTCCGGTATCTTACCTTATGAAGTGGTATGGAAGCCGACCCTTATTACCAACGCATTGATCCGTAAGACCTTTGAAGAAGCCAACATGGATGAAACCTGTGCCGGTGTGATCACGTGGATGCATACCTTTTCTCCTGCAAAGTCCTGGATTATCGGATTGCAGGAATATCGTAAACCGCTTCTTCATTTACATACCCAGTTTAATGAAGAGCTTCCTTACGACTCTATAGATATGGATTTTATGAATGAAAACCAGTCTGCACATGGTGATCGTGAGTATGGTCATATCGTAACCCGCATGCGGATCGAAAGAAAGGTTGTTGTCGGACACTGGGCAGATCCTGTTGTAGCAGGAAAGATTGCATCCTGGATGCGTACCGCAGTGGGCATTGTAGAAAGCAGCCATATCCGTGTGATGCGTGTTGCAGACAATATGCGTAACGTTGCTGTTACCGAAGGTGATAAGGTAGAAGCACAGATTAAGTTCGGTTGGGAAGTGGATGCTTATCCGGTTAATGAGATTGCCCAGTCTGTAGATGCGGTGTCTGAAGCAGATGTAAATACTCTGGTAGAAGAGTATTATGATAGGTATGAGATTTTACTGGAAGGCAGAGACGAGAAGGAATTCCGTAAGCATGTAGCGGTGCAGGCACAGATTGAAATCGGCTTTGAACGTTTCTTAGAGGAAAAGAACTATCAGGCCATCGTGACTCATTTCGGAGATCTTGGTGCCTTGAAGCAGCTTCCGGGACTTGCGATCCAGCGTCTGATGGAAAAGGGCTATGGATTTGGTGCAGAAGGTGACTGGAAGGTTGCTGCCATGGTGCGTCTGATGAAGATCATGACCGGAGATTTAAAGAATCCGAAGGGAACCTCCATGTTGGAGGATTATACCTATAATCTGGTTAAGGGTAAGGAAGGAATTCTGGAGGCGCATATGCTGGAAATCTGTCCAAGTATTGCAGAGGGACCGATCAGTATTAAGTGCAATCCATTAAGCATGGGTGACCGTGAGGATCCGGCAAGACTGGTATTTACCTCCAAGGAAGGCCCGGGTATTGCAACCTCATTAATTGATTTAGGAAACCGTTTCCGTTTGATCATAAATGATGTAGAATGTAAGAAAGTAGAGAGACCGATGCCCAAGCTTCCGGTTGCAACGAACTTCTGGACTCCGAAGCCGGATATGTATACCGGTGCGGAAGCGTGGATTCTTGCAGGAGGAGCGCATCATACGGCATTCACCTATGATCTTACGGCAGAACAGATGGGTGACTGGGCCGCAGCCATGGGTATTGAAGCGGTCTACATTGATGAGGACACAAAGATCCGTGACTTTAAACGTGACCTGATGCTTGGCGAGGTATTCTTCAAATAAATATTAAAACAGGAGGTATTACAATGGACGCAGCACAATTAATTATTGAAGGAAAGGGTTACTTAGGTATTGAGTTTGGTTCTACCAGAATTAAAGCCGTTCTGGTGGATAAGTCAGGAAATGTATTGGCATCCGGTGGACACAGCTGGGAAAACCGTTATGAAGATGGTGTCTGGACCTATTCTCTGAACGATATCTGGGATGGCTTACAGGATTGTTACAAGGATCTTAAGGAGAATGTGAAGAAGGAGTACGGTGTTACCTTAAAGCATTTTGATGCTATCGGATTTTCTGCGATGATGCATGGTTATCTGGCGTTTGATGAGAATGATACCATTCTGGTTCCGTTCCGTACCTGGAGAAATACGATTACAGAGGAAGCAGCTTCAAAGCTTACTGCAGAATTTAACTATAACATTCCGCAGAGATGGAGCATTGCACATCTCTATCAGGCAATCCTGAACGGGGAAGAGCATGTTCCCTATGTGGATTTCTTTACAACACTGGCAGGCTATGTTCATTGGAGACTGACCGGAAGAAAGGTACTTGGAGTCGGTGATGCATCGGGAATGTTCCCGATTGACATTCACACCGGGGATTATGATCAGGCGATGATTCAGAAGTTTGATAAGCTGGTTGCGGATCAGAATTATCGTTGGAATCTCCGGGATATTCTTCCGAAGGTGTTAGCAGCAGGAGAGGAAGCAGGCATGTTGACTGAGGAAGGAGCCGCCCTTCTTGATCCGAGTGGTGATCTGCAGGCAGGCATTCCGCTCTGTCCTCCGGAGGGTGATGCAGGAACCGGTATGGTCGCAACGAACAGCGTTGCAAAACGAACCGGTAATATCTCTGCAGGAACCTCAATATTTGCCATGGTAGTTCTGGAAAAGGAGCTTTCCAAGGTATATCCGCAGATCGATCTGGTAACTACGCCGGATGGCGCACTGGTTGGTATGGTACACTGCAATAACTGTACTTCTGATATTAATGCGTGGGTGAACCTGTTCAGGGAATTCGGTGAAATGTATGGTTTAACCTTTGATATGAATGATCTGTTTACAAAGCTTTACAGTGTTGCATTAAAGGGTGATCCGGACTGTGGCGGAATGATTTCCTACAATTACTTTTCCGGAGAGCCGGTTACCGGTTTTGATGCCGGTGCACCGTTGTTTGTACGTGATGCCGAGAGTAAGTTTACACTGGCGAATACGATGAGAATGCATCTGTATTCTGCACTTGCAGCCTTAAAATCCGGTATGGATCTAATGCTCAAGGAAGAGGGTGTCCAGGTGGATGAATTATTCGGACATGGTGGTTATTTCAAAACAAAAGGTGTCGGACAGAGAATTGCGGCAGCAGCTATGAATGCACCGGTATCGGTTATGGAAACAGCCGGTGAGGGCGGTGCCTGGGGTATTGCCGTTCTGGCTGCATTCCTTGCTAAGAAGAAGGACGGCCAGAGCCTTGGCGAGTTCCTGAATGAGGAGATTTTTGCCGGAAACAAGGGTATCAAGATGGATCCTGTGGCAGAGGATGTCGAAGGCTTTGAGAAATTCATGGAGAAGTATATGAAGAATCTCCCCGCAGAGAAGGCTGCTGTTGAGGCACTGTAGACATATTTTAAAAACATGTAGATGCTGATAAATATTTAGGAATAACTATAAGATAAACATCTCAAAGTAAGAGATCAATATTGGAAGGAAGGTTCTGTTATGTTAGAGGATTTAAAACAGAAGGTATATGAAGCGAATATGCTTCTTCCGAAATACGGTCTGGTAACATTTACCTGGGGTAATGTCAGTGCGATCGACCGTGAAACCGGATATTTTGTGATCAAGCCAAGTGGTGTGGATTATGACATTATGAAACCGGAAGATATGGTGGTTATGGATCTTGAAGGAAATCGTGTGGAAGGAAGATATAAGCCATCCTCCGATACACCGACCCATCTGGAACTGTATAAGGCGTTTCCGGAAATAGGTGGAATTGTACATACCCATTCTTCTTATGCAACAAGCTGGGCACAGACCGGAAGAAGTATTCCCTGCTATGGTACAACACATGCGGATTATTTCTATGGGGAAATTCCCTGTGTAAGATGCTTAACGAAGGAAGAAATCAACTCTGCTTATGAGGAAAATACCGGACATCTGATTGTTTCGGAATTTAAGCGTATGAAGAAGGATGTGATGGCGGTTTCTGCTGTATTATGTAAGAATCACGGTCCGTTTGCCTGGGGCAAGGATGCAAAGGAAGCTGTCCATAATGCGGTGGTTCTGGAAGAGGTTGCCAAGATGGCATATCGAACCGAGCTGATTCATCCGCAGGTAGCACCTGCCCCGCAGGAATTACAGGATAAGCATTATTTCCGTAAGCATGGTGCAAATGCATATTACGGACAGAATTAACAGGATATCGAGAGGGTATAAAACAGATGAAGATGAAAACAGCACCTATGGGGTGGAACAGCTGGGATTGTTATGGAGCGGCTGTTACAGAAGATATCGTACGACGGAACGCTGAATTTATGGCTGAGCATCTGAAGGAGTACGGTTGGGAATATATTGTGGTGGATATCCAATGGTATGAGCCTTATGCTGCAACCAATGAGTATCATCCTTTTGCGGATGTAGTAATGGATGAGTATGGAAGACTGCTTCCCGCAGTAAATCGTTTTCCTTCCGCAGCAAACGGTGCGGGCTTTGGACCATTGGCAGAATATGTCCATTCTCTTGGATTGAAGTTCGGCATTCATATTATGAGAGGGATTCCACGACAGGCTGTACATCAGAACACGAAAATCATGAACAGTGACAGACATGCCCGGGAAATTGCCAAAACAAACAGTATCTGTGCCTGGAATACGGATATGTATGGTGTAGATCCTGAGAAAGACGGGGCACGGGAATACTATAACAGTATTTTTGAATTATATGCTTCCTGGGGTGTGGATTTTATTAAATGTGATGATATTGCACGGGAACTGCCACATGAGGAATCCGAACTGATTATGCTGAGCAAAGCATTGCATGGTTGCGGAAGACCCATGGTTTTAAGTCTGTCGCCGGGACCTGCTCTTTTAGAAAAGGCAGAGCTTTATAAGCAGATTTCCAATATGTGGAGAATCACCGATGATTTCTGGGATAAGTGGGAACTGTTATATGATATGTTTTCAAGAGCAGAAAAATGGTGCACCCATGCAGGTGCAGGGCACTGGCCGGATGCCGATATGCTTCCGGTCGGACCGATACGGCAGGTATATGATGTGAATAACTGGACGAATTTCACACAGGATGAGCAGATCACCATGCTGACACTCTGGAGTATCATGCGTTCTCCTTTGATGCTGGGAGGAGAGCTGACAGGGTTTGACGAATTCACTATGAATCTGGTAACCAATTCTGAAATACTTGCCATGCATGCAAATGCACGGCATTCGCATCAGGTGTGGAGACGTGAAGTGGATGGCATAGAACATGCATTATGGATAGCTACAGATGCAAGAGGCGGATGCTATGTTGCAGTATTTAATCTGGGTGATGAGGACAGTAATATTTCCATACCGCTTGCCGATCTGGAGATTTATGATGGAGTAAATGGAACGGAACTTTGGAGCGGAGAGCACGTGGAAGAGCCAAAGAGCCTTAGTGTGTCATTAAAGCGTCATGGTGCTAAGGCATATCATTTCGATCTTATACGAAACTGAAGAATTATGCAGTTATTACAGGACAGATAAGGGAACTGGCAGCCTGGTTTTGTGATTAGTCTTACCAGAGGCGGATCATTTTACAGGCTGCCAATTCTTTCGTTGCCATACATGTGAGAAAATGATCCAGTGGATCATTTTTGAGTGATTTTATACACTGGACTTAGGTGTATTCTTTCCCTGCAGCTGCTTTTCAAGTGCATTTTGCTTTGCAAGTATGGCGTTTACCTTATCATAGAGATCTTCAATCATGATTTCGGTTTTGAGATTGACCTTATAATCATTTTCAGCACGACGGCGATCCTTTTCCTCCTGCCGGTTCTGACTCATCATAATAAGCGGAGCCTGGATAGCAGCTACACAGGAGAGGACGAGATTTAACAGAATAAATGGAAACGGATCAAAGGCTTTGGCTGCAAGCAGGGTATTGATAACCATCCATAAGATCAGAACCCCGGTAAAAGCAAAGATAAATGCCCAGCTGCCAGCAAACCTGGCGATGGCATCCGCTGCCCGTTGGCCGATGGTATATTTCTCCGCTGCCCGTGAGGTATTTTCTGAAATCTTACTGTCAGCAAGCAGATTCAGAACCTCCTCATCGGTCATATCGTGGCGGATTTCTTTAAGGACTTCTTTTAGTAGTTTGCGATTTTCTTTCATGCTGATTTTAGTCTCCTTTTGTTAATTCCGGTAAGTCTGTGCAATCCGGCAACTTCTGATGAATGGTATGGCACCGGACAGATATCAGTTATTATATTTTACTGTGAGATTGTGATATTATCAATAGTGAAATGGGACAGAGAAGAGCAGGGAGGAGTTGAAAAAAGCAGCCTGAAAAGAAGTAAAAGTAAAATAGTAAAAAGAAACAGAACGAAGAAAAATAGCAGAGATAAAAACAGAAAGGAACAGATAATGAATGTAAATCCCATTACAAGATTAGACTATCCGGATCCGGATGTGATCCGGGTGGGAGACACCTATTATATGGTATCCACAACCATGCATTTTATGCCGGGCTGTGAGATCCTGCAATCCTTTGACCTGATGCACTGGGAGCATGTAACTTATGTTTATGAGACGCTCGATCATACAGATTCCCAGCAGTTACGAAACGGTCAGAATATTTATGGACAGGGTATGTGGGCAGCTTCCCTACGCTATCATGAAGACCGGTTTTATGTCTGTTTTGTGGCGAATGATACCCACAAGACTTATCTGTATACCTCAGAGAAAGTATCTGGCCCATGGAAAAAGCAGCTGATAGAGGGTTTTTATCATGACTGCTCTTTATTATTTGATGAGGATGGCAGAAACTATATTGTATATGGAAATGATGAAATCTGGATTACCGAATTGAATGAGAACCTGACTGCACCGAAGAAGGACGGATTACATCGTCTGCTGATCAGTGATCACAGGAATCCAAAGCTTGGCTATGAGGGTTCCCATATTTATAAAATAGATGGCTATTATTATATTTTCCTGATTCATTCTATGAGAGACTGGTGGATGCGGACTGAAGCATGTTTTTACAGTGATTCCCTGGAAGGAGAATTTACAGGTGCAGATGTGCTTTGTGATGACCGTGGATATTGCGGGCAGGGCGTGGCACAGGGAGGAATCGTGGATACACCGGATGGAAAATGGTATGCGGTACTATTTCAGGATTTCGGAGCAGTTGGACGGATTCCAGTCCTGATTCCGGTTACCTGGACGGATCATTTTCCGGTTTTCGGTCAGAACGGACATGTGCCGGAAGAAATAGAGGTTTGCAGCACCAGACCGGATTATACCTATCAGCCGTTAGTGGGAAGTGATGATTTTCATAACGGGCTGCTTCCACGCTGGCAGTTTAATCATGATCCGGATCCATTGTACTATTGTCTGGATCCGCTGCAGGGAACCTATACTATTACAACAAGGGAAGTCTGTACAGAGCTTACACAGGCTGTAAACACCATTACACAGCGGATGAGTTATCCCTCCTGCGCAGCAGAAGTAACCGTTGACGCTTCTGAACTGAAGGAGGGCGATATTGCAGGCCTGTGTGCCCTGCAGGGCTGTTATGCCGCAGTTGGCATTACCAAGCGTCAGGGAAAATATGAAGTCCTTATGCTGGATAAAAGAGAAGACGGCATATTGAATGTCACAGATGGAATTGTTGTGGGATCTCATCAGATTGATTTTCGTCTTGAAGCAGATTTCCGCAACATGAAGGATGAAGCGCGCTGCTATTACCGGGTAAATAAGGGAGACTGGTTACCCATCGGAACCGTGCATAAGCTGTACTTCAAACTGGATCATTTTACTGGCTGCCGGTTTGGTCTGTTCTGTTATGCTGTGAAGGAAACAGGAGGAAGTGCCTGTTTTCGGGAATTTCTGTATCATGATGTGGATGAAACAACTATAATAAACTGTTGCTGTAAAGAGAAAGGAAATGCATATGAATAAAATAAGCACGCCGTTGGACTTAAAAAGCCTGAAGATCACCGATTCCTTTTGGAAAAAGGAGATGGAGCTTGTAAGGAAAGAGGTTATACCTTATCAGTGGGAGGCATTAAATGACAGGGTAAAGGATGCAGCACCCAGTTATTGTATGCGTAACTTTAAGATTGCAGGTAAAATGAATCAGGAAAAACACCGGTTAGGAAAGGCGTATGAAGAACCGAAATATACCTTCCGTGGCTTTGAAGCACTTCCGGAGGATCCGGAACATTTGGAAGACAAGTTTTATGGGTTTGTCTTTCAGGACAGTGATTTTTCAAAATGGATTGAAGCGGTTGCTTATTCCCTGACACAGTATCCGGATCCGGAGCTTGAGAAAATTGCAGACGGGGCGATTGATATTGTCTGTGCGGCGCAGCAGGATGACGGATATCTGGATACCTACTATATTATTAATGGCAAGGACAAGATTTTTACTAACCTGAAGGACAATCATGAGCTTTACTGCTTTGGTCATCTGACAGAAGGAGCAGTTGCTTACTATCAGGCAACCGGTAAGGATAAGCTGTTAAAGGCAGCAGAACGCTTTGCGGATTATATTGCCAATTATTTTGGTGAGGAGGAAGGAAAATGCAAGGGATATCCGGGACATGAAATTGCAGAAATGGCACTGGTGCGCCTGTATGAAGTAACCGGTGAGGAACGTTATCTTCAGTTAAGTGAGTTTTTCATTAATGAGAGAGGAACACGGCCGTATTACTTTGATATTGAACAGAACCTGAAGCTTACGGAGAAAGAAAAGAGTGAATTGCGCTATCAGTATCATCAGGCACATTTACCGGTTCGTCAGCAGGATGAGGCAGTTGGACATGCAGTTCGTGCCGTGTACCTGTATTCCGGAATGGCTGATATTGCAAGAATTACAGGAGATGAGACACTCTATAAGGCTTGCGAAACACTGTGGGATAATATTACCAATCAGAAAATGTACGTAACAGGTGGCATTGGAGGAACACATATCGGAGAAGCCTTTTCCTTCCCGTTTGACTTGCCGAATGATACTGCCTATGCGGAAACCTGTGCATCCATCGGGCTTGTTTTCTTTGCAAGAAGAATGCTGGAGATTGCACCGAAGGCAAAATATGCGGATGTTATGGAGCGTGCTCTGTATAACGGAATTTTAAGCGGTATGGCACTGGATGGTAAGAGCTTCTTTTATGTGAATCCTCTTGAGGTTAATCCGGAAAGCTGCCATAAGGATGAGCGTAAATTTCATGTAAAGCCTGTAAGACAGAAATGGTTTGGCTGTGCCTGCTGCCCTCCGAATCTGGCAAGACTATTAAGCTCCATCGGTTCCTATGCTTACACGGAAAATGAGGATACACTTTTCGTACATCTTTATATGGGAAGCCTTCTGACAAAGAAAGTAAAGAATCAGGATGTGGATGTACAGATTCAGTCCGAATTTCCATGGAATGGTAAAGTACGGATTACTGTCAGGGCAAAGAATACCGGTTTCAAGCTGGCATTACGGATTCCTGGCTGGTGTGATTCATTTAATTTACAGTATGATGGACAGACCATTCATGGTCTGTCGGATAACGATGCGGATACATCAGTGGCGGATTTCAAGAGAATCGAAAGGAAAGACGGCTATCTGTATATCAGCGGGTTTGATCAGGAAGAAGAAACAATTACTCTGGATTTCCCGATGGAGCCGCAGTGGATTGTGGCAAATCCTGCGGTACGAGAGGATGCCGGTAAGGTGGCATTACAGAGAGGCCCCGTTGTATATTGTCTGGAAGAAAAAGATAATGGTGCAGATCTGCATCTGCTTTCGGTAGATCCCACGAAGCAGCCGGTTTCTTTTGATATGAAGATTCAGGAGGAAGAGGTTATTGCATTAAAGGCACAGGGACAGCGTGAAATACAGGATTCTTCAGATCCGGATGCCAGTCAGTCTGCTCTGTATGCAGAATATCACGTTCCGGAAAAGGAATCGATCGAGCTGGTTTATGTTCCTTATTATACCTGGGCGAACCGTGGAGAAAATGAGATGCAGGTATGGACAAGAACCGTTTAATAAATACCGTTCTGTAATAATTGTAATTTAGTAACTATTCAGAGCCATGCAAAATTGCTTTCTGTGAATGCTTGCATTCATACAGAACAGCAATTTTATATGGCAAAGTAACCTCAATGAGTAAAACTTGAGCTGCGTTAGCAGCGGTTTTACGAATGAGATCTGAATAGTTACGTAATTTATTCAATTTTCTGGAGGTATGGAATGAAATATTTTGTGTATATTTGCACTAATAAAATAGGATACGTAGCTAAAATTGCTTAAAAGATCAATTAAAACATGTTTTATTCGAAAATTTTCGAAAACATATACGAAAACTGTCCGATTACGGTTGTAAAACTTGTGGAAATCTCCTATAATGATATTTATATTGGATACGATATGAGGGGAGGTTACACGTGATGAAAAAGGGTGCGAAAGACAAAAAGTTTTTCAATCTGAAGAAAGCTTCATCAGATACGAAATTAAATGACACAGTAAATGAGGTTGAAGTAATGTTACCTTCTGAAGACATTCTTTCTGAAAATACAAAGAAGAAAAAGGGTCTGGATTTTTCAAAGATCAGAAAGAAGAAAAAAGAAAGAAAACAGCAGATGGAAGAGAGCCTTACCGAAGTGAAGGACAGGGGCAGGAAGGTTAAGAAAGATCTTAAGAAGGCTCAGAATGAAGTCCGTGAGGATGTGAAGGACAGTGTCAAACAGAAGAAGGACTCCAATTTGAAATTTGGTATTTTCGGTCTTCGCAGTAAGATTTATCTGTGTTTCCTTGTTCCGATTGTGTTTATGATCGTGGTGGGTATTGTTTCCTATCGGTATGCAGAGGATGGACTGAGTGAGAAATACATGGAATCTACCCAACAGACAGCAAACATGGCAACAGACTATATGGATGTAAGCTGCTCCGGTATTAAGTCGGAAGCCATGCAGTATGCTTTTGATGGTGATCTTGAGAAGTATTTCCTTGGACTAATGGGTAAGTCCGCGATTGAAAAGGCGAACTATTACAGTGACACCAGAGTGAAACTGGCAGCATCAAAGACGGCGGATTCTTTTATCAATGACATCCATATAATTACCATGTCCGGCAATAACTGCATGACAACGAAAACGTCTGATAAAATTGACGGTTTTTATAAGGATCTCCTTTCAGAAATTCAGGAAATGTCACCGGATGCATCCAATATAAAAAAGTGGATCAGCCATCATGATATAATTGATGAAACACTTGGCACCAGCAGTGATGATTATTTTGTCTCCTATGCGTTGCCGTCGAGTCAGAAGATGGGATATATTGTAATTGATGTAAACAGCGATGCAGTTCGTGATCTGTTAAGTGGTATGGATTTGGGATCCGGAAGTATTATCGGGTTTGTAACAGATGATGGAAAAGAGATTGTCTGCACCAGAGATGATGAGGACAAGGTTGTTTTCCTTGATGAATCTGTTTTCCCCGGTCAGGACTTTTATGTTGAAAGCTCCGGCAGCGATGAAATGGCCGGAAATATGGAAGTAAGATACAATGGAAAGCATTATCTCTATATTTACAGCCGCAGCGAAGCTACCGGAATTACCTTCTGTTCCCTGATTCCTTCCAGTGTAGTAACCGGCCAGGCAGAAAAGATTAAGAATATTACCATTGCATTCATTATAATTGCATGTATCATTTCCCTGCTGATTGGTACCATAATTGCTCAGGGAATATTAAGAAATATGAGAAGAATTTCCAAGCGTCTGAATCAGGTGGCAGAAGGTGACCTTACTGTTCAGGTGGATGCCAGGGGACGTGATGAATTCCAGTCTCTTGCAAAGACGGCAACCAACATGGTTCATAATAATAAGAAGCTTGTTATGAGATTGTCCGGAACAGCTGCCCAGCTGGATGATGTACATAATGTATCAAGCAGCATCAACAATTATTCTTCTGATATTACCAAGGCAATTGATGAAATCAGTATTGGTATGACGAAACAGGCAGAGCATGCCGAAGAATGTGTAATTAAGACCAATGAGCTGTCTGAGAAGATGAAGGCCATCAGTGACATGGTGGAGAAGGCAGAACAGCTCAGTGATAAAACGGAAAACATGATCAGGAAGGGTACCGAAATCGTGGAAGTGCTTTCCACGAGAGCGAAGGAAACTTCAGATATTACGAATAAGGTTGGTGAAAGCATCAGCCTGTTAAAGAAGGAATCCGAAACGATTAATGGATTTGCACAGACCATTAACCAGATTTCCAAGCAGACGAATCTCCTTTCCTTAAATGCTTCCATTGAAGCAGCAAGAGCAGGAGAAGCAGGAAGAGGATTTGCTGTTGTAGCACAGGAAATCCGTAATCTGGCAGATGATTCCAGTGTGGCAGCAGGCGAGATTAAGAATAAGGTCGAGATTATTTCCGCACAGACGATGTCTACCGTAGAGAGTGCGAAGAATGCGGAAGAGATGGTTGCGTTCCAGCAGGAAGCAGTAGGACAGGTTATCGAGGTCTTTAAGGAAATGAACGATCAGATGCAGGAGCTTTTCGTGAACTTAAAGGAGATCGGCGATTGTACCGCTTCTGCGGATGTGGAGAGAAACGAAACACTTGATGCCGTAGAGAATATTTCCGCGATTATTCAACAGACTGCAAGCAGCTCTTCACTCGTTCATGATATGGCTTTAGAGCTTCTGAACAATGTTGAGAAGCTGACACAGACTGCTGGAGTTCTGGATGATAATATGAACGGTCTGAAAACTGAAATTAATGCCTTTACGATTGAGTAATTTTGTAGTAAACAGATCCATAATAACAGCTATATCAAAACAGGTCTGCTAATGCAGGCCTGTTTTTTGCTTTACAACAAAAGTTTATGAGATAGAAAAAGGTTGAACGGAGCGTTAACATGTTGTATGTTTAATATTAGATTAGTATTCGGATAAATTACTGTTTTTTTTACAGTAAGCGATATGAGGAAAACAGGATAAACGAGGGAGAGAACATGAAGAAAAAAGTTATTGCGATGTTACTTGCAGTCAGTATGCTGCTTGCATCTACCGGATGCAGTGCTTATGGTCAGGTGTTGAAGCTTGCAGAGAATTATGAGCCGCCTATTGTGGAAGAGGTTATAGAAGAGGTTGAACTTCCAGAGGAAGAAATTCTGGAAGAAGATATTCCGAATGATGAGGAAGCTTTTGAACGGATGGAAGAAGGTATTACGGAAGCAGAGGATGTAACAACCGTAACCTTTGAAAATGGCAAGTCCTTCCAGTTAACCGAAGCGGCTATTGAAGGAGAGGTGGAGCTTGGTTATAAGCTCGAAGGAACAGAATCCATTTTGGAGGTTGCTGTAACCACAGACTATCCGGCATCTCAATTAGCAGGGGATATGAGTGAACTGATGAAAGAAAATTCCGGGGAAATACCGCTTGTGGATAATCATGAGGAAGGAATTTATATTACCGGCATTATGGAAGATGTGCTTATGCTGGTGTTCATTCGTGAGGATGGAGAAGGTCAGACCTATGTTTTAAGTGTATATACAGTAGATACGGATAACGCACTGGATATTACGAATGGAATTATTTCCGACTTCCTTGCAAGCGGAATCGCCGGATATGCAGCACGTACGGAATACGGAGAAGCCATTACCGAACTGAATACGGATGAATTATACTATACAATTCCCGATGGTTATTCGTGCACCTATACCTGTGAATACTTCAGCTACTTTGATAACGGAGAGTATCAGGCTACACTGTATGAAGATCAGGATGAAGAACTGGAGCGTTTCTTTGATGGAGAAACGGATACCTATTTTGAAACTTATCAGTTAGAAGAGATTGGAACGTTGGACAGTTCCTATGGCACCATTCATATTGTGGAAGGCGAATTCGATGGCGTTTACCAGTATTTTGCAGCCAGTGAAGATGGAACGGTAACGATGACATTTACTTCGAATTATGCAGACCCGATGACGTTAGAGGAATGTGAGCAGCTTATCCGGAGCTTTATTTCATAGAGCAACGAGTATGATTTGGTATTGGAGAGATAGGAAAAAAGATTAATTACTTGTGAATTATCTGTAGTGATACCGGGAGGATAGCAATGAATCATCCGATTGAAGAGATTATCCTGGCTTCGGGTTCGCCGCGGCGGAAGGAATTACTGCAACGGATTGGGATTCCATTCCGGGTAGTGAAAAGTGAATGTGAAGAGATTACAACGAAGAAAGAGCCGTGTGATGTGGTGATGGAGCTGTCACAGCAAAAGGCCTTTGATGTATATTCAAAATTAAGTGAAGCAGAGCGGAGAGGCAGGCTGGTTCTTGGAGCTGACACGATTGTTGCAATTCACGGAAGGATTCTTGGCAAGCCAAAGGATCAGCAGGATGCCATTTCCATGCTGCAGGAGCTGAGTGGAAAAATTCATCATGTTTATACCGGTGTTACTCTTTTATGGGAGGATGCGTCGGGACAGATGAAGCGGAATACGTTTTATGAGGATACAGAGGTTGAAATGTATCCGATGAGCATGCAGGAGATTGAGAATTATGTGGCAACCGGTGAACCGATGGACAAGGCCGGAGCCTATGCCATTCAGGGAGGCTGCGTGATTTATATCAAGGAAATCCGCGGAGAATACAGCAATGTAGTAGGACTTCCGGTGGCAAGACTTTATCAGGAATTAAGTCGTATGGAAAGCAATGAACAATCGGCTGATTCAGAATAAATAACGAAGAACAGGAGATGGAAAATGAGTTATTTACGGATCCGTGCGGCTGCCATAGAGGATGGTGCGGGATTACTGGGAATTTATAAACCTTACGTGGAACATACGGCAATTACTTTTGAATATGAGGTGCCGTCTGTGAAAGAATTCGCAGCGCGTATTACGAAGACCCTGCAGAAATATCCCTATCTTGTAGCAGAGTATGAGGGAAGATTCATTGGATATGCCTATGCCGGTGCATTTAAAGAACGTGCTGCCTATGACTGGAGCATCGAGACCTCTGTGTATGTGCGTGAGGATATGAAACGCATGGGAGTTGGCAGGGCTTTATATGCTGTGCTGGAGGAATGTCTCCGCAAGCAGCATATCCTGAATGTAAATGCCTGTATTGCTTATCCGGAAGAAGAGGATGAACATCTGAATGCAGACAGCGTGCGTTTTCACAAAAAAATGGGCTATTCAATGGTGGGAGAATTCCATCGGTGCGGATATAAGTTTGGGACCTGGTACAATATGGTCTGGATGGAGAAGCTGCTTGGTGAGCATTTAAAGGAGCCGCTTCCAGTCATTCCTTTCCGTGCGGATATGATCCCATAAAGACACAATAGATATATACAGGGCAATTCGTGGATATCAAGTCAGGGGCAAAATACCTTTTGGACCTGACATCAATAGCATTAATGATAAAGTTTTAGAAAGGAAACAACTGTGCATCAGCACAAGTTAAGGGAGACAGAACATGGCACATATTGAGAAATGGATTAACATCGAAGAAAATGGAATTTATCTCGTTTTCGGCGTGACCGAAGAGAATCAGTTGAAGTTCCTTCATTTTTCTTCCAAACCGTTTGAAGGGCTTAACGAGAGCGAATTATTTATGAAGGAGGGCTTCCAGCTTGTCCAGGTGAACTTTTCCGGCTATAACCGGCCTTATGAGAAGCACGGAAACAAGCATATTGTAACCGCACCCGGTTATCTGCTTACCTTTGTGGATCTGAAGGACGAGCGTAATGAGACTGGCCGTAAGCTTACCTTTATCCAGAAGGATGAGATGACCGGAGCCAAAGTGATTACCTATTGGCAGTTTTATCAGGGAACCTCTGTGATCCGCATGTATAATGAAGTAATTAACGAAGGCTCTGAGGAGCAGACGTTAGAGTATCTTTCCTCCTTCTATTATCTTGGAATTGAAAAGGAAGGAAAGCTAAGCTCTGACGATAAGATGAGCCTTACCTATGCCTGTCACGGATGGCAGAAGGAAATGAATTTCCGGACGAATACCTTCCCGGAGCTTGGATTCGGACAGACCCAGCCGACCGTATGCCAGAGAACCTCTGTTACATTTGAGTTGACCAATACCGGAAACTGGTCTACGAAGAAATACCTGCCGATGGGATATCTTGAAAATTCCGAAGCCGATACTTCTCTTTTCTGGCAGATTGAGCATAATGGCTCCTGGCATGCAGAAATCAGTGATGTCAACAATCATTTTTATGTGGCACTGAGCGGTCCGACCGAAGTACAGTCTCACTGGTTCAAGCAGTTAAAGCCCGGTGAAAGCTTTACCTCTGTTCCGGTTGCAGTCGGTGTATCGGAAGGATGCTTTGATACGGCCATGGGCGAGCTTACCAAGTACCGCCGTATGATCCGCCGTCCGAATAAGGATAATGAGAATCTTCCGGTTATCTTTAACGATTATATGAACTGTCTGTTCGGTGATCCGACAACCGAAAAGGAGCTTCCGCTGATTGATGCGGCAGCAGCTATGGGTTGTGAATATTATGTCATTGACGCGGGCTGGTATGCGCCCGGCGAATGGTGGGACAGTGTTGGTGAATGGCAGCAGTGCTATGAGCGTTTTCCGAACGGCATCGAGGAAGTAACCAATTATATTCGTGAAAAGGGCATGGTTCCCGGTGTATGGTTAGAGCTTGAGGTTATGGGAATTAACTGCGAGAAGGCAAAGAGCGTTCCGGATGACTGGTTCTTTATCCGCCATGGGAAAAGAGTCTACGACCGCAGCAGATATCAGCTTGACTTCCGTAATCCGGCAGTCATTGATCATGTCAATGAGGTCATTGACCGTGTGGTGAATCAGTATGGTGTCGGTTATATCAAGATGGATTATAATATTGAACCCGGAATTGGTACAGAGCTTTATGCGGACAGTGTCGGACAGGGGATGCTGGAGCATGAAAGAGCATACCTGAAGTGGCTTGACGGTGTATTTGAGAAGTATCCGGATCTGGTGATCGAAAACTGTTCCAGCGGTGGTCTGCGTACCGATTATGCAATGCTTGCAAGATACAGTATCCAGTCTACCTCGGATCAGGAGGACTACCGCAACTATGCAACCATCGCAGCAAATGCCGGAGCGGCACTTACTCCGGAGCAGGCAGCAATCTGGTCCTATCCGCTTAAGGATGGTGATGAGGAAGAGACGATTTACAATATGGTCAATGCACTCCTGCTTCGTATCCACCAGAGCGGTCATCTGGCACAGCTTTCCAAAGAGCGTCATGCTTTGGTAAAGGAGGGCATAGAATATTATAAATCCATTCGTCAGGATATTAAAAAAGCACTTCCCGTATGGCCGAATGGCTTTGCAACGAGTCTGGATCACTTTTTATGTGCCGGATGGAAGGTAGAAGGAAAGAGCTATCTGGCGGTATGGAGAAGATATGGAGAGACCTCTGAGTATGATATACCGCTTGAAAAGTTTACCGAGGGAAAACCTGTAAAGGAAGTAAGGCTTGCTTATCCGAAGGAAAGCTTAAAGGAACATGTGTCCTATGAAGTATCTGAAGATCAGCAGCTTCATGTAAGCTTCAAAGAACCGGTAATGGCAAGAATTTTTGAAATCCGTTAACGGCTGAGGCATACCTTAATACATATAGTCAGCAGATTATTCAGGCAACGGATGATTCAGACAAAGGAGAGAAAGGAAAGGGCAGATGAAAAACAAACAAAACCTGTTTCGGAGACTGTTGGCAGTAATGATGCTGGTGCTTGTGATGGCATTCAGTACACAGACTACGGCAAAGGCCGGATTCGGCGATTTCAATGATTATGACAGCAGCAGTGACTGGGACAGCAGTGACAGTTGGGATTCTGACTGGGGAAGCAGCGATTATGACAGCTATGACTATGATTATGATGATGACGGTGGCAGCGGGGAATTCAGTCCGATTGCCATTGTTATTGGGTTGATTATCGTTGTTTATTCCATTATTGAGAGCACCAGGAAGAAGAATAAGAAGACATCGGGAACAGCAACACAGAGAGCACCTCAGCATCGTGCGCCGGCACCTGCACCTGCGGATCAGACAGAAGCAATCAGTCAGCAGATCAAGGCGAAGGATCCGCTATTTACTGCACAGGATTTCCTGGCGTTTGCAGGCGATGTTTATATGGATATCCAGAGTGCGTGGGAGAAGCGTGATCTGACACCGGTTCGTGCAGTACTGCATCAGAATCTGTACCAGCAGACCGAGAAACAGATTCAGAAGAAAATACAGGATGGTGTGGTGAACCATTTAGAGAGAATCAGTGTAAACAAATCCTATCTGATGTCCTATCATACGGATGAGAAGTATGAATATCTGGATGTATATCTGGCAGCCAGCATGATTGATTATCAGGTAAAGGAAGCAACCGGAGAGATTCTGTTCGGAGATAAAACAACCAGATGGAACATGCAGTACAAGATGACCTTTATGAGATCTGTAGGCAGTCTTACCAAAGATGCCAAGGATAAAGAAAAGGGTCTGGTATGTCCGAACTGTGGAGCACCTTTAACCGGAACCTCATTCGGTAAGTGTGAATACTGTGGAAGCATTGTCACAACGGGTGCCTATGACTGGGTATTGTCAGCATTTACGGCAATTAAGTAATGCAAAGCCGCCAGGACGGGCTGTTAGTATTTATTCGTAGTATTTCCTTCGCAGTATTTATTTCAAAAAGTTGTTGACAATTTTTACAAAAGGTTTTATTGTTAGTAACAACAAATAAATAGTGCTTCAAACCTGAGAGAAAGAGGAGTAGGCTTTTGAAACTATCACAGAGAGCTGTCATATGGTGGAAGACAGTATAGGGACAATTGTTGAATGGGCTTTCGAGGACGGTCCGAACTTACAGTAGGCACCGGCGGGATTCGCACCCGTTATCATGGCGACATGTATGATAGTGCATGGAGGAAAGGATGAAAGAAATCATTTATATTTTAACAGACTTTCATCGAAATTGAGTGGCACCGCGTTAATTGATTATTACCGCCTCAAGTTTATCTTGAGGCGGTTTTCTGTTTTTGTAAACCGGTCTCAAAACTATCAGAATCAAATCATTTATTTTTGAGAACGCCAAAGAGCGTAGAGAGGAGTAACTTATGAAGAAACAGTTATTAGCAGCAATTCTTTCCGCAGCCATGATTTTAGGACTTACCGCGTGTGGTGGTACTTCCACACAGACTCCGGCAGCAGACACCGCAGCTGCAGCAGAAGATACATCACAGGCAGCAGATACTGGAACGGCAGATACAGAAGCAGCAGAAGATACAGAGGTAAGTAAAGATGCCACAGCAGCCGATGCTGCCTATACGATTGGTATTTCCCAGTTCGCAGAGCATGGTTCCTTAGACAACTGCCGTGAAGGATTCCTGGCAGGACTTGAGGAGGAGGGTATTGTAGAAGGTACGAATCTCACCGTTTTATTTGACAATGCACAGGCTGACACCGGAACAGCAAGTACCATTTCCGATAATTATGTTTCCAAGAAGGTAAACTTAATCTGTGCTATTGCAACGCCGAGTGCAATGAGCGCTTATAATTCCACGATGAATACGGACATCCCGGTAATTTATACTGCAGTATCTGATCCGGTTGGTGCAGGTCTTGCAAACGCAGATGGAAGCCCGGTTGGTAACATTACCGGTACCTCTGATGCACTTGCAGTTGATGCACAGCTTAAGATGATCCGTGAAATTCTTCCGGATGCAAAGAAGATCGGTATTCTGTATACAACAAGTGAAGCTAACTCCGTAAGTACGATTGAACAGTATAAAGAAGCTGCAGGAAGCTATGGATTTGAAATCGTGGATTCCGGTATCAATACCATCGCAGATGTTGATCTGGCAGCAGCAGACCTGGTAACAAAGGTAGACTGCATTACAAACCTCACCGATAACACGGTTGTATCTGCTCTTCAGACCGTAATTGCAAAAGCAACCGATGCCGGTATTCCGGTATTTGGATCTGAAGTAGAGCAGGTAAAAGCAGGCTGTGTTGCTTCCATGGGTCTTGAGTATTTTGAATTAGGAAAGCAGACCGGACATATGGCAGCAAAGGTATTAAAGGGTGAGGCAAAGGCATCTGAAATGAATTACGAAGTAATCAGCGAGCCCAGCCTTTATGTCAATACGGCTGCAGCAGATAAAGTAAGCCTTGCCTTAGATGATGACTTCGTAGCATCTGCTTATGAGAAGTTTGATGAAATTATTGTAGAGTAATGAGCGAATACAGATTGTTTGGGGAGGAAGAAACGTGTCGTTATTATTAAGTGTATTTGAACAGGGTATGATTTACGCCATCATGGCGTTGGGTGTCTATATCACCTATAAGATACTGGATTTCCCGGATCTGACGGTAGATGGAAGCTTTCCGATGGGAGCAGCGATTACCTGTATCCTGATTTCCAAAGGAATGAATCCGCTGCTTACACTGCCCATCAGCTTTGCAGCAGGTGTTCTTGTTGGAATCCTGACAGGTGTGATCCATGTAAAGCTGAAGGTAAGGGATCTGCTTTCCGGTATCATTATGATGACTGCCCTTTATACGGTGAACTTAAGGATAGCGGGACGTGCCAATCTTCCCATTTATACTAATGAGACCATTTTTGATAATGGCCTTGTGAACAGGATTTTCCCGGAAGCCATGCGGCCGTACCAGACCGTTATAATCATTCTTATTTTTACCCTGATTGTAAAGTATCTGTTGGATGCTTACCTTCATACGAAGTCGGGATTCCTGCTTCGTGCCGTGGGGGATAATGACATGATTGTTACTTCCCTCGGTGTAGACAAGGGACTTGTAAAGATTGTCGGACTTGCGATTGCGAACGGACTGGTTTCCCTTGGTGGATGTGTTTACGCACAGCAGCAGCGTTATTTTGATGTTTCCATGGGAACCGGAACCGTAGTCATCGGTCTGGCAAGTGTAATCATCGGAACAAGCATATTTAAGAAGATTACCTTTATGCGGGTAACCAGCAGTGTTGTGATTGGTTCCATCATTTATAAGGGATGTGTCGCATTAGCATTACGCCTTGGACTCCCTTCTACCGATTTGAAGCTGATTACCGCAGTGTTATTCCTTGTGATCCTTGTAGTCAGCATGGATCACAACAAAAGCGCGAAGATTAAAGAAACCGCAGATAGTAAAGAGGAGACTGCACAGGGAGGTACGGAAGCATGATCGAGTTAAAGAATATTCATAAATATTATAATCCGGGCTCCGTAAGTGAACTCTGCCTGTTCCAGAATTTTTCTCTTGAAATTCCGGATGGGGATTTCGTAGCAGTAGTCGGAAGTAACGGTTCCGGTAAAACCTCCCTGCTCAATATTATCTGTGGAACGATACCGATTGATTCCGGAGATATTATAGTAAATGGAACTTCCATCGTTGGGAAAAAGGATTTCCTGCGTCACAGAAGCATCGGCCGGGTATATCAGGATCCGTCAAAGGGTACCTGTCCTTCCATGACCATACTGGAAAATCTGTCGCTTGCTGACAATAAAGGAAAGCCTTATAACCTGGGAAAAGGGATAAACAAAGCAAAGATTGAACAATATAAGGAGCTTTTAAAGAAGCTGAATCTTGGATTGGAGGATAAGCTGTATACACAGGTAGGATCCTTATCCGGTGGACAGCGTCAGGCACTTGCCTTACTCATGTCGACGATGACGCCGATTGAGTTCCTGATTCTGGACGAGCATACGGCAGCACTTGATCCGAAGACCGCAGACCTTATTATGGAGCTTACCGACCAGATCGTGAAGGAAAAGAAGGTTACGACCATTATGGTTACCCACAACCTCCGCTATGCGGTGGAATACGGAAACCGCCTCATCATGATGCATCAGGGAGAAGCAATTATTGATAAGTCCGGTGAGGATAAAAAGGCACTTTCCACCGAGGATATTATGAGTACGTTTAACAGAATCAGCGTAGAGTGTGGTAATTAACAGTTTCAAATATAAAAATCAGGATATGTCTGTGTGTCTGCACACAAAGATGTATCCTGATTTTTTGTAACGGAATAATTACGATTTTTATGAATGGAGCAGAGCTATTTCCTGAATTGCATATTATATAATTCCGCATAGATCCCGTTCTTTGCAAGCAGTTCCTCATGGTTTCCGCTTTCTGCGATGCCATTTTCCGTAAGAACCAGAATGCGTTCTGCATTCCGGATGGTAGATAATCGATGGGCAATAACCAGAGTGGTACGGTTTTTTGCGAGCTTTTCCAGGGATTCCTGTACTACTTTTTCACTTTCATTATCGAGTGCAGAAGTGGCTTCATCAAAAATAAGAATCGGGGGATTCTTTAAGAAAACCCTGGCAATGGACAGACGTTGCTTCTGCCCGCCGGAAAGCTTGATTCCACGCTGGCCGATATAGGTATCATATCCGTCCGGAAGATTCATAATAAACTCATGGGCATTGGCATTACGGGCAGCCAGGACAATTTCTTCATCCGAAGCGTCCGGACGTCCATAACGGATATTATCCATTACTGTACCGGCAAAGAGGTATACATCCTGCTGGACAATACCAATATTATTACGAAGGCTTCGCATTGTGAAATCACGGACATCCCGTCCGTCAATCAGAATCTGGCCTTCCGTAACCTCATAAAACCGGGGAATTAAGCTGCATAAGGTAGATTTCCCGACACCCGAGGTACCGACAAGTGCAATATATTCGCCTTCTTTGATGTGAAGGTTAATATGGGAAAGAACAGCTTCTGTGGTATCCTCATATTGAAAGCTGACATTTTGAAAGGTAATATCGCCCTTTGCGTTTTTTAATTCAATGGCCTTCGGGCGATCCACAATATCCGGACAAACGTTAAGTATTTCAAGAAATCTGGTATATCCGGAGGCACCATTCTGGAACTGTTCGGTAAAGCTGATGAGCTTTTTAATCGGTTCTGTAAAGTTGTTAACATAAAGCAGGAATGTAATCAGATCCGTAACGGAAATGATGGATCTGGTAATAAAGAAAGCACCGGATGCAATTACAATGACATTAATAAGTGTGGTAAAAGCACCAAGTCCGGAATTATAAAGTCCCATATATCGATAGCTTTCTTTTTTGCTTTCCACAAACCGGTCGTTTCCCTTTTTAAACTTTGAAAGCTCAATATCTTCATTGGCAAAGGACTTTACAACACGGATTCCTGACAGATTATCTTCAATCTGTGCGTTGATATCTGCGATACGTGCACGATTCTTTACGAAGGCCTTTTTCATTTTAATATTGAAATAAAAGGCGTAAAGAAGCATAATAGGTACAATGGCAAATGCAATCAATGCAAGCTGCCAGTGAATGGATAAGAGAATACTGAAGGAACCAATCAGCTTAATGATGGAAATAACAATATCTTCAGGGCCATGATGATAAAGTTCGCTGATTTCAAATAAATCATTGGTAACACGGCTCATGAGCTGCCCGACCTTCTGGTTATCAAAGAAACTGAAGGACAGCTTCTGATAATGGGAGAAGATTTCGTTTCGCATGTCATATTCCATTTTGGCGCCCATGATGTGGCCATAATAAGCAATGAAATAATTGCAGTAAAATTCAAGAGCAATCAGTCCCAGCATTAACAAAGACAGCTTCAGAATGAGCTGCAGGGCTTCATCTGCAGCCCGGTAGATGACATCACTTGTAATATACCGTATAATAAGGGGCAGTATGAGTGTAACGCCTGCACCGATACAGGCAAACAGCATATCGGAGAAGAAAAGTCTCTTATATGGCTTATAATAAGAAAAGAATTTCTTCCAAAAATATTTTTTACTGATAGAATTTGTAGTCTGGTTTGTATTTGTAGTTTTCATAGGAGTTAGTCTAGCACAGAAGAAAAAGGAAATCAATGCCGGTTATCTCATGAAACAGCCGGAAAGATTTTGTATTGTGACCGTGAATACGGAATGGATGTCCGGTGAATAGGATAAGGGGAATCTATGAATTATATTGTACTTGATTTAGAATGGAATCAGAGTAATACCGGTGATGAAGAGGAAGTAAAACAGATTCCTTTTGAAATCATTGACTTTGGGGCAATTAAACTGAATAACAGGGATGAAATGATTGATGAATTCAATCAGCTTGTGAAACCCCAGGTATATCAACATATGCATCATATCACCAGTAAGATTATTCATCTTCATATGAAGGATCTGCAAAAGGGGCGTCCTTTTCCGGAGGTCATGCAGGAGTTCCTTGACTGGTGCGGAGAAGATTATATTTTCTGTACGTGGGGACCGTTGGATTTGTTTGAACTGCAGCGGAATATGAAGTACTATTATATGGATCCGTTAGCCTCTGCACCGATCCGTTTCTTAGATGTACAGAAGCTGTTCAGTATCCGGTATGAGGATCGTAAGCTGCGCCGGAGCCTTGAATTTGCCATTGATTTTCTTCATATTGAGAAGGATGTTCCGTTTCACCGTGCGTTCAGTGATGCGTATTATACCGCCAGAATTCTTGCGAAGATTGAACCGGAGATCCGGGTTAATTATTCGTTTGATACCTATATTCTTCCGAAAACCCATGAAGAAGAGATTCATGTGCTTTTTCCGGATTACATGAAGTATATTTCCCGTGAGTTTGAAGATAAGCAGGAGGCTCTGGCAGACCATGAGGTCATCAGCACGAAATGTTATCTCTGTCATAAGAATCTGCGAAAGAAAATCCGCTGGTTTACACCAAACGGGAAGCATTATTACAGCGTTTCCGAATGTCCGGTGCATGGTCTGATGAAGTCCAAAATCCGGATCCGCAGGTCGGAGGATGATAAGATTTATGTGGTGAAAACCTCGAAGTTCATTACAAGTGAAGAAAGTGACCAGCTTGTGGAAAAGAGAGAAACGGCAAAGGAACATCATAAGAAGAGTAAGTAAAAGTTACAGAAATTGGTATAATAAAAACAGAGGACCTAGAAATGGGGTCCTCTGTTTGATTTCCGGGTCCGTCTCCTGTAATGCTTCCGTTTCATATCATCAAACAGATTGTAATTGATGAACACGGAATGAATAAAGCTGATGAGGATCACAAGCAGGGCAAGGGCGAAAATCCAGATCATCACATAAAACACATTGATGATAATGGTTTTATCTAACAGTTCCACGGGACATAACGGGAAGAAAATCCGTTTTGCCGGTGCACCGCTATAGCCTTCTGTGCTTAATAAATCTACCGTGGCTGATCCTAAATAAGCACCGTGGTAGCTGTAATTAATGATGGCTATTTCCTGGTCATTATCCGTATCATACGAAACTTCCGAATCCAGATCATCAAAAGTAATCGTTTTTGGCAGGATCAGATAGCTGCTTTCATTTAATCCAAGAAGCTGCGTGGAATTTCCTAAAATATCTGTGGAATTATGAAAGAAGCTGGAGCTTTTGATCGAATACTTTGTCTCATTTTCTGCAATATTTACAAGAGAAAAATTCGTGAACCCGTAATCAAACAGCTTTACGGTATCATAAAACTGATTCGGCGACTCTTCCTTCAGGATGACACAAATCAGGCGCATATCATTTCTTTCTGCGCAGGTGACAAGGGTCTGTCTGGCCTGTTCGGTGTACCCGGTTTTACCACCCTTAATTCCTTCATAAGCAATTTCTCCGGAAATGAGCTGGTGCTTATTACGGATATAGAAATCGTCCGGCTGGGTTTTGGTTGCTTCAAAATGATAATTACCGGTATTGCCAATCTTTGCAAGCTGTTCATTCTGGAAAAGGGCTCTGGCAATCAGGGCTAAGTCATGTGCGGTGGTGTAGTGGTTTTCGTCATGCAGACCGTGTGGGTTCACGAAATGGGAATTCGTACAGCCCAGCTCTGCAGCCTTTTCGTTCATCATGTCGGCAAAGGCATCAATCGAGCCTGCGATGTGTTCAGCAACTGCATTTGCGACTTCATTCGCGGATCCGACAAGAATTCCGTACAGACATTCACGCAGGGTCATGGATTGTCCGGGATCAATGCCAATGTTGGAACTTCCGGATTCAAGACTGAATACGGCATCATGGGAAAAGGTGATGACCTCGTCCATGGAGCAGTTCTCAACAGCAATCAGGCAGGTAAGAATCTTGGTGGTACTTGCAGGGTAAAGCTTTTCATCCATATTTTTGGCATAAAGAACCGTACCGGTGTTGGCCTCTAACAGATAAGCAGCTTCTGCACCAAGATCCGGACCGGTTGGCCAGTTGGCAATTTCATTGGTCTGAACCGGAAGGGATTTGCGCGCTTCCGCTTCCTCGTTATAATCGGCAGAGGCAGAAGGGGCAGCCAGAGCCGTCGCAGAATATGAAATTAACAATCCAAGCACAAGCAGGAAAGTAAGAAAACGTTTCATTCAAAAACTCCTCGTAAATAGAAATTGCTCCGTAACAGAATTATTGCTTTTTTATCATACATCATTTCCGGATTTATATGAAGCTCTTATTTTTTTCAGGTGTAAAAATTTTGTAAAAGTTACCTATTATATATGATTACTGCTTGACAAAGACAGTCAATATATGTTAGAAAAGATAAGTCTTAACAAGATATTAAAATTTATTAAGAAAACATAAAGACAACCACTTACCATGAACGAAGAAGTTTATGGCAACGGAGTGGTATTTTTTATGTAAAGAAGGAGGAGTAAAATGGCTCAGATATTAGCAGTAATCATCTTTGTGGCAATGTTTGCGCTGATCGTGACAGAAAAGATCGAGCGTCACATCGTAACACTGGTATGTGGTCTTCTGGTGCTGGTTCTTGTATTTGGATTAGTAATGCACAGTCCGGCGGCAATTTGGGAGACACTGAATCTTCGTGCGATTTTTACATTAAGTTTCTGGTATCCGGCAGGACAGGGTGGCGAGGCCTCTGCAGGAATCAACTGGGAAACCATTATCTTCATCGCCGGCATGATGATCATGGTAGAAGGAATGGGAAATGCAGGATTCTTCCGCTGGTTATGCATGCGGATTGCAAAGGCTGTTAAGTATAAGACCATTCCGATCTTCATTACATTTATGTTAATGGCAAGCTTCCTGTCCATGTTTATTGACAGTATTACCGTTATTCTGTTCCTGGCAGCAGTTACCGTAGAGCTTGCACAGCTGTTGAAATTCAATCCGGTTCCGGTTATCCTGTCAGAGATTTTCTGTGCAAATTTAGGTGGATCCGCAACAATGTGTGGAGATCCCCCAAATATTATTATCGGAACCTCCCTGGGATATTCTTTTGCAGACTTTATTACACATACCGGACTCATTGCCGGCGTATGCTTAATATTATCTCTGATTTACTTTTATGCGATTTTCCACAAACAGCTTGTACAGAAGGAAACACTTGACATTGCAAGCTTTCCGGAGCCGAAGGAAGCTATTACAAGCAAGAGTAAATTTACTATCAGCTGCATCATTTTTGCATGTGCGGTTGTTATGCTGATTACTCATGCTCAGACAGGCTTAAGCGTTGCATTTATTGGCTTATTTATTGCAATTGTAACCTTGATTACTTCCGGAAAAGACAGTATGATGTTATTAAAGAAGGTAGATTACAAAACACTGTTATTCTTCGTTGGACTATTCGTTGTAGTAGGTGGTCTGGAACAGACCGGAATCCTGCAGATTATTGCAGAATTTATTGGAAATATCAGTGGTGGTAATATCAAACTGATGATTGCGATTATTATCTGGGTTTCTGCTTTTGCAAGCGCCTTTATTGACAATATTCCTTTTGCAGCTACCATGATCCCGGTTATCCGGAGTCTTGCAGCAATGGAAGGTGTGGACTTATCTACCCTTGCATGGGCATTGTCCATGGGTACAGACATTGGTGGAAGCGGAACACCGATTGGCGCATCTGCGAACGTTGTAGGTACCGCTGTGGCAGCAAAGGAAGGTTATCCGATCGGATGGGGCAAGTATTGCAAGGCCATGGCACCTGCCACAATTATGGTAGTTTTCGTTTCCATGATTATCATTTTTGTAAGATATCTGTAAATCAGACAGAACAAGGAGGGATACCGTATGGCAGAACAGATTATTATTGCGATTGGCCGTGAATTCGGAAGCGGCGGACATGAAATCGCTGAGAAGCTTTCCGAACTTTATGGAATTAAGCTGTATGATAAGAATATCCTGCAGAACATTGCAGAGGCTAAGAATGTTGATGTGGCAAGCTATGAGAAATATGATGAAGTTCCTAAAAAGATGATCTTTTCCAGAACCGTTAAGGGACTTTCCAATTCCATGGAGGAGAACATCGCACAGCTGCAGTTCCGTTATCTGGAAGACAAGGCAAATGCCGGAGAGTCTTTCGTTGTTGTCGGACGTTGTGCAGAAACCATGCTGAAGTATCATCCGGCACTGGTATCCATCTTCGTATTGAGCGACTGGGATGCGAAGGTAGAGCGTATTATGAGGATCTACGAGCTTACCAGGGAAGAAGCTGAAAGCTTCATCTTCCGTAGTGACCGTAAGCGTAAGGATTATCATAATTATTACTGCAAGATCAAGTGGGGCGATTCCAGAAACTATGACGTGTGTGTAAACAGCAGCAGGCTTGGTGAGGAAGAGACCGTACTGATGCTCAAAGAGTACATCGATAAGAGAATCGCACACAGGGCTAAGAAATCATGAGATTAAGAAATATTGCAGGATCCAGGGATGTGATTGCCGAAAGCGAATGGGTAATTCAGGAGCCCTGTTCACAAAAGGGTAAATGGACAGAAGTATTCGGAAATGACCATCCAATCCGCATAGAGATTGGTATGGGAAAGGGAAAATTCCTTCATGAACTGGCGAAGGAGAATCCGGAGATTAATTACATAGGAATTGAAAAGTATTCTAGTGTCCTGCTCCGTGCCATCCAGAAGATGGAAACAGATCCACTCCCAAACTTAAGGTTTATCCGCATGGATGCTGAAGAGATCAGTGAAGTATTTGCGGAAGAAGAAATTGACCGGATTTATCTGAACTTTTCGGATCCATGGCCAAAGGACCGGCATGCGAAACGTCGTCTTCCATCCAGAGAGTTCTTAAAGCGTTATGACACCTTTTTAAAGAAGGATGGCATTTTGGAATTTAAGACAGATAACCGGCCACTGTTTGATTTTGCAGTGGAGGAGCTGCCCTTTGCAGGATGGGAAGCGATCGTGATCACTTATGATCTGCATCATGATGAAGAGCTGGTGAAGGGGAACATTATGACGGAATATGAAGAAAAATTTTCCGCCATGGGGAACCCGATCTGCAAATATGTTATTCATCGTAAAAAATAATTCTAAAACAACCATTGACAATTGCGCCTAAAAAAGGTATGATTGTCAATGGTCGTATAACGGCGTGTGGCTCAGCTTGGTAGAGCGCTACGTTCGGGACGTAGAGGCCGCAGGTTCGAATCCTGTCACGCCGACTATAATGAAACAGCTTCTTCATAAATTATGAAGGAGCTGTTTTCGTATGTCCGCCATGTATATGAGAACATGAGCCAGTGGATCATGTTTGAGTAATGGCATTATTTACTTGTTAATTGAGATGATTACATTTATAATCAGATCAGGTGCTTCCATATTACGGCGGGCGGTTATTTTTAACTGTTACTGAGGGCAAACGTCTATCGGCAGCACCACTTTATGGATATAAAATAACA
>ENA-ORSK01000543-ORSK01000543.1-human-gut-metagenome-genome-assembly--contig:-NODE-543-length-37461-cov-45.965166_pt1 | contig 37461 bp, 29 predicted proteins | sample MGYA00242192_ERZ509159 | MGnify/ENA primary metagenome ERZ509159 (study PRJEB26280, sample SAMEA2338663) | human gut metagenome | biome: human gut; feature: human-associated habitat; material: faeces...
GGCAAAGGTGAATCCTATTTTTCAAAAGGCAAGGCGGAGAAGTGAACGCTTACGATGAACCGTCCCGGTCACGCTACACGGATTATGGAGAGATCACGGTCGATCTTCATCTTGAGGCGTTGGCCGGAGGACGTTCGGTTCAACAGGGACAAGCTCTTCAGTTCCAGATGGATGCCTTTAAATCCGAACTTAAGAAATGCCTTCCGCATCGTGGAATGCGTGTCCGCTTCATCACCGGTGTCGGTGATTATGTCCTGACCAACGCCATCCGTAAGGAACTGGACGAGGTCTATTCCCTTCGCTGCACCTACACTGTCGGCACACTCGGTGTGACCATTGTCACTGTCCGGTAATGTGACTATTCCCAGACCACAGAAAACTGCCCTTAGATTTTCAAAATGATATCAAAATCTTCTCAGTTGAGTAGACTGAATAAAGGAAACATGGGTTATTTGGCGTAGTAACCACCGGTTCTCTTTGATCCCTTATGCACAATTAATTTCTTATCTATCAGAACCAGTAAATGGCGACCGATTGTTGCATCGCCTTTGCCGGTGGCCGTGACTATATCTTTCCTCTGGATACCTGGGGTCGCCTTGATAATGTCCAAAGTCGCCTGCACGGATGGGTTTAATCGCTCATTTAATCGCTCATTTAATCGCTCATTTTGTGAGCTATTATCTTGGCTGGTCAAATATGGTCCCAGCGGATTCTTGAATCGTATGGTGAGGCTGACAAAGTTGGTCACAAAAGCGTACTCTGGCTCGGGGAGACCAGCCTCCTTGCAATAGGTAAATATGTTGAGAATACCTCGCCCCCATCCTTCAGCCACACCGCCTTTGAACAGTGCTCCTGCAATTTTCTCATTGATGGGTTCGGAATGAGGATGGCGCCGAAACTCCTCAGGTGAGGTGCCCATGGGAAATGCACCTGGATTCATGAACTCAATGCGGTCATCGAAGATGGCCACGCTTGGGGTTCTTGCCTCGGACCACCATGTGCGGTGCGTTAGCAGGTTCAGACTGGCCTCCCTTATCACCTTGGTTGGAACTGTCAGCATGTTCTTGCTGTCAAAATCGTCCTGGTCGCCAGACATGAACATGTGCTTGCGGCAGAAGTCTTCAATTGCTCGTAGTTGTTTGAAAAGATTTGCTTCCACAACGGTCTGATCGCGAAATTTATCCATGATGACACCCTCGAATCTGGCCATGCGGACTTTGCAGTGGTCGAAAAATCGTGATGGATTTTTCCCAAAGAGAGCAATAGCTCCGTTGGTCACAGTGTCTCCCTGCAGGAGTACCTTGAACGGACGCAGACGGTCAAGAGTGTTTTTAGCGGCCCTGGCATCAGCGGGAATCCTTCCTTTTGATATGCCCTCCTCAATGGCGGCCTTAAGTGTTTGGGTGTCAATGTCCCTTATGGTCGCATCCGTGCAAGGAGCCATCTCCCAACTGAATTTTTTAGGGTCACTAAGCCGGATGCGTTCGTCAAACATTTCACGAGGCATCGGCTTCGTTGTATTTTCGACTTTATAGTATGGGCGGCCATCGTATGTGTATGGGACAGAAAAAGGAGTCGGACCCGGAAACCAAATAGCAATAACATAGTGATCTGGCTTTCCAGGCACGTCAATGTATTGTGCTGCCAGATCAATTGCTGGAGAGAACTTGTACATTTCCCAAGCAATCTCCTGTCTGGTCTTATCTACCACCTGCTGTCCGAGAATCTTCATCGAAGTAGGGTGAATGCCAAAGAATATCCATCCGCCCTCAGTGTTGAGGAACGCACAGCCAGACTGCATCCCGGCAATAAGTTCTCCAGTAGTCTTCTTGACTTCCAAGACGCGGCTTTCATCGCGATGGATGATAGTGTCTATATCGTTTATTGTCAACTCTTTCATTGCGGCAATTTGTTCTGTCACAAATTTAACGATTTTCTGAGATTATCGCGATAAGGTGGTCAATAAATAAAGTATCGAATTCATTTCTCCAAGCCCTCTGGCAGGCGGTTACGGAGAGATACTCTTTTTCCAGACCGCTTTGGATGAGAGTGGCTTCAAGTGAGCTGTCGGCCTTGACCAGACTCTTGATCTTGAAGTACATTTCGATGAACCGCCCTCTGTACGGAGAGCAAAGCAGGTAGCCGTCATTGGTGTCGGCCCAGCGGAGGTCACTTCCTGAGGCGCAGACACTTGCGGCGTTGATGTGGTTCTTTAACGCCATGAAACTCAGGCCGGATTCCAAGAGGAAATCCCCGTACCTTTCGAATTCAAGACTTAGGTTGATCGTGCAGGACGCTTCTTTTCTGTCACCGTAATGTCTGCGTAACGTCTCCTCAAGTCTTTGGATCCTGCCAAGATAGTACCTTGACATCTCTTTCACCAGATCAAGATTCATTCTGACTTTTCCATGGTCGGTACAGGCCACCATTTCACAATTACAATTTCTCATAATCAATGAATTATTTCAAAGAACGTTTCGGCTGCGCCCTAAGGGCATTCCAACCGGAACAAAATCACCGGCCACCGGATCCTCCCGTCCGGGTACAATACACCCGTTGAAGGACCTTCGTCCGGATTGTGAAATGGAATTATTAAAAAGAAAGAATATGTCAGCCCATAGATGCTGTCGCTTTTACAATGCAAAATAAGGAATAATCTTTTGAATATGCAAATGTGGACGGTGGCCATTAAACCAGCCATTCTGTCACTTCTGCAGGCTCGGTGACCACATTGGTTTTACATACTCCATTCTGTCACTTCGGCAGGCTCGATGACCACAGGGCTCCGGTCACTGAGTCTGTCGAAGAGACTTGGGAAAAGTGTAAAGTTTTTTTACAGTGAGTGTAAAGAAATTTTACACTTTTTGATTTTCTTGATTTGGTTAATGTGTTGAACGACAAAAGTTTACTTGTTTTGGCACAGAATTGGTTCGCTGATTTTAGTGTTCGTGAAAATTACGTTTTTTAGCGTGATCCGCACGAAGATAAGGCTGAAAGGTTCCCGATGGGAATGACAAAGTATAGAAAAAATAATAAGTAAGCGTTAAAAAATAAGTTGGTAAAGATTCGGCAGTATTTTCGAGGATAGATGTCTTTTTGAGGAAGGAGTGTGCCGGTGGCACATGACTGATGAGGAAAGACATATAGACCGAAAAGACAAACAAAGATTACCAAGTTATTTTTTAAGGATTACTAAATAACAATTGAGATGGGCATATTCAGAAAAAGAAAATTGGGGACACCGCTTTCGGGGGTGCTGAACATTCTGGGGATGACGGTGGCGTTCGCGGCGCTGTACATCATTTTGGTGCAGGTGCATCACGACCTGACCTATAATAAAGAGGTCAAGGATGCGGACCGGATCTACTGCGTCTCGCTGCCGGACTGGTACACTGAAGGAAAGTATATGGTCTGGCTGAACAGGCCGCCGTTCGAGCGGATGGTCTCCTCCATTCCGGAGATAGAGGCGGGAGGCACGGGCTATCTGTTCGGGCAGCCGATAGAGACCATTGTCGGGGACGGCAAGAATCCTACGCTTTCCGACCCAAGTGTCTCCATCAGGATGTCTTCGATGAACAAAGGCACGCTGGATGTCTTCGGATTCGAACTCACCGAGGGCTCGTGGGATAACTATGTAGGGGTCTGGGACTATGCCTTCAGCGAGTCCGCCGCGAGGAAGTACGGAGTGGGAGTCGGTGGTCATGTGATGATAAGAAACTGGCAGTCAGGAACTTATCACGACGCCAACATCGTCGCCATCTACAAGGACATGCCGATGAACTCCGACTTGTCCGATTTCGAGGCCATCTGCCCGATTGGAGACCAAGCCATTGACAGCTGGAGCGAGTGGAGTTATCCTTACTTCTTCAAGGCAAAGGAAGGCGTTTCAAAAGATGAACTGGAGGCCGCTGCCCGCAAGGTTATGGAGGACATCATCGGAAGCGACTCCGATGCCAGCGATGAGAGCAGGGCTGAAGCCATCAAACGGACCAGAGTCCACCTTATCCCTTTGACGGAGACCTACTTCGACCAGACGATCGCCAACACTGACGGAGCCAGGGGCAACAAAACGACGACTTACACCCTGCTTGCCATCGCGCTGCTGGTCATCATCATCGCGTTCATCAATTTCGTGAACTTCTTTTTCGCCCTTGTTCCGGTGCGTGTGCATTCGGTCAACACCAGAAAGGTTCTCGGAGCGTCAAGGGCAAGCCTTGTCATGGATTGCGTGATGGAGGCTGTCTCGCTGATAGCCATCTCATTGGCTCTGGCCGCCGCTGTCGTGGCGCTGTTCCAGACCTCCACGGCGGCGAACCTCATCACCTGCTCAACGGCGTTCGGAGCGAATATGTCCGTGGGTATATTCACAATCATTCTGGGACTTTCCTTCGCCGTCGCGGCGAGTCTTTATCCTGCTTTCTACATCACGTCCTTCTCGCCGGCGCTTGCCCTCAAGGGATCGTTCGCGTCAAGCGCCAAGGGGCGTGTGTTCAGGTACTTGCTTGTGGGCTTGCAGTTCTTGATCTCCATCTCGCTGATCATCTGCGCCACGTTCGTGGGACTTCAGCGAAAGTACATGCTCAGCCACGACATGGGCTTTGACCGTGAGGAACTCATCACGGCCAACGTGAACCGTACTGTCGCGAAGTCCGCCGAGGCTCTGAGCTCCAAATTGAGGGAAGATCCTCAGATCAAGGACATTACCTGGGCCGATGGAGACCTTGTACAGCCGAGCCGTATGGGCTGGGGCAGATTGTACAAGGGCGAACAGGTCAGCTTCCAGTGCTATCCTGTCGCCTGGAACTTCCTACAGTTTATGGGCATTCCGGTTGTCGAGGGACGGGACTTCACCCAGTCCGACGAGCAGAGCGAGAACGGCGTGTTCATATTCAACGAGACTGCGAAGAACAAGTTCGGCTTCACCTTGAATGAAAAAATGCCGGGACACATGGATGAAGGTGACGCCGAGGTCGTCGGTTTCTGCCGTGATTTCAATTTCACCTCATTGAAGAACGATGTGTCACCTTTGGCTCTGTACATCTTCGGAAAACACCCTTGGAGACCGCTTTCAACGCTTCTTGTGCGTACAGAGAAGAATGCCGACATTCCCGCCATTATGAAGAAGATCGCCACAACGGTTTCCGAGATTGACCCGACCGTCAATCCGGATGACGTTGATGTCCAGCTCTTTGACAAGAAACTTCAGGGACAGTACCAGACCGAGGCCAACTTCTCACGCCTCATCACCCTCTTCACCCTGCTCGCGATCATCATCTCGCTGATGGGAGTCTTCGGACTCGTGATGTTCGAGACCGAGTACCGCCGCAAGGAGATCGGTGTAAGGCGCGTCAACGGGGCTACGATAGGGGAGATCCTGAAGATGTTCAACATCGAGTTCGCGAGGATCGTGCTGGTCTGCTTCGTCATCGCCACGCCTCTGTCCTGGTTGATCGTCAACCGTTACCTTTCCGGATTCGCCTACAGGGTGCCGATCCACGTCTGGGTGTTCGTTCTGGCTCTTCTCGCCGTGCTGCTCATCACGGCCCTGGTTGTCACCGGCCGCTGCTACAGGGCCGCTACCGAGAACCCGAGCGTCACCTTGAAGAAGGAATAGTCTAAGGCTGCGTACGGGCCGGATGACCTTCGTCAAAAATAAATGTTGAAAAATCAATCTGTTAGTGAGACTTTTTTCAATGAATATGAGAGAACGGCTCGCTATTTGCGGGTCGTTCCCTTTTGTGAACCTATGTGAATATGTCCGGTTTGCGATCAGGCATATTCACAGATTTTAACCACATGATTTATGAAACGTTTATCGATTCTTACCGCCATCATTCTGGCCGCAGCGGCCTTGATGGCATCGTTCCAGAACTGCTATGCCTGCACGGGCATCACCCTCAAAGCCAAGGACGGAAGCACCGTGGTGGCGCGCACGATCGAGTGGGCCGCCTCGGACAATGACTGCCGCTGGGTTGTAGTGCCACGCGGCCACACCTGGAAATCATTCATCCCCGGCGGCGGGACCGGCAGAAGTTTTACCAATGAATATGGCTACGTGGGTGTCGCGGTGGTCCAGGACGAGCTGATGATGGAGGGCATGAACGAGAAAGGTCTCTCGGCCGGTCTCTTCTATTTCCCGGACTATGGAAGGTATGAGGAATATTCAGAAGCTAATTATGAGACGAATATCTCTGATTTCCAACTCGTTTCCTACATTCTCGGGCGGTGCGCCACAGTAGATGAGGTCAAAGCCGAGATCGCGAATGTGCATGTTCACGGATTCGATCCCCGCTCTTCGACCGTGCATTGGAGGTTCGCCGAGCCGTCCGGCCGTCAGGTCGTGCTGGAGATCATTGACGGGAAGTGCATCTTCTACGAGAACACAGTCGGGGTGCTGACAAACTCGCCGTCCTTCGACTGGCATCTGACCAATCTGAACAACTACGTGAATCTTATGCCGGGACGCACGGAACCTCACACTCTCGGGAATATGTCCCTGTCGTCCTTTGGCGGAGGGAGCGGCATGCTTGGACTGCCTGGAGACTTCACCCCACCTTCAAGGTTTGTACGCGCGGCCTTCTTCCAGAACACCGCACCGCAGAGGCCGGACGCCGAGGGATCCGTGTTCACAGCCTTCCATATTCTTGGATCGATGGAGATTCCGATCGGAGCTCAGTTCGCGCCGGGACAGGAGCCGGCTGACATTCCGAGTGCGACACAGTGCACTTGTGTCACTGACATGTCAGGTCTGCGCTTCTACTACCGCTCGATGTACGACGGAGGTATCAGATGCATTGATCTTAAGGAGATTGACTTTAAGAAAGTCGGCTTAAGGTCCGAACCGCTGATCCCTTCCAAGCAGGAATTCGTACATTATATCAAATTTTAATTATTAAAATTGCGAATATGCCATTTCGGGCATGCTTTTCGCATTTGTAATATTCGTTTGTGGAATTTAAATATTCATTGATACTATGATTTCAGAGAAACTTGTTAAGGCTTTCAACGATCAGATCGTCGCTGAGCTTTGGTCTTCAAATCTTTATCTTCAGATGGCCTTCTACCTCAAGAAGGAAGGATGGAACGGTGCCGCGAACTGGATGCTCAGGCAGTCCGGGGAGGAGAAGGAACATGCCCTCAAACTTGCTGACTACGCCATCAAGCGCGGCGGTGAGGTCAAGGTAGGAATGATTGATGTCGTTCCTGACGGCTGGGGCTCGCTCCTGGATGTCTTTCAGAATGTCTACGAGCATGAGTGCCATGTCTCAGGTCTCGTCAATGACCTTGTTGATCTGGCTTCCGCCGAGAGGGACAAGGCGACACAGGACTTCCTTTGGGGATTTGTCCGTGAGCAGGTCGAGGAGGAAGATTCCGCTCTGACGATTGTCGAGAGGCTCAAAAGAGCCGGCGAGGCCGGAGCGTTCTTCGTTGACGCCGAACTTGCGAAGAGATAGTCTCTTACGATGAAAACTTCATGAAGGGGTTGGCCGGGGATTCCGGCCAACCTCTTTTTCACACCACCTCGGTTGTCATGTCGATTCGGCTGACTCCGGTCACTTCGGCTGGCTCGGTGACTTTGACTGAGTCGGTAACTGGATTTGGTTGGAATCTCGTTGGTCGCTGAACTTGTCGAAGCGCCTGCGAAGAGTAGTCTGTTATAAAAGTCTGTTATAAATTTTGCTTTTTTTGGCTTTATTAGATAACTTTGCAAACTCGTAAAATGTTAATAAATAATATTTATGTCACGTTTTCTTGATCCTCCGAAGGAGGGCAAACGTTTGTCCGAGGACAAGGTGGACAAAACCTACAAGGCAATGCGCACCAAGGTCTTTCTGGGTGCGTTTTTCGGCTATGCAGCTTACTATCTTGTACGTAAGAACCTGTCTTTGGCCGCTCCGGATATGATCCACGACGGGATCATCGACGCGGGCAAGGCCGGCCTCGCGATGTCGGCTGTCTCCATAGCGTACGCCTTCTCGAAATTCATTATGGGAAGCGTCTCCGACAGGTCTGACGCCAGGAAGTTCCTCTGCGTCGGCCTTGTCCTTTCGGCTCTCACTATGATCTTGACAGGCCTTATCCCGTTCGGGGCCAACACCGCGGTGAACACCGCCATCATATTCACACTCATGCTGGTTGTCGGTTGGCTGAGTGGTTTCGGTTGGCCTCCTTGCGGCAGGATCATGGCGCACTGGTTCAGCCAGAACGAGCGGAGCTTCAAGATGAGCGTGTGGAATGTATCGCACACCATCGGCAGCTTCTCGCTTGGTTTCCTCGCCATCGCTGGTGTGATGCTTTTCGACGCTTTCGGTGTGGCGCAGAGCTGGAGGGGAGACTTCATATTCCCGGCTGTCGTGGCTCTTCTTATCGCTGTCTTCTGTTGGTGGGCCATCCGTGACACGCCGGAGTCCTGCGGTCTTCCTTCAGTCCAGGACTGGAGAAAGGACTGGTCAGGAATCAAGTCCAAGGGCTCCGCTGACGAGAAACTTCCGTTCAAGACCCTGTTCGTTGACTATGTGTTCAAGAACAAACTGTTGTGGATTGTCGCCATTTCGAACGTGGCTGTCTATATGGTGCGCTACGGCATCGGTGACTGGGCTCCGACTTATCTTCAGGAAAAGGCCATCATGACAGCCGCCGAGAGCAAGGTGGCTTTTTCGGTGCACAACATCGTCGGCGCCGTAGGCACGCTTGCCTGCGGTTGGGCGACATCCAAGATATTCAAAGGCCGCTGCGCCCCGATGAACGTGATCTGCATGTTCTTCTGCCTGCTCGGTGTCCTGCTCTATTGGATGGTAGGCTCGGGCATGATCGCCGCTTCTCCGGCCTTGCAGAAGACACTGATCTACATCGCTTTGTGTCTGATAGGCTTCTTCATCTACGGCCCTGTGGCCCTCACCGGAGTGCAGGCCCTGAACCTTGTGCCTAAGAACGCCGCCGGAACCGCCGCCGGATTCGTGGGTCTGTTCGGCTACCTTCTTGGTGACGCCGTCTGCTCCAAGATCCTTGTGGGCGGCATCGCTGTCGGCAGCTCATGGGACACCGCCATGCTCTCCGTCGCAGTAGGCGCCCTCATCGGAGTCTTCCTCTGCGCGCTGCTGATCAGAAGCGAGAGGAATCTGGCGAAATCCAACGCTTAGGGTTTTGCTAAACTTGATGTTTAACAAAGTAATCCTTTAAAAGATTACCAACTTGTTCTTACTAAACTCAAATAATCATATTCAGAAATGAGAAAAAACTTCTGTTTCAAATCATTGGTTTTCATCGTACTGGCTCTGACTGGCCTTATGGTGTTTGTTCGGTGCGAAAAGTCCGGCGGCGGTGATGACGGCACTGTTGATGTCTCTGAGGTGCTCTTCTCGCTGCCTACGCAGATTGAAGCTGAACCGGCCGGATTGGTAAAATTTCGTGTTCTTCAGGAGAAGGCGCCGCTTCAGACCGACGAGTTTCTGTTCGGCACTCTTGTCTGCAAGATTGAGAGCGTCTCCGCCAAAGAGTTCAATGTCAGGCTGCCACTCAATCTCACGAACGGAAAGTACGAGGTCCTGATCCGCAGGGGACAGAAGAAAAAGTCCTTCGGCGAGACGAACCTGACGATCAAGTCGGCTTCCGGCTTCACTCCCGACAAGGGGACTACCGTCTGGGGACGGATCCTATGTGACGGTTCCGGCGTTCCAGGAGTTGTTGTCACCGATGGAGTCTTGGTTACCAAGACAAATGACGAGGGGATATACCAACTCAAATCCGCCAAGAAATGGGGCTATGTATCCATCTCTGTGCCAAGCGGCTACGAGGTGCCGTCACAGGGAGTTCTTCCGATGTTTTACTCCTTGCTGACGGAGAAGGCTACCGTGGTTGAGCAGAAGAATTTCTCTTTGGTGAAAGTCGAGGGTCAGGACAAGTACAAGATGTTCTTCTTCGGGGACATGCATCTTGCCAACCGCACCGGTGACCTGTCTCAGTTCAGGGTGTTCACCCGCGATCTGACCAAATACATGAACGCTCACTCTGGTGAGAAGATGTACGCAATGACGTTGGGAGACATGACATGGGACATTTACTGGTACGACAATCATTTTAGTTTCAAGGAGTACCTGGAGGAGATCAACCAGGACATAAAGGGTCTTCAGATTTTCCACACCATGGGAAACCACGACAACGACTACAAGGCTTTCAGACCTGACGCAGACTTCAAGGCCGCGTCTGAATATGTCAGGAACGTGGCTCCGACCTACTATTCGTTCAACATCGGCAAGATCCACTATGTGGTTCTGGACGACATTGACTGCTCGAACTACGACGGCACGAAGAGCCGGAAATATTCAAGGAATCTGACGACCGGTCTGCTTGAGTGGCTTGCACGTGACTTGAGGTATGTGGACAAGTCCACGCCGTTGATCCTCACGACCCATGCCCAGATTTTCAGTCCTGAAGCCGGTGATGACTACAAAGTCGTGACATCCAACGCCGGCAGGCTGTTTGACATCCTGAAGGGCTACAAGGTGCATCTTGTCTCTGGTCACACGCATGTGATCTATAACGTGAACCCGGAGGAGTCCGGCAAGCACGGCGCCACGGATTTCAGCGAGCACAACTCGGGCGCGATCTGCGCTTCGTGGTGGTGGTCGGGCAACCTGACTCCAGGTGTCTATGTAGGAACTGACGGATCACCCGCTGGCTACGGCATCTGGGACATCGACGGGACCGACATCAAGTGGAAATTCAAGGCGACCGCCTGGGACGAGGACTATCAGTTCAGAACCTACGATCTCAACCAAGTCTATTTCACTTATGAGAAGGATGTGCCTAAGATGCCTAAAGATAATGTGGAGTTGACCGACAAGGGTTTCGGGAAATACGTCAAGGCGTACCCGAAGAACTCAGACAATGAGGTTCTCATCAACGTCTGGAACTGGAATTCCAAATGGACTCTGACAGTGACCGATGAGAAGGGCAAGGATTTGAACTGGACACGGACCTCGGCCTATGATCCTCTTCACATCGCGGCCCTGTCCGCCAAGCGGTTCAACAAGTCTGGCCTGAAGGAGGCACCGAGCTTCACCACCGGGCTTTGGCATCATTTCTTCAAGGTGACGGCACCGGACGCGGACACTGACCTGACAATCACTGTCACGGATGAGTTCGGCAATGTCTACACCGAGAAGATGGAGCGTCCGAAGGCTTTCAAGGTCGAGGATTTCAAGAAATGATCAAACATCAAGTTTAACACATACAAAAATCAATTTTCATCTTTATGAGAGTTATCAAATCACTTGCTGCCTCTTTGGCGCTGATGCTGTGCTGCCTCACGGCCGCCTTCGCACAGAACCAGAGAGAGGTGTCGGGAAAAGTTCTCGACGCCGCTCAGCAACCTCTTGTCGGGGTCGCGGTCATCGTTGACGGAACGAGCAACGGAACCATGACCTCCGAAAACGGTACTTTCTCATTGATGGTGCCAGCCGGGAATGTCACCCTTGAGGTGTCCTCCCTTGGCTATGCCACAAAGAAAGTGTCTGTCCCCGCTTCACAGGCATCTGTCACTATCGTCCTGGAGGAAGATAACATGATGCTGAACGAGACGGTTGTTGTCGGTTATGGTACACAGAAGAAAGTGAACCTTACCGGAGCCATATCAGTCGTTGGAGACAAGGAACTCAAGGACCGTTCGTCACACAACCTTGTGACAATGCTTCAGGGGTCTGTTCCGGGACTCAACATCACGACCCAGTCCGGTAATCCGGGCAGTACCGGAAAACTGAACATCCGCGGTTTCACTTCGGTCAACGAGGCCAGCCCTATCGTCCTTATCGACGGTGCCTTGGGCGACCTTGAGGATGTCAATCCGAATGATGTCGAGAGCATCTCCGTAATCAAGGATGCCGCCGCGGCGGCTGTCTACGGGGCCCGCGCCGCCTACGGTGTGATCCTCGTGACCACCAAGAAAGGTGACTCCGATGACGGCAAGGCCAAGATCCGTTACAGCGGACGTTTCGGTTGGGAGGAGCCTACAACCTCCACCGACTACGAGGACAGAGGCTACTGGTCGGTCTACACCCTTGACCTTTTCTGGAAGACACAGTCCGCCGGCACTCCTTACACTGGCTACACCCAGCACGACATGATGGAAATGCTTGCGCGTGTCAATGACAAGACCGAGAACCCTGACCGCCCGTGGGTCATCAAGGACATCCGCGGTGGCAAGGAACAGTGGGTCTACTACTGCAACACCGACTGGTACCACGAGATGTTCAGGGATGAGCATCCAGTCCAGCAGCACAGCATCTCGGTCAGTGGCGGCAGCAAGAACATCAAGTACTTCCTCTCAGGTGGTTATGACCGCCAGACCGGTATCATGAAGGCCACCGAGCCAGATGTGTTCCAGAAGTACAACATGCGCGCGAAGATCGACGCAAAGCTGAACAAGATCATGAGTCTGTCCAACAATATGTCATTCTATAGCTCCGACTATTCATGGATCGGAGTGGGTGACATTCAGGATGTGTTCAGGAATCTTCGTCACACCCCTGCGTCCTTCCCGCTTTTCAACCCTGACGGAACGGGACTTTACAACAACCCGCTTATCATCGGTGGTAACTACAACGTCGCCAACGGTCGTCAGATTGTCTTCGCGATGGGCAAGCACAAGAACTACGACAAGAAGTTCAACTTCGCCAACACCACGGAGCTTGTGATCCGTCCGGTCAAGCAGTTCAACCTCACAGCCAACTTCACCTACAGAAGGGTGAACCGCAACGGGATGGGCAGGACGGTGAACATTCCTTACGGCATCCGTCCGGGAGTCTTCGGAGCCTACACCACAGGAGCGGGCCTTAATGAGTTGGAGGAAAGGACGAGAAGATATGACTATTACACCGGCAACATCTTCGGAACTTATGAAGATTCCTTCAACAACGCCCACAATGTCAAGGTGATGTTCGGTTTCAATGCCGAAACTTACCATTACAAGAACGTGACCGCCAAGGGACAGAATATTTCCGATGAACTCCTGAATGACTTCAATCTGATTGTCCCGGATCCTTCTACCGGCGCCAAGATAACCAATTTGGAAGGCGGGCAGAGTGAGTATGCCCTCGCCGGTTTCTTTGGTCGTGTCAACTATGACTACAAAGGCAAGTACCTTGTCGAGGCATCCGGACGCTACGATGGATCATCCCGTTTCGCCAAGGGGCATCGCTGGGGACTGTTCCCTTCAGTGTCCGCTGGTTGGCGTATTTCTGAGGAGCCGTTCTTCGCCCCGGCCAAGAATCTTGTGAACAACCTCAAGCTCCGCGCTTCTTTCGGCTCGCTGGGTAATCAGAATGTCAAAGACTACATGTTCATGAGAACCATCTCCATCGATGATTTCAAGGCGTTCACATTCGGTGAGGGTTCCACGAACGCCCAGTATGCCGGAATCTCCGCCCCTAACTCGTCATCCCTGACTTGGGAGACCACTTATCAGTACAACCTTGGTCTTGACGCGTCGATGCTGAACGGAAGGCTTGACTTTACCGCAGAGGCCTACATCCGTGACACAAAGAACATGCTCATTCAGGGCAACGCCCTTCCAAGTGTCTATGGCGAAGACGCCCCTAAAGAGAACTCCGCGGATTTGAGGACGAAGGGTTACGAGATCTCCCTCGGATGGAGGGACAGCTTCGAGCTTCTCGGGAAGCCGTTCAACTACAGCATACGCGCTTCAGTGAGCGATTACACCTCCCACATCACAAGGTATGCCAACAATCCTGACAAACGACTCACTGACTACTATGTTGGCCAGAGGATCGGTGACATCTGGGGCTTTGTTGTGGACGGCCTGTTCGCTACCGATGAGGAAGCCAAGGACTATCAGGCAAACGTCTGCGACGCCCTCACTTATGTCGGCACCAACCGTATGCAGGGCGGATTCCTTGCCGGTGACCTCAGGTATGTCGATCTCGACAACAAACAGGAAGGAGAAGGCGGAATCAACAAGATCACCCTTGGCGACAACACCGCCGACAGCCCTGGCGACCGCAAGATTCTCGGCAACTCGCTTCCGAGCCTCCAGTACGGTATCAACCTTGGATTTGACTGGATGGGATTCGACTTTTCGACATTCCTTCAGGGTGTGGGCAACCACTACTGGTATCCTTCCGGCATGAACATAGCATTCTGGGGATCATATTCCTACGCCTACTACACGGCCTTCATGCCACGGGACTTCATCAAGACCGTCTGGTCCGAAGAGAATCCGGACACCTATTTCCCAAGGCCGCGTGTCTATTCATCGACCGGTGGAGAGCTCGCGCCGCCTAACAGCAGATACATCCAGAACGTGAGGTATCTCAGGCTGAAGAACCTCACGGTAGGCTACACCCTTCCGCAGAAGTGGACAAAGGCGATCTGCCTTGACAAGGTGCGTTTCTACTTCTCCGGCGAGAACCTGGCCTACTGGTCTCCGATCAAGAAGTACACCAAGTATCTGGATCCGGAGTCTGCGTATCGTCGTGTCACCAAAAAGAGTAATGACGGTCTGTATCAGAACTCCGACGCCAAGGACGCAGTCGCCTATCCGTGGCAGAAGACCATCATGTTCGGCATCGACATAACATTCTAATGATGGAGGACAGTGAAAATGAAAAGATATTTACTACCTATTTTGACAATCGTCCTTGGAGTCACCTCATGTGACAGCTTTTTGGATAAGTACCCTAAGGACAGGCTTGTTCCGGAGACATATTTCCGTAACGAGGAGGATTTGAAGTTGTTCTCCAACTCTTTCTATGACAACCTTCTGGATAAAACTCCTTACGACGAACAGTCAGACCTTGTGTTCCAGAAAGGAACGATTTCGGATGAACTTCTTGGCGGCACGGCCCGCGAGGTTCCAACAACGGCTTCCAAAGGAGGTTGGTCTTGGGGACAGCTCCGCAAGATCAACACCATGCTCGGCCACATGGACCAGTGTTCCGATCCGGACGCTGTCAAGAAATACACAGGTCTCGCTAAGTTCTTCCGCGCGAAGTTCTATTTCGGGAAGGTGAAGAGGTTCGGTGACGTTCCTTGGTACGACAAGGAACTCGGCTCGACTGACTCCACTCTCTTCAATCCGAGGGATTCAAGAGAACTCATCATGTCCCACATGATCGAGGACATCGATGAGGCGATCGAGTCTCTCCCTTCAGATGTCAGTGTCTATCGTGTGAACAAATGGGCCGCCTGCATGCTCAAGGCTCAGTTCTGCCTTTACGAAGGTACGTTCAGGAAGTACCATGGCCTTTCATTCCAGGGTGGACGCTCCGCCGATGACTATCTTAAGTTGGCCTACGAGGCTGCCCAAAAGGTGATGGAGTCGGGAAAATATTCATTGGCCGCGAACTACCATGACCTTTTCATGGAGGTTGACGCCGACAAGAATGAGTACATCCTCGCCATAAAGATGGAGCAGTCCATCGGATGTACCCACAACGCCACAGGCTATGTGCTAATGAACACAGGCGGCAACCCAGGCTTCTCCAAGAAGTTCGTGGATAGCTTCCTCATGAAGGATGGCTCGCGCTTCACCGACAAGGAGGGCTGGGAGACCATGCAGTTCGTGGATGAGATGAAGGATCGTGATCCTCGTCTTGGCATGATCATGAGGCTTCCGAGCCACGTCCGCACAAATTCCAAAAAGACCGTCTATGGCCCTGATCTGACAATGACCTCGACCGGCTACCAGCTTGAGAAGTTCGTCATGAGTCCGGAGTACGAGACTGCGGAACGCGCCGACATGTCATTCAACGACATGCCTGTGTACCGTCTCGCGGAGGCCTATCTCATCTATGCGGAGGCCAAGGCCGAGCTGAATATCCTTACCCAGGAGGATGTGGACAAGTCCATCAACAAACTTCGTGACAGGGTTGGAATGCCTCACATGCAGCTTGCGGGTCTTACCGTGGATCCTTACCTCATCTCCGAGAAATATGGCTACCAGAACATCGGGAGGCTCAATCCCGCCAATCTCGCCCAGATTCTTGAGATCCGCCGCGAGAGGACGATTGAACTCGTTCTGGAGGCGAGCCGTTGGGATGACATCGTAAGGTGGAAGGAAGGCCTTTGCTTCCCTCAACCTCTCTACGGAACGTATTTCCCTGGTGTCGGCCCTTACGACCTTACGGGTGACGGCAATCCGGACATCTATCTTTATGACACTCAGAATGTTGGCAGCAAGATAGAGAAAGAGTACAAAACGAAATACGGAGAAAAGTTCGTGTTCCTCCAGATCCAGGAGATCGAGATAGACGGGAACTATGTGCCGTACTCGAACGGTATCGTGCTGAGCGATGGCCACAAGGGCTATGTTGACATGTACCGCACCAAGACCCGCACGTTCGATGAGAACCGCGACTATCTGTACCCTATTCCAAGAGGCGACAGGGATCTTAACAAGAACCTTGCGCAGAATCCTGGATGGGATGACGGCCTGAGTTCCTCCGACGGGGACACCGATAATGGAATGAATTAATCCATTGAAACAAACGAAGATATTATGAAAATAGTTAAGAATATAATAAGACTCTGCGCCGCGGCTCTTGCCGTCCTCCCGATTTTCGGATGCTCCGAGGAGGAATATGTCAAGCCGAGCGCCCTTCTTTCGGAGTCAAGCCTGACTTTCGAGGCAATTGGAGCGGAGCCGCAGTCCCTGACCATTGCCTCTGATGAAGCGTGGTTCATCGATGTGGACGCCGACTGGATCACAGTCGATCCGACATCCGGAACCAACACTGTAGATGTGACCGTGAGCGTCACCGACAACGTCGCCAACGGAGCGATGGCCGCCCCTCGCGAGGGTACCCTAACCATCGCCAACAACCGCGGCTACTCAATCCGCACCGTCATCTACCAGAAAGGTGACACTTACCTTGGGGTTGCGGAGTCCACTGTGACCGAGGCCGCTGCCTTTGAGGATGGAACTGTCGCCAAGATTCGTGACGCGCAGGTCATGGCTGTGGCCAAGACTGGCTTTGTCATCGGTGACGGGCAGACTAACATGTACGTTGAGGGAGAAAGGAGTGTCACAGCCGGTGACATTGTCCAGCTCAGCGGAAAATGTGCGGTCAAGGGTGGTGTCCCTGCCTTTGTGGTGGACGGCTTGGAGGTCGGCCAGAACGCTGAGCTTCGGCCTGCGGAGCCGGTGGTCGTGGATGGTACATCCACTTCATATCCTTTTGACAAGGTGACATACGCCAAGGTTTCAGGAACCATCATCGGGAATCTTCTTCGCCTTTCAGGTGGTGTCAACTGTAAGATCATCGATCCGGTCGAGAGTGTTGGAGCCACGGAACTTAACGTTCATAAGGTCGAGGCTCTCTGCTACTATGTCGGCACATTTGACAAGCAATATGCTTTTGTCATCTTTTCATTGAAAGACAATGGGGTGGATGACACCGTCGGCAAGCCGCTGCCGTATTCCGATGATTTCTCTTGGCTTGCTCCTTACATTGAGTTGGCCAACTCGAAACTTCCTGAGGCAAGCAAGATCTCTGACTGTGTCGGTGCTGTCACCTCGTCCGCGGACGGATGCGCCAACATTTACACAACTCTGAAGGATAATGGTTGTGACGTTCTCGGTGAATTGAGGTCCAGAGGCTACACAGACTTGAACCCTGGCTTCAAGACAATCTATCTTCAGGATGCCTATTTCAAATTCGGAAAGACAGACAGTCAGTCTGGGCTGACACTGCCGCTCTTCAAGATTGATGGCGAGCAGGACATTGTCGTATCGTTCAGATGGTGCTCTCAGATGCAGGGTTCAGGAAAGATTGACGATACTCACATGGTTGTCGCCATTGACGGGCCGGGTACAGTCGTGACTGCCAAGGGAACCGATGGCGCCAAGATCAGCGATCCTCTCGCACACTCCCAGAAGCAGGGTCAGATGATGTGGCAGGATGCGATGTTCACTATCAAAGGTGCGACCACTGCCACGGCCATCACCATCCGCTCAAATGAGTTTGGTTCTTCTGACGATGTGGTCAAGGGTGTGTTCCGCTACTATCTCGATGACATTGAAGTGATGCTTGCCGCAGATGCCGTGACCGCTGACATTAAGGTTGAGGGCATTGAGAACGACTTGATTACCTTTGAGGGCACACCTGCCGCTCCTGTCAAGTTCAATGTGACTTCCAGCGCCGCGTTCAAGGTCAGCTCCAGCGCCAACTGGCTGCATGTCGAGAACGGAGAAGGAGGAGCCGGACAGACAAATGAAGTGACCGTGACTTGTGACCAAAGCGAACTCAGCGTATTGAGAAAGGCCGAGATCACCGTGAAGTCAGGAGTCTCCACCAAGAAGATTCAGGTAGTTCAGTCCGCTGCAGGTCAAACCTTGAAACCGTTTATTTCTATCGCTGGAGGAAACTACTTCAACATAGACGCGACCGATCTTTCTTTCAAAGTCAAGGTACAGCATAATGTTGATTACACGATTCAGATTCCGGATGAGGTGAAATGGGTGTCTGTCGAACCGATTGAGACTAAAGGTCTTGTTGAGGAAACTGATTTGATTCTTTACACGGCTGCAAATGTTGAGACAACACCTAGGACGGCAACGATTTATCTTGTCAATGTGGCGGAAAGCCTTATTGTTCCAATTGTTGTCAACCAAGGGCCGGCCGCACCTTCCGGAGAATCCAAGATTTCATGGACATTCTCAAAGGATTTGATGGGGACTTACAAAGATGCCTTTGAGAAGAACAACTCTCTTCCTGCAACCAAGGGAAAAGGCTACATTTCGTGGGTTGATCTTGAGGAGAATGTCGCGCTTGACGTGGACAAGAAGAAGTCAAAGGTTATCGGTGGGACAGGTGAACCATATATTACAGGTGCATGGGTAGGCGACTATTGGGAGTTCGCTGTTCCCGGTGTTACGGCTTCCGCCGGAGCTAAAATCAACTTTAATGGGGTGACACGGTGCTCTGGCTCAGGACATAAGTATTGGGCGATGATGTACAACGTCGGTGGCGAATGGGAGTACGTCAAGGAGACCAAGACCGAGACTGAAACAGGAAAGAATGCCGTTTACACTCACATTTTGACCAAAAAGAACCAGACGGTTTCCGAGACAGTCAAACTTAAGAGCGCGATAAACAACCAGACTGTCAAGATAAGGTTTATCTGTGTGGCAAATTGGCAGTGTGGTTCGGCGGCTGCCCTTGAGGCTCCTAATGGAGGTACTCACCGTTGGTCTGTACCGGCCGGAACCACAGATGGCCCGATTATCACAATCACGGAGCCGGCTCCTGCGCTAAAGGCAAAATGGTTCTTTGATGAAGATCCTTCAAAGGATGCCTATGTTGAGACTTTCGGCACATTGAATGGAACATTCAAGAACACGGCAGGAGACAATGGGATGTATGTTGAGGCAAACGGAAAGTCGGTCGGTAGTGGACGCATCACTTTCGTTCAGGTTGACAAGACTTCCTTCCCGGTGGCCTCCGACCCTAATCCTAAGTATTATGTAGGAGGTACCGGACATCCTTATGTGACTGGTGTGTGGCCAGGAGATGCTTGGGTGTTCACAGCGACTGATGGCAATGAGTATCCGGCAGGAACGAAGCTTCACATAAAGTATCTCACCCGCTGCTCCGGAACCGGTCAGAAATATTGGAGGCTTGAGTATTGGGACGGCGAGGCATGGCAGCCGACAGATCCGTTAAAGAAAGAGACGGAATCCGGCAGTTCTGCGGAGTATAATTTTGAGGAGTCTAAAAAAAATGTCGCTGTGGACAAAACGTTCACATTGGCGAAAGCTTGTACGGAGATGCAGTTCAGAATGGTCTGTGTCGTTAACTGGACTCTTGGAAAGAAAGCGCTTGAGGCCCCTAATGGAGGTACATGTCGTTTGGCCGCAGAGTCTGATGCTGAAGGAACGAGCCCTATTTTTGAGGTTGTCGAGTAATCAGTCTTGCTGATCATATTATTCAAGCGCTCCCGGAATACTGAACCCGGGAGCGCATTTTAGTAACTTCTATTATGATTAACGGTGGTGGCTCTGTGGCACTTTGATGAGGTGGGTGGTGTTGTAGCCACGGTGCTTGTCCTCGGCGACGTATTGCGGCACAGAATATACCAACATAGCCACCCCCAGCTTTCGGAGGTTAGCCATGATAATGTCTCTTACTGACCACTTATGCTCAAGTATCCATTACTGAATTGCCTCAATCTGCTCCTTGGAAAGTTTGGTGTACAGCTTGATCTGCTCAATCGGCATTCCACTGGCAAGCAGAGCCTTGGCCACTTCCAGTCTGCCCTCAACAAGCCCTTCAGCCTTTCCTTCGGCTTTTCCCTTGGCCATCCCCTCGGCTTTTCCCTTGGCCATCCCCTCGGCCTTTCCTTTAGCCATACCTTCAGCCATACCTTTAGCCATACCTTTAGCCATACCTTTAGCCGTCCCGTCAGCGATCCCCTTTGCCTCTCCGTCGGCGTATCCTTTCTCGAAGCCCTTGCGCTCGGCGAATTCCCGCTGCGCCAGAATGTCCCACTCGTTCATCTTGTCAATTTCGTATTTAAGTTTCTTATCCTTGTCGAACGCCGCGACCTCGCACGCCTCGGCGAGCCGTCTGGAAATTCCTCCGGCCTCCTCGATCCATTCGGGGACCCTTTGGAAGCCCTCACTGTTCCTGAATATGTAGAACAGCCTGTCGAACTCCGTCACGCACTCCTCCAGCGTCTTGGTGAACAGCGTCATCTCCACAAAGATAATACTAATTGTCTGATTCGCAACCATTCCGGTGCGTCTTTCTGTGAACTGCCAGTACGAGATGAAGTGGTCGGTGTCCCAGAGGGACTCGTCGTCGTGCTTCAGGTGATAGTTCAGGAACGACACCACATAGACCGGACGTAGTCCCTTGTATCGTTCCCCGTCCGACAGTTCAAGATGGTAGAGCCCCGACGCGTAATAGACGCACCTTTCGAAGAAGTTGTCCTCCTCGGCGGCCTGCATCTCCACAACAAAAGTTCTGCCTGATTTGTCACGGCAGACCAGATCCAGCACTGTCTTTTTCCCATAGGGTACATCCCGCCGCTGCTCGCGGTCGGAATATTCGGTGATGTCATCGATTCTGGCCTCTGAGGGTAGGATCATGTTCAGCACCCCGATGAGGATGTCCTTGTTGTTCCTGTCCGCGAAGACAGCCTTGAAGCCCACGTCGCTCCTCAGGTTCACGAACGGAGCGAGTTCCTGTTTCTTTTCATTGAAATACATATGGTTCAAAATTTAAATAAATATTTGAACCGCAATAATATGCACAATAAACGTAAAAAACGAAAAGAAACCTATAAGAAATATAAAAAACAGAAATTTATTCGTTAATACCACTAAAGAAACCACTTCGTCACGGCTGGCAAATAACATTTCACATAAACCAAGGATTCTGAGTTGTTTTGTATGATTGCCCAACTTCCATGATTCAATTGGTCACTTCGATATGCTCAGTGACCGGAATCGGCCGACAGCCTGTTTGCGGCACCATCGTCCCGTCGCCTGTTTGTAGAGCCATCGTCCCGTCGCCGATTCGCAGAACAATTGGCCGGCCTATGATCTTGCCGGATCATAGGCCGGTAGCTGGCTTACCGAACCATAGGTCCGTAGCTGACTTGCTGAACCATAGGTCGCTGAACTTGTCGAAGTGCCGAAGCAACTGGGCTACTTCTTGCTTATAGTCGTCAGGCAGTAAGGCCCGGAGTAAAGGACGGTGCCATTGCTGAAGAGTTTCTGTAATTCAGGGATTGTTTCCAGTCTTGACGTGCGTGTGATGATTGTCAGAGGCTTGTCGGAGGCGGAGACCGCTTCCACAAGGCGTTCCGGCTCCTTGCCGTAGTCGGTGATCTGACGGCCGATGTAGGCATCGATGTTCTCTGGTCTGTGCAGGAAGACCGTGGCGACATCGGTGCCTTCGGGAACCTTCGAGCAGATGGAGCCGTAGCCGATGTACGGATTGATGTCCTTGACGACCGCCGAAGCGGAGAACACCGCGAGGAAAAGACCTGCACCCAAAAGGAGTGCGGGAATATTCCAGACTTTCCGTTTGAGCAGGAACCATATTCCCAGAATATTCGCCAAAGTCAGAAGAATTATGCCGTTGATTATCGGGGCTTCGAGGGCGAAAGGATATTCAGTCAAAAGGTCATTGAGAGCCGGGATTTTGACAGCCCCGAAAAGAACCGGCAATGCGGCCAAACCAATGACTGTGAATATGATCGAGAATATTCCTACACCCCATCGCATCCATCCTCTCTCCCCGATGCGGTCAAGCACGATAGGAAACAGATAGACGCAGAACGGGAAGACCGGCACGAGGTAGATCGGCAGCTTGGAACTGAAGGAGGACAGCATCGCGACTGTGGAGATGATCGTGCAGAGGAAAAGAATCTCTAAGTCGGAACGCCTCTGTTTTGATTGACCTGCGGCCTTGGAAGTGTCTGGAACGCCGGATTTGGGTTGTGCGGTGCCGAAGGCCTTTTCAGCGCCGGTCTTCCTGTCCGGCAGTAAAGAGGCTATGAACGATCCGATCAGCAGAAGGCTGTACGGTGCCAGACACCAGATGATCGCCACGAGGTAGAACCAGAACGGTTTGGCATGAGTGAAAGCGTTGACGGCACGCCCTACGGTCTGTTTGACCAGCAGGTTGTTGATGTACTCTGGACCACCTTCAATCCACACGCATCCGATCCAGATGGCGGCGAGTCCGGCTATGATGCCCCAGGTCTTGAGACCCAAGTACTTGCCGAACCCTTTCCAGTCACGCTTCACGATGAGGAACACGGCGATGGACAGCGGCGGCATCAGAAGTCCCACCGGCCCCTTGGTGAAAAGGGCGAGGAATATCCACACCGGAAGCAACACGGAATCCGATTTCCGCGCGACTTCTCCGGTATACATCCTGTGGAACGTCCAGAGAGCCAGCACGATGAACATACACATCAGCATATCCATCCTAAGCACGATCATTGTTCCGAGGAACATCACACAGGTCAGCGTCATTCCGGCCAGAGCCATCCTGTCCATCGCTGACTTGCCTTTCATCACCCACTTGTCCATTATCCCCGTGATGACGAACGCCGGGATCAACGAGAACATCGAAAGAGCGAGGCAGCTGTGATGCCCGAACAGCAGCCTGCACAGCATCACGATCCAGAAATAGAGCGGCGGTTTGTCGGCATACGCCAGCCCGTGGTTGTAGAATGCGAATATATGCCCGTCCGCAAGAGCCTCGTCAGCGATGCTTAGGTACCTCAGTTCATTTGAGGGCGTGAAATCCCTTGTCAGCATCACCGGGAAAAGGCAGATGAAGGTGAAGGCGAAGACCGTCATCATAGGATGGCGGGTGAATATGTTACCCTTCCCGGTCTGTGGAGTGTTGTTTCTCATCTGAATGTTCTTTTTTGCCTGATCCAAGGATCAGATTCCTTATGTAAACCACAAACCCGAACATCTGGCCGAGGATCAGTACCGGGTCAAGCCGGATGATGCCGTAGATGATGATCATCCCGGAACCTACGATGCTGATGATCCAGAATCCCCTCGGAAGCACGGATGTATGCCAGTGGTGTGAGAAGGCAAACTGATAGACGAACCGCAGCGTGAACATCAATTGACCGGTTGAGCCGAACACCACAAGCCATACCGGAATGTCGCTGTTGCGGAAGAAGTTCTGTGAATATCCCCGGGCGTCCTTGAACAGAAGCAAGGCGGCTACAAACGGAAGAGCTGCCAGCAGAACTCTTGTGAGGATCTTCATACGGTCCCATATCCCGTTGGCATTCAGGTTCCAAAGATAGATGAAGTAGGCGACGAACTGTCCGAGGATGATGGAGAAATCATTCCTCAAGACTCCGTAGATGAACATCAGGCACGCTCCGATCACGCTGAAGATCCAGTAGGACACCGGGGAGACCGATTCATGAGCCATCTCGGATTTCAGCCATTGGAGCGCTGTCCTCAATCCGAAGAATGTCTGGGCGGAGAAGCCCAGGGTGAAGGTAAGCCAGGCGGGGATGTTGTCAAACATATTCCAGAAGATTAATTCCGCTCCTCATCGACATTGCCTTTGCCCACGGAGTAGTTGATGTACCGTGGCTTCATCCAGCGGTAGGCGAAGCAGTCCGCGAACGGCCCCCAGAGCCTGTTCCAAAGATGAAACTTGGATGTGCCGGCCGTACGTGGGAAATGCCTTACCGGCACCTGGCCGAAACTTCCGCCTTCCTGAAGCAGGATCAGAGCCGGCAGGAACCTGTGCATTCCCTTGAACATCGGGATCTTCTTGGCCGCGTCAGTGCGGATGATCTTGAGTGGGCAGCCGGTGTCCTTCGCCCCGTCGTGAGTCATCATATTCCTGAATCCGTTGGCGATTTTGGATTGGATCCGCTTGAAGGCGGTGTCCTTGCGGTTCGCCCTGTAGCCTGTCATCAAGGTGTGTTCCTTCATACCGTCCAGCAGCAGGTTGAAATCCTCCGGAGTGGTCTGAAGGTCGGCGTCCATATAGCCGACATATTCAGAGAAAGCGTAGTCGAATCCGGCCTTTATAGCCGCGCTGAGTCCGGCGTTTCTGGAGAAACTGATGTAGAAGATGTCCTTGTTGCGGGAGCAGATCTCCTGGATCAACCTGAGGCTGCCGTCCTTGGAACCATCGTCCACAAACAGCGCGCAGGTCTTGACCTTGCTGGCCGGAATGAACTCAGACAGAGCCTTTTCCAGATTGTGGATATTGTCCTCCTCGTTGAAGACAGGCACCACAATTGTGAGAGCATATTCAGACGTTCTGTTCATATTTGAATATTAACTTGATTTCTTGTAACTGATGATCGCCCAGCTTCCGAACGCGGCCGCGAAGCCGCACAAAGCGAGGAACTGAGGAATCATATCCATAAATTTACTACCTTTCAGGTAAACAAGGCGCATCACCTCGATGAAATATTTAAGAGGATTGACGATTGTTATGGCCTGAGCCCAGTCCGGCATACTGCTGACCGGAGTGAACATTCCTCCCATCAGGAAGAAGATCATAATGAAGAAGAATCCCACGAACATCGCCTGCTGGATGGTTGAGGCGTAGTTCGAGATCACGAGCCCCAATCCGGACACCACGAGAATATAGACTCCGGTGAAAAGCATAAGTGTCCAGATGCTGCCGGCCGGGGCTATTCCATAGATGACTTTGGCGAGCAGCAGACTCAAACCCATTATCACGATTCCGATGATCCAGAGCGGAATCAGCTTTGCCAGAATGAATTGGAACTTGCCGACCGGAGTGACGTTGATCTGTTCGATGGTGCCGCTTTCCTTCTCACCCACGATGTTGAGGGCCGGGAAGAAGCCACAGATGATGGTCAGAAGCATCACAATCAGCGCCGGCACCATAAACACCTTGTAGTCAAGCGACGGATTGAACTTGTAGAGCGGGCTCACCGAGAATGAAGGAATATCCTGCCCTGCGGAAGTGACCTTCACCTTCTCTGAATATTCCCGCAGAGCCGTTGAACCCGAGATCATTGACACCATATAGGACGATCCGAGCGATCCTTTGGTGCCGTTCACGGAGTTGGCGGCGATCTGGATCTGAACGCCCTGTCCGTTTACAAGATCCTTCTCGAAATTCTGCGGAATCACGAGTATCATGTCAGCCTCATCGGAATCGACTTTGCGTAAAGCGTCCAGGTAGGAATCCGAGGTTCCGGAGACGTTGAAATAGGCCGAGCCTCCGATCTCTGCCACAAGCCTTTGCGACAGAGGACTATGGTCGTTGTCAACCACATCCACACGGACGTTCTTTATTTCCTGGTTCGCCGCCCAAGGGAAGACCAGCATCGCCATCAGCGGCAGCGCCACCAGCATCCTCGGGATGATCTTGTTCCGGGACAGCTGCTTGAACTCTTTTTCTATGAGGAAGGATAACATATTCTTAAGTTAATCTTGTCTTGAAATTCTTGACGCTCAATGCTATGAGTATGACTGTGATGAGGGACAGCACTCCGATCTCCGGCAGTGTGTAGCTTAGCGGCGTGCCTTGGATCATGATCATCTTGATAGACTGGATGTACCAGCGCGCGGGGACGATTGTGGAGATCCATTGCAGGACGCGCGGCATGCTCTCGATCGGGAATATCAGTCCGGACAGCAGCATCGTCGGCATCATCAGCCCCATTCCGGAGGCTATCATCGCAGCCATCTGGGTCTCGACCATAGTTGAGATCAGAAGCCCCAGACACAGTGTGCAGATCAAGAACAGGATTGAGACCAGAGCCAGCGAGAACAGGCTTCCGGCGATCGGGACGCCCATCACGAACACAGCGCAGACAATGATCAGAACCAGATCGAAGATTGACAGCACCAGATACGGAATCGCCTTGGCGATGATGATCATCATCGGGCTTATCGGGGAGGTGAGCAGCACTTCCATCGAGCCGGTTTCCTTTTCCCGGACAATCGCTACGGCTGTCATCATCGCGCAGATCAGCATCAGAATCAAGCCCATAACTCCAGGCACGAAATTATAGGCGCTCTTGCCCTGGGGGTTATAGAGCATTCTGATGACCGGGGTGATCGCCGCTCCTGCCATTCCGCTTTTCTCGGCGATCTCCTGCTGGCAGGTGGCCAGGATGTTGGCGGCGTAGGCCGTGATCATCGAGGCCTGGTTCGGGTCGGTGCCGTCGGCGATCAGCTGCACGGACGCTTCTCCGTTAAGTACATCGTTCGAGAAGTTGTCGCTGAAGACCATCACAAGGCTGGTCTTGCCTTCCCTGAAGATGTAGTTGATCCTGTCGATGTCTGTGATCCTTTCGCTGACGTTGAAATATTCACTGGCATTCATCCGTTCGATGATGCGTGTCGTGAGTTCGTCATTTACAGGGTCGAACACGGCCACGGAGGCGTTGCGCACCTCAGTGGTGATGGCGAATCCGAACAGCAGAAGCTGCGCGATCGGCATCCCGACTATGATGAGCAGAGTCCACCTGTCTCTAAGGATATGTCGGAACTCCTTCTGTATGAATGCTAGTAAAGACTTCATCTGTTGTTACTCTCCATTTCTTTTGGCTTCTCTTGCAAGACGGCGGAACACCTCGTCCATGCTCTCCGCTCCAACACTCTGCTTCAACGCGGCAGGGGAGTCCAAAGCCTTGATCTGACCGTCCACCATAATCGAGACGCGGTCGCAATATTCAGCCTCATCCATATAATGAGTGGTCACGAATATGGTGATTCCGTCATCGGCCGCCTTGTAGATGAGTTCCCAGAACTGCCTTCTGGCCACCGGATCGACTCCTCCCGTCGGTTCGTCCAGAAAGACGATTCCGGGCCGGTGGAATATCGAGACCGAGAACGACAGTTTCTGTTTCCAACCAAGTGGAAGTTCCTTGACCATCGTGTTCTTCTCGGAACTGAAATTCAGTTCGTTAAGGAGTACATCAGTCTTGGTGGCGATCTCTTTCCGCCTCATTCCGTAGATTCCGCCGAACAGGACCAGATTCTCTTTCACAGTCAGATCCTCGTAGAGTGAGAACTTCTGGCTCATGTAGCCGATGTGTTTCTTGACCATCTCCTGCTGCCGGGCGATGTCGAAGCCAGCCACCGTGCCGGTGCCGGAAGTCGGCTTGCTTAGTCCGCACAACATCCTCATCGCCGTTGTCTTTCCGGCTCCGTTGGCTCCCAGGAATCCGAACACCTCGCCTTTATGCACATCGAACGAGATGTGGTCCACGGCCGTGAACGTCCCGAAACGCTTAGTCAGGTTATCAGTATGAATTACTTCCGCCATCATATTCTCATGAAGCAATCCTCCCCGGACGGTTGGATCGCGTTGATTGTGATATTGTTGTGCTTCCTGCCCTGAAGGAACTTCCTGAGTTCTTCCACGTCGGCTTCCTCACTGGTGGAAAGGTTCACAGAATCTCCGAACGAGAACGTCTGGTCTGTCAATGAACCTTTCATCATCAGAATTTGATTTCTCCGTACATTCCAAGTTTAATCAGGCCGTCATTTTTCACGGCGATCTTCACGGCATAGACAAGGTTTGCTCTTTCGTCACGTGTCTGGATGGTCTTCGGGGTGAATTCTGCCTTGTCTGAAATCCAGACTAGCGTGCCGGCATATTCCTTCCTGCCGGATGTGCCTTGGTCGGCGAAGACCTTTACTGACTGACCGAGTTTGAGTCCGGTCAACTGGTCGGCGGTGATGTAGGCGCGGAGTCTGATGTTGTCCAGATCAGCAACCTTGAACAGTGCCCGTCCCTGCACGGCGAGTTCCCCTGCTTCTGAATATTTTGCCAGGATGGTTCCGCTTACCGGACTGGTTATGACGCATTTGCGTATTTTGTCCTCAAGCTGCATAACTTGCGCCTCAAGGGCGGCAGATTGGCCGGAAACCCCGCTGTTGGCGTTCTGGAGGCTTTCTTTCCGCGCGGCGAGCTGCCTTTCAAGAACCTCAAGTTGTGCCTGAATATCCTCGACCTGTTTTCGGTTGGCTGCTCCGGCCTTCTCCAGTTTCGTGAAACGGGCAAGTTCCTGCTTCTGCTTGGCTATCTGGCTTTCAAGTGAGGCTATCTGTCTGGAAATGTTAAGCCTGCCGCTTCCGACAGCCTTCATCGTGGCCTCCAGCTGCACTTTGCTGAGGTAAAGCTGAACAGTGTCGATGCAGCCCACGACCGCTCCGGCCTCCAGCTGGTCGCCTTCCTGTATGTCGAGGTTCATAATCCTACCGTTACCCTCGGCGGAGACTGTAACCTCCGTTGACTCAAAAACTCCCGAGGCATCGTAAGCCTTGTTCCCTTTCCCGCAGGAAGTAATCGCCAGCGCAAGGACCAGCAATGATGAATATGTAAGTGTCTTTTTCATTTATCTATCTGTTTTGTTTTCAGCTGCTGGATCCTGATAGCGTCCGGATCGGCCTGCCCGGCCACCCCGTTCTCGATGTAGGACTCGACCTTTTTATAATTGATCTCCAGATTCGAGAGCGCCAGTTCGTACTGCCGTGCCATCGGGTAGTACTTTTCCGCCGCACCATGGCATTCCTCGATGGTGACTGCCATGCCGCCGGGCTGGCCGTTTTCGATGCCGCCAGCCATGCTGCCGGCCGGATCGGTTGCCCTGCCGCTCATCTGGCCGCTCACCGGCAGGGCGAGGCAGATGAGCGTGGCCGCTGTAATCAGGATTTTGTTCATTCTCATTTTACCATTATCGAATCAAGGATGAATCCCACATTGCTCCGCCTGCGTTCGTCAAGGTATCGGTTGATGTCAGCCTCCGGCATGATCTGACCGAGGACCGGAAGGAAGAGAAACGAGGCGACGTTGATGGAGACGATGTTCACAATCAGATCCATAAGCTTGATTTCCCTGACATTACCTGCCTTCACCTCCTTCTCCAGCATGTCATTGACGCATTGGATGTAGCCCGTGACCTTCGGAAGCACAATCTCCATGATATTGGTCAGGTTCTCCTTGTTGTGGATCAGCTCGTCGATCATGAACCAGACAAACCTGTCGTTCTTACGCATCAGGTCGAACTGGTTCATTACAAAATGACTTATGACTTCCTTGAAACTGATCTCTTTGTCATGCACTCCCTCGAGAATGCTGACGATCAGTTTTGCCTTCTCGTCGAAGATCATCTGGAAGAGTTTCCCCTTGGATCGGTAGTAGTAGTGCAGCATGGAATGGCTTACTCCGGCCCTTGCCGCGATGGACATCATCTTGGCGTTGCCGTAGCCCTTCTCCATAAACTCCTCTTCCGCCGCCTTGAGGATTTTCGCGGCCGTGTCTAAAGTCTCCTCTGCCATATTCATTTACTCCTTTATTTTTCCACTTCGCTCTCTCCGCATCCAGTCGTCCCGCCATTTTTGTCAACGACATTTGGAGAGAGACCACTGCCGGCTTGCAGTTCTCCCACAACGATGTCATCTTCGGGAATATATTCTTCCGTGAGCAGTACCTTGGCCGCCCCGATGACCACGAATGCTATTATAGCCCATTTCATAACCATAATTCCTTACGCTTGCCCTACCGTTTTGCCGTCTCAGATTGCCCCTGTCTATAGACATTTATGTTAGACAATGATGTCCGACAAATATGTTCGACAATTTTGTTGATACAAATATATCGACAAAAAACATATTCACAAAAAATAAGTTCAGAAATTGCGATAGTTGTCCTGACAGGTATGGAAAGTCGGTATCCAAAAAGACCCGGAAGCCATTATCCTGACTTTCGGGTCTTTGTTTTGATTACTTCTATAAGGTTATTCTTTCACGCACCTTACGCACATACCTTGCGAGCGCGCGTCCTTATTCACTTTGAAGGTTCTCTTGCTCTTCATGATTGCCATATACTGTCCGTAAACTACCTGACTTGTGGAAGTCGCTGACTTGACGGAAGCGGTTCCGAACCAGACCCCGGCGTATGGATTGGCCTCTGGGTAGTCAAGACCACCCGATGCATACACTCTGGTGCCTGTGCAAGGGAACCACTGGTCTTTGTCAATCGCTCCGTGGTTCGTTGGATCCCACGTCATTTCCGTGAACTTCATCCAAGCGTACGGGGTGTTGCCGTCTGCGTCGCTGACCGGAACCTTGTAGCCGACAGGACACGGGTCGTAGATTGTCTTTTTCATGGAGACACCTCCCCAGTAATCATCGTCAGAGACATCAACCCAGTCTTTGGTGATGTAGTCACAATCATATTCAGGATTGCCGCTCTCATCGACATTGCCGTTGGTTTTGTAGGTCATGGCAAAGAAGGTGGCCGGCTGCTGAATCGACTTCTCGATGGTTCCGTGGAATTCAGCGAGATCCTTTATCTTGGATATGGCCTTGCCGTCGATGTCGTAAAGTGTTTTCTCACCGTCTTCCACATAGCTGTAGTCGTCATTGATAATAGTGAAAGCATTGGCTCCAGGGAACGGATCCTTGCGGCCCCATTGGTAAAGCATCCCGAAGTTGTCGAACGAGCCTCTGTTCATGTCGGTGGCTCCAATATTCCTGTCCATGAATGTCCACTGTGTTCCGGAAGCGTTTGCTTCGGTGGTGAAGAGAGTCTTCTCAGGATCATAGTCGCAGATCCAAAGGTGCCAGCTTCACAGGATGGTTCCGGCTTCATCGCAGACCGCCACGAGGGCGTTGCCTTTGCTTTCGGCGATCTCTGCATAGGCTGTCTTGGTCTCTGGATTGAGGAAAAGGGATTTCACAAGTCCCTTGGCGTCCTGCCATACGAGTTTTACAGAGGCCGCCGAGCCTGTCAGTTCCGTCGCGGAGTTTCCTTTGTGCGCCACATCGAACGAGGCGACGCTTCCAGGCTTGACAATGTAGCAGTTGGCGGTTCCGTTTTCAGAGAGATTCACCGCTGCCGTTGAAATTTCCTCTGGCACAGAGACGGGTTTTTCAGGTCCGTTGTCCTTGTCGCATCCCGCGAAAGTGACGCTTGCCGCACACAGCAATGCCGCGAGCAGGCTTTTCTTGTAGTTGGTCATAAAATAATTTGTTAGGTACGTTTATATTTCTATCGTGAAGATAGGAATATTATTTCGTTCTTTCCGCATTATTTTATTATTTAATCGATTATATTCAGTATTTATAGGGCTATTTTGAATATTTATTCCTTATAAAAGCCGTTTCACGACCTTGAAGAACTTGTACGGCATATATCGGAACGGCAGATCAAGCCAGGTCAGGGTGGTGACGACGGCGCGATAGTGCGTGAACGCGTCGAAGCTGCGTTTGAAGTGGTAGTTGCCGAGTCCGGAGTTGCCGACTCCACCGAACGGAATGTTCTCGTTGGCGATGTGCATTATCGTGTCGTTTATGCAGGCTCCGCCTGAGGACGTGTGGCGCAGTACGTAATCTCCACGGCTTCCGAAATAGTACAGAGCCAGCGGCTTCTCCCTTGACGTGACGAATGAGATCACCTCATCAATATCCTTGAATGTCTGCACTGGGAAGATCGGGCCGAAGATCTCCTCACGCATCACGGGAGCGTCCGGCGAGACTCCGTCCAGCACCGTCGGCTCGAAATACCTGTCGTCACGATCCGTGTGTCCTCCGAAAGTGATCCGTCCGTCTTTAAGATAGCCCTCCAGCCTGTCGAACGCTTTGTCGTTGACAATCCGGACGAAATGCCCGGTCGTGCTTGCATCGGCTCCCAGCAGTTCCTTGAAACTGGTCTCCAGTTCTTTAAGGAACTCATCTTTGATTTCTTCGTGGATCATAAGGTAGTCCGGTGCGATGCAGGTCTGCCCAGCGTTGAGGCTCTTCCCCCAGGCGATGCGCTTCGCTGCGACCTTGATGTCGGCGTCCTTGTCCACGATGCACGGACTTTTCCCGCCGAGTTCCAGAATGACCGGTGTAAGATTCTTCGCCGCCGCTCCCATCACGAGCCTTCCAAGCGCCGGGCTTCCGGTGAAGAATATGAGGTCCCAGCGTTCCTCCAGCAGGGCAGTGTTGACCTCGCGGTTGCCCTGGACGACGGCGACATATTCATCACTGAATGTGTCCTCGATCATCTGCCGGGTGACTTTGGAGACGTTCGGGACGTATGGTGACGGCTTCAGAACCGCCGTGCAGCCGGATGAGATGGCTCCCACAAGCGGCGTGAGAAGCAGCTGCACCGGGTAGTTCCATGGCGAGATGATCAGCGCGGTCCCCAGTGGCTCGCTGATGATTTTGCTCCGTGAAGGGAACATCTTCAGCGGAGTAGCCTTCCTCTGCGACCTGCTCCATTTCCGTATGTTATGAATATGGCTGCGTATCTCTCCCAGAAGTATGCTGACCTCTGTCAGGTAAGCCTCCTCGTAGGATTTGTGCAGATCCGTCCACAGCGCTTCGCATAGCGGCTTCTCCCATTTGCGTACAGCAGCCTCGAACGCCTTAAGCCGCTCCAACCGCCATTTCACGTCAAGGGTCACCCCACTCCTGAAGAAGCGCTCCTGCCGTCCCCTTATTTCCTTTATTCTTTCAACCGAAGTATTTTCCACCATTATGACGCTTTCTGAATATTCTTCCTCAAAGGTAGTGAATTACTCTTGATATTCCCTTCCTTTTTCTCGGATCCTTGAATATTCTTTCTTCCCGTGAAGTGATCCATCACGCTGTAGACTCCGAAGCATTTTCCGAATATGAAGTCGAAGACCGCGATCGGCAATATTCCTTGCCAGAACCTGATGAAGTGGTACGGGAACGGGATTCCCTTGAAGTTTTTGCCTTTCTCGATGGCCCTGATGACCTTCGCCGCGACTTTCTCCGGCTTCAGAATAGGGAATATCTTTGATTGCACGCCATCGAACATTCCGGTGTTGATGAAGTACGGAGCCACGGACAAGACTTTAACCTTGCTCTTGGCAAGCTTCAGCTCTATCCTCATGGATTCCGTCCAGCCGATCACCGCCCATTTGCTGGCGCAGTAAACTGACATTTTAGGAACACCGAGCATCCCAGCCGCGGAGGCGATGTTGCAGATGCATCCGCTGTCCCTTTTGATCATGTCAGGGAGAGCCTGAAGCGCAACCAACATCGGGGCCGTGGCGTTAACGTCCATCGTAAGGTCGATGTCCTTTGCCGTCTGCTTGTCGAACGTGTTGTTGCCTCTGACAATTCCGGCGCAGTTGATCAGAACGTCCGCCTGCCCGACTTCATCCACCACTTTTGAATATGTTCGGGCTACGGCATCCGCGTCCGCACAGTTCACCTGATAGGAATGGAGTCTGTTCTTCGAATCCTGACCTTGATCCGCATCGCTTTGTTTCTTGTACGGCATTCCGCAAAGCTCGATTTCCGTCTTTTTGATGTTGTCAGGATTGACATCCCAAATCACCAGGTTCGCCACCTCTTTTTCCAGGCAGATGCGTCCCATGATCTTGCCTATTCCGGATGCGCCTCCGGTGATAAGCACGGTTTTACTTTTCAAATTCATATTATGTACTACTAACAAACCTTCAAAAAATAACCTGTCTGTCTCCGGCAACCGGGCGCAAAGGCAAAACTCATTCTTGACTCTGCCAGGCGTAGAAAAGTTGCGCATGGCGATCAGTTCTCAGAAATCAGATCTGCGGCAACTTGTTTTCTGCCAGCAAACCACGCATTGTCTTCTGTCGACAAACCACACATTGTTTTCTGCCAGCAAACCACGCATTGTCTTCTGTTGACAAACCTCACAAATGTAAATTCTTTCAACCAATAAACAATGAAATTCGTCCTTTTGAAAAGTATTCGGGGCTTGCTGTCGTAATATTTCCACTTTATGACTACCTTTGTCGTATGGATGCGATGAACAAGGAAATGCTTCGCCTGGCGTTGCCGAGCATACTCGCCAACCTGACCGTGCCGCTGGTCGGGATGGTGGACATTGCCGTCGCCGGTCATCTGGACACATCCGCTGCGGCTTTGATCGGCGGAATCTCAGTAGGCTCCCTGATGTTCGACCTGCTTTACTGGAACTTCGGATTCCTGCGCGCCGGTACGGGCGGGATGACCGCGCAGGCTTTCGGACGGCAGGATTGGGACGATTGCGTCGGTAACCTTACGAGGGGAGTCGGACTTGCGTTCATCATAGCCTTCGCCCTGCTCCTGATCCAATGGCCCTTCCAGAAACTGATTTTCCTTTTCGTCGGCTGCTCTGAAGAAGTCCGTTCCCTGGCTCTTGAATATTTCTACATCCGCATCTGGGCCGCACCCGCCACTCTCAGCCTGATGGCGTTCCGTGGCTGGTTCATCGGAATGCAGGACACATTCAGCTCGATGCTGACCGATCTCATCGTCAACGGTGGCAACATCCTGCTCAGCATCCTTCTGACCTTCGGAATCCACGGTACCGCTTTCGATGGTCTTGGATTCAAAGGAATCGCCTTGGGAACAGTCGTGGCGCAATATTCAGGACTCCTCTTCGCCGGGGGCCGTGTCGCTATTAAATTCAGGAATATAACAGGAGGTGTCTCGGTGCTGGATCTCAAGGCCGCTTTCAGTGGCGACAAAGTCCGGAGATTCTTCTCCGTCAACCGTGACCTTTTCATCCGCTCGGTCTGCCTGATAATAGTCTATCTGGCATTCACAGCCATCTCCGCCCGTTTCGGAGACGTTCTGCTGGCCTCCTGCTCCATTATGCTGAAGCTTCTGCTGGTATTCTCCTATTTCACAGACGGTTTCGCTTTCGCCGGCGAGGCACTCACCGGAAAGTTTGTCGGTGTCCGTTGGCCTCAGATGGTCCGGCGGACCGTGGACTACACATTTGGTTGGAGTATGGGAATCGGAATCATATTCGTTTTCATCTATGCCGTCTTCGGAATGTCGATGGTCCGTCTTCTGACATCCGATGGCATTGTTGTTGAGGCCACCCGCACCTTTATGCCGTGGCTCGTCCTCTTCCCTTTGGTAAGTTGCCCCGCCTTCACCTGGGACGGCATCTACACCGGAGCCACCGCCACCAAGGCGATGCGTGACTCCAACATCGGCTGCGTCTTCGCCTTCTTCGCCGTCTGGCTTCTGGGAATGTTCCTCTTAAGGCCAAAAGGAACAGCCGCCGCCCACCTCCTCTTCGCCGCCTACTACGCCCACGTCATCTTCCGCTCCCTCTACCAGACCTTCTGTTATCGTAAAGCCATCCTCGCCCCTATCCTGTAGTCTGGCCGCACCCTTTGGAGACGAAAAGAGGAGAATACGCTGAGGCTGACCCCAAAGGTCAGCCCCTTCATGCATTTCAACCCCCCAGTCACTCCGTGACAGCCCCTGAGGGGCATGGGGAAAGGATTCCCCAACCCCCTTCGGTCGCTTTGCTCCGAGTCTTGTGGCTTTTGAGTCAGCCTTATCAAAAAAGACCGGAAGTGTTGCCTGATAATCGATCCAGCGCAGGCCTGATGTTCATAATCCCGTAAAGGATTAGCGTTTCCTGAAATATTTCCCGACAACGGGGAGGGAGGAGAGGGGGAAGTCGCGCTTGATTATCACGGCGCAGAAGGCGAGGATCAGGACGGTGTTGATTCCGATGGCGGGCCAGGTGGCGAGGTGGGCGTTGGCGCCGGACATACATACAAACAGGAGCACGGCCAGACAAACGTACATTACGATGTCCTTGAGGGGGTACTTGATCGGGTATTTTTTCTGGCCGACAATGTAGGACAGGACCATGGCTACTCCGTAGCCGGCGAATCCGGCCCAGGCGCAGGCCATATAGCTGAACTTAGGAATGAACAGTATATTCACTCCGAACAGTACGAGGCATCCGATCCCTGAGAACAACGCGCCCCAAAGTGTCTGGTCTGTAAGCTTGTACCAGAACGACAGGTTGAAGTAGATTCCCATCATGATCTCGGCTGCCATCACGATAGGCACGACCCTGAGACCCTCCCAATAGCTGCGGCCGATGATGAACTTCAGGATATTCATGTACCCGATGACGCAAAGGAACGCGAGGAGGGTGAATATGATGAAGTACTTCATCGCCTTGGCGTACATCTCCTTGCTGTTCTTGTCCGCCGCGCTGCCGAACACGAACGGCTCGTAGGCATAGCGGAAAGCCTGGGTGATCATCGCCATTATCATCGCGATCTTGATGCTGGCCCCGTAGATGCCAAGAGGCACGGACGAGCCTTCCCCATAGATGAACGGGAATATGATCTGCGAACCGCTCTGGTTGAGGATTCCGGCGATTCCAAGCACAAGGATCGGCCAGCTGTAGCCAAGCATCCTTTTCAGTAGTCTGCCGTCGAATCCGAACTTGAATCCGCGCAGTTCCTTCCAGAAGAAAAGGGTGATGAACGCTGTGCAGAACAGATTGATGTAGAACACATAACCCACATCAAGCCCGCCATCGTAAATCCCGAACGGATTCGCTTCCAGTTTCGGAAGAATCACAAAATAAGCGAGATTCAGGAATATATTCAATCCGATGAAGAGTAGTTTCAACGCGGCGAACTTCAGAGGACGCTTCTTGAGCCTGAGGTACGAGAACGGAATGCACTGGAAGGCGTCGATCGCCACCGTGGCGGTCATAGCCCAGACGTAGGACGGATGGTCAGCGTAGCCAAGGGCCGAGGAAATCGGCCTGATGAAAAGCACGACCAACCCCGCGAACAGCACCGAGGTCGTCAGCACCGAAGTAAGGATCGTTGAATATACCTTGTCCGGATCCTCTCCCTCTTTGTTGGAGAATCTGAAGAATGTCGTCTCCATCCCGTAGGTCAGTATGACAAGCAGCAGGGCCGTGTAGGCGTACAGGTTCGTCACGACACCGTAGCCACCGCTTGACGAAGCGATGACGTGGGTGTAAAGCGGGACGAGGAGGTAGTTGAGGAACCTCCCGATGATGCTGCTGAGGCCGTAGATCGCCGTGTCCTTGGCCAATGACTTCAGATTTGCCATTCTATGTTAATTTCAATATTACTCTTTCCGGTCACCGAGCTTGTTACTCCGGTCACCGAGCTTGTTACTCCGGTCACCGAGCTTGTTACTCCGGTCACCGAGCTTGT
>ENA-ORSK01000555-ORSK01000555.1-human-gut-metagenome-genome-assembly--contig:-NODE-555-length-36982-cov-3.642078_pt1 | contig 36982 bp, 31 predicted proteins | sample MGYA00242192_ERZ509159 | MGnify/ENA primary metagenome ERZ509159 (study PRJEB26280, sample SAMEA2338663) | human gut metagenome | biome: human gut; feature: human-associated habitat; material: faeces...
TTTACTTTTCCAGCTTCTATATCAGTTGTCATTCGTTTAAACTCAGGTCGATCAAAATTTCCTCCTGAGTATCCGTCATCCACATATATATCAAAGATCTGAATATCCGGCTGGCTTTTTACAAAGCTCCGAAGTAACTCTCTCTGATTTGCAATGCTGTTGCTCTCTGACTTCGCACCGCCCTCTTCCATATCATCTTTCGATAATCGAAGATACAATGCAGCATCGTATATATCTGGCATATTCATTTGCATCTGTTCCATTTTACATCGCTCCCAACTTACTTATTCCATTGAATTTGAAGTCAGAAACCATGTATCACGTTCATTTTCCCTGACCTCACATTAACATAACATCTGTACCTTTGCAAGACATTTTAATACATCAACTCCGTCCTTTTTCTCAGATAATCACTAATGGCATCTGTGGCATCCATTTCTCCTGTCATCTCCACAACCACTACATATCCTTCATTCATGTGAGCATACGGCTGATCGCCGGATTTATCCAGAAAAGTTTCCACTTTCTCAGAAATAGCTTTATCCATATCAGGAATTAAATCTTCAATGTCCTTTAACTGCTCCAGATCAACACTAGAATCTATTACCGACTGATTCACCATGATGCTCACCTCTTTTCCAACATATTCTTTGTATCAGTTGTCCTATACCTACAATTTTCTCAATCACATCACCTTACCTTTCACATTTTGTTCTCAAATTTTATCTATTACTATGGCATTGCATATTCTGTTCGGCGTGTTGGCTTCCATTTGTATATGGCGGTGTCAACGTTACATTTGACCTCTATCAGAAATCTTTCTGAATACTGGCAGCTTCTTCTCAAACATACCAGCCGTTGCCGGAGTATCTTCGGTTTCCACATACTACTCTCTGATACAGCGGTGGAATCCTGTGTTACCTTTAAGCCCCGAAAGGCACCCATACAGCTCATTCAATTTTCAAGGTTCAACAATCAAAAGTTTTATAGGTATACATTTTTGTACCTATTTCGATTTAATGTCATTATATCCTCCGTTACTGCTAATGTCAATACCACTTCATGCGTTTTAGGTTCTTTTTTGTACTCTTTTTTGTTGATTTTCTGCTATCTTGTGTTATAATATGGACAAATAGTTATTCATTTCTTGATTTCACTATCTTCAACGAATGTTTATCAGGACTAATGCAGAGGTGACTTTATGAATTTTAATCTGAAACTAAAAAAAATCCGGACATTCCGGAAAATGACACAAAAAGAACTGTCAGAGAAGATCGGACTGACCGATCAACATAGAATTGTACAATATGAAAAAGGCGTTCGTGTTCCGAAAAAAGATCTGGTTGATAAAATGGCTAAGGCTCTGGATGTCAATCCTTATACCCTCTATGATACCGCTGGACGTGACGCTTCCGAAATGATGGAACTGCTTTTCTGGCTGGATGAATTTAATCCATCTGCATTGCATCTGTTTCTCCCTAAGAAATTTCCCGGTGAAAAATGCAATGAAGTAGCAGACACTTCCGTTTACTACCATGACAATGATAGCTGGCCGGCTCATGCACCTGTCTGTATGTGGTTTGACTATGGGGTTCTGAATGATTTTCTGAAAGAATGGGTAGTTCGAATGGATGAGCTGAAATCCGGTATGATTACCAGAGATGAATATTTTGAATGGAAAATTAACTGGCCGCAGACTTGTGATGGATGTGGAAAATATGAGCCTAAGAAACAATGGCTCTCTGCAAAATCAGAACTCAGTGAAACTTAGCCAAACTTAAATTCACTGCATTTTTCTTCTTTGGCAAAAGAAAAAGCACTGTAAAACCAATAATCCAACGGTTTTCAGTGCTTTTTTCATGTTTTTTCTATTAAATTTTCCTCAGACACCTATATAAGTGAAACTTAGCGAAACTTAAATCATGCCCAATATGGAATATACATATTTGTTTGTTCTTGATTTTTTAATCTGATCATCTATGCAATCTATTTCCATGATGTATAAATTAATTGCCTTTTATCAAATGCTTCCTCTCCGCCTTCCATAATATCTACAATTTGCTTATGTGTAGATTTCAGGTCAATATTCCCTTGCGATATATCAATCGTTGTATCTTGATACTCAACCACAAAAATTCTTTCAGCATCACCCAGAACTGGAATGTTAGCATTGTGTGTAGCAAAAATAAATTGTATATCTTGTTTCTTTTTTGCAATTGCTGTAATTACTTCATCGTAAATAATTTTATTATCCAAATCATCTTCTGGCTGATCTATAAGAATAATATCATTATCAGACTGCATGAGTATAAACAATATAAGAGCTGACGCACGCTGCCCTATTGAATGGTGTCGTAATAATTTGTCATGATAATATATTTCAACGTTATTGGAAACCTGATTCTTCAGAAGATCCGCATACTGATCTTGCAATTTTTTATCAAGCTTTGTATATTCTGAGGATGAAATAATTTCCTTGATTTTCATACCATCACATAATATCCAGTCTTCTATAAGCTCCACATAATCTCTAAACGTGTCACATAAGTATTGATATTTTATTTCAGAAATACCTGACCCCCTAAAATCAGTCTTCATCTGTGATTTAAAATTATCTCTGTCACCTTTAAAATCAATAGTGATTTTTAACTCATTTTGTGATTCATTAATTTTCTGAATTTCAAGTTTATATGCATTGAATTGTTCTAATAATATATCATTTCTTTCACGCATTGCTTTCTTGAATGCACTTTCTATTTGTTTTTTGGATTTAGCTCGTTCATCTAATTGCTTTAAATTCTCTTTATATTTTTCCAGCTCTTCTGTCATTTTGACAAATCCATCAATATCTAACGTATCATCTTTGATTTCTCTTTTTATTTCAGCAAATTCATCAGATAATCCATCTATTTTTTTCGATAACATTTCCACTACATCTGCAAATTCTAACGAATTACTTTCTATCTGCGTGACGGCCTCTCCAATTTTTAAAATTTCATTTCCAATTGCACTTAAAATATCACTTGCCTTCTTTATAATATCAGAATTATAAACACTTTCCACGCCCTGCAAGCCTAAAGTCACATCTTTATTATTATCATAACACTTTTTTAATTCTCGTACTGCTGAATCAATTCGTCCTTTTACAGAATCTAACTTTGCTTTATCTGTTGTGTATCCAGTTTGTTTTTTTAATTTTTCTGCAACGCCTTTTTCCTTGTAAATAGACATTTTATGCTCAACTTCAGATTTTTTAATTTTGCATTCCTCAATCTGCTCTGGAATTTTATTCGCATCTAATAATTGAGAAACCGATGTTGTCAACTCCTTCACACAAGATGTTATTTCTGCACTTTTCCCTATTTTTCCACCAACCAATTTCTCAAGAAGACCATTTTCATGATCAGCACTATTTGATAGATCTTTTTGCCCAAAATATTGAATTCCATCAAACAAGCTTGACGGTTGTATATTTAAGTCAAGTCCATTTTCATCTATAACATTACTCTGTTCTCCGTATATACGACTAACAATATAATGTTTGCCATGTTTATCAACAACAGATAATGTTGCTTTTCCTCCTGAGCCAAAAATATTTTTTATCAGTGATTCTTTATATTCTTTATCTGTTTGCAACGGTAAATCAAATATATAACGAATTGCTTCAAGCACAGACGACTTTCCACTTCCGCGAATTCCAATTAACGAATTAAGCTCTGATGAAAATCTAATAGTCTGACCATCAAATTTTCCGCCTTGAAAACTTATAGATTCAATATACCCATGTCTTCTTTCCGGTAATGATTCAGCAACTCTACTTTTATAGTCCTGTAATGCAAATTTAATCGCCGCATATGAATATTCTCCGATTTTTAAATATGTTTGTTTATCGCCTTTTCCAATATCTTTCAATGATTTAGGATCCGATCCCTCTATAAGAGCTGGAATATATCCAAAACAACGATTAAATTTATTTATATTATCCCTTGTCCTCGATTTTTGTATTCCTAAAACTCGTTTTCTAAACGGAGCAAGCCCTGAGAGCGATTCTAAAAGACCGCCTCCACATTCGTTAAACAAACCACTGCCTTGATCAACATGGGCAAATATTACAAAATAATCTTTTCCATACTCCTCCAGTTTTTCCAATGTGCTTTTTAAATCATAACAACATTTTGTATTTCTATTTTCAGGATTAGATATTGTTGCAAATGCGGCTGTTAAAAATGTTTGAATGTGATTATTGCCATTTTCTAACCATTCATCAGGATTAAAAACTATAAGAGTATGTATACCATTAGCTCCCTCTTTAACAGTCAATTCTACACCAGGTAATATAAATATTTTTTCTTTGCTTGCTGCCCTTTTTAAGGCTTTATATTCATCTTTGTCAAATTTATTATGATTGGTAATAACTCCAACAGAAATATTAGCTTGTTTCAATGCCGAAATATATGATTTCACAAAATCATTTGGTTCACCACTATATGAAAATTCTTTATCTTTTTGTGTATGCAGATGAAAATCTGCCCTTAAAAATTCAAGCCCTGATTCAAACATTTTATCCCTCCTTATATTACTCTACCCCCAACGCCTTAAACACTGCATCTTCCGCACTCTGGTACGGAATCAGCTGAAACGCACTCATCAGATCAGCCGGAACGCTTGCAAAATCAGCAAATGAGGTACTTGGAATCAGCACCTTCTTTGCGCCACTATCCAGGCACACTTGAAGTGTATTGGCAAGTTCATCCACCTTTATCATTGTGCCACTAATTGTTATATCTCCCAACACTGCCAAGTTGCTGACAACAGTCTTTCCAAGGGCAATCGAACAAAGTGCAATCAATGTTGGAAGTGCCAATTTGTCTGTCATACCGATACCCTGCAAATCCTGATAATTGATGATGTAATCCTTGGTTGAGGTGCTGATAGAGCCACTGATCCGATTGCCGTTGGCTTTCAGATAATTAAATGCCGTGTTCACCGCTTCCTTACATTTAGAATCACTGCCTAAGCCAGTCCGTTCAATTTTGCCATTGCCTGGAAGCATCTGACTTTCCAAACGGAATACACCAATCATGCCACTTTTTCCTCTGGATACGGTATAAACCTGTCCCGGATTACACATTCCATCCGGTATCAGCTTACCGCCACCCTGTTCTGGTACGGAAACATAATGTTCTGACATATCTTCTAGATCTATATAAGAGAAGTTTACATCATAAAATTCCATACCGCCCAGTTTCTTCAATTGCTCCTTGACACGGCGACGCATTTCCAATGCAATCTGAATAATTTCTTCCAGTTCTTCTTTGGTAAACTCACCATTTGGGTACATCAACTTCAGATAACCGTCTATCATACGACGAACCGCAATTGTATCACGCTGATTCAGATTTCTCCCCAAGCGGAAGTAGTGATCAAGTGCATCTCCATACTGCTCCTTGCGAAGCTCTCGGATGAACTCTGCCAAATAGTCACTGATAAAACCATAATCATTAGTAAAATGCTCCGGTCTGAACTTCGGTATCTCCCATCCTGGAAGATAGCAGTGCATACGATCAAGAAATGCTGTATCTGTTCCCATTTCCTGCGGGAAAGGTGCAAACAGACTGGATGTTTTCAACAGCACGTCCACACTCTGATTAATATTTCCCACAAATACCATCGACGCAGTAGCAGCTTTTTCTTCTTTGCCACGGGCAAAAGAGCCGGATGCCATGTAATCCTTCATAATCTGAATGCCATCTTTATCTTTAAACTTGATACCTGCCACTTCATCAAAGGCTACACAGTCCCATAAGCCGACCAGTCCGACCGTTTTGCGTCCCATATTGTAAAACAGGTTTGCAACCGTCGTCTGTCCACCGGAAATTAAGATACTGTTCGGAGAAATTTCTTTGTAGAGATGGGATTTACCGGTGCTTCTCGGTCCCAGTTCACAGAGGTTAAAATTGTTCTCAATCAATGGAATCATACGGGTCAGGAGCAGCCATTTCTCACGGTATGTAAATTCATCTGGCTCCATGCCGATAGAACGAAGAAGAATATCCAGCCATTCATTTTTCGTAAAAGCTGTTCGCCCCTGCTTTAGTTCATCAATATCAATGTGTGGCATCTGGATCGGTGTCAGCTTACGGATACTGATCGGAGAAATATCTTTCTGCTTTTTCTGTTTGGAACGAAGCGGATTTCCATCAATGTCCTCAATACCAAAATTATTGTCGCCTTCAACCTCATAATCCAGCTGAACAATACACCAGATACCGCCGCAGAGCAGGCGATCAAATTTTTCTGGATATTCATCGGCAATCGGTACATTACCAACGCCCAAATTAGAAAACTCTGCAAAAAAGCAGTCCTTTTTCATATCCAGTCGAACAGTCACCATATCAATGATCGTGTGACTACCTTTTTTACGCAACTGAGACAGAATCTTCTGTGATTCATCCGGGCGTACAAAGTTGTCAGCAAGAATACGCTTCACATTCTGTACGCCTTTCTCTATAACAGTCTCATCATCTGAACTGCAATACTGTCCCAACAAGAACTCAAGAACATACACTGGGACATTCGCCCCTTCTTTAATTTTCTTTGTCAGGTCTTTCCGAACAATCTTACCGTCAAAGTTCTGACGGAGCTTGTTCTTTATTTCTTCACGGGTACTTTCACCCTCTGCAAATTGCTCCATCTTTCTCTCCTCCTGCGGCATTAACTAAAGAAATCAAACTCGTCCACCGCAAAGGCGATGTCAATCTGAAATGGCTCCCGCTGTGGCATCTGTAATCCCTGTTCATCTGCAATTACCAGATAATAAGTAGCTGTATTGCTGTATTTCAGAGATTTCAAATTAAACTGACAACGGAAAGTTCTTTCTGCACCGTTATCGCTGGTCTTATCTGCAATAATCTTCTGAATATCACTAATCTGCTTGCCGTCCTCATCTGTAAAGTAAACCTGATAGGTTGCAGCTTCACGGTTTGTACTGACTGCATCTTTTTGATAGAAGTTCAATGAAAAAATCATATTGCTGATTTTACGGTTTGCGGACAGTAAATTGACCGTTACCGGCTTGGTATCATATTTCTGCTTATTTCGCCTATATTCCATAGAATCATTGCGGAGATAATGATACTCAATCACCGGAACAACCATTTCCTGTAAACTGATACCACCATGCACAAAATTCATACCGCCACCATTCATTTTGATACGAATACTTTCTCTCGGTGCAAATCCATCAAATTCTGTATTTCCTCCCAGGAATTTTACAGGCATCAAGTAATCTGGTTGCATACCCTTCTGCATAATTGCATATCTTCTGCCATACTCCACACATCGCTTGATACTTTCTTTTTTTGTAATGTCAGTGTTTGTTACATCCACATCAAAAAATCCTCTTTTATCTACTTTGTCCTCTTCCTTCAAAGGACTGTATGTATAAAGAAATCCATGATCTGCTGTAATTAGAATATTCGTTCCACCAAATTCATTTACGATAATACGCACAAGATTCTTCAATTCTGAAATCGCCTTGTCACACGCAGCAAAAACAGCAGTATCCGAAGTGTGGCTGGCTTCATCTATGGTATCGTGGTAAATATAGACCACATCCATCCCTTTCACCAAAGCACTTCTTTCCGCTCGTTTCATAGCAATGATGTCATTATACTTTAAAGCCACGCTTGCCGAATCTTCTGTTTTCAGAACCTTATCCCTATAAGTACTTGCCGTAGACTGTCCATCTGCCAAAACCGTCAAAATATCGTTCCGAACCTCTACTGTCAGTTCTTTGTGCGGCAACAAAGCTGCCATACCAAACTTTGTAGTAGAAGGGAAGATACTCTGCATACTGCTGATAGAAACCTTACTTTGCGTTTCTCGCTGAAGCTGATCTGCCATCGTAGCTGCCACTTCATAACGCATGGCATCTGAGATAATTACAAACACTTTCGTATCCGAGGTTTGGATACGGGAACGATAAAAATCCTCCTGTTGCGGTACTTCCAGAACTTTACCATAAGTCGCCAGTTCATCCGCACATACATCTGACCAGTTGTTGCCCAACTCACCTAAGAACCAATGATTATAGAGTCCTTCCACTTTATCGACAACGTGCTTGAATAGATCATCTAGCAGAATATTGGAAGTCTCCAAACTCTTTTGAAAACTAAGATGGAACAAACGGTAATAAGTGTCCATCTGATAGTAGCTCTCAGTATATTCTTTCCAGATACTTTTCGCTTCTGCGGTATGGAATCCGGCTGAATGCTCCTTAAAGAAACTTTGCATATTCGCCACTTGTAAGATACCGTCATAAAAATTTTCAAATGGCTCATACCATACACAAGTTCTCCGTTTTTCAACGGTATTCGTAATGGTATCCACATCAATGATATGGTCACTGATCTCTGTCATTATCTTTGTCAGAATCACTTCGTTAATACACGGAAAGCACTCTGTTCCTACCAAATCCTCTACCGTCAGCTTTTCAAAGCGCTGATGAAGACGAGCTTCATCCTCAACATAACGTGCCACATCATATAATTGCGGAATGTTATCACTATGAAGCCATTCAGAAATAAAATCATAGCAATATGCCTGATGTGGCATAGAAATAAAGCCATCCAGTCCGGCAAGATATTCCTGCCGCATGGTACGGGTCGCTGCAGTTAAAAGCAGATGAATTGCCAACTGCCCAAGATCTGGTTCTTCCTCCACAAATCCGCATCCCTGACGAACCATCGCCCAAAAAGCTGCGTCTGCATGATATTTTACAAAATCCTGATAAACCGTATTATTATTCAAATCCAGTCCCGCCTGGAACACACTACGGAGAATCATATTGGGCTGTGCATCTTTCAATCCACAGATTGCCGCCATGACAGCCATGTGTAACTGTGCCGGTGTTTCCGGAACTTTATTCTGTGTACTAACTTTCAAACGACGGTCTTTCGCATTGAAATAAGCACGGTAATTCTTGACCTGCTTCCGCATGGCCGGATTCGATGTAAGACCCATCTCATCCATCCAAATGGAAATCAGGTCTGCCCGGAACTCCTCACTGTAAAGCTCCACATCCAGAAGCCAGTTATCATCCGGGCGATTATAGACACACGGACTGTAAACCAGATAATTTGTGGTCAAGTCATCTACTGAAAGCAGTTTTTTTACAGAAAACGCATTATTTCCTGTCAGCGCAATCACCTTTGCATTTTCCAAAACCACTTCATCCGGTTTATCCTCAAATTCCTTATCTTCATCGTACCAGAAAATGATGCGACGCTGATAAAACTCAGACAATTGTTTTACCTGCTGATCAAATAACGTTTAGTGTCGTTAATTCAATTTTTTTGCTCATACTATTGCTTCATCTGATATTCCTGTTCCAATTCATCCGCCAAATATGCGTCGCTCATGCAGTGCATATCTGATACGCCATCACGGATCAACTGATAAACCTCGGAATGATAGAAAAAATCCAATGCCGCATCCAGTGAAAGTCCCTGCTGTTTTGCAAAGCACTCGATGACACGGCTATATTTTTTCTGAAGTAAAATCGGATTGGCCGTCATAGTCTTTCACTCCCTTCAAAATGCAGCAAAGACAGTGCTTTTTCTGTCCGAAAACAAATTTGCAAATTCGGCTTTTCATAACGCAGCCGATTGATTGCTTCCACCTTGTCAATTAGTCCGTCAAAGAACAGCTCCACTGTATTAAACACCTTGTCATTGGCAACACCACCAAGTACAAGATCGTAATCTGTCATATCTTTTCCACTACGGCAATTCAAAATAAAATCAAGCCATTCCTCGGAATAAGAATCGAATTTCAAAACTTTCAATTCCGTTTCCCGGCTCTCATCATATTCATATTTTGAAATAATACCGTCTTTTCCTCGGCGTTTGAATTTCCCACACCATTTCGCAGCCTGCTCATGCAGCGATGTGACATAAAAGCCATGCCCAAAGTCTACGTTAGGGCGGGAATGAACCAAATCCGGCTGTGCAATCTCTAAGAAAGAGCCATGGTAAAGAATCATACTTCCACACCCCTTTCTTTCATCACATCAAGGAGGTCAGCTACGATATATTCCCTGCTCTGAGTGTGCAGCACTTCATATTCCGGCACGATATAACCATTCAGAATATCGCTTTTTTCGGTAAATGCCTGATAGACACGTTCTGCATCCACACCCAGCTTTGTTGCAACATTTTCAATACAAAATACAGCAAACTCAAGTTCATTGGAATTTTTAATCTTCTCATCTGCCATCATACGCAATCCCTCCTTTACTTTATTTTAGCCAAAACATCCTGGAAAATTGCATAATTTTTCTTCACGCCGTCATCCAAATCAATCGAAATCATCTGGTCGGCAAGGTGGTGAATCTTTTCCTCGTAAGTACGGATTTCAGCATCCTGTGCCTGCAAAGCGGTCAGCTTTTTGTTCAGCTTCACACGTTCGCCGGTGGAAGCGTTGGCAATACGTTGTTCCAGATCGGCAATGACAGTACGGTAACGTGCTTGCTGTTCATGCACATAATCGGTACGGATACGGGCAATGGTGTCCGGCGGATAGCGGTGCATATAAATGAGTGCCTTAAAGCCATTCTTCTTGCCGCTGTCAAACGGCCAGTAGATCGGGCGTTTCTGATAAATCTTGCAACGGTCAGAATAGAACTCATTGAGGAAGTAATTGCGAATCACATTCTTCGGCTGACCTTTTCCGCCCAGTGCATCAGCAATAAATTTCGAGTTTTCATCCAGCGTCTCTGCACCATAGACCGTTTTCACAAAGTCCACGAACAAACCGACAATATCATCCTCAAAATATTCATCGTCACAAATCGGGATAATGTTATCCTTATCAGCAGGGAATGACACATATTTTCTGGCATCCCATTCGCCGCCTGCATAAGCAAGTCCATCCACATCCAGAGAGTAGCGACCGAACATACAGCCGACAGCATAGGAAATGAAAGAGCGAATATCTCTACCAAGGTCTGCCTTACGGACAGTTACATCTTTATCCTCGACCTCCGGTGTCAGCTCATCCTGCAAGCCGTAAATGTCGATGAAGATGCGGTTCAGTTCTTCCTCGTTGTCTTTCATCTGGTTGAAGCGGTCTTCACACTCGTTCTGCCACTGATCAAAGGCTTCGGAAATGGTCGAAACTTTGCGGAGCAGTGAATGATGTTGGAAATCCCATGAGGTTTCAAAAGAATCCCTATCTTCTTTTGAAATATCAATATTATCCTGTACCATTTTTTCGATATTATCTCTATCTGCATCAACAAGCGGAATAGATTTGACATCTACTACTTGCAAATTCAATGTTGGACTTAACATTGAGAGATACTCAAGCATTATCCGCAAATCAACGCTCCCTTACTTCCTTCCGGATTTCTTTCATATACTCCTGCATATCTTCTTCTGTTTCAAATCCAGCCTTTTGTGCTTCACCTGCAAAGGCATCCTCTGCACGTTTAAATGCAAGCATTGCAGAGTTTTCAAAATAAAATCAACTTCCATTATTAATAGGTGAGTGCTAATTTTTTTGTGAAGAATTTGTGAACGCTGCAAGCCTTTAAGAAGGATAACCTGTTACTCAGATACCTGTGATGAGATTATTTTCCAGACAATAGTAATAAACCCCATCCTCTTCTACCGGCCTGCATATGGCAGCTGCTCTTGCCTTGACTGTATCCCTGGCATTACCCATTGCCACGCCTGTACCAACAGCTTCCAGCATCTCAATATCATTTTCTCCATCGCCAAAAGCAATCGCTTCCTCTTTTGAAAAGCCATAGTAATCAAGTACTGCATTTACAGCATTTCCTTTTCCGCAATTCAATGGAATAATATCCGCAGCTTTATCCCACCATGCAGTTATCTGCGTTTCTTTGGTACCCTCTAAAATCTGATCGTACTCTTCTTTTCTGCACGAACACATTATCTGATAAATATCGTCCTTACATAATTCATCAAAATTTTCTGCAATTGTGAGTATTTCATTTCCAAATCTGAAATACTGCTCCAGATCCTGATCTGTACCATTCGTAACAATAAAATGCTCATTGCTGATTGCCGCTGCCCTGTTCATTTTTTTAAGATTCCGGATGATTTGCTGCTTATCATGATGATTCAGAGGATTTTTGAAAATATTTTTCTCTCCAATCGTCACATAAGAACCATTAAAAGTCAGCAGAACATCAAACGTAACATCCTGAAATGCAGGAATCGAAAGAGAACCTCTGCCTGTTGCCATACATAACAGGATTCCTTTTTGGCGAAGAGAGTTTAATGCTTTAGCTGTTTTCTCTGTCAGTTCCCTATGACCCATTTTCAGCAATGTACCATCAATATCAAAAAAAGCTATTTTTATCATTCCCTCACCTCTGGTAGAAGCTATTTATCCATTCTCTTACTTACTCCCGGGATAAAGCTCTATACTATTTACATGAATCACATTGATTCTATCAGTGTCTTTATAATAGCATCTTTCCCCTGTTTTAGTAATATCTTTTTCCTGCTATTTTACCTTCCATCTCTTTTGTCCTCCTTTTCCGTTGATGCATTCTTTCCTTTCCGCTCCCTTATCCCACGTTCTCTGTCCCGCAATCTGATACAGCATAACGTAACCGCAACTGCCAGAACAAAGGAAACAACACTCACAAGCACGTAGCTTCCTGCATCTTTATACAGCAGGACAGAACCGTACATGCCCTGAGCCGCCATCTGTGTATGTCCTGCCACCACATGAAGCATTCCTGCAAGAAAGGCAAATAAAACCATGCACGCCGCAGATAATCCGTAAATTCCATGCCTCTGCTGCTGACAGTTTCTTTCATAAATACGCCGTTTTACCAGTTCCACCCGCTTTTGATTATTGTACATGGGATGTGTCACCTCCTTTTCAAAGCTTTATTTATAAGGGTTTCAATCCTGCATTATTTCCTATCTGTTTTCTTCCATTTCCGAAATCCCAGATGTAAGCCAGGTCCGATCACCAAAGCTCCTGCGCAAATGCAGATAACCGGGATCCAGCCGCCACTGTGGGAGCTGTCCTCTGACGGCAGATTCACACTGTCATCCGGCTTTGAATCATTGACTGCGGGGTTATTGTCTGCAGGATTATTCTCCGCTGTTGATTTCTGATCACCCCCGGTATCCTCCGTTCTTTGATCTCTTATGACTTGATCCGCCGTGACCTGGTCTTCCGTGCCTCGATCTTCCATAGTTTGGTCTTCTGTGCTCTGATCCTCCGTATCCTTCTGTGTGTCCGATGAACCCGGTTCGTAAGCTCCGATAAGAGATTTTCCGTTGTCTTTCCTTACGGTCTTTGCGTTATCGCCTGCTATAAGCTGTGCCGGAACTACCTGCTTGATCCAGCCTGCATAAACCGTCCTGTTTCCATCAAGCCGGATTTCCGTAATGGGCTGTGTCAGATTCCGATCCGCATACCAGCCGCTAAATTCATAACCTTCACGGGTTGGCCGGTAGCCGGAAAGATTAATCATATGTCCTTTCCATGCGCGAACTGCTTTGATACTGCTTCCACCACAGGTATCAAAGGCCAGAGCAGGATAGCTCACCGGAGCTGTGCCACTGCTTTCCTTCGTATCACCTGAATTGTCATGGTTGGTATTATCATGGTTTGCGTCATTATGTTCTGTTTGAGCCGGGGTTACCGGCACTGTATTTTGCTTCCATTTCGCATAAAAGGTCTTATCTCCTGTATCGGTTCTGCTGATTTCCGTAACAGGAGAGCCGGAGAAGCCGCTGTCCTCATACCAGCCTGCAAAAGTATAGCCTCCGCGGGTGATGTCACCAGCTCCCGGCAAAATTAATGATGTCCCCCCGGTATATCTATTAATCTCCTTCCCAGGTGCAATCGTTCCTCCATTTGTTTGCATTGTCACCTGATAAACTTTATTCCAATGAGCCTCAAGCTTCAGATTATCTGTAACATTATCACTGAAATCCCACTTAAGATTTGGATATCCAGACACATACCAGCCTTCAAAGACATAACCGTCCTGCACAGGAGCTCCGGGATCCTGCGCTTTCTGTCCACGAAGAACTTCCTGTTGAGGAATTGATCCGCCTCCTTTTGTATAAAATTCAACCGTAACTTTTGCGCTGTTCTCGATTTGACAACTCCCATCCACGGCGCCGCTAAATATACCGCCTTCTATCTTACAGTTCGACACGATTCCCTTGAAAGTTGTCATTGAAGCAGCAGAATTCTCAGTACATATCGTCAGCTTATCATTTTGACGTGTCTCTATTGGCAGGTTTCCTTCCACAATTCCTCCATTTGCATATAATACTGCATTTGGAATAGTCTCGATATGCTTAGCAAATTGAATATCACGTTTAATTGTTCCTCCATACAGATAGAATTCAGCAGCAGCAACATACTCGATGTTGGAATCTATCGTTCCTCCATAAATCCTGAGTTTTGCATTCTCATAAATTAGAATCCCTTGATACGATCCATTAATGATTTTCCCTTCCTGCTGACCTGCATTTTTTATGTTCAGTTCACTTGATTTCAACAGTAATATTGCATTATTGCCGTCGCCCATCTCCAGCTTATGACCATTCAAATCCAATGAAACAGTGGAAGAACTATTTATTTGCCCAATTACAAGATTTTCATCCAGCGTTATATTCTCTCCCAGACGGTAATTTCCAGGCGGAAGCCTATAAAAATCGCCGCCGGTAGTTTGCACTCTATAAGTCCCAATAGTATCCTGCTTCAATTCCACATCTCCACTGTTATTGGGAGCCATAACAATTGGCAGTCCATTTGCTCTCAACGTATTTTCAACATTTATGCCGGAGCTTTCTTCGCTGCATACATGAGTACATGCTGTCGGCTGGGCTTCTTCGGATTCCATTGCATCATTTCCGGACACCGTACCGGTTCCGGTGGTCTGCGGATAGCATTCTGATGTGTGCTCATGAACGCAGTTTTTTGTCAGCGTATCACAGGTCTCGGTATATTCATGTGTCTGCGCCTGCACTTTCTCCTGCTGTTGTATCTGCTTTTGTTCCTGCGTCTGCCTCTGCTCCTGCGTCTGCTTTTGCTCCTGGGGCTGCTCCTGTTCCTGCGTCTGCTTTTGCTCCTGTTCGTATCCCGCTCCTGTTTCAACCGTTTCTGTCGCCCATACCGGCATCGATACTAATGTTAAGAGCATGCTCATACTCAGCAATATTCCATAAATTCGTTTTGCTCTTTTTCTCATTCTGCGCTGTCCTCCCCTTACTGTAATGCATTTTCGCAGCAGCTCAACCTTTTCCATTCATAAGTTGCCGTTTTCTACGGACCAGCTAACCAATATCCATACTTTCCGGCAACTTATTTCATGTCGGGCATCCACCCTATAGAAATGATAGTATAAGCCTCCCTTAGCGAGCAGACTCCCACAGTCCTCTTATACTATCATTTCTGCATGGCTGAACTGTAACACAATTTCCAAGACCCTATATGTTCTATATATACTTAGGTACAAAAAATCCAAAAAACTCTCACCCCAATTTGTTTTTTTACAGAAGGAATCAATTGCCTCATTTGCCAAAGTAAATTCCGGTCGCTCTACCCTCAAAGCTGAAATAACTTTGTGCCCTTGTATTCCACTTCCATTTCAGACAGAAAAAGACGGAAGCCACATTTCTATGACTCACGCCTTTTCATCTACATTTTTCGGTTTTTCTCTCTGGCTTCCGGAGAATTTTGGACTTTTTTACTGCTTTTCTCGGCTTTATGTCCATTCTCACCGGCTCTGTTCCATATTTTCCTCTGGCTTCCGGAGAATTTTGGACTTTTTCCTGCTTTTTCTGTGCTTTATGTCCATTCTCACCGGCTCTGTTCCGTATTGCCTTCTGGCTTCCGGATGTTTTTGGACTTTTTTACTGCTTTTCTCGGCTTTATGTCCATTTTCTCCTGCCCGGTTCCGTATTTCCCTCTGGCTTCCGGATGTTTTTGGACTTTTTCCTGCTTTTTCTGTGTTTTATGTCCATTTTCTCCTGCCCGGCTCCGTATTTCCCTCTGGTTTCCGGATGATTTTGGACTTTTTTACTGCTTTTCTCGACTTTATGTCCATTTTCTCCTGCCCGGCTCCGTATTTCCCTCTGGCTTTCGGATGTTTTTGGACTTTTTCCTGCTTTTTCTGTGCTTTATGTCCATTCTCACCGGCTCAGCTCCGTATTTCTCTCTGGCTTCCGGATGATTTTGGACTTTTTTACTGCTTTTTCTCGGCTTTATGTCCATTTTCATCTGCTCGGCTCCGTATTTCCCTCTAGCTTCCGGATGATTTTGGACTTTTTTACTGCTTTTTCTGTGCTTTATGTCCATTTTCACCTGCTCAGTTCGGTATTTCCCTCTGGCTTCACGTTCATTTTGGACTTTTTCCCTGTTTTTCTCTCTTTTATGTCCATATGGAAGAATACGGAAGACTCCGGACCGCGAAAAGCTGCACTGAGGCGGATAAAAAGGTCAGCGATCACCGCCTTTTTGTTCCAAAAACTGCTTTCCCAACTGCCATCATAAGAATCGGCAAAATGTAGGCAATATATTGTGCCGTGCTGCCATAGGCAATCAGAAGATTATAGATCGCATGAAACGTGATGGCCGCCCCTAACAATCCACAGGTTCCGGCCACCTTCAGCCATGTGCGCTGCCACGCATATGCAAGTCCGGCTCCGACAATCACGCCACAGACGACATGCATCGCTCCCGTTCCGAATCCCCGGAAGAAGATCAGTGAAAAATGACCTGCTCCATTCTGGGTCAAATAACAGATGTTTTCAAATGTTGCAAAGGAAACTGCAATAGTAATCGCCGCATTTTTGATGCGTACCGGTTCCGGTTCAAACACCAGCAGATAAAATAGAAGCGGAAGAAGCTTCATCACTTCCTCCGTCACCGGAGCAATTTCCACAGCAGCTGCCAGCTCATCCGACTGATAAATTGCAGCAAAGAAGGTATTAATATAGGCAGAAAACAGGCACACTCCCATCCCGGCAATGCAAAACAGGAAGAAGCGGAGCTGCTTTTTCCCCATACAGAGCGCGGCAATCAGCAACGGTGATACCATACAGATAAATACATTTTCTATGTAAGTCATGCTTCCACCGCCTTTCTTGTTGCCGGAAATAATCCCAGCAGGCTGCCTGTCAGCAAAATATCCATCCAGAAATATGGATTTCCTATAGAATTACTGCTAAAGAAGCAGCCTGTTGTCCATAAGGTATATTCTGCGGCAATATACCAGAGAACCCCTATATGAAAGTACTGTCTGCTGCGTGCCACTCCTATCTGCTTTCTCGTGAAAATAAGTCCCCGGACAGAGCAATAGGAAATGGCCATCATCATTCCACACCAGAGCAGGTTTGACAGAATATCCCCGTAAAAACAGTAAAATACACACAAAAAGGCGCCGAGCAATACCGAAATCCAGGCTGTCCGGCACGGAAAGGTACGTTCTGTTTCATCTGACAGAGTATATTGTAGAATACGAAGAAAGATAATACTTGCAATCCATCCAAACTCTGATACATAGAACACCTGGGGCGTTTTTGAAAACAGAATGAGATAAAGCGTCCAGTAAAGGGAGCCCAACGCAAAGCAGCCATAAAAACAGGCGAGCAGAAAATATGCCTGTCTGCCTCTCCGGCGATAATAGCTCACCGAAAGACAGAAGCCAAGCAGCGTAACCAGGAATTGCAGTACATTTTCAATCAGCTCCATCCTCTTCATCCCCCTTGTCCATGGCACTCTGCTGTGTCTTATCCAGGTGATGGATGCGAACACCGAGAATCGTAACACCCACGCCAAGAATAAAGGCAGCCAGTCCTACAATAATATAGGACAGGACATTGCTGTTATGAAAGATGCTTGCCGTCATCTCATAGTGTGAATAGCTGTCTGCACTGAGCTGCCCGGTAAATTCCGGCATATAAGCGGAAAGACCGACAATCAACAGAAGGCTTGCCGCCACGGCCAAAGCCATAACCATCCGGCTCCGCTGCAGCTTGTCCTTCCTCTTCTTCTGTTCTATCCGGCGCTTTACTTCAACAACACGTTCCTCATTACTCCGCATTTGAAATTCCCTCCCGTTCCAGCAGCTTCCGCAGGCTCTCTTTTCCCCGGTACACCAGATTGGTAATCTGCTTAATGTTCTTATTCATAACCTCGGCTGCCTGCCGATAGCTCATATCTTCAAAATAAACCAGATACAGAACCTCCCGGTAAGCCTGATTTAACTCACTCATACATAAATGAAGGATCCGGTTGCGCTCCTTTGTCCGGACAACCTCCTCCACTAATATTTTTCCTTCCGGTTCCTCAACCAGATCATCTATGCTGAAGGAGTGTTTCCGCCTGCTTTTATGCCGCAGCGCCATATGACGTGCCGCCTTATACATATATGCCTTAAGTCCGCCATCCCGTATGGATGGCTTTTTCGTAAACAAATAGGAAAAAACATCAATCATCAGGTCTTCTGCCTCATGAAGATCGTGCAGATAGCCATTGATATATAAAGTCAGGGAATTGCCGTACTTCTGCATCAGGCTGTCCAGCCCTGTTTCATCCCCGCTTAAGTATTGCCTGTACAGTTCTTCATCGGAAAACATGCCGTCTGCTCCCTTTCCATATTGATCACGTATTCACGCCGGTATCTGACTGTCCAGAGCCATTGCGGACACGAAAACAGCTTTTATAAAAGGATCAGCTTAATTGTACCAAAAGCCGTTTTTATCTGTCTACTAAATAATTACTATTATTCCACCATGGATGCTTACCTTCCTCTATAATCTATCTTTTCCTGATAGCCGGCCATTCCATACTCTGCAATCGCACGTGCAACAGGGAGAAGCCGCGGATCCGTAATCTTCTGAAGCATTCCGATTCTCCGTTCCGAAAGTGCCTCCTTTGATCTGCACATATGGTAATCCTCTTCTGTCATGTGCCAGTAATAAAAGGCTCCCTTATAATACTGTGACAGCTTCTGTGCAATCAGAAGCCCCTCCGGATCCAGATCTCCGGCATAGTGGATAACGGTTCCGGCTTCCGCAAGGAGATCCAATACCAGTAAACCGGCAAGCCTTGGCTGTCCGTTCATGCACATACAGGGATATTCTCCACACAATCTTGCAAATATAGAAGGATTTTCCACAATCCATATTTCATTATGATCACATTCCATACGCTCCCACTCACTTAACACGGCAAGCGGAACCTGAACCATATTCTGTTCTGCGCAAAACCCTTCCATCCCACGGTGATATACTCCGTCTTTCTTCACAGCATGAACACCGGAAAGAAGCGCATAATTGGATACATCATCAATCAGAAGTCCTGCAAGCAGATAGCTCTTCTGTCTTTTGTATGCCGGAAAAGCTTCACTTAACTCTACCTTCCGGTTCCGCAGCTCCAGATCCTTCTCAATGATCTGTTCGAGAAGATGGCCGTCCCTCGTTCCATGATCAAAGGCATGGGGATTCCCGGTCCGTTCTGCAGCATAGACTGCGAGATATACTTTCCGGCTCTGGCGGTACGGAAGGGAATTACAGATATCTGCACTAAGCCATAGCTGACGCTTCCATTCCGTAAGATCCGATTCGGCTCCCGGCATCCGCACAAGCTCCTCAATCCACAAAAGACATGAGCCCGCCGGCGTATTTTCAAAGGCTTTCCTGTATTCACACCGGATTTCATTGAGAATCCGATCTTTCCGTTCCTTCTCCTGTGCAATCCCCAGTAACTTTTCTCCGAAGAAATCCGTCAGAATCTCTTCCGGTGTCACAGAACCGTATTTGCTGTGTGACAGTGCCTTACAAAACCGGTCAGCAGAAACCGACACGCTCTTTTTCCCATGGAAATTCATTCCGAAAAAGCCTTCCAGCTCCTCAATATCCTCCGCCGACAGATTTTTCAGCACCACCGTTCCTGAAAATTTTCCATAGGAACGATATTTGTTACGAAATCCGTTAAATACTTTCTTCCAGATCGTATGCTGTTTAAAATAATTGATACATTCTCTTTTTAACTGTTCCTGTTCCATGAGCATCTCCGTTTTGCCTTTCTGAATGTATTGTTCCACATGCCATATAAGCTCCGGACAGTCTCATTCCAATCAGACAAGCTCTGATGCGCATTCTTCCACACTTTCCTCATCCTCCAGAAGCTCCCTGCTGCTGCCATTCCATAAATAGGGCATTACTGTAACGAATTTTGCATTTTCCGGACGGATCAGCTGGTAAATAGCAAGTGCATCCAGGGTGTCGCAGTCTCCCCAGAGAACCTGTGAGTTAATGATAAAATCAAATTCAAACTGTGTCATCAGCCGGAACATATCCCGGATATTCCGGTTATCCACACCGGCAAATGCTTCATCCAGTGAGATCAGCCGTGGCGCATCTTCCCTTCCTCCCTGATATTTCGCCACAACTGCCGAAAACAGTGGTACATACATGGACATCGCCTTTTCACCACCGCTGAAGGTGCCGAATACACTGTTCGTCAGTTCCTTCTGCCGTTCCCCGTTCTTCTGCGAAAACAGCTGGAACTCAAACCATTTACGGTAATCGAGTGTTTCCTTCATGATCTGATAGAAGGAAATCATACCTCCGCTGTCCCGGGCATTTCTTCTGGCCTCCTCCACCTTGGATCGGAAATGGGCAGATAGTCTTGAGGCTTCCTCTTCACTCATCAGACGATAATCCTTCTTTAACAGCTCAACCAGCTCCCTGGTATCCATCTGATCCTCTTTTTCAGCCGTTTTACTTCTCCAGCGGAGATTCAGCTTCAGACTGCTCGACGTATCCATCCGGTCCATGAGCGCATTCATCTTCTGTACCCATGTATTAGAGGCATTGATTTTTCCCCAGATTTTGCGGCTTACCGTATTCGCGAGGATATCCTCGAACAGCTCCCTGTCTCCGTCCTTAATCAGGGTTTCCAGCTCCTGTATATCCTCATCCAGATGGGCAAGCAGACTGTCAAAGGAGATCCGGGTTCCCTGATACCGTGCCTGAATGTCCGTTCTCTTAGCCGAATAACCGTCTATACTGCCCTGTTCATCCAGACCGGCGAACAGTTCCGTCTGCGTAGGCTGATAATCCGTCAGAAATCCACGGTTTTCAAAATAGATCCGGTTCAGGTCACGGATGACATCCTCCTTATTCAGATTCCTTACATCTACTGAAAGATACTCACTGATATGACGTGCATCCTCCGGAAGCTCCTGTGGAAGCGCTGCATACTGAAGCTTCTTCTCTTCCTCAAAGCAGGCTGTATAATAAGAAACCCTTTTTTCCAGTTCCTCAAGTTTTCCTGCATTTTCCTTCTGCTTATCTTGATTCTGCTGCGCTCCGGCATTCAGCATGGAACGTTCATCCAGACATTTTTCCAGCCGTTCCGGATAGGAATTCAGCCACAGAATACATGCATCCAGACGATCCTTAATAGCTTCATAATCTGTCAGCTTCAGCTGCTCCTGTATGGAGGCTCTTTCCTCTGCCTGTGTCCTGAGCAGCCTTTCGATATCCCGGATATCATAACGGATCTGATCCATGTCCTGAAGCAGATTCTCCTGACCCACCTTGAGATCTCTTAGATATTCGACACTCCTAAGCAGCATCTCATGGGTGGATTTGCAGGAAATAAGAGCCTTATCATACTCCTGCGCTGCCCTTTTGGCATCCGCAAACACTTCATGGGAACAGGTAAGATAAAGCTTTTCCGCAATTTCCACTGCTGCTCTCTTAAGCTCCTTGATCTGTTCCATAAAGGCAGTAAGCTCTTCTCCCAGCTGATCATTTTCCGCCTGAAGCAGCTCCTGCTTTCTTTCCTCCGCCTGCAGCTGCCGGAGTGCGGTCCGCATCTTATCATCTTCCGGAAAGGTATCATATTCTTTCTGCAAAATCTCCTTACGCTTCAATAACTGATCCTTTTCTTCCGCCAGCTGTTGAAGCTGTTCTTCCAGCGCAGCAATCCTGCTCCTGCATTCTGCCATCTTCGCCTTCCGGTTTCTCTCCCTCGCTTTCGTTCCAAGGAAACCTGCCTGATGCTCTCCTGCCACGGTTCCTGCAAGTACTCCCATACGATAGGTTCCATCCGCTGCAACAGAAATTATACCCTCCCCATCATAGGCAATATTACTAAGGATTCCGGTAAGTCTCTGATTGGAGAAAATATCATTGACCTCCTCATTCAGCTCCAGCACATCCAGAAGGCTCTGTCCGGAAGTCGTTTTGCCGGTGAAAAGGTAATGATCCTCACATCCCTTTACCGGTCTTAGCACCTGATCCCGGTATTGCTCTTCCACCACAATCGCATCCAGAATGCCCATCTGTAAGAGGGCTTCTTCCAGATGATTACACTCCTCCTCACTGAGCTTTGAACCAAATTCCAGCAGCTTATAGAATTCCTGATAAGGTATGCCTTCTTCTTCAAGTCTCTGTCTGTTCCGGAGCACTGCCTCTGACCGTACCGGCTGCGGTTCCCTGCGGTTTTCCCAATCAATAAGCTCCCTCTCTGCCTCCTTTAATTCTTCTCCAAGTGTTTCATACATCGTACAATTTTCATGGAGCAGGTTGGAAATAAGCTGATTTCCCTGAATCCACGGTGCCGAAACCTTATTCCGGATCACTGCAAAATCTGAGGTTTCTTCATAGTTCTCTGCAAATGAAGCCAGTTCTCTTAACAGATCATGATCCAGCTTCAGCTCCGTATTGCTCTTATTCCATCGGAACACCTCTTCCTTCCATTCATTCCCGGCCTGCAAAAGGGCACCCTCCCATTCGGAAAGTCTTCTTTGAATGGCATCCAGCTCCCGGATCTGCCGTTCCCTTTTCTGAATCATCTCTTCCTTTTGTCTGTTCAGAAGCTGCAGCCTTGAAAGAAGCTCCTCCCCTTCTGCAATCTTCTGTTTTGTATGCTCAAACTGCTGGCGGTGAAGCTCAAATTTATAGCCTTTCTCCAGATGCTCCACCAATTCCTCCCTCATAAAGGCAAACTCCTGGAAGGCCATCTGCTCCGCCTCATCCTGCATTTCATTGAGGATTTCCTTTAATTCCGTTTCCTTCCGGTATTTCCGGTCTTCTTCGTCCCGGATCTGCCGTTCTGCATCCCGGCACTGCTCTTCCTTCGCAGCAAGAAAGCGTTTTTTATCCTTAAGATTCCTGTCGTTCTGTTCAATCTCTCCTGTAAGAAGCGTTTCGCGCATCTTCAATGCAACCGCATCACTTTTATTTAAGGATTCCCTTTCCTTTTCCAGGGTCTCCTTCTTTTCATTAATCTGCCGGATCTCCTGATCCAGCTCCTCAATTCTGCTGCAGCAGCTCCGGTACTGCTCCTCGTACTGCTTCTGCTCCTCCAACGTCTTCTGCAGTCTCTGTTCACTTTGCAGAAGATGCTCTGCCTTATCCCACAGCAGCAGCTTATTATATTTATGATAAATCACATGGATCTTCTCCGCAGCCTGTCTGGCTTCCCTGCGGCTTTTCAGATTCATGTTCATGGTATCCATATTTTCGATGGCTTCTGACATTGGACGCAGATCCTCATCGGAAAGAGGCTGCAGCGAATCACTCAGGATATCATTAATAACCGAAGGCTTGAAATCCTTGGAAAGCTTAGGCGTTCTCAACTGGATCAGCAGATCCAGCATTTCCTTATATTCATCCAGCGTCTCAAAGCCAAAGATCTGCCGGTTGACGTAGTCCATATACTCCACCTGACGGTCAAACACCTTTCCACCGTCTGCGACACGATATTCCAGCTCCCTTCGCGATAGCGTGACCTTCTCTCCCATGTCCTTATACAGGAAGAAATCCTTTCCGACACGGCGTCCATCCGTCAGACTGAAATACCATTTATCAAGAGGCTTTCCTCTTCTGGCACGAATCCCCATTCCTATTGTAAAATAAATATCACTGTCTTTTCTTTTAAACTCAAGGTAAAGATAGCCTGTCCGCTCTTCCCGACCGTCATTTTCTTCCAACAGATAGCTGCTCATCTTACGGTCTCTGGAGCCGAAGGGATCCAGACGCTCCGGACTCATGTTTCCATCCAGGAGAAGCGGAACCACGCTCTGCATGGTGACCGATTTGCCGGAGCCGTTCGATCCACGCAGCAGCATTCTTCCTTTTACAAACGGAAATTCCTGTTCATCATAATACCAGAAATTGATCAGACCAATCTTACCTGCCTGCCATCTACTGTTCATCTTCGTTTCCTCCTGCGTAAGTCTTTGGGTATGTCCCCTCGATTTTTCCCATCAGCGGACAAAGCTTCACCTGATGCAGCTCATCCTCGCACCGGATAAACATCCATCGCTCCATTTCATCCATAATGGTCCTCACAAACTCTCCCTCCGGCATTTCCCTGTAGTTCTTCGAAAATCCGGAGCCGAACTGCTTCTTCACATCCTTAAGCAATGCTTCGAATTCAATTTTATCCACCAGTCCCATTTCATCTTTGGAAACTGTCCACTCCTGCTGTACGATTTTCTTTCTGACCAGTGCCGCACACAGCAGAATAATATCTGCCAGCGAGTTGTTGCCCGGAAATGTCGTTCCCATTCTGCAGTCCTCCCCGGATATCAGATAAGCGCTCCCCCGATGAATATGAACATGACAGTCAAACAGCTTCTCGAGCTCTTCTCCAAGTCTTCGCCCATAATATTTCAGATATTCAAAATCCTCCTCCGATCCGTCCTCACGATACATGGCAGGTGCAAATAAAAGACGCTTGTAAACACGATGCCTTCTGGCAAACCCCCTGTCTTCATCCACATCGAACCATTCACTGTCCCTAAAATCCAGCGAACTGCCATAACCCATGATGTCCTTGGGAAAGTTTCTCATAAAATACCGGGAAGCACCGGTATTCTCATATAACACCTCACCTCCGGCATCGTCCATAAACAGTTCATCAGCTCCATCCGTTATCCCCAGAATCCCCTGACTTACCGCATACCGAAGTACACGGATCAGTCTTCTCCGGTTCGTATAAACCGTCCAGTCACTAAGCTCTCCCGGGAGCTGTGCGGACAGATATTCTGTCAGCTGGGAAAGAATAAACTGCTCCTGTGCATCCTTATCCTCCAGAAACATTAATAAAATGCACAGGTACACATACTCCTCCCGTGAAGTAAATTCCCGGATTCCCATAAAGGCTTCCGGAACAACCGGTATCTTCTCCATTTTAATCATCAGGGAATTGTCCAGGATCTGACAGCCCAGCTTCTCTGTACAGTATTTCCGCAGCTCTCCGACTGAATCCCTGACCCTGTAATACAATTCCTTATCCTCGGCTTTGAGAATCCAGCGCTGGTTCAGCAGCATTTCCAGTTCCTTCATACGTTCTCTCCCTCAAAAGCAATCCTCATCTTAGGCATTGTGAAGTTTCCATCCTCACAGTGAACCACACACTTTTCATTCGTACTGCTTCGCTCAAGACGATATCTCCGTCCATCATCCGTTCTTGCCGAAAAGTCTGCCGACTCCATGGCATCGGAAATCCACTTCAGTAAAATTTCCCGGATCCTTGGCTCTAAAACCGGCAGATCCGAAAAGTCAATTTCTCCATTCTTTTCCAGAAGCCGGATTTTCTTCATCTCTTCTTTCTGCTGTTCTATCATTTTCTGTCTGGTTTCCTGCTTCATCCGGGTGTTTTCCATAATGGCGCTCCGGTTGGTCTTCTCACGGTAAGAGCGGATTCTCGGCTTGAGCTCCACACAGATTGGCTGTTCTTCGTAAACTCCTCCATTCATGCTGTCTGTTTCCCGTTCCGGATCTCCGGAAATATGAAAAGGACGTTCCATTCCAAATACCATCGCCGACATCTTATGTGCCTCATTGATATCCTCACATCGCATAAAAAGATCCGCGACCTTGCGATATTCCTCCTTGCGGTTAGCTCCCAAAGCATTCTTTTCACTTAACTGAGCGGCATATCTGGTAATTCTCCGTATAATTTCGTTCGTTGCATCAAATAGCCTCGCCGCTTCATTCTCCTGATCTCCGGCACCGGCAAACCAGTCGTAAATGCTCTGAAAGCGCCCCCGTATCTTCTGTTCGAGCATTTTCTCCGTAATTTCTGTATCCATACGCGGAATCAGTATTTCGAATTCAATAATCTTCCGGAATACCTTCTCCCTGAGTTCTGTGTCCAGTGATTGCAGACTTTCTTCAATGACACCGGCATTTCGCTGCAGCCCTTTGATGAAATTTCTCAGATATTCAATCAGACGATCCTTAAACACCAGAAATTCTTTGGTCCGCATCATTTCTTCTGCCTTCACACTGTTCAGATCCCTGATATAATCCTGATAGTTCTGATTCAGTCTCACGAAATCATTGTTAAGGTCGTTCCACCAGGTATAGACTTCACTGTTGTCCTTCTGTTCCATTTCCGGAAACTTTTCAATATTTCTCCGGATCCGCTCAAGCAGAGTTGGTTCCAGGGAAGCCCCTTCCACTAGCAGATTTTCAAGACGCAATACCAGACGCTCAATCTCTACGCTGTATTCCGACATCTGATACCGGTATTTCCTGTTCTTGAATTCCTCAATGGATGAGACCTTTTTGGTATCCTGAATGGTATTCAGGTTCTTCCACTCAGCCAGCATCGTCAGATCCTGCTGGCACTGCTCAGGAGTATAGTCCCTAAAAAACGGATCCTTCCTCATTTCTTCCAGTACTTCCTCCTGATACAGCCAGTATTTCAGTTTTTCATAGCTTTCAAAAAAAATGCGCATAATGCAGCGATATCTGCTGACATTATCCGCATTTAAATATTTGACTTCCGTTAATGGTCTGATTAATTTTTCCGATACCTGCACGCGGTCTGATCCCCTTTGTATGATTTCATCCTTTATTATAAAGAATGCACCCGGAAACAGCAACCACTAATTTCCGGGATCCAAATGGGATTACGCTGAGTGTAACCGCTGCACCCGGGTTCATCCGTAAGCACTCAGCAGAAGTGCAGCAACAGCATATACGCCGCTGTTCCAAGAAAAATGCTTAAAAAGGTACTTCGTTTAAAATGATAGCTGACAGCAACAACCAGTACTGCAAGCAACTTTTGCAGCCAGTCCGGCATTTTCCTTTCTCCGGAAAAAATCAGAAACGGCAGGGCTCGAAGTCCGAACGTAATCGCCGCGGATAACACAATGGCTGCTGCAAGCATTGGTGTACTCATTCTGCTGCCTCCTTTCTCCCTGCAAAGAACAGAATTCCGGAAACAAGAAGTAACGCCGGAAGGATAAAACTGCTCATCCCCGGCAAATAAATTGAATAATTACTTCTCCGCGCGGATCAGATTCTTATAGAATTGCACCGCACCGGGCAGGCAGTTATATTCAATGCACTCGTTCAGGCCATGCATGCCCTTCATCTGCTCCGGTCCGAAAACCACAGGTGCAAAGCGGATGCAGTTGTCACATACCGGACTATAGAACTGTGCATCGGTAGCCCCGGTCATTACATAAGGGCTGGATGGCAGTCCCGGAAAGGTCTGTGCAATCACCTGTTCCATCATTCGATACCCCTCACCATGGATATCTACAGGCTTTGTATAGTCATTGGAATGGATAATTTCCGTCTCTAAACCGTATTTGGAAGCCAGATTCCTGATAATTTCAAGACTTTCCTTTTCTCCCTGATGGGGAATAAAGCGCATATTGGCTCCAAGGGTTGCTTCCTGCGGAATCACATTATATGCATCGGAACCGGACTGCATGGTAAATGCAATTGTCGTCTGCAGCATAGCTCCTGCCTGTGCACTGATCTTCGGAAGTACCGCTTTTAAGAGCGGCTTAAACAGCCATATATTTCCAAGCACCAGCTTTAACCCGAAAGAGGCATATGGTGCCAGAGAAGTAAACATGGCAGAAACCTCCGGAAGCATCTTCTTACGGAACGGTGAATGCTTCTCTACTTCGGTTACAAAAGCGGAGAGGCGTGCAATCGGTGTTCCCTTGGACGGTGCACTGGCGTGTCCTCCATTACTTTTTGCAGTAAACTTCACGTCGGCTTTGCCCTTCTCAAAGACACCCACCATTGCAAAGTTTCCATGAATTCCTCCAACGGGTTCCGTAATGATGGCTCCACCCTCGTCACACAGAAGGAACAGCCGGATTCCTCTTCGCTGCAGTTCCTTTACAAGCTTCGGTGCTCCGTCTCCTGCCCATTCTTCAGTACATGAGGATGCCAGATACACATCCGTCGGCGGCACAAAGCCTTCCGCAAGCAGTTCTTCCACTGCCTCCAGAAAAGCCATTACCGTGCACTTCGTATCCGCCGTGCCCCGTCCCCATACCTTACCATCTGCAATATCTCCGGAAAAAGGAGCATGAATCCACTCTCCCTCTGCCGGAACGACATCCTGATGACTCATCAGAAGGATCGGCTTTTCGGACGATTTTCCCTTCCAGTAATATAACAGGTTTCCATCTATTTCGGTTTTCTGAAGCTCTTTATGTACCAAGGGGAAGAGCTCCTCTAAAACCTCATGAAATCCAAGATACTTCTCCACTTCTGCTACTCCGGCATGAGAGGTCGTGTCACACTGTACCATTCTGGAAAGCTTTTCGGCAAGCCGGAGTGCCTCTTTTTCATCTGCTTCCGGCTGATAATCGGAAGTTTTGTCCGGCATCAGAAGTGTCCGGATTATTGCAATCAGTAACAATAAAATGATGATCAGAAGTATTCCAAGTAAAACCAATCCTAGATATTTCATAATTCTCTTTCCTTCTTTCTTCGTAACCGTTTCTTTTTATTGCAGTTACCTTTCCCGCTCTATCAATAAATGAGTGTAACTAACTATTCAAAATTCTCAACCTGAATCTGGTCAGAATAATATCCTTACTCTGCCTGGTCTTTCTTTCCCTTCTTAAAGAAAATCCACGCTGCCAGAATAGCAACTGCACCGGACGGAATAATCATAAAGCTGGTCGATCCGATCAGTCCCGGCACAAAAATAAATAACGCACTCATCAACACAAGCGGGAATACGGCTATATGCATATTCTTACGGTAATATTTATAGGCCATCGCTCCAAATAACGCCGGAACCACGTTTTCAAACGCCGGCTGCAATACTTCACTCTGTAAAACCGGCTGCAACGGAACCATTAACAGGACGCCGGCTGCCAGAACCAGAATCGTGACAAGGGATGAGGTTGCGATGGAAATCGTAGAAATGATTTCATTTTCCGGCGTTCCGGTCTTCGCACCCACCATGTCACGCGCATTGACTGCACATGGAATCTTCATATTAATCAGATTACCGGTAATAAATGCAAGGTATCCACCACCGGACCCCAGCATCGGTGTATAAATCAAAAACTCTGCCACACTGCTTACAAGCCATACCAGCCCTACGGATAAAAAGGCCCTTGCCACCGCTCCAAGATCCGGATAAGCTCCTAAAATTTTTCCCATCAGAAACGGTGCCCCTACCAGCATAACCAGTGTCACGGCACTTACTACTCTTCCAATTACATGTGTGCGTTTCCGGTATTCTTCCCACGTACTTGTTTTATTTTCTTCCATAATTTTCGTGTCCCTTCTTAAAATTACTACTCACTTCTATGTATCTGCTGTTATTGTTACATCTATTTTTATTATGCTTACCTGCACCTATGGCTGTTTATTTTCAGCTTTCCGGTATTCCGTTTTTTAAGCACTATTGAATCATATTCGTACGGTCTTGGCAGCATGTGCTTCGACCTGTACTGAATAGTTACACAGGATCATAAAATTGAGGCTCAGATCAGCCCGACAATCACAGCGGCTGCCATACCGGCAATCATACTTCCTGCAATGGAAAAGCTGTCCACCCAGCCAAGCTTTTTCTTTTCGGACAGGAATACGAAGATTCCCATTACCAGTGCAGAAACCACCATAACCACAAGCGGAATGATGTCTCCATTAAAGGTAAACAGACCGTTTTCAGAAATAAAGCCTCCAATATAACGGCCAATGTAGGTACTCACAAGTCCAATGAACATTGCGGTCATCGCAAGATCCGCAAAACCAGCTGATCCCGACTTGCCGGAAGAAGAATTCTTCGTGAGCTTCTGTGTATATTTCTTATTTAAGAAAATCGATAATACCATGCCCCACATAATACAGATACTCATCAACAACGCAATCGTAGAAAATGACGTTGCTGTCATTTCAGATGCAGAAAGTGTCGTCATTCCCACCTGTTCCGCTGCTGCCTGCGCTACCTGTGTCTCATAATGAAGCGCTCCGATCACGGAAAGACGAAGCCATGGCCACGGTGTTCCCAGACTTCCGGAAAGTGCAATGACTCCCAGTAAAATTCCAATACTCGGCAGTACCGAAAAGGTTGCACTTGAAATAATGGTCCGTTTCATTTTCGTTTCATCCATTCCCAGTGCCTTGCCCGCCCGATAAGCCCTGATGAGAAAAATCACGCAGACAACTGCCACAAATGCAATGATGCCGCCACAAATGAGGTACATGGGCGCGCTGTTCAACTGATTTAAAATCGTCATAACTCTACACTCCTCTATTTTCATTGATTCAATCTATCTAAGATTATGCCACATCAACTTCAAAAGTTCCATATGATCTTTTCCCATGAAATAAAACTGAGGTAACAGTTCAGCCAATCCCATTCATAAGCTGCCGGATGGTACAGATTGGCTAACAAATATACGTGTTTTCCGGCAGCTTATTTCATGTCGGGCGTCCGCCCTATAGAAATGATTGTATAAGCTGCCCTTAGTGAGCAAGCTCCCACGGTCATCTTATACAATCATTTCTGCATGGCTGAACTGTTACAAACTGAGATTAAAATCAGATTGTCAAAAGTTATATAAGGTTATATAATGGTTTTAAAGTTATATATAGTTATATAAGAATTCAAAAGTTATATATAGTTATATAAGTAAGCAAAAGTTATATAAACTTATATATGAGGTGAGCCATGAACAATCCTTTTACTCTGTCTTTCGGGAAAAAACCAGTGCAATATATTTCCCGTATTACACAGACTAATGAAATTATTGATAATTTTAATGCCGAGCTTCCATCCAACCAGATCTATATGATTACAGGTGTCCGCGGTTCCGGCAAAACGGTTATGATGACCAATATTTCCACAGAACTAGGCCAGCTTTCCAATTGGATTACTGTGGAACTGAATCCTACACGGGATTTACTGCAAAGCCTTGCGGCCAAGATATACAGCATTCCGGATCTGCATGAATGTTTCATAAAGGCAAAGCTTGATTTTTCCGCATTCGGATTGGGCGTATCCATTGAACATGCTCCACCGGTTACCGATATTGAGGATGTCCTTATGCATATGTTAAGCCATATCCAAAAACTGGGAAAACGTCTTCTGATTACTATTGATGAAGTAACCAACTCTGAAAACATAAAAATTTTCACCAGTTCTTTTCAGATTTTTCTCAGGGAAGATTATCCGATTTTCCTTTTGATGACCGGATTATATGAAAACATCTACGAATTGCAGAACGACAAGGCCCTCACCTTTTTATACCGCGCTCCCAAGTTAATTTTAGAGCCTTTAAATTATACTGCAGTCCGCAAAAGTTATGCTGATATTTTTCAGATTGATCTGGAAACCTCAGAGAAAATGACCTCCCTTACCAAAGGCTATCCATTTGCCTATCAGGTGCTGGGATATCTATACTGGCTTCACAGGGATACAAAATCTCTGGAAGAAATCTTACCAGAGTATGACCAGTATCTGGAAGAATATGTATATAGCAAAATATGGTCTGAACTGTCCGAACTGGATAAGAAAATTCTAATCGAAATTGCGACAAGTGGAGAATATCGAATCAAAAATATCCGGGAACGGCTAGGGATGAGATCAGAGTTATTTTCTGTCTACCGGGAACGATTAAAGCGAAAAGGTGTTATTGACACCCGAGAATATGGAAAAATTTTCATGGCTCTGCCCCGCTTTGCTGAATTTGTAAAAGTGCAGTTACTGTAAACAGACAGGGCATTCCCGCAGGAATGCCCTGATTCTTATTCCATATGCTTCTTCCTTCTGGCTTTTCTTACCCGTACACCTGTAAAACTCCGTAATAAACCGCAATTCTGCCTTTATCCTGCACAAAGGATGCAACATCATCGGGAGCATACCGCAACAGATAATAATCCATATCATGAAGAAGGTAATAAATTTCCTTAATATAAGTGACATCATGTGTCTCTTTTGCCTGACGCGTGTTCTCAATCAACTGGTTAAGATCCGCGGTAAGCATATCATTCTTAAGCAATCCCTTCATCTCTTCCATCAACGCGATAAAGTTATCTGCATCAAAACGGTTGTAGGTATATACCGGCTGGCCGTGCTCTTCCTCATATTGCTGATAGGCCTTCCAGTAAGAATCCATATCCGTGATCTCTTCGGCATTCTGCGAATACTCCTTCCATGCATCCACTGCTTCCTGCTCCAGCGAATAACCAATCTGGATGTCTCCCTTCTGATCGACATAATTCCAGTAAAGATCCTCCGGATCTGCCATTCTTTCAAACAACCGGTCATACAGGAAACTATATTCCATTGCCAGATTGGCAACCTTAATATTCTCGGTAAGCCGCGCAATGTCCTCTTCCGACATTCCCTGAAGGCAGGCATTCCGCCGCTCCAGAACCGTTTCTTTCGAAGGAACATCCGCATCTTCTTTGAGCAGATCGTCGTCGGCTCCTTTCAGCAATTCCTCTGTCCCGCTCTTTGGTCCAACCCACACGGTCTGCAGAATCTCTTCAAAGGCAGGCTCCAGTACCTTCCAATCCTTCAGAGACGGACTTGCTGTAATCAGATACGTTCCACCGCTCACATCGTTTTCCGGATGATTCAATGTAATCGTCAGCCACAACGACGAATCCAGTTCTTCTGTATATCGCCATCCGGTGATCCCATTCTCCAGCTTCAATTCCTCTATCGTCACGCCGGTTCCACACATACCAAACGGTGCCTGGTATCCCAGCACAAAGATATCCTCCGGATAATCCTTCTGCCAGAAACGGATCGCACAGGAATACAGATTATCTTCTTTTTCCAGATCCTCTTCTGATAAAATCCGGTACTCCCAGTCCTCAGGCAGACCAATCGAAAGATAAAACTCATCCGAACGATAGACAACATTTCTTGACATACTATCCGCATCTACACCGGCTGTTTCCTGATCGTCTCCGGAAAGTGTTGTCCCGACTGCATCCGTTTCTTCTGCGGTCTGCTTTTCCTCATCCTGCATCATCGATTCGCTTTCTGTTGCATCCGTACTCTTCGTATCCTGTGCAGGGTTGGAAGAATTTCCGCATGCCGTCAGCATACAAATCGAAGTCATCACTACCAGCATCGAGAGCAAAATCTTTCTCTTCATCACAGTTTTCTCCTTTCCGCAAACACTATAACCTTACCGTTATGCCAATCCCCGGACTTCCTTGAGAATCTTCCATCCTAAAGTGCCAGAATATCCCGTACCAGTTCATCTACTTCTTCGTCTGTCGTGGACCAGCTTGTACAGAAGCGCACCACGCTGCGTCCGTCCGTCAGCACCCCATCCAGCTCAAAAATATATTTCTGCGAAAGCTTTTCTTCCTGCTCCTTCGACAAAATCACAAACTGCTGGTTCGTGTAGCTTCCCATGTATTCCGGGATCTCTTTCTTGTGAAAGGCTTCCTTAATCCGCATTGCCTGCTCATCTGCCTTTTTCGTAATCATGAAATAGGTTCCGTCCTTCAAAAGCGTGTAGAACTGCAATCCAAGCAGCCAGCCTTTCGCAAGAACTGCGCCATTCTGTTTCATATAGGTCTTAAAGTGGCGCTTCAGCTCCTCATTCACCAGAATAACGGCTTCCCCAAACATCGCACCACACTTGGTTCCTCCAATATAAAACACATCCGTAAGCTCTGCCAGATCCTTTAAGGTTACATCATTCACCGATGCGCCCAGTCCGTATCCCATTCTCGCGCCATCCACGAACAGGTACATTCCATATTCCTTACATACCTGGTGAAGCTCCTGTAATTCTTTTAACGAATAAATCGTTCCATATTCCGTTGGAAATGAAATATATACCAATTTCGGTTCGGTCAGATATTCTGCCTCTCCGTGCTCAAAATAGGGAGAAGCACATTCCCGCACCTGCTGTGCCGTGATCTTCCCTTCCGTTGACGGAATTTCAATAATCTTATGTCCGGTGTTTTCAATGGAACCGGCTTCATGGCAGTTGATATGTCCTGTTTTCGGACAAACGACACTCTGGATCGGATTCAATGCTGCGGCACACACCACAAAATTCGCCTGTGTTGCTCCCGGAAAAAAATATATGGCCGGATCTTCCCTGCCAATCAGCTTTTTAATCTCTTCGGCAGCTTTCGTACACCATTCGTCTGATCCGTATCCCGGATAATTGTTCGCCTGATCGGCCTTCATTGCTTCATAAATACTCTCATGCGCGGCATGGTTGTAATCATTATTAAAACGTATCATCTCTTGTCTCCTCTCTGTTAATCAAGTGGGCTATGTTGCTTTCCTTTCACAATTTTGGTTTTAAAAATAATTAATTCATAATCCGTGGGACTAGGACACCAGTTTTCCTAAATCATACAACTCATCCGGGCAAATATCCTGACCATCAGGCCATACGACCGTAAAACCATCCGTAGTAACCTTCTTAAAATATTCAAGTATCCGCAGCTTTCCATACCATTCTCCCTGAATATAAGGCTCTACATCAAAATATTTTTTTCTCCATTATCAAATTCTACTAATATCTGATAAGCACATACTGCTTCCACTTTAACTGCCGTTGGACGTAACAAGGCTTTCCCCTCCTTTATACATACCATACCACATAACCCCCACTAAAAAAATAGTAAAGTTTACCCTGTGCAGAACAAACAAAATCATCCGTGCGGAGCTTTTTTCTTTATAGAAAATTCCAGCGATACTTTCCTATAAAAAAAGACAGATACTGCCTGATACAATATCTGTCTTGCAAAACGGGGTGCCGTCATGTCCGATAATACATAGCTCATCCAGGCCGGTGTCAGTACCGCCAGGCCTACTCCGTGTGTGATGTCATAATAAGCACTGATTACATGTTCAATGGGATGAACACTCCGGGCACCACCCTTTCCAACGGTAAGCAGATGATTCAGCGCTACTGTGGATGACCACATCAGATTGGAACGTGCCTCGTAATTTTCCGGCTCATCCATGGCCTTGCGGGCATATTTTATTACGGTTTTCATTACTGCTTCACTGAGCACATCCGTGATATATGCCTCATCATTCGGCTGGAAATACTGCTCCATTACGTGGGACAATATATCAACCGCACCGGCTGCTGTCTGCTTTGAAGGCAGGGTATATAAATAGGTCGGATCACAGATCGATAACACGGGATATAAAAGAGGATGGTTGATTTCCAGCTTCTCATGGGTCTTCTCATTGCTGATTACCGCGCCGGAATTCATTTCCGAACCGGTCGCACAGATCGTAAGGACTACCGCAACCGGAAGCGCCTTTTTCACAAGACCTCTGTCCTTAACCAGATCCATACGATGGCTTGAGTATACAATATCCAACAGCAGTTACGGTTCTTTCTGCACCTCATCTATAAGGATTGGGTCTGGAAGAACAGCACACGGGCAAACTGTGCAAACTCTCGTGTAATATATACCATAATGCCCTTTCGTTTTAGGATAATCTATTGTCAATCATATTTTATCATAGTTTTTCGCTCTATCATACGAGTGAACACACGGCCTTGAAAGGTAAACTTATTTAAACTTACTTCTTATCCCGCCGATCTGGAAATTTTTCTTTTTCCTGCAACATTTCCCGCTGCTCATTTGTATATAAGGTAGAACAGGAAAATGTTCCAAATAATTTTTACATCAGAAAGGATTTTTAATTATGAAAAAAATAATTGCTTTAACACTTTGCGCTATGTTAACTTTGTCTGTGTGTGCCTGTGGATCCGGTCAGAAGAACACTGACACCACTGCCATCGGTGCCGAAAACACTGCCTCTGCTGCATCAGATGAGACTCTCATTAGTGAAGATCCTGCCACATGGGAACCTGGTGATGGCAAGGATACAACAATTGATACCTTAGAAGGTGACGATGATACTTTTGTCGGCATGCCCAATCCTTTCGTGGAAGGTACGCTTGAAGAATGTGAGAAACTGGCAGGATTCGATTTCACGGTTCCGGAGCATTACGGTGATTATTCCGAACGTACCATTCTTGCGATAGAAGGAGATCTCATTGAAGCCATTTATGCAGATCAGGATCCACTCGAAGGACTCGATGACGATGCCCTGAACAAGCTCGACTGGGAAACAATCGACTTTAACAGTGACAGCCTTATGATACGCAAGGTACTCGGTACAGATACTGCTGATGTCGGTGGAGATTACAATACTTACGCCGAGACGGACCGTTTAACCATCAATGATACTGAAATCACAACCAGAGGCAATGACGGAACTATCTCCAACGCCTTGTGGAGTGATGGCACCTATACTTATGCCATTGTGTATTCCAAGGGACTCACTACCGCGGAACTCACTGAACTCTTAGCAGAAATTCAGTAATTTCTGCCTTATGGAATCCTACACATACATTTTACACACAAGGACTCCAGGCTGTACAAAACGAAATTTACCAGCATCAGGGAGAATGATCATGAATCCTACGATTTCTTTTCCTTTTATGAATAACGGAATTTTGAGCAGAATGTTTTTTCTGTTCAAATCTCCAATCCAGAGAAAGAGCTGCTTTCTAAGGAAAAAGATAACCTCTGTTTTTCAAAGAATCGCCTCTTACTTAGAAAACAATTCCTTGGAATGCACCAATCCATATGAAGCTTCCTACATACCGCAGTCTCCAAAAATAACTACAGCGGATGCCGGATTTAAAAAA
>ENA-ORSK01000557-ORSK01000557.1-human-gut-metagenome-genome-assembly--contig:-NODE-557-length-36743-cov-5.063209_pt1 | contig 36743 bp, 29 predicted proteins | sample MGYA00242192_ERZ509159 | MGnify/ENA primary metagenome ERZ509159 (study PRJEB26280, sample SAMEA2338663) | human gut metagenome | biome: human gut; feature: human-associated habitat; material: faeces...
CCGGTTGAGTGTTTCTGCCGTCATCGCAAAGGTAGAGTCGCAATTTATGCCGGCGCAACTGCTCGTATCGTTGTTCTCTATGAACGGAACGCCGGAGGTGATGACATTATATTACCGTCGAATCTCACCTCAACGGTGTAGGACACTGTCATGTTCTCCACATAATCATTGTCGTCGTAAGCGACCGCCTCTGCCGGATCACCGAGCGAAGTATAATCGAACTCTATGCCCTTAGGCACATATCCGGATTTCTCTCCGCGGTTTATTATGCCGCTGAAGTCAGTATTATCGTCCTTGCAAGCCGTGAAAACGACAAGCGACAACATTACCATAAACAACCCATACAGCCATCTCAGACATCACAATTTAATCTTATAGCTCAATCCGAGTATATGCTCGTCGGGCTCATCATCGTCTTTATCGTTGTTCACATCCTGGTAAAGATAATACAGTCCAACCCTGTGCATCTCCGTGATTTTCCATTCCGCGCCGACGATATATCGTGATTTCTCCAACGACCATGAGTTGTAGAACTCGGCACTGGCGTAAGGTTCTATCTTACATTTCGGAATATCATACTCCACCTTCAGCCTCGAGCGCAGCACATGATGCCTCTTGCTCTTCACATTGTCGTCCTCCCACCACTCGTTGTCGAAGTCGTATCGCTCCGTGGTTTTCTCCGGACGATAGGTGAACTGCCATCTTTCGCGCAGCGACATTTTGAATCGTCCCACGTCAAGGCTGCCCGTCAGCGACACGTTGAAGCGGTGGCGCAGTCCCCAATAAGACGGCCGCCAGTTGTTATATGTTCCGTCCTCGTGATAAGTTATCTTCTCTTCGTTGTTGTCGTAGAGCAAGGTGTATCCCGCCGAAAGTTTCAATCCGTCCACAATCTTGTAGCTTCCGTCAACGCCTAAGCTCCACCTGTCGGCCGTTTTCGAATTGTTGCGGGTTCTGAACTCGCCTTCCACGCCGACGTTCCACTTCTTCCCGAAGTCATTCTCCGCACCTACCGTTGTCCACACACCGAAATCGTTGCGCTGCGCCATCACCTCTACCGGCGCAAAGACAAACAGTGCGAGCAGCGCCACGACCATCCGTACGCATATCAATCCCGTACTTATTTCTTTTCTCTTATCCATTCCTAAACAGACAATTTAAGTTCGTTGTTTATCATACTGTTATCTTCATATACCCCGGATTCATAATAAATCTTCACCGTCGCCATATTCCCCAGGAAGTCTGTTGCCCTCACTTCCGCCTTGGCTATGTTCATACCGGTGCGCGGTTTCATGTCTGTCAGCATATCACCATAGCGTTCAGGCGTTATGAGCGCTATGCGGTCATACTGTATTAGCTTTTTCGAGATATGCCTGAGCAGCACATAACTCTCAAAGAACCATGTGGCAATGATGAATATCATGTCCGCAGCCATCAGCCCGATGCAGCTTATCGTCGTAGCCGGCGCGTTTATCACAGACACCGCTATGACGCAGAACAGACAGGTCTTCTCCCTCACAGACATCGACACGGTGCGGTAACGGATTATTCCGAATATGGCAAACAGACCGAGCGCAAAGCCTACTTCCAGTCTCACTCCGCCCAAGAGATATATCATGAAGAATATGCTGATGCTTATGAGCATGGATGTGACACAGCTGTCGCGCCTCCGTCTCTCAGGATAATACAGGCAGTGAATCATCATCCACACCATCAACGTGTTGAATGAGAACCTCAACAACATTGCCAGTGAATGGTATCCTTCGACAAAAGGCACGCCAGACAAGTCTAATTCGTACAATTCGTTCATTTATGTTCGGAATGTTTCTCTGTTTTCGAAAATTATTTTTGTATGATAATATCCTGTGTCACGCCTTCGTACGTTCCGAACCTGATATGTCAGCGACAATGCCGGTACGCAATAAAAAAACGCAATCCTATTAATATACTCAGTTTTGTCGCAACCTCTCCATCATGCGCAGACGCCGGATGCAACGGTTATGATGCACCATGAACATATCGCACCTCTCCGTATCGAAATACACTGTGTAGTAGGAATCCATACGCTTGCCCTTTGTCTCATGCACCAGATAATCGTCGTGCGCCATTAAAAGAAATCCGGCAAGCATCTTTTTCGTCGTAATGAACTTCACATCCGTCCTGTTCATCAGGCGTATGCCGCTCATTTCGTAAAGAGTAATAGGTTCGTATGAATTTAGCAATCCGGTCACGGTAACACTTTTGTAATTATTTTGCAAATATAGTGTAATATTCTTTACAACGCAAGTAAAAAATGTTGTTATTGGATTTGATGACCATAATTTATCGTACAACGGATGGAGACAAAGAATGTTATGATTGACATAAAACGCAGTGGCACACCGCAATAAAGTCCCGCTCACACCACGGACACGCCCTGCTCACTACGGCAAAAATAAAATAACCGTAACGAAACATTATATCAAAAAAACGGCAAATCATTCGTTATTGACACAAAAAAAATGTAACTTTGCAACGATTTTGCGTCCTGTATGACAATGAAGGCAACCATGAGCCGTGCCCACACAGGCATAAACACGGGACTGCAAGACCATTACAACGCGCTTGTGGCGGAATTGGTAGACGCGCCAGACTTAGGATCTGGTGGTTTAGGCCGTGTAGGTTCGAGTCCTATCAGGCGCACACGCATACGCCGGACAATATAATAATGTTGTCCGGCGTTTTCTTTTCATCTCACACAAACATATTTTTTATCAGTTAAGGATATATTTTTCAACAATCAAGGGTGTATTATTTATCCATCAAAAATATATTTTTCATCAGCCGAGGATATATTTTTCATCCATCAAGGATATATTATTCATCTGCCAAAAATATATTCTTCATTCCGGAAAAATATATTTTTCGTCTTCCACACATATATTAATATACGCACGCGGAGCCCTCGCCCGTTTTCCGTAAACATACAGATGAAAGCACGCAACAGCCACCCTCGTGCCACAAGCACAGAAAAACGCGCAAGCCGACACGCCGCACATACACAAAAAGACGGCGCACGCAGGTCGTCAAACAACCGCATGCGCCGTCTGTATATTTACGGGCTGAGCGTATGAAGATTATTTCTTCACGTCGCCCACCTTTATAAGATATTCTGCTATCTGCACTGCGTTGAGCGCCGCACCCTTGCGTATCTGGTCGCCACTGAGCCACAGTGTGAGACCGCAATCGTCGGCCAGGTCCTTGCGTACACGTCCTACATACACATCGTCCTTGCCTGCTGTCTCGAGCGGCATGGGATAGACGAGGTTTGCCGGATCGTCCTTGAGCGTGCATCCCGGTGCAGCGGCGATGGCCTTCTGAGCATCCTCCACGCTGATGGGGCTCTCTGTCTCAATCCACACACTCTCAGAGTGTGAACGGAGCGACGACACACGCACGCATGTTGCCGAGCATCTCACGTCGCTGTGCATTATCTTGCGTGTCTCGTTAAACATCTTCATCTCCTCCTTTGTGTATCCGTTCTCGGTGAAGACATCAATCTGCGGAATGACATTGTAGGCCAGCTGATGCGGGAACTTCTCCACTGTCACGGGCTTGCCCTCGACGAGTTCCTCATACTGCTGCTGCAGTTCGGCCATTGCAGCCGCGCCCGCGCCACTCGCACTCTGATAGCTCGACACGTGTATGCGCTTGATGTGGCTGAGCTTCTCAAGCGGTTTGAGCACCACCACCATCATGATTGTAGTGCAGTTAGGGTTGGCGATAATGCCGCGCGGACGGTTCAGAGCGTCCTCGGCGTTGCACTCGGGCACAACCAAAGGCACGTCGTCGCACATACGGAACGCGCTCGAATTGTCTATCATCACAGCTCCATACTTGGTGATGGTCTCGGCAAACTCTTTCGATGTGCCGCCTCCGGCCGATACGAAAGCTATGTCAACACCCTTGAAGTCGTCGTTATGCTGCAACAGCTTCACTTCGTACTCCTTACCCTTGAAACTGTATTTGCGGCCTGCCGAACGCACTGAGCCGAACAACACCAATTCGTCTATCGGAAAATTACGCTCTGCAAGTATGCGCAGGAACTCCTGTCCCACTGCTCCGCTTGCTCCTACAATCGCTACTTTCATACTTTATAATTTTTTGTTGTTATAATTTCCTTTCATTCCGCACCCTCCGGACGCAAGACCGCCACACGGCCATGCCACATTCCGAGGCGCGGTATTGCGACACCGTCATGCCGCCTGTATACGGGAAAAAGCCCCGCGACGCGCAGCCGATGCACGGCCACCGGTTACCGATGGCTTACGACGGGCGGCAAGAGAGTCCACCCTCTGCCTCACGGGCGCATGTACATATATTGTTTGCAAAGATACAACATTTCCGTCAAAATACAATTACAACAGCTTTTTTATAACATTAAAAACCGACACTGTGCCACCTACCGCACAATCGGACCGACAGTGTGAACATTTAACATATCGGATTACGGAAACGCCTGTATCGTAGGATGATTTAATTTTATTTAAGTATCACTATCTCATATTTTAACTTTTGAATTTTCTCAATCCAGCTTTCGCAACATCGAAAATAAGCCCTTATTGTCTCATTCCATACGTTCCGCACCGCGGATTTCGGATACCCGAGTTGCGAAAGAGCCCATTTCGCACTCCGAAAGAGCCTCTTTCATGGTGCAAAAGAGCCTCTTTCGGCCTCCAATAAAGCCCATTTCGCAAGCCGAAATGGTGCTTTTCGCAAAACAACGGATACCCCATTGCAGAGAGTATTACATATAATTATCTGTCTATCAACATATTACATATATTCATAAAAATCGTGAAATTTCAGCCCTTCAGACGAAAAAATCAAGATTTTTTCAAAAAACGGCTATGCCAGAGTTTTATTTTTAACATTTCAAATCCGTGAAATGTTAAAATAAATTGATAAAAAACACGCCGTAACGCGCCATAATACACTGCGCGCTAAGATGCCCAAAATCATTCCATACAACCAGTTTCCACTCCCCCGCAACCGCGCGCCGCGCATCCGCAAAACCATTCCGGCACGCTCCGCAGCAATCAAATAGCGTTCCGGCATGTCCATTTCCACATTTTTATTCGTTTATTACGCCAAATTTGATTAAGTTTGCACATTAATTAAATAATACACAGACAACATCAGCAAAATGCCCATGTCCCAGATAGCGCAATACTTTCCGATAACCGACCCTACGCTCATATTCTTTGTGGTGATGATAATCATCCTCTCGGCGCCCATCATCATGGGTAAGCTGCGCATTCCGCACATCATAGGCATGGTGCTCGCCGGAGTGCTCGTGGGCAAATACGGGCTCAACATACTGGTGCGCGACGACTCGTTCGAGCTATTCGGCAAGGTGGGACTCTACTACATCATGTTCCTCGCCTCGCTCGAGATGAACATGGACGGCATACGCAAGGACGGGCGAAGGTTTCTCACTTTCGGTCTGCTGACGTTCGCGGCACCGTTCGTGCTTACCTATTTCATGAGCTCCGAACTGCTGGGATACTCACAACAGGCGTCGTTGCTGCTGGGCTGCATCATGGCGTCCAACACACTTATAGCCTATCCCATCGTGAGCCGCTACGGCCTTCAGCGCAAGAAGAGCGTGTCGCTGAGCGTCGGTTCGTCCATGATATCGCTGTTGCTGGCGCTTGTCACGCTCGCCGCCCTCGTAGCGTCGCACAGGGAGAGCACCGGTTTCTGGTTCTGGGTGTGGTTCGCGGCCAAGTTCCTGATATACATAGGGGCCATGGTTCTCATCATTCCCCGGCTCACACGCTGGTTTCTGCGCCGCTACAGCGACGCCGTGATGCAGTTCATCTTCGTCATGTCCATGCTCTTCATGAGTGCCGCCCTGAGCGAGACCGTGGGACTTGAGGGCATCTTCGGAGCCTTCGTCGCCGGACTCATCCTCAACCGCTACATACCGCACGTGTCTCCTCTGATGAACCGCATCGAGTTCATCGGCAACGCGCTGTTCATCCCCTACTTCCTCATAGGCGTGGGAATGCTCATCAACGTGCGCCTGCTCTTCGCCGGAACTGGCATCATCTGGGTGGTGCTCGCCATCACTTTCTTCGGCACGTTAGGCAAAGCCATCGCCGCATATCTGTCGGCCCGCCTGTTCCGCCTGCCGCTGTCGTCGGGCAACATGATGTTCGGACTCACCTCGGCACACGCCGCCGGCTCAATAGCCATGATAATGGTGGGAATGAAGATAGAGACGGCTCCAGGACAGATGCTCGTGAACGACGAGATGCTCAACGCCGTGGTGATAATGATTCTCTTCACGTGCATCATATCGACGATGATGACCGAGTCGGCTGCGCAGCAGATAATTATGCGCGACAAGGACATGCCGCAGGACGACGTACAGGCCGACGACGAACGGATACTCATACCAATGAAGTATCCCGAGTATGCCAACCGGCTGCTGAACCTTGCGCTCATGATGCGAAACCCGAAGCTGGGACGCGAGATTGTAGGGCTTAACGTGGTTTACGATGACGATGACATGCGCATAAACCAGGAGCGCGGACAGCGTCTTCTGGAGAGTGTCAGCAAGTATGCGGCGGCGGCCGACGTGAGGATGCAGACTCAGGTGAGAGTGGCCGCCAACATTGCCAACGGCATAAAGCACGCGTTCAAGGAGTTCCACGCCTCTGAGATTATCATCGGAATGCACATGCACAAGGAGGTGTCGCAGAAGTTCTGGGGCGCGTTCCACCAGAGTCTGTTCAACGGACTGAACAATCAGATAATCATGGCGCGCATCAAACAGCCGCTGACTACCATACGCCACATACACGTGGCTGTGCCTTCAAGGGCGCAGTTCGAACCGGGATTCTACCGCTGGCTCGAACGTCTTGACCGTCTTGCGGGCAACATGGAGTGCCGTATGATGTTCCACGGACGTCCCGACACGCTCTCGCTCGTAAACAAATACACAGTGGAACACCATCCGGACGTGAAGGCCGAATACACGTCGATGGACCATTGGAACGAGCTTCCGAAGCTTGCCGCGAACATAAACGAGGACAACATGTTCGTGGTTGTGGCCGCACGAAAGGGCACTGTGTCATACAAGAACGCGATAGAATATCTGCCCGAGGAGCTGACGACTCATTTCTCGGGCACCAATCTCATGATCATATTCCCCGACCAGCACGGCAACGCCATGGACGAAATGACCTTCGCTCAGCCGCAACACACCGAGGACCGAAGCGCTTACGAGAGCATCGGCAAGTGGATAAACCGCATGAAGAAGTCGGGAAAGAACCGTGCCGACGGCAACGACGCGCAATGACAGCGGCTTGACAGCCACACATCACCCGACGACATGCACATACGACAAAAGACAAACATACTGTATTTATGATAGACATCAAGGGTATTACCAAAAGTTTCGGCTCACTGCAGGTGCTCAAAGGCATCGACCTGCACATTGACAAAGGCGAGGTGGTGAGCATAGTCGGACCCAGCGGAGCGGGCAAGACCACTCTGCTACAGATCATCGGTACGCTCGACAAGCCGGACAGCGGATCGATCGTCATAGACGGAATAGACGTAAGAAAACTCAACTCCAGACAGATAGGCGAGTTCCGCAACCGCCACATTGGTTTCGTATTCCAGTTTCACCAGCTCCTTCCGGAGTTCACGGCAATAGAAAACATCATGATTCCGGCATTCATCGGAGGCATGGGCAAGAGCGAGGCCAAGGAGCGCGCGCTCGAATTGCTGCGTTTCATGGGGTTGGAAGACCGCGCCACACACAAGCCGGCGGAGTTGTCGGGTGGCGAGAAGCAGCGCGTGGCCGTGGCAAGGGCACTGATGAACAACCCGGCGGTGATTCTTGCAGACGAGCCCAGCGGCAGTCTCGACTCAAAGAATAAGGAGGAACTGCACCGCCTGTTCTTCGAACTGCGCGACAAGTTCGGCCAGACATTCGTCATAGTGACACACGACGAGAACCTGGCCAAGATAACCGACCGCACCATAGTGATGAAGGACGGACTGCTGGAAAGCAGCTTCACCGCTGCCGAACCTGCCACAACGACAGACACTCCGAAAGATACTGCCGGAGCTGAAGACTCCGACGGCGACGGAGAATGATTCTTTATATATTTCAAACTACCAAAAACAGACTGACATGATAAAGCTCGGCGACTACAACATACTGACTGTCGTTAAAGAAGTGGACTTCGGACTGTATCTTGACGGAGGCGATGAGGGCGAGATACTGCTGCCCCGTCGCTACGTGCCCGAGGGTGCCGAACCCGGCGATACGATGGAAGTGTTCATCTATCTCGACAATGAGGAGCGGCTCGTTGCCACCACAGAGATACCTCTGGCAAAGGTAGGCGACTTCGCTTATCTTGAAGTTGCGTGGGTCAACCAGTACGGAGCGTTCCTCAACTGGGGACTGATGAAAGACCTGTTCTGCCCGTTCCGCGAACAGAAGATGCGCATGGTGAAGGGCAACAAATACATAGTGCACGTGCATCTCGACGAAGAGAGCTACCGCATCATGGCGTCTGCCAAGGTTGAACACTTCCTCAGCGAGGACATGCCGTCCTATCAGCGTGGCGACGAGGTGGACATGCTGGTGTGGCAGAAAACCGACCTGGGCTTCAAGGTGATTGTGGACAACAAGTTCCAGGGCCTCATATACGACGACCAGATTTTTGAATACATACACACGGGCGACCGCATGAAGGGCTACGTGAACACTGTCAGACCCGACGGAAAGATAGACCTTATGGTGCAACCTTTGGGACGCCGGCGCACTACAGACTTCGCAGAAACCCTGCTGGAGTACATGCGTGGCAACGGCGGAATGTGTCCGCTGGGCGACAAAAGCGACGCCGAGGACATAAAGGAGATGTTCCATGTGAGCAAGAAGGTGTTCAAACGGGCCGTGGGCGACCTGTACAAGCGCCGGCTGATAAGCATTTCGGACAACTCTCTAAAGCTGAACGACTGATGCAGGAGTGGTATTCAAGGACGGAGATGCTGTTCGGACACGAGGCCATAGAGGCGCTGGCAGCAGCGCGGGTGGCAGTGTTCGGAGTAGGCGGTGTAGGCGGTTATGCCGTCGAGGTGATGGCGCGCAGCGGCGTGGGACACTTAGATCTGATAGACAACGACACTGTGAGCATCACCAATATCAACCGTCAGATAATAGCACTCAACAGCAACGTGGGGCAATATAAGGTGGACGTGGCGCGCCAGAGGGTTCTCGACATCAATCCGCAATGCGACGTCAGAGCCATACGCATGTTCTATCTGCCCGAAGAGGCGGACAATATCGACCTGTCGGAATATGACTATGTGGTGGACTGCATCGACACTATAAAGGCCAAGATAGACATAGCAATGCGCTGCCATGAGCTCGGCATACCGGTGATAAGCAGCATGGGAGCGGCCAACAAGCTCGACCCGACGATGTTCCGGGTGACCGATCTGAGCAAGACAAGCATGGACCCGATAGCCCGTATAATGCGTAAGAAGCTGCGCAAGGCCGGCATAGAACATCTGAAAGTGGTTTACAGCGAGGAACAACCGGAGAAAATCAACTGTAACGATACGCCCGACGACAGCACCGCTACATCCAAACGCCCCGTCCCGGCAAGCAATGCTTTCGTGCCGGCAGCGGCAGGTATAATAATAGGTGGTGAGGTGGTGAAAGACATAATCGGCATAGGCAAAAAACAATAAACCCTAATACCCGCAGCGGAAAGCTGTTTTCCCTATGATAAAAACAATCCCGGAACAAAGCCTGTGGGCTTCTGTTCCGGGATTGTCTTATGTCTTTGAGTTTTCTTTTTAGAACTCTGCGCTCTTCGGAGTACGCGGGAACGGGATGACGTCGCGTATGTTCTGCATACCTGTAACGAAGAGGATGAGACGCTCGAAACCGAGTCCGAAACCACCGTGAGGACATGTTCCGAACTTACGTGTGTCGAGATACCACCACATATCCTTCATAGGTATGTTGCGCTCGGTGATCTGTGTCATGAGTTTGTCGTAGCTTTCCTCACGCACACTTCCGCCGATTATCTCGCCGATCTGCGGGAACAGCACGTCTGTACCCTGTACAGTACGGCCGTCCTCGTTCATCTTCATATAGAAAGCCTTTATTTCCTTCGGATAATCCACCATTATGACAGGCTTCTTGAAGTGCTCCTCTACGAGGAAACGCTCGTGCTCGCTCGCAAGATCCATGCCCCATGAAACCGGGAACTCGAACTTCTTGCCGTTTGCCACAGCCTCTTCGAGAATCTTGATACCGTCGGTATAGGTGAGACGTACGAACGAATCCTTCAACACTCCTTCGAGTCGTGCGATCAGACCCTTATCAATCATCTTGTTGAGGAACTCAAGATCGTCCTTGCAGTTGTCCAAAGCCCACTGCACACAATACTTGATGAAGTCTTCCTCGAGGTCCATCAGGTCGTCCTTATCAATGAAAGCCACCTCCGGCTCTATCATCCAGAACTCTGCAAGATGGCGCGGAGTATTACTGTTCTCAGCGCGGAATGTCGGACCGAATGTATAAATCTGTCCAAGAGCAGTGGCTCCGAGCTCACCTTCGAGCTGTCCCGAAACGGTGAGAGATGTCATCTTTCCGAAGAAATCATCGCTGTAGATGATCTTTCCTTCCTCGTCTTTCTTCAGGTCGTACAGGTTCTTTGTAGTAACCTGGAACATCTCGCCGGCACCCTCGCAGTCGCTTGCGGTGATGATAGGAGAATGGAAATAGAAGAAGCCACGGTCGTGGAAGAACTTGTGTATGGCGATGGCCATGTTGTGACGGATGCGCATCACTGCGCCGAACGTATTGGTGCGCAGACGCATATGAGCATACTGGCGCATGTATTCGAAGCTCTGTCCTTTCTTCTGCATTGGATAGTCCGATCCACACAGGCCGTAAATCTTAAGCTCCTTGCACTGTATTTCTGAAGCCTGACCTGCACCCTGGCTCTCTACGAGCTCACCTGTGGCGCTGATACATGCACCTGTGGTGATCTGCTTCAGCATGTTCTCATCGAACTTTGAAGGATCAACAACTATCTGTACGTTCTTAATCGTTGAGCCATCGTTCAATGCTATGAAATCAACGGCCTTACTGCTGCGGTGTGTGCGCACCCATCCTCTGACATTGACAGTTGCGCCGAAGTCGGTGCGCTTCAGAACGTCAACAACCTTTGTTCTACGTATTGTCTCCATTTTTTCAATATGTTATAAAATGCTGTCAGCCTTTTCTGCACGCGCCTATGTCCTCATCATGCTCACAGTGCATGAAGCGAAGACAGCGGCACGGACCGAATCGGCCGACACACCAACTGTTTATATTATTCTTTTTCAGTCTTACTATTTACTCGAAAGCGCCCATGCGCAGCATCTCAACCTCTTTCTCGGTGAGGAATCTCCAGTCGCCGCGGCGAAGGTTCTTCTTTGTCAGTCCGGCGAACTGTACGCGGTCGAGCTTCACGACATGATAGCCCAGATGCTCGAATATACGACGCACGATGCGGTTCTTACCGCTGTGTATCTCTATTCCCACCTGACTCTTGTCCGTGTCGCTGGCATACTCGATTGCGTCTGCGTGTATCTCACCATCCTCAAGCTCTATGCCCTCAGCTATCTGCTGCATGTCGTGAGCAGTGACATTCTTGTCGAGGAACACGTGATAAACCTTCTTCTTGAGGAACTTCGGATGAGTCAGCTTGCTGGCAAGGTCACCATCGTTGGTAAGAAGCAGCACACCCGTGGTGTTGCGGTCGAGTCGTCCCACCGGATAGATGCGCTCCGGACACACGTTGCCCACGATGTCCATCACCGTCTTGCGGTGCTGCGGATCGTCGCTTGTTGTCACACAATCCTTCGGTTTGTTGAGAAGCACGTAAACCTTCTTCTCGAGTGTAACCACGTTATTCTGGAACTTGACTTCATCGCTGCGCTTAACCTTTGTACCGAGCTCGGTCACTACCGTTCCGTTCACCGTCACAGCTCCTGCCTCTATGTACTCATCTGCCTCACGACGGCTGCACACACCGGCATTTGCAAGATACTTGTTAAGACGTATCGGTTCGTTCGGATCGATGTGAGTCTCGCTGTATTCGATGCGCTTCTTCATGCTGTACTTAGCATTCGGATCGTAATCGGCGGTACGCTGACGATAGCCTCCCTGCTGATAGTTCTTGTTATAGCCACCGCGCTGAGGACGTGCGCCACGCTGCTGATAACCGCCCTGACGCGGCTGATAGCCACCCTGAGCGTTGTCACCACTGTTGTAGCGAGGACGATAACCGCTCTGCTGACGCGGCTGATAGCCACTCTGAGCGCTGTCACTGCTGTTGTAGCGCGGACGGTAACCACTCTGCTGACGCGGCTGATAGCTTGAATTATTATTGTTTTGCAGCAATCCGGCTCCGAAACCTTCCGGACGGAAACCGCCTTCGTCGCTGCTTGTGCGACTCGTGCTGTATGCACGCTGTACACGAATGCGCGGACGTTGCGGACGGTTGCCGCTACGATAGTCTTTCTGATAGTTTGCGGCAGCATGCTCCTGGCTCTCGCCATTCTGCTCTGAAGGCTGCCCCTGTGGTTTGTTTTCTAATTCTGAATCCATATTAAATATTAATGTTTTGGCCTCACGGCTCCGGTTAATAAATTACAATTTTCTTAATTATGTAAACCTTTTATATGTAAATAATTATCTTCCGATCAGATTCCAGTGTAGTTGTGCGGTGTTATGGCCATAAGCTCAGCCTTGACTTTGTCGCTCACATTGAGTGTCTTCACAAAGTCGTGGATGGTCTCTTCCGTCATCTTCTTGTTTGTGCGGGTGAGCGCTTTCAGTGCCTCATAAGGATGAGGATAAGCCTCACGACGCAGGATTGTCTGTATGGCTTCTGCCACGACAGCCCATGTATTGTCGAGATCCTCGTAAATCTTCTGTTCGTTGAGAATGAGTTTGCGCAGTCCCTTCAATGTGCTCTTAATGGCGATAAGACCGTGTCCGAAAGGCACGCCCACGTTGCGGAGCACCGTTGAGTCGGTGAGGTCGCGCTGCAGACGGCTGACAGGCAGTTTGGCAGCGAGGAACTGAAGTATGGCGTTTGCCACTCCGAGGTTGCCCTCACTGTTCTCGAAGTCGATAGGATTGACCTTGTGGGGCATCGCACTCGAACCAACCTCGCCGGCCTTTATCTTCTGCTTGAAGTATTCCATGGATATATACATCCAGAAATCGCGGTCGAGGTCGATGATTATCGTATTTATGCGGCGCATGGCGTCGAACACTCCGCCAATGCAGTCGTAGTTGCTTATCTGTGTGGTATATTGCTCACGCTCCATGCCGAGCTTCTCTTTTGCGAAGCGGTCGCCGAAAGCCTTCCAGTCGAACTGCGGATATGCCACGTGATGAGCGTTGTAGTTGCCCGTAGCACCACCGAACTTCACTGTCATCTTGCATGCCTTCAGCTGGTTGAGCTGTTCTGTAAGACGATATACGAACACCATGATTTCCTTACCAAGTCTTGTAGGCGACGCCGGCTGACCATGTGTCTTTGCAAGCATCGGCACGTCCTTCCACTCCTCGGCGTAGGTATTGAGCTGGGCGATGAGTTCCTCTACGGCAGGATAATACACATGTTCGAGCGCCTCCTTGATGGAAAGCGGCACGCTGGTGTTGTTGATGTCCTGCGAAGTGAGTCCGAAATGGATGAATTCTTTATAGGCATCCAGTCCGCCTATCTTGTCGAATTCCTCCTTTATGAAATATTCCACAGCCTTGACGTCATGATTGGTCACAGCCTCGATATCCTTTACGCGCTGTGCACTCGTCTCGTTGAAGTCGGTGTAGATGCTTCTCAACCGTGCGAACAACGAATGATCGAACGATGCCAGCTGCGGCAGCGGGAGCTCACACAAGGTTATGAAATACTCTATTTCCACGCGCACTCTGTAGCGAATGAGTGCATACTCTGAAAAGTAATCAGCCAAAGCCTCCGTTTTTCCTCTGTAACGGCCATCAATCGGGGATATGGCGGTAAGCAAATCAAGTTTCATAAATAATACCTATTATAGATTTTGCAAATTTAATAATTTAAATCGAAACATACGCAAAGATTTAAAAAACTTAGTCGTTTGTTTCTTTTATTTTATGTAGACTTAACTTTTAACGCCATTTTGAACCGATTTATTTCACAAAACGAAAGAAACAAGACCGTTTTTGCGTTAAAGCCAAACCGGCCATCAGACAGCGCATGGTTTCATACATTTTGCGCCTCATGCCTTCATCCTTCTTTTTGTTTTATATCGGCCTCTTTTTGTTCTCTTTTTCCCGACAGGACCAATCATGCCCGCAAAAAATCCAACGAAGACCGGCTCAACATAATGCAAAAACACCGGCCGAATACCAATAATCGGTTTTTAGTTTAATCCGAACACCGTAGCAACACATAAATTCCGTGCATCGTTCCGCGCCCGATGTCGGCTAAGAAAAAGGGAAAACGACCGACGAGCTTACAATTTTTCTTGACTTTATTTTGACAAAATATTTTCGCAAAAGAGGTGTAAACGAATGTTAAATCAGACAGAATGAGGGACATTTCGGACAATACCGCATTTTGATATACCCTGTCCGATAGTCTGTAAAAGTCCGTTTTGCGTTCCGATAATGCCCATTTCATGGTCCGATAAAGCCTATATTGGAGTGCGATATGGTGCTTTTTAGCCTCTGAAATGGGCCATATCGCATGCCGAAATAGCCTATATTGCAATGCGATAAAAAGTCTCTAAAACGCAAATCACTGATATTCAACATATTATAAAAACCTCTCATTTTTCGCGTATTTGCGTCCGAAGGAGAGTCTGTCCGCAAATACGCGCTTATTTTATGGGGTATATCGAGAAACCGAGGCGGAAAAATCAAAATCCGGTTATAAATTGAAAGTGCCACATATCGTTTATTTTCAGAAGAAGGAAACGATGTCGGTTCGATATTGAAACCGCAATCTTTATTTTGAAACAAATTACATATGAATTTCTGCTGAGCCCCAGAAGTCCATTCACTTTAGGATTGCGAAGTTGTATGGATACATCCTCAGGATTTCAACTGAGTCTAAAAAACTTATTCTCTTTAAAATTAAAAATCTGTATGAATACAATCTCCGGATTTCTGATGAGCCTAAAAGGTCCAGTCTTTTTAGAACTGCAAAATTGTATGAATAGTCTCTTTGGATTTCCACTAAACCCAAAAAATCATTCTTTTTAGAGCTGCAAAATTGTATGGATATACTATTTGGATTTCCACCGCACCCCTATCCGTCTGTAGAAACCCGACAGGCACATCGCCACGACCGCCCCACTACAATGCGGGCAGACCGCAATGGATACGAAAAAACCGGATGTGAGAAACACATCCGGCTGTCTTTGTGGGCGTTGACGGATTCGAACCGCCGACCCTCTGCTTGTAAGGCAGATGCTCTAAACCAGCTGAGCTAAACGCCCGTTGCTTATCTTAAAAGCGGTGCAAAGATACGCACTTTTTATGAAACCGCCAAAAACATTGGAATATATTTTATACTTTTTAACACAATATTTCTGTTTTCAACGGCTTTTCTTCAGTCAATCATAATGCCACAGACATCATCAGACAGAGCATAAGACATTGTGTATCAGCATAAAACAAACCGGCTGCGGGAGTTACAATGCCTCTCGCAGCCGGTTTCAGACTATTTATGATTTCGTATTAACGTACGACCACTTTCTTGATCGCGCCTCCGGCCTTAACGATATATACGCCCGGACGACCCAGAACGTAAACATTCATTCCGGCAGCACCGGCAGCATCAACACACTTGCGGCCGCTGACGTCATAAACATCAACATGCTCCGGCTCATTAAGAGTGACGTGCAGGTTGCGTCCTGCCACGAATATGCCCTCAACGCTCTCAGCCTGTCCTATGCCGTCGCTTGTACCGTTGAGATCTGCTACTGCCATGTCGGTGGCCGAAGAGTAAACCTCCTGTCCGCAGAACAGACGGTAGGCAGATACGCGATAACCGAATGTCTCGTCCTTGCCCTGCTCCAGATTGGTGAAGGTGTAAGATGTGTTCTGGTTGCCCAACGCATATCCGTTAGCCTCCTCGTTGATTATCTGTGATCCGACAGCGAGCTCCTGACTTACCTTTATGTCGTCGATGAAGAACATCGAACCCTTATATGTATAGATGAGCAACGGCATGTCAGCCTCGCCGCAATCGAACTCAACCGATGCGGTAACAGGCTCATACTCGCCTGAGAAGTAGATACGCTTGTAAACGCTCGCACCTGCCTGGATAACGAGTGAGTCTTCTTCAGCACCAAGACCGCCGCAGAATGTGATGTCAACCTTGAACTTTCCGCCGTTGCCGTCGAGCTTCAGAGCAGGAGTCTGCACCATTCCGGCAGCACCGAAGCTGCCTGCGCTGGCGTTGCCACCGAGCATGCCGGGGATAGTTACATAGTTAGAGCCCAGCCATCCGGGGAGTGTTGTGTAGTTATCGAGAGATTTAGCGCCGAACATTGACATTATGTCGTTATACGGCATATCCTTTTCTCCCTGTGTTGCTTTAGAGAAGTCTTCCTGCAGAACAACGGTCTCCTCCGGTTCAGATACGGTGTGTATTCTGAAGTTGCGCACATAATAACCGTCTGCCTTCGGCACAGCCTGCCAGCGTGCGGTGTATTGATTTGCGCTCACTCCCTCGACAGCGCTCAGCACCGGTACGGCAAGTCCGAGAGCAGGAATGGCGTCAGACAGGGCAGAAGTATATTCGGAGTTCTTTGCCTTTACGGCGTAGCAATAGTCCTTTGTCGCGTCGAGACCTTTCACGACATAGAATGTGTCGGTCAGTTCCTTGTCAACAAACACGGGAACCGTCTCCGGCTGAACCATGTAAGATATCTGGTCGATTGCCACCATCGGGTTCTTGTCAGCATCGTTCTCGTTCTTTGAGAATACGAGTGCCACGCGGTGGATGTTGTCTTCCAGACTGTTTGCAATCGAGATAAACTCACCCTCGGTGGATATTCTCTCAATATCGATGCGTCCGAGCTCATACCACTCGTCGTTGTCGAGCATAACGTCCACCTTCAGAGTGCTCGCATTGACAGGATTGCCCGATATGTTGCGGGCATAGAACTTGAAGTCTGTCAGCTTGCCGTTGATTACAGGAGTCTGCAACCAGTCGTTTGTCTCGTCCATGACGAGTGCCTGCGAGCCCTCGAATCCGTCGTTGGTGAGCTGTTTGCCTGTACCCTGAGCCAGCACGATTCCCCATCCTTCCGGATAGTTGGGGTCGGTTATGTCCACCTTTCCGTCGGCAGTTGCCTTGATGCCGTCGAATGTCTCAGTGGTGGTAGCCTTGTCTGTGGCCATCTCGTAGAGGCTGAACAGATAGCTGTCGGCATCGGCAGTAGGATTCCAGTGAGCAGTGAAACCGTCGGTTGTGAAATCTGTTGCGGTCGTAGGCGTAGGAGGCACGATGGATGTCTGCTTGCTTACCACCTTGATGTCGTCAAGAAGTACGGCAGCCGAAGCCATGGTAAACTCTATTGCGCACGACTTGAACTCGCCCTTGCTGAACTTCACCGTATATTCGCTCCACTCCTTACCTATCTCGAGCTGCGAGCTTTCCAGAGTTCCCTTCTCCGAATGTATGAGCGTTACGCTCATCTTGTCGCTTTCCACATCGGCTCCGCTGAGACGCGCACGGAACGTAACCGTGAGGTCGCCTGCGTAGTTGCCCTTCGGCGTAATGAGGTAACCCGGCAGGGTCTGTGCCCCGCCGTCAGACGTAGCGAAGTTTCCCAGAACCATTGCGCATACGCCTCCGGCCTGTCTTATGGCCGCGCCGGTCCATCCGGGAGTCTTGGTGTAGCGTGAAGGAATCTCGCCCGTGAAATTGTCTGACACGTTTTTGCTGTCGGGCTCGTCCTCAGTTCCGGCTGTAAACAGGGAGAAGTCCTCGTCGAGCAACACGGTTTCCTCTTTCTCGGCATTGGCACGATGCTCATAAGAGGCCATGCCGACAGGCTTCAACTTCATCTGAGCCGTGGTCGGAAGAACCGACATTGACAGCACAAGAAGAAGTGCACTTGTTTTAAAGTAAAAATTTTTCATAACAGTGGATTAATATAATATTAGTTGCTTTATAGCCTTTTATAATTTACCCTCAGCGCGGATAAATCCATATATGACAGGAATGAACTGTCTGCCTTGAACCGACGACAAGGCAACTCACTTACTGTCGCAATATCCGAAAACTGCCATCTCTCGACAAAGAGTGGCAAACGGGCCCTTCATACCAAAGCGCAAAAATACAAAAAAATGTATAAATCAGTACTATTTGATTGTTATTTCATGATATACCATACACACGTGCCATTCATTTACACAAATGACAAGAAAAAAGGAAGTATATACCAACTCATGAAAAAGGCCCTCCGCTGATGGCGGAGAGCCTGTTACGGCAGTGCACGTACGGACTGACGGCCGTGATTGCCGTCGTCAGCGTTCGTCCAAAGGAATATACTTTCTTTCCTCCAGTACGTTCTTGTAGGCCGGACGTATGATGCGGCGTCCCTCGAAGTTGAGTTCCTCTATGCGGTGGGCCATCCATCCCACAATACGCGACATGGCGAATATCGGGGTGTAGATCTCCTGCGGAAGCCCTATCATCTCATATATGAAACCCGAATAGAAGTCAACATTGGCACAGAGAGGCTTCTTTGTGTTGCGCTTGGCCGTCACACACTTGATGCTCTCCTGCTCGAGCAGACGCAGGAAGTTGTACTCATCCTCGCGCCCTTTCTCCTTAGCCAGTTCGCCGGCAAGTTTTTTCAACTCCACCGCACGCGGATCGCTTTTCGTATATACGGCGTGTCCAATGCCGTAGATAAGTCCGGTTCCGTCGTAGGCATCCTTGTCGAGTATGCGGTTGAGATAGGTGTCTATCTCGTCGGTGTCGGTCCAGTCGTTTATGTTCTCCTTCAGATGGTGGAACATGTTGATGGCCCTGATGTTCGCTCCTCCGTGCAACGGACCCTTGAGCGAGCCTATTCCGGCGGCTATGCTCGAATAAGTGTCGGTGCGGCTCGACGATGTCACTCTCACCGTGAACGTCGAGTTGTTACCTCCGCCGTGCTCCGCCTGCGTGATGAGCAGCATGTCGAGCATCCTGGCATCAAGCTCCGTGTAGTCGTCTTCCTTCAGCATGTAGAGGAAGTTCTCGGCAATGGAGAGGTTCTCGCGCGGATGATGGATGTGCAGCGAGCGGCCGCGCACGGTGTGGCGGTAGCTGTTGTAGGCGTAGGCCACGATGGTCGGAAACTTCGCAGTGAGCTCCACGGCCTGGCGCATGAGGTTGTCGCGCGACAGGTCGTCGGGGTTAGGGTCGAACGTGTACATCTCCAACACCGTACGTGCGAGTATGTTCATGATGTTCGAACCCTCAAGGTCGATGATGTGGACTATCGATTTATGGTCCAGCGCCATGTTGTCGTTGATGAGCTCCTTGAAGGCTTCGAGCTCCTCACGGTCGGGGAGATTGCCGGAGAGAAGTAGGAAGGCAATCTCCTCGAATCCGAGACGCTTCTCGGCAAGTATGGGTGACATAAGGTCGTCAAGTTCATAACCGCGGTAATACAGTTTTCCTTCTGTAGGCACGAGGTTGCCGTCAGCGTCGCGCTCGTAGCCCACTACGTTTCCTATTTTCGTAAGGCCTACAAGCACACCGCTACCGTCCTCGTTTCTCAAACCGCGTTTAACTCCGTATTTCGGAAACAATTCGTTGGGTATCTTGCACGAGTTCTTCACCTCGTCAGACAGTTTATATATCAGATATTCCTTTTTCATAACCTTGGGTTTTGTTTGTTTTCTATGCCGGACGGAGCATCGTGTGTCCGTCCGCTTAAATCATAATGGGTCACAGACCGGAGGCAAGCATGCTGCCGAACGCACGTGTGCCGAGCGTCTTTCCGCCCGGCATGAAACGGGCGAGGTCGGCTGTGGCGTAGCCTTCGACGAAGAGGTGCTCCATGGAAGCCGTGATGAGATTGGCAGCTTCGCCCCATCCCATATACTCGAGCATCATCACTGCCGAGAGAATGATGGAGCAAGGGTTCACCACATCCTGGCCGGCTATGTCGGGAGCAATGCCGTGTGTCGCCTCGAAGATGGCGTGTCCGCTCTTATAGTTGATGTTTGCGCCGGGCGCGATGCCTATGCCTCCCACCTGCGCGGCAAGCATGTCAGACACGTAGTCGCCGTTAAGGTTCATCGTGGCAATGACACTGTAGTCGCGCGGACGCAGCAGAGCGTTCTGCAGGAAGGCGTCGCAGATGCAGTCGTTCACTACAAGACGACCGCTGCGCAGCTCCTCGCCATATTCGCGTTCGGCAAGTTCGTAGCCCCACTTCTTGAATCCTCCCTCGGTGAATTTCATTATGTTGCCCTTGTGTACGAGCGTCACCGTCTTGCGGTCGTGTGCCAACGCGTATTCAATGGCACTGCGTATGAGTCGCTCGCTTCCCTCACGCGATACGGGTTTCACACCGTATGCCGACGTGGCGGGGAATCTCACTTTGTCCACTTCCATCTCTTCGGAGATGAACTTATAGAATTTCTCTGCCTCGGGCGAGCCAGCCTCCCACTCTATTCCGGCGTATATGTCTTCGGTGTTCTCGCGGAATATGCACATGTCAACATCCTCAGGATGCTTCACCGGCGACTCTATGCCTCGGAAATAGCGCACCGGACGCTGGCACACATACAGGTCGAGCGTCTGTCGCAGGGCCACATTCAGCGAGCGCATTCCTCCACCCACGGGCGTCATCAGCGGTCCTTTTATTCCCACAAGATATTCGGTGAAAGCGTCGAGCGTGGCTTGGGGCAGCCACTCGCCGGTATTTTCATGGGCCTTGCCACCGGCAAGCACCTCCATCCATTCAATCTTACGTGTTCCGTCGTAGGCCTTTCTCACGGCCTCATCGACGACCTCCCGGCACACGGGCGATACCTCGCTGCCCACGCCGTCGCCCTCGATAAACGGTATAGTCGGCGTATCAGGTACGGCCAGACGGCCGTTTTTCATTTCGATTTTCATTGTTATTCAGTTGTTTTGGAGTTTCCTTCAATATGTGATAATCAGACGGACATTCATCCGAATGCCGGATAACGTCACGCAGTGACGGCTCTTTCATGCAGTCCTACGTAGTTGAGCGCGCTGCCTGCACGGAACCATTCTATCTGGGTCGCGTTATATGTGTGGCATGCCTCGAAGCTCTCGATAGTGCCGTCAGCATGTCGCAGCACAACGGTAAGCGGTTTTCCCGGCGCGAAGGAGTCGAGTCCCATAACCGAGATGCGGTCGTCCTCGCGCACTTTATCGTAATCAGCCTTGTCCTTGAAGGTCAGAGCGAGCATGCCTTGTTTCTTCAGATTGGTCTCGTGAATGCGTGCGAAGCTCTTCGCCAATACCACACGCACGTTGAGATAGCGCGGCTCCATAGCAGCATGTTCGCGCGAACTGCCCTCTCCGTAATTGTCTTCTGCCACGACTATTGACGACAGTCCGGCTGCCTTATAGGCTTTAGCTGCAGCCGACACAGCCATTTCAGTGCCGTCGATGAGACATTTCACCCGGTTGCTCTCGCCGTTGAAAGCGTTCACCGCACCCATAAGCAGGTTGTCGGATATGTTCTGCAGATGTCCTCGATACTTCAACCACGGGCCTGCCATAGATATATGGTCGGTGGTGCATTTGCCTTTCACCTTTATCAATAAAGGCATATCACACAGATCCTTGCCGTTCCACGGCTCGAACGGAGCCAGTTTCTGCAGACGGTCTGAGTCGGGCGAGATTACAACCTGCACGTCGCTGCCGTCTGCCGGAGGCGCGATGAATCCTTCGTCCGTGGCATCGAATCCTTCAGGAGGGAACACATTGCCCTGCGGCGGGTCGAGCATAACGCTCTGTCCCGAGGCATCTGTCAGCGCGTCCGTGGCAGGATTGAAATCGAGACGGCCCGCTACGGCAAGCGCCATGGTCAGTTCCGGACTGCCGATGAATGCGTATGTGTTCGGATTTCCGTCGGCACGACGTCTGAAGTTGCGGTTGAACGAGGTCACAATAGAGTTTTTACGTTCGTTGTCATCAGTATGTCGCTTCCACTGTCCGATGCAAGGACCGCACGCATTGGTCATTATCACCGCTCCGATGCGCCTGAAATCTTCCAGTATTCCGTCTCTTTCGGCGGTGCGGCGTATCTGTTCCGAACCCGGATTTATTATTATCTGTCCTTTCACAGGGATGTTCTTCTCGTAAGCCTGGCGCGCAACCGAAGCCGCACGGCACAGATCCTGATATGAGGAATTGGTGCACGAGCCTATCAGTCCCACCTCTACGGCAGGCGGAAATCCACATTCCTCCACCTTAGACTTCATCTGCGAGAGGGGCGTGGCAGCGTCCGGCGTGAACGGACCGTTAAGATGTGGCTCCACCTTACTGAGGTCTATGTCGATCACTTTGTCGTAGTATTCCTCCGGATTCGCATACACTTCGTCGTCGGCACGCAGGTTGTCGCTGCACGTACGAGCCATTGCGGCTATCTCCTCACGACCTGTACGGCACAGATATTCGGCTCCGTTGTCGTCGAACGGGAATATGGAGCAAGTAGCACCGAGCTCGGCTCCCATGTTACAAATGGTGGCTTTACCCGTTGCCGACATCGACTCGAGACCGTCGCCGAAATATTCAAGTATGGCGTTAGTACCGCCCTTTACGGTCAGCATGCCAAGAATCTGCAGTATGACATCCTTCGGCGATGCCCAGCCCGACAGTTTCCCACTCAACCGTACACCTATGAGCGTCGGCATCTTCAGTTCCCACGGCTGGCCCGTAAGCACGTCCACGGCATCCGCGCCGCCCACTCCGACAGCCACCATACCGAGTCCTCCGGCATTGGGCGTGTGCGAGTCGGTGCCCACCATCATTCCTCCGGGGAAAGCATAATTCTCGAGCACCACCTGATGTATGATGCCTGCGCCCGGTCCCCAGAACCCTATGTGATACTTGGCCGATACAGAGCGCAGGAAGTCATAGACCTCCTTGTTGGCCGTCATAGCCGCCGGCAGGTCCTTATCCGCACCTACGTCGGCCTTTATGAGGTGGTCGCAATGCACAGAAGCCGGCACCGCCACACGGTCCTTTCCGGCATTCATGAACTGCAGCAGCGCCATCTGCGCAGTAGCATCCTGCATCGCCACGCGGTCGGGACGGAAATCCACATAATCGGTTCCGCGCTTATATGCCTTCAGTCCGTCCGCATCGTATAAATGAGCGTAGAGCACTTTCTCCGCATAAGTAAGCGGTTTGCCCAACGATCTTTTTACCTTTTCCACCTTATTATTATATGAAGAATAAAAATTCTTCAGCATTTCGTAATCCAATATCATCTTATCAAGAATTTGATCGGATGCAAAAATACAAAAATAATTTAGATTTGTAGCATTTTACGTGATATTGTTATCAAATTGATATTAATAAATGCATATAACTATAAAAATGTTGTATTTTTATGCAAAAACCACTATGACGAATCATAAAAATACATAAAACAAGCCGGAACAGTCATTCCCGCACAATAAAGAAACGCAGGGAAAGAATGTTCCGGCGCAACAACATCAGTCGTTCATAATATTTTCAATCTCCAAACCAACCTCAACTATATTTGAACTCTTATAAATCACCTCGCCCGTCGGAGATATTATGAAATAAGACGGTATGTCAGCTACACCGTACTCCGAATCCACCGGCCCGGCATCTTCCTTTCTTACACGAAACTGTTTCCACGTCATCATATCGTCCAACGCCTTCAACCATTTGTCGCCATCGTCGTCCAGCGACACGCCAATCACGTTTAGCCGACCTTCATATTTGTCTTTTATCCCGCGCAACATCGGCATTCCTGCCCTGCACGGTCCGCACCATGACGCCCAGAAATCCACAATATTAACCTTGTCGCGGCTGAGCACGCTCTCCAGATTAACCTCTTCTCCACCCGCCGAAACCATGCGAAGATCGGCAAAACGACGACCTTTCACAAACTTCATATAGCGTGGCATATCGGCAAGAAATCTTTTATAGCGCAACGTATCGGCGTTGCCCGCGAACTTGTCTGCCGTGGATTCCAGCATATCCTTCGTATAACAATAAGGCCGCTTCAGCTTTTTCATCTGCAATATAAGAGATATGGCGTACTCGGGATGGGCGTTTATGAAATCATCATTGATGCGTTCCACCGCCTTTCTCTGTTCCGAAGCAATCATCTTAAGACTGTCGGTCTCACTCTTCGGACGATTCATCGTCTCATTGCTCACCACATGATTGGTTGCTCCGAGCAGGCTTTCCGTATGCCACAGTCTGTCTTCAGCCGCCATAACCGCGTCGCGCCATTCGTTGTAACGATTCTGTTCAGCCCCGCCTCTGACAACTGCGGCGGTCTCGCTCATCATAGGCGACACCACAGGCTCGTCATAATTCATCACACGCGGAAGACGTGTCACATCGTCAACAGCAACACTCATATCAGCATTGTCGAGCATGACAGTGACATATCTTGCATCTCTGTCGTTGAAAAACGAAGCAGCACGCGCATCGCAGAATATGATGTAAGCAAGCGCAGGACCGTCAACATGTCCGGAAACCTCAAACGTTCCGTCCTTAACAAGCGCCTCTGTCAACGGCTGTCTGCTTAAAACCATATTATTGAATCCGTAATACTCAGGAACGTCTATGTCATAGAAAATTACTACCTTCATGCTGTCGGCCATGCCTTCAACACTTCCTTTTATACTGAAATCCCGACATTCGGCCGCGCACGATATAAACAAGGCCATGAAAAAAAGTACCAGTCTCGTCATAAAAGCAATATATATATACGGTTAGTTTTCTCAAATATAAGAAATAAAGAACACACGTATATACGAGGCAGGAGAAATATAACATAAATTAAACCCAAATCGGTCATTAAACCGCAGCTGTTTCATATATTTTATGTATTCATCCTTTCAGCCGTCGTTTTGTTTTCCATTGACCTCTTTTGTCGTATTTTTCTTGACATAGCCCGCCATGCCTGCAAAAAATCCAACGGAAATATGCTCAATAAAAAGCAAAAATACTGACTTAATTCCAATGACCGATTCGGATTAAAATTGTGCAACAGAATGTGTATCAGACACACATCATTCTGTTGCACAATATATAAAAGCCACCTTACAATCTGCAGGTGACACAACACATCATAGCTCAGCCAGAAGTCCGGCGCAGGCATCCTCTATCAGATCGAGGGCATAATCGAAGTCTGAATCGTCGCCGTAGTAAGGATCGGGAATCTCGCTTACGCCTACGTGGGCCGTCATATACGAGCCGAGCATCCTCACCTTGTCCTTCTCCTCAGGCGTGGAAGCCATGGCAGTGACGGCACGCACGTTGGCGTTATCCATCACAAGGATGAGGTCGAAGCGGCTGAAATCAGCCTTGGAAAGCTGACGTGCACGGCTGTCGAACTTATAACCACGCACTGCTCCGCGCCGGCGCATACGGCTGTCGGGCAACTGTCCGATGTGCCATCCACCTATACCGGCAGAGTCGATGAAAAACTCGTCCTCGCGTCCGGCCTTCTCCACGAGCGCCTTCATCACGCCCTCGGCCGCCGGACTGCGGCATATATTGCCGAGGCAAACAAACAACAGTCTTTTCTTACTTTTCTTCATAATCGTCGTCTAATAGTGTCTGTGATTCGGGTATGGGATAGTTGGCGCTCTCCTTCACGCCGAGCGACTTCAGCTCGTTGGCTTTCTGCACGATGCTCTGGCGTCCGGTGTAAGCCTTGTTGTAGGCGTCGTCGTAGTCCTTGTGCAGAGTGTCGATGTCCTTCTTCAGCTTGTCGAACCTCTTGATGAACTCCCCCACGCGCTTTATCATCTCGTCCGCCATAGCGAAGACCTTCTTCTGGCTCTCGGTCTGAGCATACTGACGCCACGCGATCTGAATCATACGGAGTATGGCCATGAGGTTCTGCTGTCCGGTTATGAACACGTGTCGGTCGAACGCCTCGCGCCAAATCTTCGGGTCGTGAGCCAATGCCAGCTGCAGCGCACCCTCGTTCGGCACGAACATTATGACAAAGTCGATGGCCCTGCGCGGCTTTACTATGTAGCGGCTGTAGTCTTTCTTCGCGAGGTTAACGGCCTGGGTGCGCACGCTCTTCACCAGATCGTCGGCATACTTGCGCTTCAACGTCTCGTCGTCGGTGTTCACATACTGATAGTAAGCATCTATGGACATCTTCGAATCTATCACCACATCCTCGTTGTCAGGATAATGCAGGATGACATCGGGAATCATACGCTTGCCGCTCTCGTCGTTCACAATGACGTTACCCTTGTCGTCTGTTATGGTCTGCTGCACGTCGTAGTCCACTCCACACTTGTATCCCTGCGAGTCGAGAATCTCGGTCAGCATGCGCTCGCCCCAGTTACCCTGCGCCTTGTTGCCGCCCCTTATGACGTTGGTGAGCATTGTCGCCGTGCGGTCTATCTTAGTAGTCTGGTCGCTCATGGCCTTGAGCTGTTCCGAGAGCGACGCCGTATTCTTTGCCGTCTCGCTGTTGGTGACACGTATTGCCTCCTGCAACTGCTTGAGATTGTCGCGCAGCGGTTTTGTGATGTTCTCCATACTCTCCGAGTTGTCGGCCTTCAGGCGGTCGGTAGTCTGGCTCAGCACCTTTGTCGCGAGGTTGGCAAACTGCTCCTGAACGGTCTTCAGCTGCTGCTCGAACTGCTCCTGCCGCAACTGCATCTCCTTGGAATTGTGCTCACGCTCGGCCTTCAGCTCCGCCCCCACACGCTCGGCCTCGACCCTCGCCTGCACCATCTCGCCGTTTATCCTTGCCGTCTCGGCCCTGGCACTTTCGGTCTCCGCCTTGAGCTGCGCGGCTGTCTGCTCCAGCTGCGTGGCTCTCTGCTCAGCCAGCGCGAGCCCTGTTCTGACACTTCTCACCTTCGACTGCATGAGGAAAAACACCATGGCGCAGCCCACGGCGATACCAATTATCAAATAAACAATCTCCATATATGATATATATTTAAAGTCATCTGCACATTCCGTGCCCTGAACGACACGCCGAAAAAGCGTCGCGACGCAAGGCAAAACGCGGAAAGTCGCAAATATAACAAATTTTCCCGGCATAAGAGATACATTCTCCGAAAAAAATAAACGGAACCAAGGCAGACTGAAAATCATCACATTATACCTGCCATAAAGTTGAAGATAAAAACACAAATAAACCCATTTTATTATATATTTTCATTTCAACAACCATAAAAATGCATGCTGTGTGCGCGCACGGTGGATTTTTTCGGAAAAAAGGTAAAAATAATTTTGGAGGTCACAAAAAAAGCCCTATTTTTGTAAACGTTATCCTGAAAACAATCTTTTTACCTTAATGGAAGAGACTAATACCTATTGAAGATTTGAAGCGGTCGCCTGTGAAGGTTGTCGCTTTTTTTTTATGTCCTGCGGTAAGGAAGGCAAACCGTGATTGAGGACTGAAAAAACAGAAATGAGAACTGAAAAGAACGAGGGAGAGAATTTCTAAAAAGATGTAATCAATGGATAAAAATACAGCAGACTATATAAGACTTCTTGCGGAGAGATATGAGACGGCCGACTTTCTGAAAGACGACCCGAGCCTGTTCATGCACAAGGTGGAGGGCGAGGCAGACATGGAGGTGATGGCCTTCGCGGCGTCGTGTCTGAGCTACGGATCGCGCAAGCAGTTTTTCCCGAAAATACAATACATGCTCGACCGCTCCGGCGGAAGAATGGACGAATGGGTGCGCAGCGGCAGCTTTGCCGGCGACATTCCCGACGAGGACCGGTGCTACTACCGGCTCTACACGCAGCACGACATGCACATGTTGTTGCAGACTCTGCGCGCGCTGCTGACCGAACACGGCAGTTTGGGACAGTTTGTCCGCGCCAACGCCACCGACGGCTACGGAGCCGTGAGCGCCATCTGTTCTTACTTCGCGGCGCATAACGCGAGCACGGTGATACCACGCGACACCAAGTCGGCATGCAAGCGTGTGTGTATGTTCATGCGCTGGATGGTGCGCGACGGCTCGCCTGTCGACCTGGGCCTCTGGACACGGTTCATCGACAAGCGCACGCTCATCATGCCGCTCGACACTCATGTGGTGCAGCAGTCGCAGCGTCTGGGTCTGCTCACGAGCCGCACGGCGTCGATGAGCGCGGCACGCCGACTGTCGCAAGCCATGCTCGAGGTGTTCCCGGACGACCCGCTCAAAGGCGACTTCGCCCTCTTCGGTTACGGCGTGAACAACGACTGAACGGCCGGAGCGCGCCACATCTCTTTTACGGATACTCAACCTGAGTTTCAATAAAAGGGATGAACGCCGTATAAGGACAGTCCCCGGATTTAACCCGAATCGGTCATTAGAATCCAGTCTGTATTTTTGTTTTATATTGAGCGTATTTTCGTTTGATCTTTTGCAGGCATAGCGGGCTATGTCAAGAAAAATCAAACAAAAAGAAGCCAATAGAAAGCAAAAAGACGACTGAAAGCATGAATGCATAAAATATATAAAACATGCGCGGTCTGATGACCGATTTGGGTTTAACATTTTTAGGTTAAATTTCAAGCGTAAAAAATCTCTTCGTCCGTTCACATTCCAGAAACGGAGCGCCGACAAAACGGGCTTGATGAGCCGACGGAAACGAAACCGAAGAACAATTTTCCGGACACCGCAGCCCGAAAAGCACCATTTCGCAACCTGATTAAGCCCATATCACACCACGATAAAGCCCATATCACGCTCTGATAAAGCCCGAATCGCACTCTGATTAAGTGCATTTCGCAAGGCTGAAAAAACACGGCGGACGAATGATGAAACATAAAGCGTTGTAAGACAATGATTTGCGCAAATCGCCCAAAATTCGGATTTTTACGGCCGAAGACGTGTCTATCCGAAAAAATCGCGGCTATGGAGACGAATCATTTAACATTCGACATATTATAATTCACCATACGCACACAACCGCCCTTGCGCTTACGTCAGACCCACGCCCCGCTTACGACTGTGCAGGAAGCTCCAAAGGCCGTTTACTTTTACTTTCTTTAACAAACCATATCCATAACTTACGATATTTTTCAATATATTTGCAGAATATGAGAATAGACATTATCACTGTTTTGCCCGAAATGCTCGAGGGCTTCGTGAACGAATCGATACTCGCAAGGGCACAGAAAAAAGGACTGGCAGAGATACACCTGCACAACCTGCGCGACTACACCACGGACAAGTGGCGCCGCGTGGACGACTATCCGTACGGCGGTTTTGCCGGAGTGCGAGCCAATAGACCGCTGCATATCGGCGCTGAAGGCTGAGCGCGACTACGACGAGGTGATATTCACTTCGCCCGACGGCGAGCAGTTCGACCAGCACGTGGCCAACGACCTCTCGATGAAGGAGAACATCATAATCCTGTGCGGTCACTACAAAGGCATCGACCAGCGGGTGCGCGACCATCTCATCACGCGCGAGATAAGCATCGGCGACTATGTGCTCACCGGTGGCGAACTGGCGGCCGCGGTCATGGCCGACGCCATAGTAAGAGTGGTGCCGGGAGTGATAGGCGACGACCAGAGTGCCCTGAGCGACTGTTTCCAGGACGACATGCTGTCTGCCCCCATCTACACCCGCCCGGCCGACTATAAGGGCTGGAAGGTGCCCGACATTCTGCTTAGCGGCAACGAGGCCAAGATAAAGGAATGGGAGATGGAGCAGGCCATGGAGCGCACACGCCGCCTCAGACCCGACCTTCTGGAGAAATGAGCCACGCATAATGCCGCACACAGCCGGACGATACCGGCGAAGAACCATGATAACCTAAAAATAAGATATGAAAAAAACAAGCCTTTTCCGCACATCATTGTGTATATTCATATCGCTCTTGGTCTGCTGCGTGGCAACCGCCGCGGCAGGCAACGACAACGACAAACCGCTGCGCATAGCCGTGGCGGGAGTGGCTCACGGACATCTTAACGACGTACTCTCACGCATGGACAGAGGCGACTTCGAGGTGGTTGGAGTGTATGAGAAGGACGACCGCATGCGTCAGGACAACGGATTCACCCGCCGCGGCGACAAGGTTCCGTTCTTTGCCGACCTCGGCGAAATGCTCGACAAGACCCATCCCGAGGCTGTCGTGGCATACGGTCCGATATACGACCACCTGGAAGTGGTGGAGGCATGCGCGCCAAGAGGAATACACGTGATGGTGGAAAAGCCGCTGGCGGTGAACATGAAGCACGCCAAGCGCATGGCAAAGCTGGCACGCCAGTACGGCATACAGCTGCTCACCAACTATGAGACGAGCTGGTACAGCTCCAATCACGAGGCTTACAGAATGGTGAAGGACGGACAGATAGGCGACATAACGCGCATACTTGTGTACGACGGACATCAGGGGCCGATAGAGATAGGATGCGGCAAGGACTTCACCACGTGGCTCACCGACCCGGTGATGAACGGCGGCGGAGCGATAACCGACTTCGGATGCTACGGCGCGAACATCGCCACATGGCTGTTCGACGGGCGCAAACCGCTGAGCGTATATGCCGTGACAAACACACAGAAACCTGACAAATATCCCGACGTTGACGACGACGCGACAATCATACTGCAATATCCCGGTGTGACGGTGCAGCTCATGCCGTCGTGGAACTGGCCGATGAACCGCAAGGATATGTACATATACGGTTCGAAGGGATACATCTATCAAAGCACTCCGTCGCGCATGTCGCTCTACAAGGACGGCAAGGAGAAAGACGTGAAGACCAAACCTCTGAGCGCGCCCTACGACGACTCGTTCCGCTATCTGAAGGCTGCCGTGCGCGGAGAGATAACGGTGCAGCCAACCGACCTCGCATCGTTGGAGAACAATCTGACGGTGGTTGAGATTCTGAGTGCCGCAGTGAAGAGCGCACGCACCGGCAAACCGGTACGCCTGAAATGAACGGCGACGCGACCAACACACACGTAACACACGATTTTACGCCTGTCGCCGGAGACACGGTCCCCACTCCAGTGCAGACGACATAAACAAAAGTTGGGAGCCAAAATTAAAACCTAAATTAATTATGAGAGAATTGACAGTACTTCCACAGTTGAAATTCACAGAAGCGCTAAAAGCCTTCTGGAATAAGATAGCACAATTTCAAGGCCGTTCGCGCCGCTCCGAATTCTGGTGGACCTATCTCGCCTACTTCGTGACATCCATAATATTCTCGTTCGTGCCAATCATCGGCAACATCGTAACACTATTGTTCGGACTGGCCATCATACCGATAACATTCCGTCGGTTGCACGACACTGGACGAAGCGGATGGTGGTATGGCGTGAGCATAATAGGGAGCCTGGTATTCACCGTCTATTTAATCATCTTGATAATAGGTGCTATCGGCATAAGCGCAGGCATGTCCGAATTTTCATCCATGTCTGATACTGAAATCATGGAGAAGCTATTCACCGGAGCAACAATGTCATACATCCTCTTCGGTCTGCTTGTGGGAATTGTATATAACATCATCGTTCTGGTGTTCCTCTGCCAGGACAGCCAGAAGGAAGCAAACAAATATGGCCCGTCACCGAAATATGTTGATGTGGATGCTGACGCTTATGGACAGGACTATACGCAGACAACTTTTTAACGAATGACAGAATAGACATATTTCAGATACACCGCTGTCCATCGTACAATTACGGTGGACAGCACTCTTTTAAGAACACATACATAAATCAGAAGGCACTATGAACAGATTCGTTTCAACCCCTTCGGCCGGCTTTTCCGATTCAGTAAGATCATCGCTCAGCCGCCTTACCGACTTCAAAGGCCGCACACGCCGCTCTGAATTCTGGTGGACAATACTGGCTTACTATATATTCGTGCTTATCGTTAATTTCATACTGGGTGTTATTTTTCCATATACGGCAACGACCATAATAGGCATCATACTTAAGTTTCTCATCTTCGGTGTAACCGTGCGCCGCCTGCACGATACAGGCAAGAGCGGATGGTGGGTCGGCGCAAGCTGGATTGTGAGCGCCATCAGTTCAATATATGTCATGACAAACACCGACATAGTGATTGGCACCGACATGAACATGGAAGACATAATAAGATTTGCCAGTACGACGGAATCTAAGGGTCTGACGGCAATCAACACCATTTTAAATTTCATCGTCATAATATTCTGTCTGCTCGACAGCACGCCCGGAGCAAACCGTTACGGCGAATCGACAAAATATAAGGAAATGGAATTATAAACGGAATAGAGCTGAGCGAACGTCAGTCAGCACGGCAACGGAGAAACACGGCTTTTATTCTACATTCAGATATTTCTTGCAGAAGGCCTCGCCAAGCGCGAAGCCTTCTTCGTATAGGGCCTCCAGCTTCTTCGTGTCTCTCTCTATACGCCCCACCTCCATCGGTTTCAGCGGACGTATGCAGGTAATGCGTCCTTCATCTTCCAGACGGTCTATCATGTCGAGCTGGCGGTTGTAAACCTCTATGCGATGGCTCAGAGCCACACGCAGACGCGGATAGTCACGGTAGATGAAGCGCGGAATCTTTATGTCGTGACCGTCGTTGCGGTAGCCTTTGTTGCGTGTCAGCACCACCACATTGTGGCTGTAGCCCTTCTGCATGGCATGTTCAACGGGAATGCTGTCGGCTATTCCTCCGTCGAGCATCGGTTTTCCGTCCACAAAGACAATCTTGCTCACATAAGGCAGACTGCTCGAGGCACGCACCACATCGAGCGCACGCTGACGGTCGTGACGCTCCGACAGATATTCGGCAAGGCCCGTGCGGCAGTTGGTGGCAACCATCTCGAACTCGGTCTCGCTGTTGAAGAATGTGTCGAAGTCGAACGGTATGTAGCTGTTCGGAAACTTGTCGTAGAGCAGTTTCTGGTCGAATATGCAGCCCTGGGTGAAGAGATAGCGCAGTCCGATGTAGTCGTAGCGCGCCAGATAGTCGATGTTCGAGATGCGCGCCCGTCGCGGCTGACGGCTTATATATGACATTCCGTTGCACGCGCCGGCCGATACCGCCACGACATACGGGAAATACAAATCGTACTTCATAAACGCGTCGAGCACACCACTGGTGAAAACGCCACGCATACCACCTCCTTCAAGAACAAGCCCCGTATTTTTGTCTGTTTGCATAAAAACCGTTTAAAACACGCTGCAAAATTACACATTTTAAATATAAAAGTTGTAACTTTGCAAACAATTGATACAATTATTTATTATATGTTCGACAAACAGACCTACGTAAACCGTCGCGCCAAGCTAAAAAGTCTTGTAAAGGACGGAATAATCATACTTTTCGGAAACAACGAGTCGCCATGCAACTATCCGAGCAATGGCTATTATCCGTTCAGACAGGACTCTTCGTTCCTGTATTATTTCGGACAGAACAGAGACGGACTCGTCGGAGTGATCGACATCGACAACAACCGTGAGACAATCTTCGGCAACGACATCGACATCGAAGACATCGTATGGTATGGCAGCGTGGACAGCGTGCATGACCTCGCGGCACAGGTGGGCGTGGAGAACACTGCACCGATGCGCGCGCTGAAGAGTACCTGCAACGAGGCCCTGAAGCTGAAACGCAAGATTCACTTCCTGCCGCCTTACCGCCACGACATACAGATACAGATTTTCGATCTGCTCGGCATCCATCCGGTACAGCAGAAGGAAGCTGCGAGCATGGAACTCATAAAGGCTGTGGTAAAGATGCGTTCGGCAAAGGAACCGCAGGAAATAGAGGAGCTGGAGAGAGCCGCAGAGATAGGCTATATGATGCACACCACAGCCATGAAACTCACCCGTCCGGGAGTGACAGAGAAGTTTGTAGGCGGACAGGTGGATGGAGTGGCAAACTCTTACGGCGCAAAGGTGAGCTTCGCAACCATATACAGCCAGCACGGAGAGATAATGCACGGCAATCCGTCGATGAGTGTTCTGGAGGCAGGACGCCTCGCTTTGTGCGACGCCGGAGCCGAGACCATAAACAACTACTGCTCGGACAACACGCGCACAATGCCTGTCAGCGGCAAGTTCACGCAGCGTCAGCTGGAGATTTACAGCATCGTGGAGGCTTGCCATGACTATGTGCTGGAAGTGGCAAAGCCGGGTGTGAAATACTTCGACGTCCATCTGGCAGTGTGCCGACTGATGACCGACCGGCTGAAAGAGCTCGGACTGATGAAGGGAGACACCGAAGAGGCCGTGGCAGCAGGCGCACATGCCATGTTCCTGCCGCACGGACTGGGACACATGATGGGCCTTGACGTGCACGACATGGAGAATCTCGACCAGATAAACGTGGGCTTCGACGAGGAGACACGACCCAACCTTGAGCAGTTCGGAACAAACTGCCTGCGCATGGGACGCCGCCTGGAGAAGGGCTTTGTTGTAACCGACGAGCCGGGTATATACTTCATTCCGGCACTCATCGACGACTGGAAGGCAAAAGGCCACTGCAAGGAGTTCATCAACTTCGACCTGCTTGAGACCTACAAGGACTTCGGAGGAATACGCATCGAGGACGACATCCTCGTGACAGAAGACGGCTGCCGCTTCATCGGAGCTAAGAGAATACCTTACCATCCCAAAGACGTAGAGACATTCATGGAGAATAATCAATAAAAAACAAACTTTATTATAACAGATTATGAAGAAAATATTTACACTTGCGCTTCTTGTCATGCTGACCCTGGGAGTGAGCGCACAGGACAAGAAGGAGAACAGCAACAAGCCTGTTTTCACCGTTGTCAAGGAAAACCCAATCACAAGCATCAAGGACCAGAGCCGCAGCGGTACATGCTGGGACTACTCTACTCTTGCTTTCTTTGAGAGCGAAATACTCAAGGCTACAGGCAAGACCTACGACCTGTGCGAGTCTTTCGTAGCAAACAAGAACTACATGGACCGCGCCATCAAGGTGGTACGTCTGCACGGCGACTGCCAGTTCTCACAGGGCGGATCGGCTTACGACGTATATTATGTACTGAAAAACTACGGTATCTGCCCAGAGGACGCAATGCCGTTCCCGGGTTCTCTGTACGGTGACTCACTCAACAACTTCAACGAGTTCTTCTCACTGCTCGAGCCGTATGTTGCTGCCGTTTCAAAGAGCAAGGCCAAGACAATCTCAAATCAGTGGAAAGTCGGATTGCAGGGCATCCTCGATGCTTACCTCGGCAAATGCCCGGAGAGCTTCACATACGAAGGAAAGAAATACACTCCGAAGTCATTCGCAGCAAGCCTCGGACTGGACTGGAACAACTATGTCACCATCACAAGCTACACACATCATCCTTTCTACACCAAGTTCCCTGTAGAAGTTCAGGACAACTGGCGTAACCCGGGTTCATGGAATCTGCCGATGGAAGACATGGCACGCATCATCGACAACGCCGTAATGAACGGTTACACCGTAGCATGGGGCGGCGACGTGAGCGAGGAAGGATTCACACGCACTGGTCTGGCTTACTCTTACGACACAAAGGCCATGCAGAGCTACGCCGGAAGCGACATGGCACGCTGGCTCAAACTGTCTGCATCTAAGCGCACAAACATCATCGACTCACTCGGATGCAAGGTGCCTGAGCTCACTCCTACACAGGAGAAACGTCAGGAGCGCTTCGACAACTGGGAGCTGACAGACGACCATGGAATGCTCATCTTCGGTATCGCAAAGGATCAGAACGGCAAAGAATACTACATGGTTAAGAACTCATGGGGTGAGGCCGGCGACTACAAAGGAATCTGGTATATGTCTAAGAACTTCATCATCGCCAACACAATGGACTACATGGTGAACATCAACGCCATACCAAAGGATATCCGCAAGAAGATGGAAGACGCTGTAAAGAAAACCGGTATCGGCGAATAACAGCAGAAGAAATATAACAACATAAAAACTGCGGGGCAGAAGTCACGACACACACCGGACGGCATCGATTGTTTGAAGGTGATGCGAAAAGACTCTGACCCGCAGTTTTGTTTTCATCAGACAAATGATTTTTTGAAATAAAAGGATATTTACCGCAAGCGCGGCGCGTGTTTTCCATACCTTTTTTCACTACTGACATCAGCCTTCTTGACGAAAACTCAGACGCCGGGCTTACAATTTTTCTTGACATTTTTTTGACAAAATATTTTCGTGAAAGAGGTGTAAACAAACATTAAATCGTATAGGATAAAGGACGTTTAGGACAATGCAGCATTTTGACATACCCCATAACGTAGTCCGAAAAAGTCCGTTTCGATTTCTGATAAAGCCCATTTCATCGTCCGATTAAGCCCATATTGAGGTGCGATATGGTGCATTTCGGCCTCTAAAATGGGCCATTTCGCATGCCGAAATGGTGCTTTTCGCAAAGCGATAGAATATCCCTTAAATTTAAGTTATTGATAGTCAATGTCTTATAAAAACCTCTCATAATTCGCGTATTTGCGCCCGAAGGAGACTTTGTCCGCA
>ENA-ORSK01000558-ORSK01000558.1-human-gut-metagenome-genome-assembly--contig:-NODE-558-length-36603-cov-34.210901_pt1 | contig 36603 bp, 37 predicted proteins | sample MGYA00242192_ERZ509159 | MGnify/ENA primary metagenome ERZ509159 (study PRJEB26280, sample SAMEA2338663) | human gut metagenome | biome: human gut; feature: human-associated habitat; material: faeces...
CGAGCTGTTCTTTATCGTAAAATAGATGTCACTGTTATCGGCTTTCGTGCTTGAAGCATCGTGATTGTGTTCCCAAACTTTCTTGATCTGAGCTGTGCCTGTGCTTTCGGTCTTAAAGTTTGCGTAGAACTGCACAGGGTCATCAATACCCGCCGCCATAGTCTGAGAGCCATTGCCCGATTTCCATATAACGAGCTGATCTCCGCTTGTGCGGTTAGCTTTATATGTACAAGCCTTTGTACCGCTAATTTTGGTTGTTGTACTGAAGGTGTACTTATTACCACTCTTTGTAACAGTAACTCCCGAAATATTGAAAGCACTTGCAGGCATACCGCTGTTGTTTGTATCAACGATGGTGCGTGAGTATTTTTTAGTTGACGAATCATATTTCAACACGTGTGTAGGTGCTTTTGACTTACTAACGTCAGTGAAACTCGGAATAAGTGAATAGCTTTTCATCTTACCGAGAATGTACTCATAGCACTTTTCGGCAGGTCTGCCTTTTAACTGGTCATAGTATGCTGTTTTAGGTGTATTAGGAATAATTGAATTAACAGCCAGGTCACTTTTACCGTATCCTGTACGCAGATCTTGCTGAATTTCCCACGATACTGCCTGTGTAGCGAACCAAAAGTCATCAAGATTTGTATTTGCTACAGGTGATGATTTTGTATCGCTGTTAAAACCGCATAAAAGAGCGATTTTTAAATCTCTGCGGATTGCATAGGGAAGATTCATTAAATAGGTATTATTGTTACCTTCACCTACATAAGAACTTCCTGTGTTATATGCAACACCGGCTTCAATACATATAGCGGGCTGAATAATGCCGTTCTTACTTACGCCTAACTTTGCGTGAGTAGAAGCATAACGAGTTGCTTTTCCTATGCTACCGTCCGACTTATAGTAGATGTAGTCGTAATTGTACTTATCGGCGTAAGTCTTACCGTCAGAACCGACAAAATCACCTATCATTGCGGCATACACGGTATCGCCCTTACCCCATTCAGCCGCTAATGTCTGAATAGGAAGTGCTACCAACATCATAATGCTTGCCAAAAGCAAGCTTGTCAGCTTTTTGAATTTGTTTTTCATACTGATTTCCTTTCTTGGTTTGTATTTGTATATATAAAAAAGCAGTCCTACGGGTGCGGACTGCTTTGGATTTTTACTTTCAGAAAAAGAAAAAGAGCCTTGATTTTTCAAAGCTCTTAAAGTATATTAAATTGTCATATGTTCAAAAGGAAACAACTAATCATCATAAACCGAGTCTGCTGTTTGTCCTCTTAAGAAGTATATAGCGTATGCTTTTGTCAGCTTTCCGTTTTCATCTCGTACATCCAAATCTTCAGATATGTCCTGAATGTACACTTTGAAATAGTCGCCTTTTTTCATAAACCCTTTTATGTTGTCCTTTGCAAAGCTCTCAATATCTCTTTTAATTACATTGGGGTGCAAATCGTAAGAGATAACAAGAGGTGTAAACCACGTGCTACCTTCGGGAGTCCAGGTTGGATCTTCAAGGTTTTTTAATCCGTAATTGTTTACAGCGTCATTAACTATAACCTGTTTAATTGCTTCAAGGTTGAACGGATATTCATATATGGACTTCGGCTTGCTTTCCTGTTTCTTCGTTGTTGTCTGTGAAGGCTTAGGTGCTTCAGCTTTCTTTGTGGTTGTTGTAGTCTGTATAACAATCTTGCTGTCGCTCAGATAGTCGCTGTGTATAAAGCTACCGTCAGAGAGCTTATAATAGCCCGTGTTGGTCTTGGCTGTTACTGTCACCTTGTCGTTCACGCTGTACAGCTTAACTGTGTCAGCGCCGAGTACGGCTTTCTTTCTGCTGTAGCAGTCTGTGTTGACGTACTTTGTACCGCTTGCCTTTGTTTCTGTCCATTCGGGAGCGGGCTTTGTTGTGGCGGCGGTTGTTGTCGTTGCCGGCTTTGGCTTTGCCGTGGTGACTGCTGTAGCTGCTGCTGTCGTTTCCACCTTTTTTGTTTCCTGCGGTTTTGTAGTGGCAGCTGTAGTGGTCTGAGCGGTAGTTGTTTCTGCTTTCGGCTCGTCAATCCTATCCATCACTGTTCCCGTCACTGCCGGAGCGGTAGTTGTCACTGCCGTTTCGGGTGCAGAGGACGTTGTGCTGCTTGCACTGCCTGCCGAGCAAGCACTGGTCAGTATTACGCTGATAAGGGTTATTGTTGCGAGTATGGTGTGGGTACGTTTACGTTTCATTTTTGGGTCCTCCTTTGTGGGATTTGGTCTGTTTCTTACTTGCCGAGAGCCTGCTTTATCTGTTCTTCAGATAAGCCCATAGCTTTGAGGTTGGCGAGGATTTCAGCTTCTTTTCTTCTTTCGCCTTCAGCTCTACCTTCGGCTCTTGCGTGTGCCTTTTCGGTTGCTTCGATATGCAGAGCCTTTTCACGCATTTCCGCAAGCTCTCTTGTCTTTTCGTCCGCACTCATCTTATGCAGTACAACTACTGCGTCCTGTATCTGCTTTACGCCTGTCTGCTGTAACATATCAAGTTCATCCTCCGTTTCTGCATTGATAAGTCTGAGCCATAGCTCCTGCTTGTTGTTCTTGTCGATATTCTTGCCTATTTTCTTCAGTTCAAAGTAATGAGCTGTAAACTTGTCTGTAAGCTGTTCGTTTCTGCTGTCCTCTCTCATTGAGAACGATGAATGATATTCTTCGCAGTCAAAAAGATTGAAGTTGATGATATTTATCGAAATGCACTGGTTCAGCGAGCCGTACACCTCTCCGCTTTTAAGCTGACCGCTGTACAGCTTAGACAGGTAGTAGAGCGAACGATCCTTGTAATCGCCCTCGTCTTTAATCTGCATTTCAACGTTTATCAGTCTGCCATTGGCTTTCATACGAATATCCATACGGCTGTATTTCTCGGTTATGCTGTCCGGCATTATCTCGGAATTGAGTACAACGAGGCTTTCTATCGAATCATACGGTATACCGAGCGTATCCGATAAGTAAGCCTGTAGTAAATGCTGATTTCCCTCGTCCGTAAACAACTTCTTGAATATTATATCCAGCTTCGCCTTTACTATATTTCTTGCCATTTGTGCCTCTCCTTTCGATTCGGTATTATTTCCTCAAGTATATTGTAACACACTTACGGCAAAAAGTCCAGCCGACAGCGACAAAAACATTGACAAAGTATAGTATTACTTTTTGTTGCTTTCTGCCAAAAGTTACACGATTACAGCCTTTTGGGCGGGATTTCTTTTTTCTGCGGCTTATTCGAGGTGCGACACGGTGTCGCACCTATAACAACCTTGTCATTATGTTTTATTTTCCCCAAATCACTATTATCATTGCACAGCAAAATAAACACGTTGAAAAAGCCAACAATATTTTATCAAATTTACTGTCATCTTTATATTTATCTGTTTTTCTGCAAAAAGGAAAAAGCAAAATATTATTTACTATTGCTAATGCCAATAGAGTTATAGAAATCGTTCGGCTTGTTGCAGGCATAAAGAAGATGGTTATAACTATTATAATCGTCCATTCTATACTATCAACATAATCAAATCCATAATATAAATTATGAGCGTAAATTTTGTTATAAATATTCATTAGTATTTTGCACAATAAGCCGAAAATTGCAATCATTGCAACCAGTGGCATTAATATTTCTAATAACGACATTAAATTTCGTAACATCATTTTTACATTCCATCCTTAATAATGTATTTATCAGCAGAGCTACGGGAGTTGCACCCGCATACGCTTACTCTCCGATATAAAAAAGCAGTCCTACGGGTGAGGGCTGCTTTGAATCTTCATATTCGGTTGGTTTTCAGAAAAAGAAAAAGCGGCTGATTTCAGGTGCGACACGGTGACGCACCGGACGCTCCGGTCGCACTTTTATTTTCAGAGCTACGGGAGTTGCACCCGCATACGCTTACGCTCCGATATAAAAAAGCAGTCCTACGGGTGCGGACTGCTTTGGATTTTTACTTTCAGAAAAAGAAAAAGCGGCTGATTTCAGTCGCTTAGATCTCTCTATATATTAAAGTGTCGGGTACATTCCCTGCTCTTGAGAGTGAACGTGCTTATCGGGATTGAGTTTAGCGTTTAGCTCTTCTATCTGTTTGGCTTGCGTTTTAATTACTTCATCAAGTTCTTTATTTGCTTCCTCTAATTCAGATTTTTCTCGATACAAGTCGGCAATTAGTTGATTTTTCTCTCCTAATATGTTTTTAAACAAAGTTAAATCATCAATGGCTTGTGCCCATCTGTATTCATTGCTTTGGAGTAACTGTTCTTTTTGTTTTCTCATTTCGCTCTCATTCACAATAAATGTGTATGTATTCTTTGCGTTGTCTGCAACGATATTAATGCTCTTCTTGATTTCTTCATTTAGGATTATTTTAATATTCTTGTGATCTTCCCTGAGAATTTTATTTTGTGCCGTAAGATTTGTTTCTTCGCCGTTTGTTACTCCGAGTCGGTTTGCAATTGAAAGTTCACCGTCTTTTACGCCGATTTGGCAATCCTGCAATTTAACAAGATTGTCATTTAATTTTTTGCTTTTTCTTCCGTTGCTTATACAAACGCCTATCAAACCTAATATACCCACGAATATTGTAGCAGCCGAACCGACAATTGCACCCACTAAGGAGTCCATTTTAAACACCTCGCATATCACAAAATACGTAATCCAATAAACCATATTCGGTACTAAAATTGAATAAATTACGAATTTCATATTTATACTCCTAATTATATCTTAAAATTAAAATCGTGTCAAATTATTTTAAAACATTCATTTCATTACCGTTCCTCATCGAAATAACCGAATTGCTGTGAAATAGAGATCCACCATTCTTCAGGTAATTTAGGAACTATTCCCTCATCCTCGGCAAATTTAATACATTTAAGAATGTCGAGTAATCCTATATTGAAAGTATGGACGGAATCTTTCAATTCAAATATGCACGGCTCATAACAAGCTTCGCAATTGATTTTTTCGGCATTATCGGTTAATTTTGATTTTTCTGTGTTTTTTTCTTTAGTATACATTTCTAATCTCCGTTCTAAAATAAGCGACAATAAATGTCAATTTCCAAGTGCGACACGGTGTCGCACCGGACGCTCCGGTCGCACTTTTATTTTCAGAGCTACGGGATTTGCACCCGTATGATTACTGTTGCTCTTATATTCAAGGTGCGTCACAGTGACGCACCTGTTGTGTATCTTTGTCACATAATCCCATAATCATCTTTATACTTGTAAAGAAAATTCTGCTGCTCCTTGTTTTTTCGGATCATCAGCCCGATGTAGTCGATCATTGAAAGATTTGTCTTGTCCTGCTTTGTAATCAGTGCTACTGTAGCAAAAATACCGAATATTCCTACTGCAAGTCCGATTATTATATGTATCAGCAGAGAAATAAAAACCGTAAGTCCGAGTGATATAAGCCCGCCGATTATCAGCTGTGGCTTCTGCTTCGGTCCGCAACCTTCCCACCATTGCTTTTCTATTATCAAGCCATACGGGATATATAAATGTTCATCTTTCATTTGTCTGTCCTCCTTATGAATAGTACCGGACGATAAGGTCTTTTATCTGAAAAATTATGATACCAAAAACCATAAATACAAGTGCATTTCTTATTTTCGGTATCAGTTGTGGCTTATCATCGGGATTGAGAACAATCTTTATCAGCAGGATAATTACTCTGAGTGCTACTCCTGCTACGAGTAAGCCCTGTATTATCAGACTGAGCTGGTCAATTGTAGTCATTTATCCCTCCTATTTTGTAACACCCTTTATCGCTGTCTTAATCGTGTTTACCGCATATATTTTGCTCATAACACCACCGCCCGGACCGGAAGGCACAAGAAACTCTGCAAGCAGTTTAGGCGTACTGAGTGCTGTAGTAAGACAAGCCAAGCCCAGGAACATTTTTACCAAATCAAAATTGCCCGATACAATGTTTCCTATACCTGCAGATGTGACTATGATATAAAGTCCGAGCTTACTAAGAACTACTTGTATAAGTACGGTCAGAAATGTCTTGACATAGGTCATAAAGTAGTTTTTGAACATTCCTTTGTCATTATCGAGTAGTCCGGTACAGGCAAGCGGCATTCCGATATTCAATATCATCATATTGATACCAAGCCCGAAAGCCTTACAGAACAGTATCATAAATATTACAAGTGCTATGAGGAAGAATACGCCGTTGATTATTCCTATGCCGGTAAAATCGGTTACTTCCTTGTAGATGTTCATACTTGTCGTTATTGCGTTTACTGTTTCTTTAAGTATCCGCACGAAAATATCATAAATAGGTCTGAAACCTATAGCGACAGCCATTGCTTTTATGAAATTCGTCACAAGCTGTAACGGGTCCATATCCGGATCTCCGTCTGTTCCCATAACGTATATTTCAAAGCCCTTTTTAAGAAATTTCAGTATCATCAGTGAAATGCCTATATTATATATCGTTGATGACGCTGTTGAGAGATACTGTCCGAGCGTCTTGTCAACTTCAAAGACTATCGGTATCAGTTGGTCGCTCGCTTCAAAAACAAGCGGTGTCATACTGCTCAGTATGACGGAAAACAGAATAACTAATATAGCCGCCATTAATTTATCACCTCACATTTACGGGAACATATACATATCGTCCGCTTTTGCTATTGCCGATTGCTGTGGCACATCGTGCCGCATATATAGTTGAGTTGTTGCTGTCCGTATTTTTTCAAGCAGCGTATCATCTTTTATCGCCACCCGATCACATCGTGTGCCGTCCGGCAATGATTTCTGCGGCATTACCGGCTTTATTTTTCCGTCCTTTTCGGCAACAAGCCGTATATTTCTGACAACAAGCCAGTTGTCAATTGTTATATCGGCTATCGCTTTAAGTGCAGGACAATTCGGCAAGTTAATCCGCCGTATTTCTGCTTTAACGCCCTGCCTTTGCAGTTCAAACTGCTCTTTTTCCATTTCAAAAGTTTTTTCTTTTGATACAGGCGGATTCCCTTTGAGAGCATTTGTATACGCTTCGAAAATGCTTGCTTTCAGCGATTTCATCAGTACAGACTGATAATTAATCAGCTGTACTGTCTGTGTGTATGTTCCGTCTTTGTTTTTGATTTGCGGTAACTGTGCTTCGATGTTGCCGTCCGCACTTTTTAAAAGCCGGCAGTCACGGATTGTTACCGCATCATCAATATTTACATCAGCAACAGCTAATACACTGTCGTTGCCTGTAAGATATGCCCTTGAACGTATTTTATGTAACATAAGATTATTTGAAATAGCCGGCAATTACACCTATCAGTGATGTTATTGTTATCGCTAATATTCCAGAAACAATTGTTGTCTTAATTCTCTTGTCCCACATTTTCTTATCCTGTTCATCAGATAAGCCACGTGCTATAAACAGAGCTACACATACAACAGCGGTAACAGTTATCGCTATACCTGTAAGCCAGGAGCTGACATCTGCTATCAGATTCTTTGTGCCTGTCACAATTACGCTGTTTGCAAAATTGCCCTGTGCAAATCCCGACATTGTAAGAAATGTCACCGTCACAAACGATGATATGACGGTATAAATGCGGTTTCTGATTTTCTTTAACTTGTTCATTATTCTTTCCTCCGGAATAAGTCCTCTCCCTTGTCAATTACCTCATCTTCCGCAATATAGAATGCGTTTTTAGTAATATCATAGGTTTCGGATTTTTCATTGTTTTCTTTTGCTTCTTTTCGCCTTAACAAGTAATTGTACTCGATTTCCTGCGGTGCTTGCGGTGTCTGCTCTTTCCAGACCTCCCATAACGGGATTTTAGCGTTTGTATTACGCTTATCCTGTCTGCTGTCAGTGACAATCTGAATGTACTGCTTGTTATGGCTCTCGTTTCCGAGTCCCATAAAGCGGTTAAACTGCCACTTGTGCAGGTCGTATGACACCATTACAGCCGGATATTCACCAAGTACCATTACAAGCTGATATGGACGTGCAAATCTTGCAAGTTCATCTGCCGTAAGAAGTTCTCGTCCCTCAAGCTGTGAAGAAAATCCCGATGAGGGATTTGAGTATCTTGCTTTATTTCCCGATGAGCTGTATTTTAGTGTTGTGTACTTACCGAGCTTACTGCTTATAAGTTCGTTTGTTTCCTTGCCCGCCGCCGCAAGATATACCCATACGGTACAGTTACCCATTATGATATTTGCAACATTCTTGTCATACTTATCTTCAAGCTGTGCCATATCCTGTATGAACAGATTGAAACGTATTCCGTAACCTCTTGCGACAGTGAGTTTTGCCTGTATATCGCTTATCGGCGTGAAGTTACCAAACTCGTCCAGGAAGAAGTTTACCCTTATCGGCAATCTGTTACCGTGGTCCTTTGCATAGTCTACAAGCAGTTCATACTGCTGATTGACAAGCAAGGTAACTATAGGATAATAGCTTGTCTTTTGGTCGGGCAGGATGTAGAATATTGCCTGTTTCTTCTGAGCAATCGTAGTAAAATCAAAATCTGACGTGCCGGTTACACTGGCAATATCGTTTGTCGCAAACAATCTTAATGTTGTCAGTGCTGATGTATAAAAACTTGCCCTTGTTCTGCTCGGTGCAACATCTGTAATGCCGAGCAGTGACTTAGCCGGGTGTGTATCGTCCAGTTTTGCGATATAGCCTTCAAGCGGTGTCTTATTATCTGCACCGGGTTTAACCATATTTGCAAGGAAGTAATACACATTCGTGAGATTCTGATATTTCGGCTTATCCGTGTTGTCACATACTACAGCAAGCACACAGGCACCGATGATAGCCTTTTCACCGTTTGTCCAAATCGGCTCGCCTTTGTCCGACTTCGGTACAAGCATTTCAATCAAGTCCCACGTTGCTCTCTGTGCCTTATCGGTCTTTTTCTCGTTTACAGCGTCGATTATCGGTTGCAGTAAGTTCTTGCTGCACGATTTTTCTGGATTCTGTAGGTCCATTACTATCACTTCATAACCAAGCGATTGCAAAACACGATGAGTATAGTAGTAAATTTCGCCTTTCGGATCATTTACTACAATGCCTTCACCAGCCAGTGCAGTGAAGATAATTGACTGTAAAACAAGTGTTCTTGTCTTACCGGAGCCTGTTGCCCCGAATATCAACGAGTGATAGTCTTTTGCTATGTATGAGATTTCCTCGTAAGTGCCGTGCTTTTTCATTCCAACAACAAGTCCGCCTTTGGCAGGAAACTCATTTTTGTTAATCTTATCAAGCGGTATCGGAATAAAGGGCAGATATTTACCTTTTTTTGAAACAGCATTGTAATAATCTTCGCCGTTTCTGTTCAGTACACGGCATAAATCACTTGAATGTTTCAGCTTGTATGTAGCGAAAACGCTATGCTTTTCGCTGTCGTTCATAAACCGTGCCGAGCCGTTCTGACCTTCGCCTGCAGGAACGGGTATCTTGATTTTCGGTGTGACCGTTATTGTATCAGCCTTATACTTGTTGTTCATCACAACAAACACAACAAAGATAATCAGACCTATAAGCAGTGCTGTAAATATCATAAAGAGCTGCTGTTGTTTCTGATTGACTTTCAGACCTTCAAGACAGGTGTTGAAGTCAAACAGTTTCAGCTCCTGTGTTGTCAGCATAACATCAAGACTGTATGATAAAAATACAGATACAACAGGTGCAATCACACATCCGACAAGAGTTGCAATGATTTTAAATAATTTTTTCATTTTGCCTCCTGTAATGTAAAAGCCGGGACTGCTTTCACAATCCCGGTAAATTACATATTATTTGTTTCAGAAAGGCTCAGGTGCATTCATATCAAAAAATGCACTTTCGTCAACCTTTCCCGCTGTCTGTGCCTGCTCTGCTGTCTGAGCCTTGTTACGCTCACGCATTTCAGTTATTATCTTCGAATAAGAATCGTTCTCGTCTGCGGATATTGTGATGACCATACCGGTCTTTTCGACCTTACCGCTCCACATAATACCTGCCTTTGACAATTCTTCTCCGACAGCCTTGCCGTAATTCACGTTCTGATGACGGTAAAAAGAAAGCTCCGGTGCTTTTTCCTTCAAATCTTTATACTTGATATTGCCGACGGTTTCAACGGCAATTTTGCCGATTGCGGATATGCCGTAATGATTTATAGTTTCCTTAACCGTATCGTTTGATGGTCTTACAACGCTCCACCACTGACCGTTGTCAGCCTGCTTTGACGGCAGAGAAATAAACTTCACGACATTGCCGGTTTCTGCATCCAGCCTGTCCTTAACACTTATGTTATGTACAAGCAGATCATCGTTGACACGCATATTTCCGTATACGCTACCGTTTGCACCGTTTCTCATATTGAAAGTAAATCTGAGCGGCTCACTTTCCTCGCTTGTGGGCGTGTAATTCTTACCTTCGATATTGGCTTTTTCAACCTCAGACTTTATCCTTGCCGCAAATTCCTTAGACAGCGGCTCAACCGTGGAGTGATAATCGCCGTCACGTCCGATATGCTGAGGCATCTGTACATAGAATTCGTTATCCTTGTTCAGCTTATACAGCAGTCCATAGATCATAAGTCCGTTGCCGATTTCGATGTCGGCTATGGCTCTGAGCTTGTTTGCATTCTGTGATACCACAGGTTGCAGTCTTGTTACTTTTACGTTTAACATTGTTTTCATTCCTTTCTGCATTTACAGGTGCGACACCGTGTCGCACCGGACGCTCCTGTCGCACAGAACGCTTCTGTCGCACCTGTATGATATATGTTTAACGCCCTTTGCGTTAAATCTCCGGTTCAAAACCTTCCTCTTCTTCGGGTTCACTCTGTTCCTGCTCGTTTTCCCTATATCTGATATTGATACCTTCGGGGAAAGTGTCCTTATCAAATATCGTACCCTTTGACATAGTAACTTCTTTCAGATTTCTGCAACCATTGAAGGCAAGATAACCGATAGCCTTTACGCTTGCAGGGATTTCTATCGAGGTTATATCGGTCATAGCAAATGCCTGTTCACCGATATGCTTAACTGTATCGGGAATTGATATACTCTCAAGGTCAGTAGCCGCAAAAGCACAGGAGCTGATACTTTCAACGCCCGGCTCGATTACTGCTGTTTTCACCGATGAGCTTGCGAAAGCCATATATGGTATTTCTCGGATACTTCCGGGAATTACTACATCGGATATATTCTTACGGTCCGAGAAACATCTTTCTTCAAGTTTTTCTGTACCTTCCGGGATAAGTTCATTGCTCTTTGCAACAGTATGCGTTCTTTCGTTTTCGTTGACACGCTCAAATTCTTTCATTATGCTGTCAACCTTTTCGTCAAAGCTCATCTCCTCGAAGTCCTCATAGTTATCGTTCATCTTGTCATACGCACGTTTCATAAGTGTAAAGAGCTGTGCGTCCTTAACATCTTCGGGAGACATATCTTCTTCCGGCTCGACAGGGAGCTTTGTCATATACAGATTTGCGTATGCCTTCATCGACTGATACAGCTGAGTAAACTTTTCCTTGATGAAGTCAATTATCTTTGCAATCAGCATTTCAAGTCTGATTTTCTGCATCTGTTCCGCCGAGAAATTCCCGTTTGCATAGACCTCATAATCAATGTCATTCTTGACACCGAGCCTTATCTGCTTCATCTGCTCGGCAGAATAATCGGGATTTGCAAACAGCTTTACGTCAAGTTTATCCTTCATTCCCATACGGATCTGCTTTATCTGTTCAGCGTCATAGGAACGTCCGTCCTGTGCAAGATAGTCGATGATGTCTTTATCACCAACACCTTTCTCAAGCATCTTGCGCCACTGTTTCATAGCTGACGGAGAGATGTACGGTGCGGCATAGAGCTGGTATGATATACCGCTTTTCATACCGAGCCTTATCTGCTTCATCTGTTCGGGTGAAAACTTCTTGTTTGCGTATTCCTTCACCGGTAATCTCTGACGGATACCTTTTAGGATCTCCGCCATTGCTTTCTCGCTGATATATTCAGCTTTCTTTGTCTGCTCCTCAGCAGGCTTCTTTGTTTCTTCTGACATTTTTCTGTCCTCCTTTGGTATTTGATTTATTTATAGGTGCGTCACGGTGTCGCACCGTATATGCTTATATTTCCATTTCTTCTTCTTTTTCAAGAATATCATTGATATATCCCCATAACGTTTCAGCATATTTTTTAGGAGTGTTTTCTGAGTAACGTCTACCGTTATCAGACATTTCACTTATCTCTTTTTCCCCGATACTATTTGCTTCTTTCAGCACGTCATCGAATGTAGGATCAGCATCGGTAGCCTTTCTCCATTCAGAAATAAACGTGTCTGCTTCTTCTTCCCAATCTCTTCTTGTTTTTGATTCATTCATATATGTTATTCCTTTCTACAGGTGCGTCACGATGTCGCACTTATATTTCCATATCATCGTTTTCACAATCAACTTCAAACTGCTCATCGGCTTTTGCAAGTGCAGGAACGATTTCGGTTTCAATAAGCATTTTGACTTCCTGCTTATTTAAAAGTTTGCCGAAACATTCTTTTATCTGCTCGGCACTGCCTCTGATTACTGTTCTGCCTTCTTCGGGATCATATACTCTGTAATCGTCTGTATGGTATTTACTGAATTTATAACAGTGTTCTACGAGCTTGTTGTATATTTTTTCCTGCTGAATTCGTGCGATAACCGCATTTGTAATATCATTCCATTCAAATGTTTTGTCGAATGAAAATACCGGTTTGCTTTCATTTTCACGTTTTACAGCTATGTTTATTACCGGCTTTCCGTCACGTTCCTCAAGGTTCCAAATGCAATCGGTGTATTCGCCCTCGTATGAATACATAGTACCTTTTTCTTTCAAGAAGAAGTCACGGACAACTTTTACCGGTGTTTCTTCGTACTGAATTTCATCATCTATACTGCCATATCCTATAAGCTCATCCCACGCAAACGCAGATTTGATAAAAGAGGGAAGATCATTGTGTAATTCGTTTTCCCATTCATCTATCAGTGCGATTTTTGTAAGAGCCTGCATTGTTGTATGTGTTGCATTGACGAAATCGGGGTTATCGTAAAACATTCGTTCAGCCGCCTTATAAGCATCCGTACCAACATCTGAAAGATACTGTGTACACAGTGAGCTTATCTGCGTGTTAAAATAATCATCGGCATTACGCTTATAGAAGAAATTTTCGCCAGCTTATCAAAGCTGATGATGTTAGTAACGTATTGTCCTCCGGCGTTACTGTCGGGATTGTAATAAATCCACACAATACGCTTTAGTCCGTTATCAATAAAAAAAGCGTCGCTGTATTCTTCGTGACGCTTTTCCTTGGTATTTTCATTGTGGTGCAGTTTTACATTTGCTTCTTCCGCAAGGCAGTTTGCAAGCTCGTCCGATAACGATGTTTCATCGTGCTTCAGATACTTGCTGTACACATCATTCAGTGGCGATGGGTGTTTTAGCAGTGCTTTAATCTGATAATTATTAAGATTAGCATCGTGTGCTGCATAGATTATTTCCGTTTTCATCGCATATTCATATGCTCTGCTGAGTATTTCCTGTGACGAGATATTCAGCAAGTCTTCTTTCAGCTTGTCAAGCTCTGCCTGCATATTCTTGATAAGCTGTGCCTTTAATTTGTTCATTTGTAATTTGTACCTCCTTTATTTTAAGTGCGACAGGAACGTCCAGTGCGACCAGAACGTCCGGTGCGACATCGTGTCGCACTTATGTTACTTAGTATTCAGATTTCCATATCTTCATCTGTTTCACAACAGGTTTTGCTTATCTCTGACTTTAGTCTATTGCCCATTTCGGATAACCGCTCAAAATAGTCTGTTTTAGCAGAAATTTCATTGCTGAAATAGTGACCTAAGTTAAACCCGGTGAAGTATTCACTCTTGGGGTAAAATGAATATCTCCAGGTAGCATACTGAGTTTTACTTTTTGCTAACACCACGCCTATTAACGTGCCATCAACATCGGTAAACTCATTATGCTCAAGTAATTTATATCCGGCATTTACTCCTTTAAGCGACAGCTTATTGTTTTTGAAATCAAAGTATATCTGAGTTTCCATTGATTACACCTCGTGTCCTTTATCTTGTTTTTGCCTTGCAATGTCTTTCTTTGCTTGTTTTGACAGCTCACCGATCAGAGCGTGAGCAGTGTTTACCGTTCCGGCAGAGCCTTGTGTTCTGAACAATCTGCTCACTGCGTTCAAAGCATATACCATACTGTCAACAGTTATCTTTGTGCTTATCTCAGCGTTATCCTTATCTCTCTGCTCATTGTTCTCTTTCAGAGTTCTGAGCATTGATTTTAGAATAATGTTGCCAAGCCTGTTATACAAATCGCCTGCGGCTTTCCGCATTTTCCTATCAATTTCGGATTTGCCGTTTTCGGTTTCTTTGCTGTCGAACATTTCTGCCGCCGATCTTGCACCCGAATAATAGTCATTGATGATAGATTTCATCTTTGGCAGCATAATCATTTCTTTTATCATACCGATAACCATATCCTTAGTTTCTTTCGGAAGATATGCATAGGCTATTCTTCCTCGCCTTGGCAGATTGTTCAGTATATCGGTGTACCACTGTATCAATTCTTCGGATATATCAACTCCGGAGAAACGATTGGAATAGATACCGGAAATGTCACGTTCAAAATCAATCATCAGCTTCCCGACAAGTTCTTTTGCGTCCGACATTGCTTCGTTGCTTATGCCGTAATAATACGACAGCTCATTTGCGAATGTATCGTGTATCAGTTTTTTCCTTACATTATCCGATACCTCCTTTTTTACAAATTGTACCGTGACAGGCGGGTCCTTATCCCAGAACGAGATATGAATATGCGGCTGTCCCTTCTTGTCGTGAACAGCCGCAATATATTCAAATCTGTCTTTAGGTATATCGTACCCTCTCATCAATGTTTCAATGTGAAACTTAATGTAATTCTGCCACTTCTCAAGGCTGTCAAGCTCAAGCCTTTTAGCAATCTCCGGTCGGAATGATATGTATGCGTTGTACACTGTAACTCCTGCTTTTGAGATACCGTAAACATAGTTTTGTGTATCGGCAACATTCAACTCATCGTTATTTGCACCGCCTATCCTGCCGAACAGTCCGCTTTCGCTTTCCGGCGAAAGTTTCATAACGTGTTCACGCTCTGCTATATACTTGACGTAATTGGAATTGTGGCTTGCCGTACCGGGTTTATTCGGAGCTGTCAGCCTCATTTTATATATGAGTGCCGATGACATTATTCTTCACCCGCTCTGACTACCTTCTTCATTCCGTTTAAGATCTCATTAGTATCCTGCATATACTCATCATCAGATTTCTCTTTCTGTTTCATATATGCCGCCGCTTGTTTGCTTGCAGATGCTACAACACGTGCAAAGCTGACATCATCCGCAAAAGACTCCGACATAATCTGTAATCCTGTATACATCGTGATTGCACTTGCTTTTGTTGATTTCACCTGTAGCTTTATAAGCCTTTCTACTTCCTGCTTGAAAACTTCTGTCATTTCATCGTGTATCATACGACGGAATTCTTCTTCATTTTCATCATGGCTTTCAACGGTAAGTCCTTTTATAATAAAAGAACGAATTATGTTGCCCATTGAAGTACGCTTTTTTATTGCTAACTTTTTAACATCGTCATAAACTCTTTCGTTAAGGACAACCGAAAGCTGCACAGTTTTTTTGTTTATCACTATTTTTTACCCCTTTCTTCATAATTTTTATAGCCGTTTTTCTACCGTTAAGCAAACTGAAAAAAACTTGATTTTCGTGATTGCAATGCGTGTTCACAAACTTAGTTTCACAGTGAAACTAAGTTAACCACATTTTCAACCATAGAAACCACGTTGTAACCATTGTTTTTTGCGATAGCAAAGCGGTATTACAGCGAACGGTCAACCGTTCTATTCCTGCCATTGCTTTGCAATGGGTGTTTCGTAAACCAGTTGTTTTCATACGCCTTTGCATTTGGCTATGTTCAAGCAAAAAGCCATCAGAAAAGAAAAATCCGCTGTTATTGTCATAGGTGCGTCACGATGTCGCACCCTTGAAAGCTCACTTGATTAACAGGTGCGTCACGATGTCGCACCTATCATTCAATTTCCTGCTCGTTCTCGAAATAGTTTTGCAACGCTTTTTCGAGTATATCCGAAATTTCGTTTGCGGTTTTTCCTTTTAGTCCGTATTTTTCAAATGTACTTGTATTAAGTTTTACTGTAGTTGTTTCAATCGTTTTTCTCTGTCGGACGGCTGAAAGAATAGCGTCGATTGTCCGTTTATCAAGATTTTTATCCTTATCCTTTTTGTCTTTCAAGCGTTCCGCTTTATCGGCTGTCAGAACATAATTCGGATTGCTGGTGAGATATTCCTCTACGATATGTTGTTCATACTCTGATAAAAATGCTAAACAGTATGCAACCTTATCGGGTAACGTATTATCGTCAACCTTATTAGCAAAGTAATTAATCAGCTGAGTAAAGCTGATTAACATATATAACTTCTTAACCGATATTCCGAATTCTTCGGCAAGTTCTGTTTTAGTTGATGTTCCGGAGCTACTCATAATATCTGTTCTGTATCCTTGTTTCTTCCGGCTGTCATTCAGCAATCTGAGCGACCGTGCAAGTTCCATTTTTGTGAATGTGTTCCTTCTTTGAAGATTTGTTATAACCATAATCTCATCAAGAATTTCACGGGGAGTATCTTCTCTTGCGATTCTGCAGGGAAGTTTTTCAAGACCGACCGCTTTTGCGGCTTCAAGCCTTCTGTGTCCGGATATAACCTCATACTTACCATAATTTGCGGACTGTGCTATAAGTAACGGCTCAATCACGCCCATTCTATTGATGCTTTCCTTAAAATCATCGGTTACACTTACGGTAAATGTATGTGTGTGATATGGCTCAAGCAGTGATACCGCTATATTTTTAATCTCGTTGAGGAAATATGACAGCAGCTCTTTTGATAACTTGACGCTTTTTACCGTATCTTCGCTTTCATCCTCAATCATATAGCTGTAATCATCTTCAATTTCCACGCCTATATCGTTGCCGTAATATGATCCGCCACCGTCATCTGTATCAGTGATTTTTTTGTTAGGCGGCATTGCAAACGCATTATCTGATGCGTTTGATTCACGCTTGATATTCATCATTTTACTATAATCCATATTCTTAACCTCCATTGTTGGTGAGAGCTGGCGGAATTGCACCGCCGAAGGACACTTTTGCTCTCATATAGGTGCGACACGATGTCGCACCTGTGCAATCAAAGCTCAATTTCATCTTCGCTGTGTTCTAAGTTTTTCATTTGCTGTAATTTGTTCTGCGCCCAAAGCGGTAGATTATCAAAGTTGATGATACCCATTATATCTTGTCTTGTCCATACCTCGTTCTCTCCGCTTGCAATATTCTTAGCATAAACCTTTTGTCCTCTTGAATTGCTCGATGCACCAAATCCACCTGTAATCAAAATAATCTGATTTGCAGAATTTATACAGCCACGTTTTAGTTTTTCCGGTGAGATAACAGCAATTTTGTTGAGTATATTATCCTCATACGATACCGGCTGACAAAGCGATTTTTGTATCGGTAATATATCGCCGAATTTCTTTTCAAGGGTTTCTCTGTTGCGACAAAATTCTTTTGCAGCATCTGTAATTCTTTCACCGTAAAGCTGTAATATTTCATCATATTTATCACTACACATTATATTTTCGTAATTGCCAAACAACTCGTTCGAACAATAGTCTGCAACCATATATTCAAATCCGGGTTTTGCATTTATGTTTTCCCCTATAACGCATTCGCCAGTCAACGTAGTAGTCGATAGAATTATTGTATAATCTCCTGCCATACGCTTACTTTCCATTTCATCAACCTCTTTTCTTTATTTGTAAAGGTGCGACACGATGTCGCACCCTCTCTGTTTTACATTTCCTGTTCTTCCTCGCTGTCAACGTTCTGCTCATACTGCTGACCGTTCTTTTCGGCTTCAGCTATAAGTCTGTCAACCTCTCTGAGCCTTGCTGTTTTTTCGGAAAGTTCCTTTTCTCTTGCCCACGGAGTATGCACAAATTCATTTGCAGTTGCAATGTCACGGTTTATAACCTCTAAATCGTGTATAGCTTTTTCGTGAACATTGCCGATTGATTTAAGCGTGTTCTCCATTCGGGTAAGGTTTCCAAGCGGGTCCTGTCCGACCTGCCAGGTATAACGTGCTTTTCCTACCATAGTTACATAATAAACGCCATAAGCACCGTCGAAAGATACCTTCAAATCATAACCTTTATATGTGCCTATCTTCGGCAAGTCTGTAGAGCCGACGGTCCGTATTGTGTGTAGCAGTGCTTTTGCGGCTTCCTTCTTGTCGGTAAAGGTCGCTCCGTTAATTACTATCTCCGTGAATTCCTCGCTGTATTGCTTGTAGCTTTCTGCGTCAATAGCAGTGTTAGCAATATACTTGTCTGCGTCAGCTTTACGCTGTGGATATACCTTCAGCAGTTTATCCTCAAGGCTGTACTTTTCGGATAAGTAAGCCGACTGCAAGCGTTTCAATTTTGATATGTCAATATCAAGCTCCATACGCTCTTTAATAAGCGGATTACCTGTGCAAAGTGCCTTGACCTCACTGTAATTCAGAACAGCTTCGTCAACATCTTCACAGTTTCTGACCGGTGTCTTGCTGGTCATAATCTGCGATATACCCTTCTGCTTGTTCTCTATAATCTGATAGAGATAAGCGTCAAACGTATCTTTCGTGACGTAACGGTAAATATATACCTTGTCATTCTGATTGCCTTGTCTTATTATTCGTCCTTCTCGCTGTTCAAGGTCGGCAGGACGCCACGGGCAATCAAGATGATGTAATGCTATCAGTTTATCCTGTACATTAGTACCTGCACCGCATTTTGCAGTTGATCCAAGCAATACACGCACATCGCCCTTGCGTACCTTTGCAAAAAGCGTCTGTTTTTTCACATCGGTATTGTAATCGTGTATGTAGGCGATTTCGTTTTCGGGAACGCCCTTTGCTATCAGCTTGTCACGGACATCATCGTAAAGATTGAAACTGCCGTCATTCTTCGGAGTTGAGAAGTCGCAGAAAATCAATTGCGTCAGTCTGTCCTCTGCAGTGTTCTGCCATATATCGTAAACTTTGTCAACACAGAGATTTACTTTTGAATTATCCTCGTCCGGCAATAAAGGATTCATAAGTCGCTGATCAAGACCTATCTTTCTGCCGTCCGAAGTTACTTTAAGCATATTGTCCTCTGTAGCGTCTACCATTTTATTATGAATCCTGGTCGCTCTTTCGGACAAACCTTTCATAAGCTCTTTCTGCATATCGGAAGGCTCTGCGGCGATATTTTCAAACACAGCTTCCGGAACGTTGAGTTCAAGGTCATCGGCGGTCTTTATATCCGCACATTCCTTGAATATCGTCATCAGCTCCGGGAGATTATGAAATCTCGCAAACCTTGTACGCATTCTGTATGTGTTTCCTTCGGGGGCGAGTTCCATTGTATTAGTAATATCAGCGTAATTTGCCGCCCAAGCATCAAAATGCTGTAAGCCTAGCCGCTGAAGTGTACCTGCCTGCAAGTACCTCATCATCGTGTATAACTCTGTCATACTGTTCGATACCGGAGTGCCTGTTGCAAAAACCACACCTTTGCCGCCTGTTATCTCATCAAGATATTTACACTTGTAGTAAAGGTCCGATGATTTTTTTGCTTCCGTCATCTGTATTCCGGCAACATTGCTCATCTTTGTCGGCATATACAAATTTTTGAACATATGGGCTTCATCGATGTATATTCGATCTACACCGAGTTCTTCAAACGTGACTACATCGTCAACTTCGTTATCAGTCAGCTTTTCAAGACGGGTTTCATAATTTTTCTTTGTCTTTTCAAGTTGTTTTACGCTGTATTTCTGCCCATCGTCAAGATAACCTCCTTTCATATCCTGCAGAGCATTTTCAAGCTGACGTATATCTTCTCTGATATATTCTTTCTGACGTTCATACGACAGCGGAATTTTAAGCAGCTGTGAGTGTCCTATGATAACCGCATCGTAATCGCCTGTGGCGATTTTAGAGCATAACAGCTTGCGGTTTTTCATCTCAAAATCCTTTTCGGTTGCTACAAGGATATTCGCACCGGGATAAAGCTCCATAAAGTCGCTTGCTATTTGCCCAACTATGTGATTTGGTACACATATAAGGGACTTGTGGCATACGCCGATATATTTGCTTTCCATTGCGGACGCTACCATTTCAAAGGTCTTGCCAGCTCCGACAACGTGTGCAAGCAGTGTGTTTCCGCCGTATAGTGTTCTTGCAAGAGCATTACGCTGATGGTCAAACAGCTTATACTTTTCACTTGCTCCATGAAGTACAAGGTGACTGCCGTCAAATGTTCGAGGTCTTATCGAATTGAAAAGCTCGTTATACTTGTCAACTATATTCTGCCTTCTTTCCGGATCTCTGTATATCCAGTTGGAAAATGCTTCTTTTATAAGTTCCTGCTTTTCCTGCGCCTTTTCGGTTTCCTTTGAATTAAGCACAGATTTCACTTTGCCGTCAACATCAACAACTCTGTCATAAACCTTGACAGTACGCTGATTTAACGTATGCTCGAATATCTGCAATGCGTTCATTCGGCTTGTGCCGAATTCGTTGTTAACCTTGACATTGGACGGCTCAGAGCTTTTATTTGATACGTTGAATTCGCCGGTTACCGGAGAATAGTATGTCTTGATTTTCATTCTCCAGCTTCCGTAAGCGTCAAACGTATCACGGATAAAATCATCGTAATATTTTGTGTCAAGCCAAGTAACACCGATTCGTATATCTATTTCCGACGCTGTAAGCGGTTTAGGCATTACCTTTTCAAGTGCTTCAACATTATGCTGATATTCTTCACTTGTGAGTGCGGCAGTCCTTGCAAATGACAGCTTGTCACGGATATTACCACTGAGGTATTCATCGGCAGTAACGTATATATCAATCTTATCCGGACGAGGTGGGAACGGCGGTACTTTATATATAGCACCTGCGTCTATACAATCCTTTATCGTCTGTTCTTCCGAAAGTCCGCAAAGGCTTGCCATATACGGAATATCAATACAGCCTTTCTCACAAAGAGAAACGCCGATACTTTCAACGGCTGTTGACACACTGACTACCGTCTTTACAGGTCTTACGGTATTCTTTATAAATATATCAGCCTTACCGTTGTATGTGTTATCTGTCTTGTCAAACTTTTCAAGCGAGCGTAACAGATAGTATGAGCTGTCTGCACTGAATGCCGTTTCGTTTGCCTTGCTGTTTATATAGCCGTATTTTTTTACAAAAACGTCATAATGCTCGTTCAACTCCTTGCGTGTACTGTCAATGTATGACTGCTCAAAGCCCCGGAGCTGTTGCTGCAGCAGAGTTCTTGTAATTTCTTTGAGGTCAATCAGAGCAGCTATTCTGTCCGCACTTTTATCGACCTTTGTCATTATGCTGTTTTCACGGTAATACACGTTACCGTTATACAGCGTATATGTGTAGTTATCCACACTTTCATCAGCCGGAATTGTTTCTTTTTTCAGCTCTCCGTACTTGATTTCATCCTGCTGAGGAGTATACGGGTGATATTCGCCGTCTATTCTTGTAACTGCGTTATGCAGGTGCGACACGATGTCGTACCCTTCGGGAGCAACACAGGCTGTTGCTGTTGCGTCACCGTACATACTGTACTCTATGCCTTGTTTCATTTCACCGATTATCATATCGGGATGATTCACAAAGTAGCTGTTCATCGGTATGCCGTTGTCATCTGTGCCTAAGTCAAGCCATTCGCAGTTTTCACTGTTTACCGACTGTATCTTATCCCTTTTCTGCAGAAAGATAATATCCGATGTAACTTCTGTGCCGGCTACGGCTTTGAATGCTGTGTTTGGCAGTCTGACTGCACCGAGAAGCTCGGCACGTTCCGCCATATACTTTCTGAATTTGCTGTTTGACTTATCAAGCGTACCGCTTGTTGTGATAAAGGCGATAACTCCGCCCGGTCTTACCTTGTCAAGCGATTTTGCAAAGAAATAGTCGTGTATGTTCAAATTAAGGCTGTCGTATCGCTTATCGTGTACCTTGAACTGTCCGAAAGGCACATTTGAAATAGCGGCGTCGTAGAAATTATCATTCAATACACGCTTTTCATATGCTCCTTCGGTAATATTTGCCGACTGATACAGCTGTTTTGCTATTCTTGCAGATACGCTGTCAAGCTCTACACCGTACAGCTTTGACTTTTCTCGCATTTCTGACGGCATAGCTCCGAAAAAGTTACCTGTGCCTGCTGAAGGGTCCAGTATATTTCCGCCGTCAAAACCGATACTTTTAAGTCCGTCATAGACCGCACCGATTATTTCGGGGGAAGTATAAAACGCTGTCATTGTGTTTTCTCTTGCCATTGCATACTCATCGGGAGTAAGCAGGTCTGAGATTTCCTTATGCTCATCAGCCCAGGCGTTATTACTTTCGTTAAATGCCGATGAAAGCCCGCCCCAACCGACATACTTCGCAAGCACTTTCTGCTCATCGGGAGTAGCATTTCTGTTTTCGCTTTCGATGGCTTTAAGTGTTTTAATTGCTTCTATGTTATGTCTAAAACGTGATTTTTCACCGCCGAGATCCGAATAATCGTCCGATGATAAGGTATAATCTGAAAGCGTCTTTTCTTTTTCTGACGGCTGTTCTCTGATTATTCCGAGAACCGTTTCAGTATCAAGCACTCTGAATATCGGATAGCGGGATGTTTCAAGCATCGTCATATCCTGTGCCGATACAGTGCCTTCATTTATACTGTCAATCTTGTATTTTCTGTTTTCATATTCAAATTCTTTGCCGATGTATTCTGTGTAATCGGTATGCGGTTCTTTGCTTTCTTTTGGAGTAAGGTCGATTACAATTGATTTTAACTTGACCGGTTCCTCCTGCTTTACCTCATTTTCCGCATCCGTCTTTTCGGCTACAAACGACGGCTTTGTATATCTGTCGTTCTTTATTGACTTAAATACCGTTTTTGCACATTCTTCCCACGAAACGTGCTTCTCGTCAGATTTTATGCCGTCAACAGATATTCGGAACACTGCGCCTTTGGCGGATATTGCGTTGAAGTCAAACTCTCCGGACATACAACTGCTGTTTTCGTATATGCTTTTTAGATATGCGGTCTGAGCCTTTGTGTCAATGTGAGATGTAAAATATTCTCTGATTTTGCCTTTTGCACCTTCAATATGTCCGTACTTTCTGAAATACATCTCGATATGGTCTGCATTTACATACGGTGTTGCCGGGAACGGAACATATTCCTGTGCTGTGTAGTTGATTTCTTCTTTCAGCAGGTCAGATAGCTCTGCAGATACGGTAACCGGGTTGTACATATAACCGTTAAAACTCTGTACTGAGCGGTCAGCTTGCCATTCATAGGCATAACGCATAAAAGCGTTGGCTGTTTTTTCAAGCCATTCACGGTCATTCAGCAATTTTTCCGCTATATACCCTATCGTTTCGGACGTATGCGTAAAATCGCTGTCATCAATATCAAGTCTGATATTACTGTCCTTATTCTGATCCCGCCATAACTCCCACATACTGTCCGCTGTCTGTTTTGCTTCAATTTCTGTTGATGCGTCAATCACAGTCTGCGGTGCGTAAGTGCCTTCATCAAGCATTTTCTGTATTCTGTCTGTAGCTTCCGTCCAGGATATGCTTTCCGACTTTCCGCCAACTGAAAATACACTTTCTCCCGCTTTTAATGTAACACCGCTTTCGGAAAAGTACGCCGATAACTTATTATCGAGGCTCTTTATACCGAAAGCGGTATCGTTAATTTCTTCTCGATAATGTGTAAGATACTGCGATTTAAGAAAATCCGCACGTTCCTGTGCAGTATGACCGGGCTTTTTGAAGTATGCAATTATTGTCTGTCTGCTGTTACGGTTTTTGATACTTCCGAGCCTTAACAGATTATCAAAATGTTCAGACTTGATATTTTCTACCGGAAGTACAGAGCTTTCTGTGACAGCCGGTAAGTTCACTTCAAAGAAAGTGAGCTGCTCCCCATTTTCTTCTTTCTGCGGCTCTATATCCACATAGTCAGCCTGCTTGTCAAGCTCGTCGGCTGACAAGTATTCGTGCGAATTTATCATATCATTGACTATGTCTGCAGCACAATCCCAACTTATGTGCATATTTGCCGTCATACTGAGATAACTCGGACCTTTCCATAGCTCGAGTCCGTGTATATCGTTATGATAACCGTACCGCTGATCGCCTACCATAATCTCGGTATAGGCTTCATCGTAAGCAGATTTCAGATACTCGGCACGATTAATTTCATTGCTGTCAGAAAGAAAAAATCCTGCTATTTCCGACTTGCTGTGTTTCAGAAAGCGGTCATAACGCAGGATAATCTGAATTTCTTCTCCTGTAAGAGTTTCGGTAATCTCATTTTCTTCGGATAAAGAAACAACAGTATCATTTTCGCTTGATACTGCTGTTTCTTGTTCGGTTATGCGTAAACTATCTCGCTGAGTACCTGTTCCTCTGCCATCATTCTCAGCGAATTGCAGATTCTCGTCCATTCGAGCGGATTGCTGTTCTGCAATGCGTCCGTCGCTCCGTACTTCTCCCTGTTCTTCTCCACGAATTCCGACACTCTGCTGATACACTGCTCGTTCACTGTCAGCAGATGCTGCTCCAGCTCTCCGTTTATCATCAGCTGGTTGAACGTCATCGGTATCGGTTTCTGCTCTCTGAGAAATTTCAGCCTCATCCTGCCGTACTTGCCGATGTCGATCTTCTCCTCCTTCGTATCCGAGAACGGAAGATATGTTTCCGTTTCCCTGTCGAATTTGTATGTTATTTCCACGCCGTCTATCACTTTCGTTATCGTTTCGGGCTGTTTCTCGTATGCGTTCATAGTATTCCTCCTTCAGAATGGCTTTCATTGTTTTTTCGATGCTGCGTAATACTTCTTCGCTTGTCTGATTGATAATATCTCCGACAGCGGTTATAGCGTTTACAGTGTCAAAATTGTATATGTCACTGAAATCTGCGTCATATTCGATACCGCAACGGTGAAGTATTGCGTATGTGGCACTCTCACTGGCGAAGCGTTCGCAAACCGCCGATAAAGCGAATTCGTCAAGTTCTTCCGCCGCCGAGCCCTCCACTGATTTTATTATATTACTTTGTACATCTTTTGTCAAGTATGCTATGCGTTCATTGACAATTTTCTTGATTGCTTCTTCAAGATTTATTGCGTCCGTAACGCCGTATGCCTGTTTAAGTTCATTGTACACACGTTCTTCACAGGTATCGTCTATTTGCCAAAAATACGGTGTTTTCGACTGCTCGTTTACTTTGACTGTATTGGCTATGTCAAACACATAGCGTATACTTGTAACATTGACGTTATCGGTCGAATATACAAGACCGATTGCTTCGCTCGTTCTGATAACACGGCGGTTTGTTGCTTTTTTCCACGTTTTTATCTCGGCGCAGGCTGTGGCATTCGGCTTCTGTGCAAAGATAGATACGCTTTCCTTAAAACCGTATTTGTACATTCTTGATGAGGTTTCAAGGAACCTTTTCCATTCTTCCTGCGACCTGCTGAAGCGTCTGAGCTTGGCTTTCAGCAAGTCGTGATACTGCTTTGAGGTAAACATAGTATATTCTCCTTTAAACGTTGATTGAGTTTGTGTTTCAGCCTACAGAATACTTTCTTTTTTCTGCAGGCTTTAAATGCCTGTGGCATACTGCTCCAATGCCCATTGATCGAGCTTGTACACATCAAAACTGCTGTTGGTGCTTTCAAGCTGTGTCCGTATTGTTGTTTTACAGCTTTCGGCAAGCGAGAATACAAGCGATGTTATGTATGCTTTAAGATTATTTATCTTGCTCCTGTGCTTTTCACAGCAATCTGAGATATACTGCATACCGTTCTCATCAATACAGCTGACAGCTTCCGATACTTCTCCCGGTGTCTTGTATTCGCCGTGATAGTAAGTGCCTTTGTCCATAGCTGTCTGCATAACATCAGCAACCGTCTTTTGCTGATGTTTATATAACTTCTGATTATTTTCTTTTGTTTTATTATAAGTATGTTCTGCCGAAACGGCGTAACTTGTTGCTGACTTTCGGCTGTTCTTGTTCTGCCGTTTTGGCTGAACAGCAGAATCGCCTTCTATTGCCTTTGATTTTGCGGTTTCCGCAGTAGTTTCACCCAGAATTTCTTTACCTTTTTCGATAAGTGCAACTATTTTTTCGTAAGCGTTGCAAATAAACAAGGAACGCTTTGCAGGCATTCCTTTACGTTTGCATTCGATAAGCCCCTCTTTTACAAGAATGGCTATGGCTCTTTTCTGTGTCTTTTCGGACAATGCAGTGCTTCGCCATAAGTCATCAATGGTCGAATAAAACCAGTCATCCGGTATCATATCGTGCTTGCTGTAGTATGCATACTTTGCAAGCAGAGCATTGTATATAATAGCTACCTCCGCACCAAGAGCGTGTGACAGGTAGCGATTCGCACTGACGGTATTTGTGGCATTGATAATATCAAATACCGTGTTCAGCTTTTCGTTCATTTGTCCGTCCTCCGTTTTTTAACCGAGTATTTCATCGAGCTGTCCCGCAAGTCTTTTAAGCTCTCTCTTAGCCCTCTTTGTTTTAGCCTGCTCACTAACGTGATTTATGAGAAAATCCGAGAATTCCGATACCGTCATATTGCAATGGTCGGTCATAGCCACCGCAAAAAGCAGTTTTGTATCATCGGCTAAATCACGTCTTGCCATAAGTTTTTTGGGAAAATAAATGTCGCTACCATTCGTGATAGCGACAATATGGTTTATTTTGTTTTCTGTTACAGTCATATTTTTCTCCTTTTTCTTTGACAATGGTTATTCAATCAATTTCTAATTCTTCATCATCTTCATTGTAGTGGTTTTCTTCAATGCCTTTTTCCCGGCTCACGATAATCTCGGTCAGACGTTCCACTATACTATCAGCGGTATCTGTTACATCTATCAATTCACCATTCCACAAGGCACCATACAAACCTCTGTGATTAATATTGTTTTTGGCTTTAATTGCCGTACCGCCATCTCTTTCCCATCCTTCAAGGTTTTTGTTATAATCGTCTATCAAAATATCATTTTCAGATATTTTGATATGATATTTGCCGTTATCGTCTTTGTACATATAATTGCCCGGCACACAAAGTGACTTAAAGCCGGCGGAGCTTTCCATGAGTATTCTGTGTTCTTTGTCTACGTTAGGCAGATACTTATCAAGCCATGCGTTTTTTTCCGTGATGCAATAAGGTGTTGTGATAGCCGTCGACAGCACATACACATCGACATTTGGATGATTATCTATGATGTGCTTTATTGCCTCGACAGCATTGTCAAACGGTTTCAGTCCTATAAAGAAGCCTTTTTCAAACATCCTTTCAAGATACAGCTGTTCATCGTGAAACCTTGCAAGAGTACCATCCATATCGACAAATATTCTTATCTTATCGGTCATATTTTTCTCCTTTTACAGTTCCGGTTCCTCATCGTTCTCGTCATTCTGAAATTCGTTCCAAGTCAAGCTGTCAGCTTTATCACTTCTGCAGTTCAAATCAAACTTATAATTTTCGGCTCCTTGAAGTTTAATCAAGCAGCCAAAGTTACCCGCCGTGTACACGGATATTTGTTTTGCTTTTGCTGACCATTCGAGTTCACCGAAGTTGTTGTATATTTCAAGGCTGTCGGTAAACTCAAATTCCTTGTGATAGTGTTTTGGGATAAGGGTATCCTCATCAACTACATAGGCACTATAACTGCCGTCTTCTCCAAAGCAAAGTTTTTCTGTTGTGCCGGTGATTGTTTTGAGCGTTAAATACGCACTGTCACTGCTTCCTATATAGGTCTTATTGTAATCTTTATAATTTTTCATTTATATCTGCTCCTTTTTCATATTTTGAATTCATCCTCATCATCCATCAGAATGCCGTCAATACTATCTTTATCGCTATCAGCTGTTGTTTCGGCAACGGAAACAAAACCTTTGTCATTGCAGTAATCGGCAATCTGAGATTGATTATTAGTCAAGAGCCAACGCACAAGCGGTTCGATTTCTTCCTTCGGCAGTCCCATAACACTGTCTGCTATGTCAGCGTAATGGATTTTGATTATATCGCTTTGCTTTTTTTCTTTCTGTGGCTTTTTTTCAAGGATTTCTGCAATATCATCAACCGATAGCGGCTTAACAGTTGCTTCAAGCTGTATTTCTTTTGCCTGTTTTTCGTCTACGGTTGCCTTTTCGCCCTCGCTGATGAGATACTCCGATAAGCTATTCTGAGTTTCTGTATCTACAGCTGATACCGTAACGCCGACAGATAATTTAATTCTGTCTGTGTCAACCATATCGAGCAGTTCCGGTGTTAGCCTGCTGATTGCAATGTATCTCTGTACTGATTTACGGCTTTCGCCGTTCTCCTTTGCAATTACTGCTGTAGGGTTTGTTGCTCCGAGTTCTTTCAAGCAATCCTGCTTTATTTTATACGCTAACGCACGTTCTTTGGCGGTCAGCTTATGCCTTTGTTCAAGGTTTGTATCAACCATCATCAACTTTCGCTGTGTAGCCGTAAGTTCATTTCTGACAACTGCGTCTATAGTGTCCATGTTGTTTTTCTGACACGCACGGAAACGGTTGTGTCCGGCTATAATCATATAGCGTCCGTCAGATTTACGGCTGACGATAATCGGCTGTAATAAGCCGTTGACCTTTATGCTCTCTGCAAGCTCGTCAATTTTATCAACGGTATATGATTTAAACGGGTGCAGACTTTCTGTATAAGGGTCTATCATATCTATCGGTATAGGTGTTATTTTAATCGTATCATCCTCAGCTGGCAGAGAAGAAAAAGAGGAAAGCCCACCATTGAGCTTTCCTTTTGCCTTTATATTTGTAAAATCAAATGCCATATTATTTGCACCTTTCTATAAGTTCTCTCGTCAGCTCAGCGTACTGTCCGCCGAGTTTTGTGTTTATCGTCATAGCTTTCTGCTCCGCCGTACTGTTGCTCGCCATAACACTTTTTGATATACGGCTCTCAAAAACAAGATTGCCGTATCTGCTCTTGAGTGCTTCGTCAACACCTTTTGTCATATTCGTGTTATCGCACATTGTTTCGATAACACCGTATACAGAAAGTGTCGGATTAAGTTCTTTTGCCATTGCGATGATTTCTTCAAACTGGATTATCCCGTTCAGTGCAAATTTCTGTGTCTGTACAGGTATCAGTACACCATTAGCGGCTACAAGTGCATTGACAACAAGGATTCCAAGCGATGGTAAACAGTCGATTATTATGTAGTCATATTTATCGAAAATTGCTTTTGACAGCAGCTTGCGAAGTATCATTTCTCTGCCGATTGCGGATGCCATAAACATATCTGCCATAGACAGTGAGATGTCGGACGGAATGTAGTCTATTCCGTCAGCGACGCTTGTCAGAATAGCGGCATTTATCATATCATCTGTGATATTCTTAGACATTTCAGCCTTGATCAAGTCGGTAATAACCGGCGTTCCTTCGTCACCTGTATATCCGAGATAGTCAGACAGATTACCCTGTCCGTCAAGGTCGATGCAAAGGACATTGTATCCTTCACGCTTGAGATTAGCCGCAAGATTTACAACGGTTGTAGTTTTACCTACTCCGCCTTTCTGATTAGCTACAGTAATGATTTTTTTCATAAGTAAACCTCTTCTTTCTGTTGCTATCGCAACACATAAAAATCAAGCCTCTTTTAAAATAACACCGGGAAAGGACGGCAGGCTTACTTTTCCGTCCTCGATGTAGCTATCATCGCCCGATGTTACGGAACACTTCCATTCCCATCATAAGAAACTACCTCTTAATACTGTGTTCCGATGGTGAGAGCCGGCAGAGTTGCACTGCCATAGGATTCTGTCGCTCTCATATAGATGCGACACGGTGTCGCACCTTTTCATTACATTTCTATTTCTTCGTCCTCGATATTCCCCGAATTTAGGCTATCGTTTTCACTGTTCTCGATTTCATTCTCATTTTCATTAACTTTACCAAGGATTTTTAAGTATTTATACATATTTGGTCCTACAAGTAACGGACAACTTCCTTTCGGGGAAGAAAAAATGTCTAACTGACACATAGTTTCTTTGTCTTTTTCAACAAGAAACAAACAAGTTTCACCAAAATTGTTTTCTGCAAGCACAACGTTTTCTGGGAGTTCTATGTGATATGCTTCGCTTTCCATAAAAAAGCCGTCGTTATGTTTGAAAAGGCCCCAATTCCATTTGGGATGGTATAGATTTCTTGTATCCCAAAATTTGTACATAACAATAGTATTTGCCATAAGTTTAACCTCCGTTTTATATTTTTTGGGCATATCCGGTTTAAGAGAGCCAGCAGAGTTGCACTGCCATAGGATGCTGTTGCTCTCATATAGGTGCGACACAGTGTCGCACCTGTTAAATGATTACTGTTGTGTGTATTCCTTCTTCTTTTCTTCTTCAATCATAGCTACATATTTTCCGTAGCTCATCTTCTTATCAAGAGCCATCTTCTCAACTTTTGATATTTCAATTTCGCTTTCTGTTTTACGTTTGTGTGGTGCTGTAAAATCAATTATCTTTGCCGGCATTAGTTCACCTCCTTTAAAAAAATAAAAAGCACAGACGAACTGTGCTTTGGAATATTGGACTTACATTCCCAAATGTGTTATAATAATCGAATTAATTGGAAATGGAGATAAAATATGACGAAAAAACAATTACTTGACAAACTTGTGCTTATCCTCGAAAGCGAAGATGCTAACAATACCTTGACTTTCGAAACTGCTTTAGAACAATACATAAGGAGTAAAGAAAACATTCTGTCGCCATCAACTATTAGAGGATACCGTATACTTCAGCGAAACGCTTACGATTATATTAACAATCTTACATTGTCAGAAATCAATGAATTAGTGTTGCAAAAGTGGGCTAATCACAATGCAATCAAATACGCATCCAAAACGATAAACAATCAATTCGGTTTAATTACAGCTGTTTTCAAGCAAAATCGAATCGAAATAGACACATCATCAATACGTCTTAAACCGAAAGAACCGGTTAATTATATAGTACCTACACCTGATGAGATGCACACGATTATATCATCTGTTTATGGCGAAGATATTGAAATACCTGTACTGTTTGCATTATTACTCGGCTTGCGACAATCAGAAATTCAAGCTCTGAAGTGGAGCAATTATCGTAATTGCCGTATTTACGTTAAGGGTGCAATTGTGCCAAACGAAAATAACAAATTAATCGAAAAAAGCACAAATAAAAGTTTTACAAGCACGAGAGAGCTTGCTGTACCCGACTATTTGATAAAAAGACTTGATTCTATCGAACATAAGGGCGATTATATCGTAAACAATCTTACGCCTAATATGATTTTAGATAGATTTTTCAAGTTGCAGGAAAAGTACGGTATGCGACGCTTTACAATGCATTCCCTCAGACACGCAAACGCAAGTCTTATGTTGCAGTTAGGTATTTCAGATAAATATGCAATGGAAAGACTTGGTCACAGCACACCGTATATGCTTAAAACGATTTATCAACATACATTCAACGAAGAACACCGCCGTGTAGCTGACAAAGTTAATAAAGCTATCAACGATTTGCTATGAGTTTTTAAATTTCAAATCCCTCTTTCTGCGCCAACAATATTTACACTTTTAGGGATACTGTACACCAGTGTCCCTAAAGGTATAAATATAAAAATCACAGCGGAATAGAGGTAACTACTCCGCCATGATATATTATACATTTTGCGTTCCGACTCACTGTTTCGATTAACGCTTTCGCATCTCTCCGTAGCTTAACACCTACCCGGTCCGATGTAGCTCAACCGTATTCGTAGTACGGTATGTATACTCGCTCCGCAGAATGCGGCGTTTCTGAACTGTGACTTGTTGTTAGTCGGTGGTTTGCAGTAAACCGGCGTTTACTGTTCCTCTCCCGTGTTACTCACACGACGTTCTCAGAACTAATGCGTAGTTATCTCGGCTGTAGGTCATCTCTGACAATGGTCGGCATTCAATTTGTACTGCCTCAAGGACAGGTTGGGATATACACTGCGGATTTACGCCTTGTATATCATATTTCAACAAAAAACAAGAGCCTTCAGACAAATGTAAAAAATCAATCTGAAAGCCCTTGCAAAATCTATTTAATCTGTGCTATAATGGTACTATAGGACACAGATAAAGCCACTTCGCTATTTCAGTTGATGGGTCTACATCGTCTGATGAAAAGAGTAACGGCTCGCCAAAGCCCTACTCCTGCGGAGTGTTTTTTATATATCACTCCTTACTGATAATTATACCGTGTTTTGGTAATTTTGTCAACGGTAAAGGCACAAAAAATTATAGTAAAAATGCTGATTTTTGAGTAGCTATATTGTGCAAAACATATACAAAACGCTTTCAGACTTCTTTTTTCTGAAAGCTATCCGAGGAGAAATAAAAAAACGCCCTCTGCCGGAGCTGTTGCTCTGACAGAGGGCGTTTTCAATCATCTTTAGATTTATTTTCTTCAATACTCCGCCGGGAGTTCTTTTATTTTACTTTGTGTTCTGTAACTATGGTATCATCGCTTGATCCGCCTATGAACATCGGCGCAACCCACTTTAAAATAATTTTTCGGCTATTGTCCCTATCACTACCAATCCAGTAATGATGATAGTGTCCTCGCCGTGTGTGTGGGCGTTTTGAAGCGTGACTTCCTGTACGCTCAGTATGAAGTATATCTTCTTTATGCTCTGACTTGTACTTTCTGATAGTGTTTCCTACTCGAAAACCGACGTCCCACTTGCGAAGCTCTCTAAAAGCATCTTTAGGCACTTGCGACGGCTTATAGATTGCTTTTTGCTCGGCATTTTCTTGCTCGTCTTTGTTTTCTGCGCAGATATAAAGTATAAGCTGCATATATTTTGACACTTTCTTACTCTGTACGGAAGCTATCGTGCTTTTCAACGCGGAAAATTCCTTGCTCTTAAGTTCTTTTTCGCTTATGTTAAGGGATGCGTTTATGCCGTCAAGGATCGTACCTCCGCTGATAAGGTGCACCGGTATGTTGTCTATCACTCCGCTTTCGTCCACTTCAAGTATGCGTAGCTCAAGCTCGAATGTATTCATATCGTGTTCTATCCACACGAAAACGCCTTCGCTTTTCTCATACTGTATCCATAAGCAAGGATAAGGCAGAGTGAGTAGTATGTCTATCGGTATTTCAAGGTCCTTGTCAGCTTGCTCTATAAGCATATCAGCAAGATCTCTGTCAAAAGTATACATTTCCTTATGCTTTCGCCACGCATATAAGCAAGCGGCTGTAGCTGGGAAGTCAGGGCCTACTGGAAAAATCGCTGAAGCTATGCTTGCGGTTGCCGCTATAGGGAGTTCGCAAGCGTTGTTCCAGTTAGGAAGATCCTGACCTTTAGAAGCACAGCACTCATCAAGCGGTTTCCATATCCAAGCGTACTTTTCTGAAAACTTTTTAAGAAAAGCCAGCGGCAGAGGCTCTTTTGGATGCTTTTTCTTCATGATTGCACTCCTAAGAGCTCGTCTATAACAGCCTTCAACGTTTTTCCGCTTTGGCTTTGTATTTGCTGAAGCTTTCGCATAGCACCTGCTGACACTGTGAGGGTAGCGTCAGCGCCGACGTCGGTGTCTCCGAAGATACTCTCGTACTCGTCACCGTCTAGATGCTCTTCCGCCCAGGCTTGCGCCTGCTCATAAGTCATCGGTATGATTTTTTCCCCGTGCGTCCAGCCGTCCGGCTCACGTTTACGATATGGAGAAGCACCGTGACCTTCTCCGTGCAGAAAATAATTCCCCGCCTTAGTGCGATAAAGAGTTTCCTCGTAGTATTTAAAGTCGCTGACTGCACACGGTGTGCTCCACGAGGCTAAATATTTTGCTGTATCCGTGTTATACCTTGCACCTTTTATAACTTTGTACATTTTTATTATACCTCCAGTTCTTCTTCCTCTTCAAGCGCTTCAAGTGTTTTCTTTGCGGTAAAAGCTACCTCTTCGTTCTCGTCACCCACAAGGATTTGAAGTGTTTTGATGCCCTTACAAGACATCGCAAGAGCTTTGCGGTATCTCCAGCTTGCACTATCTGTGAGAACGCCAACTTTGCCACGAAAGGATTCGATGATATCGCAAATCTCATCAATAACAAGCTCCTCGTCTGTCATTTTTTCAACGTGACTTTCCCATCGCTCTTCGCATCCTGCGAGAGTGCTGTCTTTTGCTATCTCAAAGCGGATAGCTTTGCTACGCTGATCTCTGATCTGCTTAGCGTAAAAATAAACTGCTTCGTCCGATAACTCGGACTTTGCTTTTTTTAGCGGGATTTCTTCGTTATTCAGTGTTCTGAACACGAAATACCTTCCGTAGCGGTTTTGCTTTGTCACTACCTTTCCGTACTCTCCACTGATGTATCCGTGCTGACGCACGAATCGAAACTCATACATAATCTGCTCCTTTCTCGATTGTCAGTTGCTTTGAGCTTCCGCAAGAAGTTCTACATCTGTGCAGTCCGCAAAAAACTTCTTTTCATCTGTCCAGTAACCTTCACAAACAACTTTTGTTTCTGCACCGTATTCGTTAAAAAGTGCAATGAAATACTCTCTTGTTTCTTTTCCGTCAGCATCCCATGCTAACGGTTTTGCTTTACCTTTACCGTCTGTAACTACCGCTTCTCTTTCGTGATCCCTTGTCACGATGTATAATCTTGCTTTTTCCATATCTTTTACCTTGCCTTTCTTGATTAATCGAGCTTATTTTATTTTTTAAGACTCTTTCTTAACTCTGTGCCTATATTATATCACGCATTTTGTGTAATGTCAAGCGTTTTGTGTAACGTTAAACAGATTTGTACACTTGCACAACAAAATCAGCTTTCGTTTGTGCATTTTGCTATATAGCGGAATATTAGCAGAATATCGGAGAAAAAAAATCCTCTGTCAGAGCAACAGCTCCGGCAGAGGGCGTTTCCTTTACATTATGCCAAATCGTAACTGATAGTTTTCGCATATTTCATCATTCTCAGAAATAATGTCACCGTATTTATGTTTTGAATTGTCATCAGCACATACTGCGTTTCCGTTATTATCAAACATACAAAAATCACACGATCCACAACATTCTTTTTCATTTTCTATGTTTTCAATCATTACAGACACCTCCAATCCGTATCACAACATATTCTCTTTATTCTAACATATTTTTAATTATGTTGCAAGTGCGTCACGGTGTCGCACCGGCACTATTAGCCGCAGAAAAGAAAAGTCGAAAAATATCAAGGCGGAGCCTTATTTTTACTCATTATTCGTTTTCCGCAGGACTTTTTTGAAGAAAAATGAGCGTAAACGGTCCTAAGTATCCTGTATATACTGCTATATAGTAAATTTAATTTACTTACTTTTCTTTTTCTGTGGCTAACTTGCTGGGTAATATATAGATGCTCATATTTTGGACTACCCCTCGTTTGCAAAAAATCGCTCAGTAGGACTTGACAAAATAAAGGCTCTGTGTTATTATCAAGTTGTAAGTTATAATTTACATTGGATTTTTGAGAGGTACAGTCTTTGCGGGGCTGTACTTCTTTTTTTATCCGCTTTTTTCTTTTCAGTTTTATGCAGTAAACATTGTCGGCATAAACTTTAGGACAGCCGTATCTCATTTTCCGTATCTTGCTTATAAGCCCTCTGTATTCTAACTGGTGTATTAGAGCGATTACAGTGCTACGGGACATACCTGTGCCTTTGGATATATCGGTATAGCTGTTCCAGCAGTAGCCGAGCTTGGTATTGATAGATTTTGCAATATAAGCATACACCTTGAACTGTGCCGGCGATAAGCCGTATTCGAAAGCGGTCCTCTGTATCAATGTGTATCCTTTTGAAAAATCGCATACTGCGTCCTCATTAAGATAATAAATATTTGTTCCGTACCAGTAGTTCACACGCCTGGTGCGGATTTTTGTAAATATATATCCTTTTGCAAGCAGGCTGTTTATAGCTTTTGTGACAGTATTGCGACTGCCTATATTGCACTTTTCTGCTATGGTCTGCTGTCTGACACGTTTTTTTGCCGTTGGAATTGACAGCAGATATGCAAGCACAGAAAATTCTTCGGAGGATAAGCCGAACGCTGTGTTAGGCAATACAAAGTAGCTTTTGCTGTTCTGCATCGACTTAATCCTCCTTTATTAAATTTTACTGTTCGTTTTCTTCTGCTTGTTCGTTTATGATTGATTTAACCTTTTTAAGCTCATCGTTATAATCTTTTTCATTGGAATAACGTTCATAGATATTCACATATCCCATACTTCTGAGCTTACCTGCTATTTCCTTTGCCGCAGTGCGTCCTGCACTATCATTATCCAGGCACAGACAAATATTGCGGATATTCGGTTTACGCT
>ENA-ORSK01000561-ORSK01000561.1-human-gut-metagenome-genome-assembly--contig:-NODE-561-length-36415-cov-65.869417_pt1 | contig 36415 bp, 33 predicted proteins | sample MGYA00242192_ERZ509159 | MGnify/ENA primary metagenome ERZ509159 (study PRJEB26280, sample SAMEA2338663) | human gut metagenome | biome: human gut; feature: human-associated habitat; material: faeces...
CAAAGAATCCCTATGCAGGCACCAAAACCGAGAAAAATCTGTGGGAAGCCTTTGCCGGTGAATCTCAGGCACGCAACAAATATACTTACTTTGCTTCAGTAGCCAAGAAAGCCGGTTACGAGCAGATTGCTGCTCTGTTCCTGCATACTGCACAGAACGAGATGGAGCACGCCAAGCTGTGGTTCAAAGCTCTGGGCGAGCTGGGCGATACTTCCGAGAACCTGCTCCATGCTGCTGAAGGCGAGAACGCCGAGTGGACCGATATGTATGACCGCATGGCTCGTGAAGCTGATGAGGAGGGATTCCATGATCTGGCTGAACAGTTCCGTGGCGTAGCTGCCATTGAGAAGATGCACGAGGAGCGCTACCGCAAGCTTTTGAGCAACGTGGAGGCCATGCAGGTGTTTGAGAAGAGCGGCGTTACCATCTGGGAGTGCCGTAACTGCGGACATATCGTAGTAGGAACCAAGGCTCCTGAGATCTGCCCTGTCTGCAAGCATCCTCAGGCATTCTTCGAAGTTCGTGCGGAAAACTATTGATAAAACGGAGGAAATTAAAATGAGTGCAAAGTTTTATATCTGCGAACACTGCGGCAATCTGGTGGGCATGATTCACGACTCCGGCGTACCTATGATGTGCTGCGGGCAGAAAATGACTGCCCTACTACCCAACACCGTAGAAGCCAGCGGCGAAAAGCATCTGCCTGCTGTTACTGTTGAAGATGGTGCAATCCATGTCAATGTGGGTTCTGTAGATCATCCTATGCTTCCGGAGCATTTCATCGAGTGGGTCTATGTCCAGACCGAAAACGGTGGTCAGCGTAAGGTTTTGAAGCCCGGTGACGAACCCCATGTCACCTTCTCCCTGGGAGATGACAAGGCAGTGGCTGTCTATGCTTATTGCAACATCCACGGCCTGTGGAAAACTGAAATTTAACATGGAGATTCTTGCAAATGAACGAAAAAGTACATGCGCTTATCAATCAACAGATAAATAAGGAATTCTATTCCGCATACCTTTATCTCAATTTTTCAAACTATTTCGAGGAAGTCGGGCTTGACGGCTTTGCCAACTGGTATAAAATTCAGGCTCAGGAAGAGCGTGACCACGCCATGCTTTTCTATCAGTACCTGCAAAACGAAAACCAGAAGGTAACGCTTGAAGCCATTGACAAGCCTGATTTGAATGCAGCTTGCCATATGGATGTTTTGAAGGCAGGTCTTGAGCACGAAAAATATGTGACCTCGCTGATTAATGATATCTATAGTGAGGCTTACGAAGCAAAGGATTTCCGTACCATGCAGTTCCTCGATTGGTTTGTGAAAGAACAAGGTGAAGAAGAAACCAATGCAAAGAATTTGATTTCCAAAATTGAACTCTTTGGCTCCGATCCCAAGAGCTTGTATATGCTCAATCAGGAATTGGCAGCACGAGTTTACTCTGCTCCTTCTTTGGTTCTTTAATCACTATAGCCTATAGATGATTGAAGTATAAAAGGCAGTATGCCGCCTGTCGGTTTTCCGGCAGGCGGATTTTTTACAGGAGGATACCTATGAGTCAAGACAATGCCAGCTTTACCTTTTTACATCGCATAGAGGAAGTAGAACTGAACATTGAGGATGGGCGCTGGCAATCTGCTTTGGCATTGGCGCTGACTTTGCCTGATATTTGCGGCGGCATTGCTTTCCCAGAAATTGTAAAGCGTTATCGGGATGGGCGTGCTGTTCTGGATAGAAAGCAGAGACCAACTCGTGATGTGGGGAATCAATATATTCGTTGGTTTGATACATACGCAGCACCTTTCTTTAAAGTTTCTGCGCAGGATATCTCTCCGTATATCTGCGGAGAACGATGCTGGCAGCTTCGATGTGAATACCTGCACCAAAACAAAGGCTTTGCAAATACTGAGGACAATACTTCAATTCGTTTTCACTTGGGTGTGAATTGCGGAACTTCCGTTTGCCAACTGGATAGAATAAGTTCTGACAACAGCCTCACGGACATCCGTATTGATATTGAACAGTTTTGCCGAAGAATGTGTCGAGCGGTCAGAGCTTATTATGAAGCAGAACATACAGAAAAAGATTTCAACCTTTATAATACGCCAGTTCTTGATTTTATAAAGGCATCACAGGATGAGCAATCAAATGCCACGATTGCCATTATGTGCAGTGATTCAGCCTATGGGAACGGACTGAGACTGGTACTGCAGAACTTATCCAAACATATCCTTGTATTTGAAACCCCGGAAGCTGCAAGAAAAAAGCTTGGAAAGAAAAAGCCTATGCTTTGGGTTGTTACAGAAGCTCTGACAAAACAGCCGGATCAGCCATGGCGGGCGGATAAAAGAACACCCGTAATTCTTCTGTCCAATCAACCGGAATCAGAAATAACGATTGAAAAGAATACGGGTAAGGTGATCATCTTGCCTGTTCCCGTTCTACCAGAAACGCTCCGTAATGCAGTTAAGACTTATCTTTTGATAAAGGAGGGAAATTAATAAGAATGATTATTATTATCATGTCAATCATATTGCTACTACTTCCTCTTACTTTTTTCCTCTATATTCAAAAGAAAAAAGTGATGTCGCTTCAACAGCAGATTGGTGATCTTCAAAATAAAATTAGTATTCTTGAGAAACAATATCTTGCAGCTGAACAGTATAAAGATTCTCTCAGGCAGGAAGCATACACGGTTCATTTATATGCTTCTCTCTCGCTGGAGGAGGCAAAAAAAACATCCATAAAAGATAAGCAGTCTCAAATCATCCGTTCCAGTGAACATATCCTCGAGTTACTTAATAACGAAAAATTTTAGTGCGGCAGCAATGTCGCACTATTTTATGTGATATCATCACCGAAATGTTATTTTAGATTGGCTATACTATAATTAAGCAAAGGAAAGGAGCTGGTAATATGGCAGTTATCAATATTAATAGAAATCAATTTGAAGAAATGGTGCATAGCGGAAAGACTGTTCTGGTGGAGTTTTCAGCCCCTTGGTGCGTATATTGCCGACGTCTGGCTCCAGCATTGGAAAGCGTTGCTGAGGAATATAAGGATACACTGATATTCACTGCTGTCAACATTGATGATGAACCGGAATTGGCTGAGACCGAGGCTATTGAAGTTGTCCCTACTCTGCTGATCTATCACAGCGGACAGACTCTTGGCTCTATCGTCGCTCCGGAATCCAGAGCGCAGCTGGTGGCTTTTATTGAGGAAACCTTACAGCACCGGACTCAGGAAGTAAATAATGCGCAGCATATCTATGACATGATCGTTGTAGGTGGCGGTCCCGGCGGGTATACCGCAGCCCTTTATGCTGCAAGAGCAGGAATGGACACCGTGGTTTTAGAAAAGCTGTCTGCCGGTGGGCAGATGGCTCTGACCGAGCAAATCGACAACTATCCCGGCTTCGAGGATGGCATCGACGGTTTCTCCCTGGGAGAAAAAATGAAGCGAGGAACGGAGCGGTTTGGTGTGGAAACCAAGCTGACTGAGGTGCTGTCTCTGGAACTGTCAGGTTCTGTAAAAAAAGCTGTGACCAGCGAAGGCGCTATGTACGCAAAATCCATCGTATTGGCTACAGGAGCCGGTCCCAAAGAGCTGGGTGTTGATGGGGAACAGGCGTTAATCGGTAAAGGCGTCCATTACTGTGCAGCCTGTGACGGAATGTTCTATCGGAATAAAACAGTTGTCATCGCAGGAGGTGGCAATACCGCTGCGGCGGATGCGCTGATTCTCTCCCGGATCTGCAAAAAGGTCATCGTCGTTCACCGCAGAGGCACACTAAAAGCAACAAAGATCTACCATGAACCTTTGATGAAAACAGAAAATGTAGAATTTCTCTGGGACAGTGAGATTATAGCTCTGCTCCATAACGAAAAGCTGACCGGTATCCAGATTAGGAACGTGAAAACTGGAGAAGAAAGTACCCTTGCTTGCGATGGTGTATTTGTAAGCGTGGGAAGAAAGCCTTCCACCGAATTGATGAAAGATCAGATTGAGATTGATCCGGCTGGATACATTATTGCAGATGAGAGTACCCGCACCAACATCCCCGGTGTGTTCGCCGTTGGGGATGTCCGCACAAAGGCATTACGGCAGGTCGTAACTGCTGTAGCCGATGGAGCAACTGCTGTTCACTATGCAGAGGAATATTTAGCAGGAGGAATGTGAGATGAAAGAAAAAATTAAAAAATGGCTGAAGCCAGTTCTTTTTACCGCAGGCGGCGCATTAGTTGGCCTTGCATATTACTACTTTGTGGGATGCCCCACTGGAGCTTGTCCGCTGACTTCTAACCCGTTCATCACGATGGCCTATATGGGCTTTATCGGCTGGCTGTTGTCCGGTATTTTCGGAAAGGGGTGCAGCGGTTCATGCAATACGCAGTAGCTTACCTGGAGGGCATTATCACCTTCATATCACCCTGCCTGCTTCCCATGCTGCCCATCTATATCTCCTATTTTGCAGGTAGTGGAGAGCGCAGCACAAAAAAGACCTTGTTGGGAGCGTTGGGATTTGTTAGTGGGTTTACTGTAATCTTTGTGGCAATGGGCACTTTGGCAGGCACCATTGGCAGCTTCCTGCGAGAATACAAAGGTGCAGTGAATTTAATTTCCGGATTGATAGTAATTCTTTTTGGCCTCAATTTTCTGGGCATTTTCAAAATGAATTTGTTCAGAGGCGGCAGTAAGACATTAAACAGTCGTGAGATGGGGTTCTTCCCCGCTATGCTCTTTGGCATAATATTTTCCTTGGGCTGGACACCTTGTGTGGGCGCATTCCTCGGTTCTGCCTTGATGCTGGCCTCTCAGCAGGATCATGTAATCGAAGGTATGCTGATGCTGCTTTGCTATTCGTTAGGACTTGGCATTCCTTTTCTTCTCAGTGCTATTCTGATCGACTATTTGAAGTCAGCCTTCAACTGGATTAAAAAACACTATCGGATCATCAATACTGTCAGCGGCTGTTTCCTGATATTGGTGGGTATTCTGATGGCAACAGGAACGCTGGGACAGCTACTCAGCCTGCTTAGTTGAGGAAGGTTTATGAATAAAAAGAAGATAATAATGATACTCTTTCTTGTGTTTGTTCTCATTTTAGGTGGCGCAGGAATTCTATATAAACAGCTTGGACAGAAACTGGCTCCCAATCTGCTTGCTACACAAACACCGCTGGAAACCGAATCCACAGAAGCCTCCACTCCAACAACACAAGAGAATGAATCAGAAAAGATATTGGCACCGGATTTTACAGTTTACGATCTGGATGGAAATGAAGTTCATCTTTCGGATTTTATCGGGAAATCCGTTGTCCTAAACTTCTGGGCAAGCTGGTGTAGTCCATGTAAAATGGAAATGCCTGATTTTAACGAAAAATATCTGGAAATTGGTGAAGAAGTACAGTTTCTCATCATCAATATGACTGATGGCTCCAGAGAGACTGTGGAAACTGCATCTGCTTTCATCTCAGAACAGGGCTATTCTTTCCCGGTATTTTACGATACAGATCAGGATGCCGCTGCAACCTACGGTGTTTATTCACTGCCTACCACATATTTTATTGATGAGGAGGGAAACGCAATCGCCCAAGCAACGGGTGCAATTGATGAAGAAACCTTGCAGCAAGGAATTGACATGATTATTTCCGATAGGTGATGATCAGCATATTATATCGAAGTAAAATGCAAAAAAGTAGCCACGGTCTCACACTCCAAAACGGAATGGACCGTGGCTCTTTCTCTACCTTCAGCGCTGTTCTTCTTTTTGTTGTTTCTTCTCTTCCACTCGTTTGTGACGTTCAATACCCAAGATATGCTCAACCGTCTGCTTGGCAATCAGATATTCCTGCATCTCTTTCTTCACCTGACGATATTCTGCATAGGCTTGTTTTTTCTCAACCAACAACCGGTTAAACTCCTCATGCAGAGCCTGACGGGAAGGAACCTTTTGCCCATCCAACTGATCAAAGGCTTGCTTTGCCGCCTTATGGAGCATCAGCTCGTCACGATGTTCTTCAAAGAACTTTTTGCTGTACCCGGACTTGCGGTATGCTTCGTAGGTCTTTCTGGTCTTAGAGTAATTATTGATGTGCGTCTGCAATGCTCCAATCTCAACCATCCGTTTCTCAGCCGCCTTAATGGAATCGGAAAGCTCAGAGAAGCGAGAAGTCAGCTTATCCGTAAGGGCAACCAAATCCTCATAACTGTCCACGCCTTTTTCTTTCAGTAGGATTACCGTTCGGGCAGCTTCTTTTCGGTTGAACTTCTTCGCCCACTTTTCATAACCGACCGTCTTACCCTCGGCCATCTTTGCCTGAACATCAATAAGCATCTGAAACTGCTTCTGTGCGGGAGCCTTGGCAGAGCCACCTCTGGATCTGTGCAGAATTTTACCAGAGATAACGGCTTGCAGTTCCTCTTTGCTATATCCTTCGCCCAGGGAGCGCAGACGAATAAATCGTTTCTGGTCTTTTCCCTTAAACGCAGGCTGCTTTCCGTCCTTGAACTCGAATCCCATATCAGCCAGAGCCTGAATAAAATCCTCAAAGGTCTTTGGCTTTTGTTTCAGTACCGCATCAATGGCTTCGCAAAGATCGTCACGCTGGGTACGCTTCTTGGGGTACACAGTTCTTTTCTGTCTCTCTCCATAAGGTTTCGGAGTGATGATAGACAGTCTGTTTTCCAGACAGACCATATCACTGAGCCTTTGAACTGCCCGACCACTCAAAAAGAAATTCTTGAACTTTCGTGTTGCGTCCAGAGAAGTGGAATTATAAATGATGTGATTATGAATATGGGCTTTGTCGATGTGAGTGGCAACGATAAAAGCGTGTTTCCCTTTCGTCCATCGCATTGCAGTTTCATAGCCAACACGATTTGCTTCCTCCGGTGTAACTTCACCGGGCTTGAATGACTGGCGTATCTGATAGGCGATAATATCGTTTTTCTGTTGTCTGCCAGTTATATGTTGATACTGCCTTTTCGTAAGAAGAAATTCTTCATCGGCAGTTTTAGAGTCACACTCATAGGAACTGATAAATTCACCATCGTTGGTTTTCGCTACGTTCTGCGAGTAATCTGTTCGGTCAGCCAGACATTGAGCTACCGTTTTTCCTTTGTTTATGTGGAGAGCAATCAATCTTGTCGCTGCCATTCACATCCCATCCTTTCCAAAAGAAAAAGCCACCCGTAGGTGACTTCATCTCAATATTTATGACCTGATAAACTCTCCAAGAGCATTTCCGATACTTTCTGCCTTAACAACTGACCACACCAACAGGAAGATGGCAAGGATTGCGGCAACGCCCATTCCTGCAAGAATTGCCAAAGAAGTCCACATTGCTTTGACGATACAGTAGATTGCACATCCACCGATTACCAGAAGCAACAGACCAATCACATACGAGGAAATGTTGGTGAGCAGGTTTCCGAGGATACAGATTACTTTAACAGCCAACAGCACAGGAAGTGCAAAAATCTTCAAAATCATTTTCATAGGAACGGCTCCTTTCTTTTTCTATCTTTATTTTACCTGACAACTTGCAAAAGAACAATGATGTCGCCGGTATGTAAAAGCCGCAGCCGAAACTGCGACTTCCCGACAAGTTGTCGGATTACTGGATGGATGCCAACCTGACAAGAACTTCTTTCATATCTGTCCAGATTTCTTCCAGACGCCCCTGCAGGTCGTTGATGTCGGCTTCATAGATGCTGCCGGTTTCGTTGGCTCGTTTTGCGTACTGGTTCAGGTTGTTGGAGCAGATTCGCAGGAGCGAAACCAAGGCTTTCACATCCTGCAAATCCAGATTGATGCAGTACCCATCCAGAGCCATCTTGCGAAGATATGCACCCATGCTACGAATGCCAAGTTCGTCCATCTTCTGATGGATTCTCTCGACTTCCTCTTTGGATGCAAGGAAATGAACATCCTGGTCTCGCTTTGCCATTACAACACCTCCTCACGGGCTTCAGAGCGTTTTGCAGGCGGGATATGCTCTGCCTTGGATTTCAGATCAGCCAGAACAGAAGGACGCTCTGTGCTTTGCTTTTCGGCTCGACTCTCTGCGGTATCCTCTATGTTCAGAGCCACATTAAGCTCTGCCAGTCGCTGACTTTTCGCCATCAGCTCTGCTTCCTGAGGGAACGGTTTTCCAAGTTCACCTTTGGTCGCTTCCTGCTGATTATAGAGATTGGTCAGCTGTTCGTTGGCTCTTTCCAGCTTCTCAGGAATACCTGCAAGGGCATTATCCAAGCGAGTGATATTTCCTCTCGCATCCGTCCCAAGAAACGTTGAATGGCTCATTTTACCTTTGAGGGTTATTTCATACTCACGTCTCATACTATCAAATGATAGCTCCATCTGGAACCCTCGGTAACTACCCAGAGGAACAGGATCGGAGCCTTTTACTTCCTTACACGCTGCCAGAATCCACTCACCGGCATCTGCTTTTTCCGCATAATGCTTGCCACGGATGTCCATGCCGCAGAACCCCTCGGAGATCTGCGGGTGAGCTTCTACTGTCTTAATGTCAGCTTCAAAGCCATGAATATAGCCTGTCTGCTTTTCAATCTCAGCCGGGAAGTATTTCAGGAGCTTATCTTCCATACGGTACTGCTGACTCTGGTGGTCAGCTTTCAGCACCTTCAGTCTTGCCACATCAATGTCCAAGTCCATCTTTTCCTTGATAAGAGGATTACCGGCACACAACGCCTTGATCTCCGCATAGGACAGAGCCTGCTCGTCCACATCGTCACAGGAGCGAACCGGAGATTTGGAGGTCATAATCTGAGAAATGAACTTCTGCTTGTTTTCCAAGGTCTGATACAGATATGCGTCGAAGGTTCCCTCTGTCACATACTGATACACCTGCACTTCTTTGTTCTGATTGCCCTGACGGATGATACGACCGTTTCTCTGGGTCATATCGGACGGACGCCAACCCACATCCAAGTGGTGAACTGCAACCAGTTTGTCCTGAACGTTGGTTCCTGCGCCCATTTTCTGCGTACTGCCAAGCAGCACACGTACCTGTCCGGTACGAACCTTGGCAAATAGGTCTTTTTTCTTTGCCTCGGTATCTGCATCATGGATAAAGGCAACTTCTTCCGCAGGCACACCGTTTGCAATCAGCTTGGTTTTGACATCATCATAGACATTGAAGGTTCCGTCATTTTTTGGTGTGCTGAGGTCGCAGAACACCAACTGGGTCAATTTATCAGCCTGACCGTCCTGCCAGATACGCAGGATATTTCCCACGCAGGCATTGAGCTTGCTGTCAGGGTTATCAGGTAACAGAGGGTTCATCAACCGCTGATCCAGTCCCAATTTTCGCCCGTCGCTGGTAATCTTGAGCATATTATCTACGGACGGGTCAACGATACCGGCATGAACATCCGCAGCTCTTTCTGAAAGAGAAGCCACCATATCCTTCTGATACTCAGAGGGCTGAACCACAACCGTTTCAAACTTTGCTTCGGGAACAGGGAGATGCAACTGGTCAGAGGTCTTGATGTCGGCAACTTCCTTGAACATATTCATCAGTTCCGGCAGGTTGAAGAACTTCGCAAATCGGGTTCTGGCACGATAGCCGGTTCCTTCCGGTGCAAGCTCAATCGCAGTTGTCGTTTCTCCGAAGGTCGATGCCCAGGAATCAAAATGGGTCAGGTTCTTTTGCTGGAGCGTACTGTACTGGAGATAGCGCATGACCGTATAAAGCTCGGTCATCGAGTTGCTTACGGGAGTACCGGTCGCAAAGATCACGCCACGCCCGCCGGTCAGCTCATCCATATAGCGGCACTTCATAAACATATCCGAAGATTTTTGGGCCTCGGAGGTGGACAGACCTGCCACATTTCGCATTTTTGTGTAGAGGAACAAATTCTTGAACGCATGGCTTTCGTCCACAAACAGCCGGTCTACACCCAACTGCTCAAAGGTAATAACATCATCCTTCTTGTCTGCGGCAAGGAGCTTGTCCAGTCTGGCTTCCAGTGATTTTCGTGTTTTCTCCATCTGCTTGATCGTGAAGTTTTCACCACGCTGCCATTTCAGCTCCGCAATCGCACCCTCGATCTCATTAATCTGCTCTCGAAGCTGCCGTTCCTGTCGTTCGGCAGAAAGCGGGATTTTTTCAAACTGGCTGTGACCGATGATGACTGCATCATAGTCACCCGTTGCGATACGAGCGCAGAACTTCTTGCGGTTTGCTGTTTCAAAATCCTTCTTGGTGGCAACAAGGAGCTTGGCACTCGGATAGAGGTGCAGGAACTCATTTGCCCACTGTAAAGTCAGATGATTCGGCACAACGAACAGGGATTTCTGGCTCAATCCAAGCCGCTTACTCTCCATAGCCGATGCTGCCATCTCGAAGGTCTTGCCCGCACCAACTTCGTGTGCGAGCAGAGTATTTCCACCATAAAGCACATGAGCGATAGCGTTTCTCTGATGTTCACGGAGGGTAATATCCGGGTTCATACCGCCAAAACGGATATGGCTGCCATCATACTCACGGGGTCTGGTGGAGTTAAAAAGCTCATTGTACTTCGTAACCAGTGCTTCACGACGGCGGGGGTCTTTCCATACCCAATCCTGAAACGCATCCTTGATTGCCTGCTGTTTCTGCTGTGCCAGAGTGGTTTCCTTTTTATTCAGGACACGCTTCTGCTTACCATCTGCATCTTCAATCGTATCATAGATACGAATATCTTTCAGATTCAGCGTTTCCTCCAGAATCCGATATGCGTTGGCTCGCTCTGTACCGTAGGTCACATACGCCGCCACATCGTTGTAGTTCGGAGAACTCTTACCGTTGATGCGCCACTCTGCGGTCAGCTCAGAGAACTTGACCTCAATAGAACGGCGCAGGTAATACGGCGTTTCAAAAGTTTCCTCCATGAACTGCTGAATATAATCGGCATCAATCCATGTTGCTCCCAAACGCACATCAATCTCAGACGCATCCAAGTCCTTCGGCTGTGCTTTCTGCAAGGCTTCCACATTGATGCGGAAGGAGGAATCCCTGTCCGCCGCCATCTGTGCGACACGCAGCTTGCTTCTTACATCACCGGAAAGGTACTCGTCGGCAGTCTGCCATCCAACCTCCACCTCATCGGGAGCCATCGGGTCTTTGAAGATCACCCCTCGAAGCTCTGCCTGAATCGCATCGTATTCTTCGGGTGTTCCAAGCAGCTGTGCCATAAACGGCAGATCCACCTTACCACGCTCACCGATGGAGATTGCCAGAGCTTCAGACGGCGTATCCACGCTCGTCACTCTGCGTTCCGGCTTGATGGTTCTCTTGGTGAACATATCCGCCTTGCTTTTCAGATTGCCGTCCTCATCCACATTTTCCAGAGAACACAGAAGATAGTAGGAGGAATCGTCAGCAAATGCCTGACCGTTGGCTCGGTTATTGATAAGCCCGTTCTTTGCGACAAACGCATCGTAGGCATCATTCAGTTCTGCCTGCTTCTGCGTAATCATTTCATCCGGGTAATCCTCAAGCTGATATTCAATCAGCTGATTGACGATACCACGGAGTTCCACCATACCCATCACACGATCTTTTGCCTTCTCGTTCAGGTCTACACGACGCATCAAGGAGTTTTCACGGAAGTACACATCACCATCCACCACAGTATAAGAGAAATTCTTTACATCCGGGGTTGCAGGAATGGTTTCGATTTCCTTGCCCTTGTCAGCTTTGGGAAGTTCCACCGCCTGATAGGTTCCTTGGATGTGGGAAACCGCTTCTTTCAGAAGTTCTGACAGTTCCATGCCCTCAATGGGACGCACCGTAATATCCATACCGTAGGCGGTACTTTCTTCCACCGTATCGCCCAGAACCATTTCAGGATGAGCGACAAAGTAGCTGTTTATGGTGTGCCCTTCTTCGGTGCAGTCAAGGTTTACCCATTCCGGAACGATGTCAATCGGATGGTCACGCTTTTGCAGGAACAGGATGTCGGACACTACTTCCGTACCTGCGTTTTTCTTAAAAGCATCGTTTGGCAGACGGATTGCGCCAAGCAGTTCCGCCCTCTGTGCCATATATCGCCTTGCGTCAGAGTTCTTGGAATCCATGGTGTAACGGCTTGTCACAAAAGCGACCACACCTCCGGGACGAACCTGATCCAGAGTCTTGGCAAAGAAGTAGTTGTGAATGGAGAATCCCAGCTTGTCATAAGGCTTATCGGACACTTTGTAGTTGCCGAAAGGGACATTTCCTACAGCCAGATCATAGAAGTCTCGGCGGTCTGTCGTTTCAAAACCGGCTACCTTGATTTCTGCATTGGGATAGAGCTTCTGAGCAATTCTGCCGGTGATGGAATCCAGTTCCACACCATACAAGCGACTGCTCTGCATCTCAGGGGGCAGCATACCAAAGAAGTTGCCGATACCCATGGCAGGTTCCAGAATATTGCCGTTCTCAAAACCCATCTGTCCGACCGCATCGTAGATGGAGCGAATGACCGTAGGGCTGGTGTAATGTGCGTTCAGGGTGGAAGCTCTTGCCGCAGCATATTCATCTTCGGAAAGCAGGTTTTTCAGTGTCTGATACTCCTGCGCCCAATTTCCCTTGTCCGGGTCAAAGGCATCTGCCAGACCGCCCCAACCGACATAATTCGACAAAATCTCCTGTTCTTCGGAAGTGGCGTTCCTGTTCTCGCTTTCCAGCTTGAACAGGGTTTCAATGGCTGCGATGTTTCTTGCGAATTTCTGCTTCGGTCCACCTTCACCGATGTTGTCATCCGTGATGTGGAAGTTTACCGCAGGAACAGGTGGGATTTCTCTGGTGGTGATGGACTGCTCAAGCTGAGCGATAATGTCCATGATTTCGGCATTCTGCCATCCGTCCACCTTGGCATAGTCCTGAATAATAGTATCCCTGCCATCCACGCACTGTACGAAGTCCAGACTCCCCGGTAGATCTCTGGTATTCATTGCACCCAGGGCTTTTCTCTGCGTGTCAGGAAGTGCATAGTAGGCTCGCAGGGCATCATCAAAGGAACTGTATTCCTTGATGTCCAGCGCACCACGCTTCTGAATATCCTCGGCAACATAAAAATGGTCGATGAAGTGTTCCGGCTCCTGCTGTTCGGGTTCCGCACTGGCTCTAACCTGTGCGTGTGCCTTTTCGTCAGGGTAGTCCCCATAGATACGGATGCACTTATGCTCCTGCTGATCGTAAACGGCAGCACCATCGTACTTGAATCCGTCATCCTCCATGGTTCCCTCCACATAGCCCTGGGCAGCTTTTTCCGCTTCTTCCAGAGTGTAGTAGTCCAGTTTATCATCGAAGCCGTTTTCAAAGTGATGGTAGGCGGCAACCAGATAACGGGGAGCCATGCGCTCCTCGTAGCTGTTAATCATCTCAGGTGTCAGCCATTCTGGTTTGTCGGGAATCATTTCATACAGCTCACGCATCTTGGCAATCTGTGCATGGCGGTTGCCTGCCCACAGATGCTTTTCGCTGTGCTGTCCTGCACCAAGGAAGTATTCGCAGTCCATACGCAGACGGTCTAACAGCTGATACTCAGGAGTGTAGTCCCTCGGTTCGGTTTCGCCCAGAAAATCCTCTGTAACGGGCTTTTCTTCGGCTTGGGCATCAACCCTTACCGCATGGTTTCTTTCGTCCTGAGAGAGCATACGCTCTAAATTCTCACGATTCTCGGCACGGAAGATGGGATAAGCAAGCGTAGGGTCACGCAGCTGAACTTCTCTGTCCGTAATCTGCTCCACACGGAAAGCTGTATCGTCCAAATATACCGTGTCACCGACCTGATAGTTCCATGTTGGTTCTTCGGAAACAGGGGCTTCCACAACTTCGTCAGGCTCGGTAGCAGGTGTTTCAGGCTGAACCGGCTCCATCGCAGCTACGGACTGACGAACTTCCTCCAGGTAGTCATTGGCAAGCCATTCGTCCGTGAAGTATTCCGTAACGCCTTCCGGGTCTACATAGTAGTCATCGGTATGATTATCCCAGATTGCATACTCGCCATCCTCAGTATCAATTACTGCGAAACGGTCATAAACATCTTCCAACGGATCAACCTTGGCTTCTTCGATAGCCTGTCGTTCCGCTTCTTCCTCCGGGCTGAGGTAGCGTCCCTTTCGCATCAGACCGTCGATTCTCTGCACCACCTGCGCCCAGGACATCTGCAATTTATCGCAGCCACTCTTGGTGTAAGCAACACCCTTGGCATCGTGATCCTGACCGCTGTGCGTTGCGCCGGAGCAGGCATGGGAGTGACCACCGGTTCCGTATTCATGCTTCAAGAAATCCATCTTTTCTTTGGCAGAATGATTCTCCTGCCAGTAGTTATAAATACGGGCTTTGCCACCGGAAAAGCCACTTCCACGGGTCAAGTCTGCATTGACTTCATCATCCGTAATGAACTGGCGGACAAGGGGCATCTGCATCATATCGGTCTGATACTCACGCAAAGGCATATTCAGCTCATACAGCTGTTTCTGGATGAGATTCAGCTTGTGATAGTGAAAACGAAGCAGATCGGGATTTTCCGCAAGGGCTTTTCTAAATTCCGAATACTGCTGCACCAAGGTTGCGTGGAAACGAGGGTCATCCAACTTTTCAGCCAAGTCTGCGGTTTCATCAGGAAACCCACGAAACGGTTCCTGATGGAGAATTGCCAGATAGCTGCCGGCACGGGCTTCTTCACTCAAATCGTGATAAAGATGCCACAGGGATTCAGCCAGCTTCTGACGCTCATATCCGGGAGCTTCTACCAGTTCTACATTGGTTGCAAACCGACCATTTTCAAGCAGTTCTCCAATGCGCTCGGCAACCGTTTCCCAAGAAACGATCTGCGCTCTGGGGCTGTCAATGGCAGAGGAACCTTTGGCAAGGTGAATACCGTCCTCGGCATACCATGCACAGATATTCCCGCTATCTTCTTTCAGACCATAGCCGCCGTGATAGACCTGCTTTAAGGTCTGAACGATTTCTTCCAGCGGCTTCTGCTTCATATATTCCAGTGCTACGACTTTTCGGGCTTCATCGGTATTGCTGCCAAGCAAAAGGAAATGGTCGATTTCTTCCTGGGCAAAAGAAAAAGCAGAGGGCGTAAAGCTCTCTGCTCGGTCGATAAAACTGATTTGTTCATTTTCGGAGAGGAAAAGGTTCAGACTCAGCTGTTGATAAGCTCCGTCATCACGACTTCCTCCGCCTGTGCTTTCAGGCTGTTCATGTGCTGCACCCACGCCATCTGCTGCGTTTCCTTGTCCGGTGCGGGGCTGTCCTTCAGGTACTGCTCCATCAGAAACTCCACTCTGGCTTTCGCCGTTTCCTCGATCTCCCACAGATGCGGGAACAGGTTCTCCGTCAAAATCATGTCGTTCAGGAGCATCGGATTGTTCTGCTCCAAAAATACTCGACGCATCCTGCCGTACTTGCCCAGAGGTTTCTCTCCCTCGTTCTCCAACTGAAGGTTCGGAATCTGATAATCTCCGACCTGTCTGTAAGTCATCTCGCTCATAATCTGCACTCCTTTCAGCAGCTTTAATCTGCTCATGTTCTCCAATCGCTTTTTCTATTTCCTGAAACATCCTTGTGCTGATAGCATTCACCGCAGTACCAAGGGCATTTACCGTCTGTCTGGTGTTAAAATCAAACACCTTCTGGAAATCCTCATGCTCGAAGTAGTTGTCGGGACTCTCCACGAACCGGCAATACATCGTATAGGATACGCTGTTTGCCACCGCATTTTTGAAAGCTACTTCGATGTTGAGTTCATCATACTCCTCAAGGAAGCTGTTGGCAACGATGTCGAGGAGCTGCTTTTTGTAATCGTCCCAATACTCAGCCGCCAGTGCGGATGCAATATCTTCAAGCTGTGCTTCCAGCACCCCGTCAGCGGCAACACCGAAGGTACGCTCCATCGCTTCCATGACATAGGAGCGGTTTTCAGGCGTCACCTCCCACGGTTTCAGTTCCGGGGAAGAACGGCGAACGCCGGTATCCGCCACATCAAACACATAGCGCAGATACGGTTTATCCCTGTTCATCACAAACAGGGCAATGCCGGTAGAGCCACGCTTTACATATCTGCGGTAATTTTCAGCGTTCCAGTCCTCATAAGGCTTGCAAAAGGTCGCATTGGGGCGCTGAGCATAAATCATCACCTGTTCCGGATAGGTGAACTCATAGTTGCGGGACATCGTTCTCAAAAACGAAGTCCAGTTATCTGTGTTCGAGGTGATTTTCCCAATCGTTTCTTTTGCTAACCCGGAATAAAATCGCTCTTTTGCATTCATTGTATCCCTCCAATCTGATCAATCCGGATAAAGGTTCAGCTTCTCAAAGGCGGCATCGTCCATGGCTGAAACTTTACGGAGAACCGAGTCTGCCAAAGCAAAAAGCTCTGACTCGTCCTCCGAAAGCTGTTCCTTCATCAGTGTCAGTGCTTCACACAGCCCTGACCTTGTGCCAGGGCTGTAAAGCATCATCATGTTCCGCTCATCTTGTGTGAAATCCATCATTCAATCTCCCTTTCCGGGTGGCTCTTGGGCGGCTTATGGGAAACATCCAGCACAGGCTTTTCCTTTAACTGCTCCAACACCGAAGGGCGTTCCTCTAATCCAGGCGCTTTTCCGTTGTTGATGATACCATCAATCATCCCATAATCATCTTCCATTGCCATCTCTGCGTTTTTCAGGTAGTTTTCGGACTTCATAAAGTTCTCCAGCTTCTGAAACCCGACAGAATCTACATAGTGAAAGGATACCTCACCGGCTACCTTTAAGGCTACGATGTCGCTGACCGACATACTGTGACCACGGAAATCATTCGGGTGGTCAATATTGAACTTCACATACAAATCTTCCAGCTGCCGATTCACATCCCCGGACACAGAAATGGAGCCATGATAGACCACCTCGTAACGGTCAATCTCAGGCTCCATTTCTTTCTTTTGAAGGTAGCTGTAATTTGCAAACATGAGCGGGATATTATCGTCTACATCTTCCCGCAGCTGAAGAATCGCATAGGAATCCGTGGGGCTTTCCAGAAAAGCAACCATTCTGTCATCCGGGGTGGTATTTCCGTGAACATCATCCCATTTTTCGTTTTTCATATCCGTGTCCTCCTTATCGTTCAGACTCTTTGGGTTTATGAGAATGGCTGCTCGGTGCAGCCTTTTCTCCGGTCTGCATCAGCTTTTCCATAACGGATTCTCGTTTTTCAGGTGCATCTACCGCCAGTCTGCCGTTTTCAAACATCTGCTCCATGACATCCTCATAGAATATCGCCCGCAGCTCCCGGCGCTCCAGTCCAAAGGATTCCAGAATATCCTGGCGGACTTCGATTATGGACAGTTCAGGGTTATCAACCTGACCGCCATCAATCTCATTGTAGTTTTCATCTAACAGGGTGTAGTCGTAACCATCTTCGCAGGTCTGCACCGCAAGGATTCTGTCCCTTCCAACCTTCCATGCAGCTTCATCGCCCATAATCTCAGGCTCCGGCATATAGCTTGCGCCGTTGCGCTCCATAATCTCTGCAAACTGGCAGATATGAAACACATTGTATCCGATCTGTGTATGGTACTCGTCAATGAAGGTGCAGGGCTTCACAACCGTTTCATCTGGGTAGTGAATCTGCACACAGCTGCCATCGGGGATATGAAACAAATCCTTATAATGGCTGTCGATAAATCGGATTTCCTTACCGTCCGGGTTGTACTCATTCGTCATTTGCTTTTTCCTCCATTATCAAATTCCATGCTGAACTTCGTCTTGCCATCCTCCGATACCTCCATAAAAACGGTGGCATCAAAGGTGTTGCCCGTCCTTGCGGACTTGCAATTCTTGAGCTTTACCTTGCCGGAACCGAGCAGTTTCTGCGCCGTGGCAGAAGTCATGCTCTTGCCGATACTCGCAAAGTAACGATTGTTTTTCCAGAGAGCAAATTTGCAAGCTCTGTTGGAACAGAAAAACGCCTTGGATTTGTCCTCTACAGCACTGCCGCAGAGAGGGCATTTGCCGATAGAATTGGCTTCTTTCGACATCAGAACCTCGGAATCACGGATCACTTCATAGTTCTGAATCAAACCGGCAATCACATCTTTGATCTCATCCATAAAATCCTCGCTGGCATATTCGCCTTTTTCAATGAGTAACAATTTTTCTTCCCAATCCGCCGTCATGGAGGGGGACTGAATCTGTTCCGGCATGACTGTTACCAGAGCCGTACCCTTATGAGTCGGAATCAAGTGTTTGGTTTTCTTATCACCCTTACGTTCCAGAAAACCGATGCGAACCAGCTTCTCAATGATACCGGCACGGGTCGCAGGTGTTCCCAGACCTTTTCGCTCGACATCCTCCGGCATTTCATCTGCACCTGCTGTTTCCATAGCAGAAAGCAGCGTATCCTCGGTAAAATGTTTAGGGGGAGAAGTTTTTCCTTCCTTAATTTCAGAACCAAGCACCTTCCGCTCGTCCCCAACGGATACCGCAGGAAGCGCCTGTTCGTTTTCATCGTTTTTTGTCGAAGAACCCTTCTGAATCAAAGCCTTCCATCCGTTCTGCACGATGGTTTTGCCCTTTGCAGAGAACGCTGTGCCGCCGTAGTCCAGTTCAATGACTGTCTCTGCGTATCGGTGTGGATCTCCCACTGCAACACACAGCCGATTGGAAATCAGTTGCAAAATTGCAAGTTCACCCTTGGGAAGTTCGCTCAGATTGCATTTCTGCAATTCTCTGGTCGGAATGATGGCATGGTGATCTGTGACCTTTTTGTTATTCACAACCTGCTCTGCATGAACTGGTATGTTATCCACATCCTCTACGGGAAATGTGTGGAAAGCCAGCTTTACGAGGTCGGGCAGGCTGTGTGCCATATCTTCCGTCAGGAACCTGCTGTCGGTACGGGGATAAGTGACCAGTTTCTTTTCATAGAGATTCTGTGTGTAGTCCAATGTCTGCTGTGCCGTGTAGCCAAGCACACGGTTGGCTTCTCTCTGTAAACTGGTCAGGTCATAGAGCGCAGGCGGCTTTTCTGTTTTCTCCTTACATTCAGCTTTCTGAACGATTGCCACTGAACAGCCTTGCCTGACAGCTTCCGCTGCTGCCTTGGTTTTGATACGTTCGCTTGTAGCTGTAAAACCATCCAATCCAATCTGAACTGTGTAGAACGGTTCAGGCTTGAATGCGGAAATGGCAGCTTCCCGCATGACAGCCATAGCAAGAGTAGGGGTCATGACACGACCGACATTCAGGGTCTGCCCGTAAAGGGTTGAAAAAAGTCGAGTAGCGTTAATGCCAACAATCCAGTCGGCTCGCTCTCGACACAGTGCTGCTTCATACAAAGCATCATATTCCGTTCCAGACCTGAGATTTTCAAAGCCCTCCTTGATTGCTACATCTTCCATCGAGGAAATCCAAAGCCGCTCAAACGGCTTTCTGCACCCGGCTTTGTGGTACACCAACCGAAAGATCAGCTCGCCCTCACGACCGGCATCTGTTGCACACACAAGACTCGCAACATCTTCTCTGGCCATGAGCATTTTCAGAATCCCAAACTGTTTTCTCGTACCGGCAGAAACCTCATACTGCCAGTTCATCGGGAAGATAGGCAGGTCTGCATAAGCCCATTTGCTGTACTTCGTATCATAGGCTTCCGGCTGTGCCAGCTCCACTAAATGCCCTACACACCAGCTGACCACATATCCGTTTCCCTCTAAGTAGCCATCCTCACGCTTGGTAGCACCTAACACTTTGGCAATGCTCTGTGCAACCGAGGGCTTTTCAGCCAAAACTAATTTCATTTGCATCTGCTCCTTTCGCAAAAAAATTAGCAGCCACACACCGTAGTGCATGACTGCTATGTAAAAAGTTCGGAAAGAATTTTTGCAACCTGACACAATTTTCTGTTTTATAATCTCCGTCATCGTAAAAATATCTACCTCATCTGTATATGAAATGAGGTAGATAAATAATTTATGACTTAGATTTTTACATATCCTGTAGCCGGACCTGAACCGACCTTCGCAATGTACTCACTCTTAACTAAATCTGCCAGAGTGCGTTCCACCGTGGTTTTGCTTATATCAGGGTGAGCATCCATAATTTCTTTCTTTGTGATTTTACCAACTTTCTGATCAATCATCGCTTTAATTCTTTCGGGCTTAGAAAGAGTGCGGTTCTTTAAATGTTCTACACGGCTTTCAAATTCATTATATGCTTTCAGCATGATACCCAGATAATACTTAACAAAAGGCTCATAGCTGTTCTCATTTTCATGCCATCCTGTCGAACTTGCCTGCAATGCTTCATAGTAAGTTTCCTTTGTTTTTTCAATCAACATTTCCATGCTGACATATTTTCCTACAATATATCCTGCCTTATAGTACAAAAGAAGCGACAGTAAACGGCTCATGCGTCCATTTCCGTCATTGAAAGGGTGGATACAGAGGAAATCCAGAATAAACATAGGTATCAAAAGTAATCTATCAATTTTATCAGTATTCCATGCTTCTAAAAACTGTCTGCACAATTCATCCATAGCTTCCGCAGTCTGAAAGGCAGGAACCGGAATAAACCTTGCTTTCTGGTGACCTTCTGCATCTGTTTCTGCAATTACATTATCAGCATTTTTATATTCTCCACCGGAACCGGCGTAGGAATACAAATCACGATGAAGCTGTAAAATAATATTAGGTCTGGGCACAATATACTCATAGCTTTCGTGGATTGTAGAAAGCACCTCTCGGTAACCTGAGATTTCCTGCTCAGATCGGTTTCTTGGTTCTGCCTTTTGGCTGACCAATTCTTCCAATCTCTTATCTGTTGTATAAATACCCTCAATACGGTTAGAAGCACCTGTGCTTTGAATCAAAGCGACTTCAAGAAGGGTTTTCAATTCATCAATATTAGCTTCCAAAAAAAGCTCTTGCTTACCTTTGTGCTCATGAATTTTTCCGATCATCTGCACAATTTCAGGAGTAAGCAACTTTTCTGGCTCTTTTATATAATCAAAAGCTCTCATGTTATCTACCTCATTTCAGAATTATCTACCTCATTTTACTCTAAAATGATGGAGATTTCAATGGGATGAGGCAGACAAATTTTCCAGTCACTATGACTGAAATAATAGTATGCACACCTACCACACAGAATATTCAAGAGGTCGCTTTCAAAAACACAAAATATTTTATTTCTTGAAAGCAGATGCTATGTAAAGGCAACCCGAAGGTTGCCCAGGCATCAAACCTATCCTGTTTACACAGGTTCATTATCATCTTCATCGACGGAGTTATCTGCATCATCGTCTTCAAACTCTGGATCGTACCCATAGTCCTCGTCATCGTCCACATAATCTGCATCCGGATCAGGCTTTGCCGCTTCCTGTGCCTTCTTCTTTTCCTGGACTTTCTTGAATACGAAGAATCCACCACCACAGGCAAGCACAAGCAGAGTAAGAATCGCCGGGAGCATATTCGTGGATTTCGGCTTTTCCTCTGGAGTAGGTTCTGTAGTTTCAGGAACCGTTTCAACCACTTCTGGCTTTGCTTCCTCAACCGGCTTAGTGAACTCTGCAACTTCCTCCTCGTCCATCAGCTTGAGCAAGTCGGCTTCATCCACCTGATTCAGAAAATGCACGGTTTCCTCGCCCTTATCATCACGGTCAATGATGATATAGAAGTAGTTTCCGTTTTTGGTTACAGCGGTAATGAACTGCTTTCCACTTTTCATAGGTGAACCAACATCGTCAACCAGAGTCAGATTACCGTCAGGAGTAAGGGCAGGTTCGCTTGTGTCCGTGTTCTGCATGAACGCACTCATAAACATCATAAGCAGCGCCATATCCATTTCGCTGTTCTGCTCGGCTTTTTCAATCAGTTCCAGATAGTCGCTGTGAACATAACCGTTCTTTTCAGGCACAGTGATCTGATACCAGTCACCCTCAACACCGACTACCACAACTTCTTCACCCGGACGGAGCTGGTCGATGATCTCATAATTCATGCCTGCACCAGTACGCACATTCAGACGGGAACCACTCGTTACCACCTTGCCAGTTCCCATGTTATTATCCTCGGATTCCTCTGCATCATAAATCCACTCTTTGCCATTGAAAGAGAAAACCACCGTGCCATCCTCATTGACGGTCACGGTGTAGGGAAGTTCCTCGGAAGTCTTATCTTCGGTCTTTTCAGGGACAGTTTCCACGGTTTCTGCCTTTTCCGTAGTAGTGGTTGTTGCACTCTCATCGGAGTAGGCAAACACCGTTGTCGAAAACACACCCATGCACATCGCAAGTGCCAGCAACATGGCACTGAATCTCTTAAATCTCATTCTGCGTTTCCTCCTCATTCATAGTATTGATCGTATCAGGCTTCGGAGCCATATCCGCAGCAAACATACGGAGCAGCTCGGAAAGCTGTTCGGGATTCAGGTTCGCAGCATGAACCATTTCGTGAATTTCGGAATTTTCCTCCTCACGGTATCTGCGTTCCAGGTCTTTCACCTTAGCATCCCATTCTGCCCGTTTCTTACGGGCTTTTTCAAGGTCTGCACCTATTCTGTCTAACTTGGCACTCAATCGCCATCCCTCCTTTAATTTCTGATTCTGCCGAAGCAGTAAAAATGCTGTTGCCAGTAATTCGATTCGATAGAAGCGTAGGAAATGGGGTTTCCGCAGTGGATCATCATACCATTGCCAACATAGATACCAACGTGTGATGCACCGGAGGTATCATAAGTGCCTTGGAAGAAAATCAAATCTCCCGGCTTGGCAGAGCTTTTCGGGATAATGTCGCATACGCCCATCAAACCGTTTGCGGTCAAACGTCCAACACTCCAACCGTTGCCACAGTGATTGATTACATAGGAAACAAACCCGGAGCAGTCAAAGGAAGTGGAGGGGCTGCTTCCACCCCAGACATATGGGTATCCCAGATACTTCTCGGCTTCACGAATCATATTGGCAAATCGTGTGTCCGTCAGAGCTTCGCCCGGAATATCATAATCGGTGTACTCGCCGCCAGGGGTGGCGTAAATGTCATTTCCGAAAACATCCGGTCTGTTGCCCCTTGTCTGAAGCAAAATTCTATATCGCTCCATATCATCTTCCGACAATCCGGAATTTGAAATCACACTGTTCAAGCCCTTATTTCTGAGCTTCACTTTCAGAATATAATATTCGTAATCTTCTTCCTCTGTTGTTGTCTCTCCCGTTTCAGGATCAGTAGAAGATGTTGTTCGTGTACGAATCTCTACTACTTCTGTGAGGGTCAGCTCATATTGTTGCTCAAACAGCCATTGCAGGGTAGCCTGCACCTCATCTCTGGTGTAGTCCTCGAATTTTACCGTCAGATATGCCGCAAGCTCATAAGGATTGTGGTTGATTTCATCAAGGTCATACCGGTACTCGTCATATCCGCTATGAGTACGCTCGATATTATTGATTTCATTGCGGAGCGCAGCTTCCAAAGCCTTGTAATCATTGTCCGCACCGATAATATCTTCCTCTTTTGCGGTAAAAGAAGTTCCCAGAACGATCTGTGTGCCGCCTTGGAACATAGCCGAACAAGACGAGAACATCCCTGAGAGGATCATAAAAAGCAGTCCAGCAATCAGAACAAACAGAATCGTTTTAGAGTGTGTGGTGCAAAACTCCATCGCTTTCTCTGTAATCGTTTTGGTGCTTTGGGCTGCTTTCTTTGTTGCTTTAGCGGCAGTTTCTTTCGCTGTCCCTTTGCCTGCCTTCGCCGCTGCATAATCCTTTTTGATTGCCTGTTTTTGTTTCCATCGGGAAATGGGATTGGAAGTGGCATCGGGGTTGTCCTTTTTGAACTTCTCATACAGGGCATTTACATTTGCTTTATCTGATTTTTCTACCAGCTTATCTGCCTTGTCGTAGGCTTTCAGCTTGTGGCTGTAAACGGCATGATCGACGGTATAGGCAGTGGATTCAACAGCCTTGGTCGTTTCCTGCACAGCCTGAACGCCGATATTATCATCCTCATATTCTGACACCGCCTGATGTGCTTTGGATGTGAGCGTGACTGCGGCACCACGGCTTGCCATGTGCTTTGCCACAGATGGGCGCTCGATTTCCGTAAACTCCGCTTTTTCAAAACGGAGCTTTGCTTTACGGGAACCGGCTGCATCTGTTTCCAGCTTTAGTTTTGGCTTTGCCTTTTTGGAATCCAATTTATCTGCCGCTTTCTCAGCCTTGTCAACCGCCTTATCTGCACGGTCGGCAGCTTTCTTCACATGAGAATCTGCAAGGTCATCTTCGGTAAAACGGAGTCGTGTAGGTCTTTTCGCCATACATTACGCCTCCTTTTCCTGTGCCACCTCGTTTAACTTCGTGGTCATAATGCGATACAGTTCCAAATCGGTCGGGAATCTGTCAATGAACGGCAGAATCACACTGCCATAGAACAGAAGCCCTTCGCCCTCACCGGAGTTGGTTACATAGGACAGCTGATGCGGCGAAATATTCAGCCGCTGCGCCAGAATACTTCGGTCATCGCTTGCCTGATTCAGCATATAGATGAAATCAGAGTTTTCGAGGATGTTGGCAATCTCCGGGGAACGAAGCAGATCTTTGACATTCTGAGTAATACCGGTCGGCAATCCGCCCCATTTACGGAATCGCTTCCAGATTTCTACGGAATAGGTTGCCGTCTGTTCTTCCTTCAGAAGCAGATGGAACTCGTCAATATAATATCTGGTCGATTTACCGGCAGAACGGTTGGCAGTTACACGCCCCCAGACCTGATCCTGAACAATCAGCATACCGATTTTCTTCAGCTGATTGCCCAGCTCCTTAATGTCGAAGCACACCAGACGATTCTGAATATCCACATTTGTTCTGTTGTTAAACAGTTTCAGAGAACCCTTAACATAGATTTCCAAGGCGGTCGCTACATGGTGGGCTTCCTTTTCGTCCTGCTTCAGAAGGGCATCATACAAATCCTCAAGGATCGGCATATTCTCAGGTGCAGGATTGTCGAAATATCTCTGGTAGATCTGATGCACACAACGGTCGATAACCGTCTTTTCGATAGGCTGCAAGCCATCCTTACTGCCCATAATCAACTCACAGAGGGACAGGATAAAATCGGCTTTCAGTGCTACCGGGTTGTCATCCTCAGAGTAGTTCAGGTTGATGTCCATAGGGTTGATATAGTTGGTACTGGAAGAACTGATTTTTACCACCTGACCATTGAACTTGTGAACCAGAGCCGCATATTCCGCTTCGGGGTCGCAGATGATAATATCGTCATCTGTAACCAGGAACGCATTGGTGATTTCACGCTTTGCGGAAAAGGATTTACCGGAACCGGGCGTACCCAGAATCAGCCCGTTGGGGTTCTTGAGCTTCTTTCTGTCCACCATGATAAGGTTGTTCGACAGGGCATTCAGCCCGTAATAGAGCGTTTCCCCACCATTCTGGAACAGCTCCTGCGTTGTGAAGGGTACAAAAATCGCCGTGGAACTGGTAGTCAGGCCACGACGAATCTCAATCAGGTTTTGTGCCAAAGGCAGGCTGCTCATCAACCCGGATTCCTGCTGAAAATCCAAACGGCGCAGATTGCAGTTATGCTTCTGGGCGATGCTCTGTGCCTGGAACACGTTGTTCTCCAGTTCCTGCTCGGTGCGCCCTGTGTTCAGCACCAGAAATGTCACCATGAACATTCGCTCGTTCTGGCTCTGCAATTCTTTCAGAAGCGATTTCGCATCTTTGCCATAGGTAGCAAGGTCAGACGGGATAATGTCCATATCATAGCCGGAACGCACCGCTTTTTTCTGTTCCTCAATCTTGGAACGATCAAGCTCGGTGATGGTTCTCTTGATGGTCTTAATCGCCGCAGTCTGGTCAACTGACTGGATGTGCATGGTCACGATCTGCGTGGATTCCATATCCAGAAAGTCCGCCAACATACGGTCAGACAGGTCTGATGCCGTAATTGCCAGATAGGACATCGAACCGAAGATGCTGCCCATCTGGAAGGTGCGGTTGGTCTTAAAGGCAAATGCCGTCGGAGCAATGAAGTCCTTTACAGACAGCCCGGATTCCACAAGATACTTCCAATCGAAGAAAAACTTATCATTATCACCCATGTGGAACATGGAGTGCATCAGATGCAGCCGCTCTTTGCCGTTCATGGTGGTTGCAATGACACCCAAACGACGAAAGTTATTGAGCAGATCGTTTTCGATATGGTTGAGTCTCGGCTTTGCCTGCCTCATGGATTCGGCTTCAATGCCGAATGTCAGGTACTTGGTTTTGGTCAAGCCGTTGTTGCCCTGCGCCAACTGCTTTTTCAGCATCTGGCTATACTCGGCACGGACAGGATTGAAGCTGTCCTTCTTGAACGGGATGCGGATACTCTTTTCAAAACTCTCAGCATCGGTACTCAGGTTCATAAAGGAAAGCTCAAAGTGAATGGAGCTGTCAAAGAAATTCAGGAAACTGCACCACTCATCGAAGATGGCAGTCTTATCTTCCTGCTGTGCCAGCTGATAGTTGATGTCCTGAAACTGAATGGTCTTGGTGTAATAGCTGTCAGTGACACGGCAGATGCCATCCGGGAACATTCTCTGAAAGGGAATGGACTGCTGTGCAGTCTGCGGAATCCCGTTGTCCTTCTTTGCCCGTTCCACAACAGCTTTAATTTCTCGCTGCTGCTTCCGATTCAGATTTGCAGGCATTTTGATGTTTCTTGCCTGCGGCTTCTTTTTGAAAAACAATTCGTTCAACCTCCTTTTCCAGTTTGTACTGACGCATCAAGGCGTCATAATAGTTGTCCGTCTGATAAGGGCGAACCTTGGGACGAACGAATTTAGTCTGAATGAAGTGTTCTACAACCACCTCCAACGGCTGACCATCCTTTTCATACATTGCCAGAAAGAACAACGGCAACATGACGATCATCATGGACAGTGCTGCAAGGCTCACATTTCCGGTTGCTTTCACCAGAAAGAAAATCGGCACTCCGATGAGTGCCGCCGCACCAAAGCAAAGTAACTGCCGTTTCGTCAGATTGAAGAACACTTTTGTTTTTACCCTCGTCAGGTCACGAGGTACGGGAATATACGCTGCCAAATAATTTCCTCCTTCCCTTAGTGAGCGCTGAATACACCCTTCGCAAGCGAACCGGTCTTAAACAAGGTGAAGCACAAAAGGACGGTGTAGCCCATAACACCCCAGATAGAACCGATGATGTCATCACTGAATGCGATAGACTGAATCAGCACCGCATAAATGCCTACGCAGATCATAATCAAGAATCCCTGGAATCCGATTGCAAACAGTGAACGCAGATAATTCTGTCCGATATTGCTTTGCTCTCTGTTTCCAAAAGTGGAAAGCGGAATCGGGGCAAGGCTGACCATCAGATAAATTTCAATCATTCGACCGTAGACAATCACAAAGATGATGATTGCCAAAGCGGACATCGTGACCTGCACGATAAAGGATTGTAGGAACAAGCCGAGCAAAGGCCCCAAATCCATTGCCATCAGTGTTTCTTCCATTGTTTCCAATGCCGAAGCATCTATGGCAGTATTTCCGGATATGATACCGGCGCTTGCGTTTATAACGTGCTGTGCAACATCGAACACAGCCATCGTGATATTGAATGTGTTTGTGATTAACATGACCGCAACAAAAGTCTTGAACACCCATTTGAAGAAGATCCAGGTTTCAAAATTCGCCAGATTGTTGTGGTCAATAATCATCTGAATTAGCTCATAACAGGCAATGAAGGTCAGAATCAAGCCTGCGATTGGGATAATCACTGACTCGGAGATGTTTCGTACCATGGCAAAGACACCCGGCGAAAAATTCGCCGGGGTCATGCCAACGGAGGTTGCTATCTCGCCAACCTGGTTGTTGACGGACTCAAACATCCCCGACAGATTTCCCATAATGGCTGAAACGAGCATTTCTTTCAGCCAGTCTGTGATCTGTTGGAGTATGCTGTCCAAAGGCGATTACCTCCTTGTTTTGTGATTAACCGAACAGTCCGGAGAGCAGAGGTACAAGGGTGGTGCCGATGAGGGCAACACCGCCGCCAGCCATGAGCTGCTTCATGCCCTGAGATTTTGCGCCGGGGTTGTCGTTGCCGTAGCCCTCAAGCAGATTGATTGCACCCCAGATGCCAAGACCTGCGCCCAGAGCGATAACGAGAGTCTGAAGAACGGTTACTGCGCTATTGAAAAATGCCATAATATTTTCCTCCTAAAATTTGAAATTGTTTTGAGAATAGAAAAAGCCCTCCGTACTACCGGCATCAAAACCGGACGGAAGGCTTAGTTTGCGAAAATCTTTTCAAGGAACTCCTCGACGGTTATCACGCCAAGTTTCTGTTCCATTCTGCTTCTTGCATATTCAGTTTCACAATCATATATATCACCACCACCTTTCATAAGAAACAGCCAATACATTGACTGCAACAAATCTTCACGAGAAGCACAGATCGTCGGTGAAAAAACGGCAGGTGAAACCTTCAGAACCTCTGCGAATTTCGCTGTGGTTTCTGCATTAGGGGTTCGAGCGTTTTTCTCATACTGAGCAATACGGACATCCGCTGTTTTCTCGGAATACCCCATCAGGAGTCCAAGCTCTTTCTGGGTAAGGCGGCGAAATCGTCTAACGAACTTCAAACGCTGCCCAATAGAGGTATCCGTGATCCACCAAGTCATTTTTTACACCTCGCTTTCTGCAAATTCTCGATATACAACCTCATTTTTTGCTCTGCGTTTGCCTACGGCTTCACTGGGAGCAAGGTCAGGGTAGGTTGCCTGTACTTTCTGTCTGCTCCTGCGGACAGTTTCAAACCCCGGAAAGCTGCGTCTATCCAGTTCCTTCAAAAACACAGGAACCGTCATGGCATGAATGTCGATGCCACGCAGACCGGAATAGTGTTCCAGTACCATCAGGTACAAATGATTGTCGGTATTTCTTGCCTTGTGGTCGTGTTCCAAGATGTTCTTAACCAGGGCAGATACCGTTTTCAGATTTTCCAAACAGAAACCTCCTTAATCCGCATCGACTACCACAAATTCATCACCTGCCTTGAGCTTCAACCTTCGACTCAGAAACTGCTCAATGTTGAACTCATTTCTCTTATCAAAATCTGATGTGTACTTATAATTGGGGTGCTGCGTCAGATCGTACTTGTCAGAAAGAAACGGTCTGACACCACGCAACTGCAAAATACACTTGCTGCCATCCAGAACCGCAAGCTCATCTACGCTCGCAAGGTCTTTTCCAAGCTTTTGAAAATTTTGTCCGTAAGAAGGGCTGTTACCTCTGGTGTTGGAGGTGTTGTAGGTGTCGATAGTTTCTTTTCCCAATGCCTGATTCAGTTCTTTGAGCGTGGTTGGCTCAGAACCACCCAGGAAAATTCGGGAATCCATGTTGCCGATGATGGTATCGGCATTGTCTTTATAAATGGCTTTCAGCTGTGATTGTGCCTGGAGAACAAGGCAAGCCGATATTTCACGGCTTCGGATTGTCGCTACCAGTTTTTCCAGATTGGGAATCTGACCGATATTTGCCATCTCATCAATCAGGCAGCGCACATGAACCGGCAGTCTGCCTCCGTACACATCATCTGCTTTCTCACACAGCAAGTTGAACAGCTGTGTGTAAATCATGGAGATCAAAAAATTAAAGGTCGCATCCGTATCTGACATAATCAGAAAGAGCGCCGTTTTCTGATCTCCGAGGGTATCCAACTGCAACTCGTCATAGGCAGTCACATCTCTGACCTCCTGAATATCAAAAGGAGCCAGACGAGCGCCGCAGGAAATCAAAATCGACTTAGCGGTCTTGCCGGCAGCCAGCTTGTATTTTTTATACTGACGGACTGCAAAGTGATTCGGCTTTTTCTTTTCCAGGGCTTCAAACATCAGATCCACCGGGTTCTGGAACTCCTCATCATCTTCCCGCACCTCCATTGCGTTCAGAAACTCAATCAGGGTGGAGAAATTCTGTTCCTCAACCGGAGCTTCATAGTGGATATATCCGATCAAGGCACAGTAGAGCAGCGTTTCCGCCTTCGTCCAGAACTCATCACCGGCTTTTCCATCACCCTTTGTGTTGGCAATCAGCGTTGTCACCAGTTTCAGAATGTCTTTTTCTGAATGGATATAGGCAAATGGGTTATAGTGCATCGACTTCTGAAAGTTGATGGTGTTGAAAATCTTGATGGTGTAGCCATGCTTCAAAAGGGCGTTGCCGCACTCAATCACGATGCTGCCTTTCGGATCAGTGACCACATAGGAACTGTGCATCTGGAGAAGGTTTGGCTTCAACCAAAAGCGAGTTTTACCGGAACCCGAACCGCCGATAATCAGAACATTCTTATTTCGGGCATTGGCAGGATTCTTCGGGCGATTGCTCATCATCAGCCGCTCCGTTTTCGTCAGGATCACATTGTCCTCGAACTTTGGTGCAATAAACGGCTCAATATCTTTTGCCGTTCCCCAACGAGCAGAACCGTACTCAACATTGTGTCGGTACTTCTTTGCGTTTTTGCCTTTTAGATAGACAGCCAGCCGAAGTCCTGCGCCGCAGAGAATACCAATCAGCAAATCCAACGGGTGAAAGCTGGGCAGCGGATTGTTCAGGGCTATCGGAAGGGCATTAAAAAAGCTGAGGATTTTCGCAGATGAATCTGCACCCTCAGCCAATCTCCATGCTTCTCCTAAATTCGTAGCGAACAATCCTACCAGAAAATACGGTAAATTCAGAATCAGGAGCTTTTTCATTTTCCTCTTATCCATCACAGATCACGCTCCTGTTTCTTCTCTCGAACCTTCTTCGGAATCGCTGCGACAATTTCCTTGAACTTCTTCAGCTGCGCCAGAACGCTCGGCTTTTCATTCTTGGTTAATGCCCTTGCCTGATGTTCCTTGCAGATTGCGTCCAAAGCATCTGCATCTTTGGAACGGACAAAAACAAGAAAACGGGGAGGATCAACGGACTTATCTTTTCTTACGGCAAAGTCCACACCGTACTTCTTGGCGAGCTTTTCAAAATCACGGATACTCTCTTTGTCGATCTCAACATTCGTAGCACCCTGATTCTGTCCCAAAAGCTGTTTCACGGATTGTTTTCCATGAACGGCAGGGTCTCGTGCCTTTTTCATTTTCACTTTTTCCCGGTGCTGCAAATACTTGCGGATACCGGCAATGATAGTGCGCCCCGTCAGCTTGGTAGTGCTGATCGCCAGGTTTACTGTCCTGTTTTCAACTTCTTCCTGCATGATTCATCACCTCCTGCAAGCAGTAGAGTGAACGGATTATCGTGCCATATCTCTGTGGTCGTAATACAGATTGCCCTTGGCAACTGCGGCATGGCTGATAATCTTGATATTGCCAGCTTTCTGGTTATCCAGAGCCTTCTGATAACCCACATCGCTCAAATACAGGCGATTTCTTTCGCCTTTCCAACCGACAGGCGATTCATCGGTCAGCACATCGAAAATAATCATGTGCTTGGTGGCTTCATCAAATCGTGCCAAGTCCATATAGGTATGTCCCTGGTACTCCTTGGCACCATCCTGAATCCGCTTTCGCTCCATCAGCTCTCCAATCGTCGAATTTCTTTGCATAAGAACCTCCTTACAGAACATCTCGGTCAGGGTTACTTTTGTGGGGAACCAAATCAGCTTTGACAGGTGCATCTTCTTTCTTCACCATGTCATCCGGCAGGGGAAGCGCCATAATGCTGCGCCCCATGCGTACAAAAGTCTCAGGCTGATGAAAGTGTTCCTCAAACTGCTTCATCAGTTCCGGGGACAGAGAACAAAAATCCTCCTCACCCAAACCAACCACCAGGAAATCACCGGCGATAATGTCATAAATATCACCGTCATCATCACGCAGCGCACGGTTCAGTTCTTTGCCTACGAGTTTACCTTCGTCGTGCATGACCAGTGCAACCGGCTCATTGAACGGATAGGTTGCCTCAACATCGCCACCTACGGCTTTCTGCAAATCCTCCAGCTCACAGCCGATCTGCACAGCCTGCGGATACATGAACGGCTTTACCAGCAACACATTCATGGTATCTGCCTGTTCTTTCTGAACCTCCCGTTCCTCGGTCGTGCCGAACGCAACACCGGTAAAGTTTTCGGAGTCCAGAATGTACTCCGAATTGTAATAAGCGGCTCTAACCTGTTCCTCTGCCGCATCGTGAGATTCTGCTTGCACCGTAACCGTTTTCTCCAAGGTTTCGGTAATCTTCACATCGTATTTTTTCAAGTTTCGATACCTCCGTTTCTTTGGAAATAAGAAAAGCGACCATCCATGAACCTGTTACAGTTCATAAATAGTCGCATCCATATCGGCTAAAAGCTCGAACAAGCAAATATCGTCCAGTTCGCAAATTAGGGAACCCATGTCGAAGAAAATATCGTCCTCACATTCCACCGTAGTAACTACGCTGCGGTGTTCGTTAAGACAAATGGCTTCTTCCTTGTCCATCGTAATCGTGGACATACAGGACACCACATAGAAGGTCATATCTTCTGCTAACCACAGCTCCTTGCTCTGAATCGTGCGAACTTTTTCATTGCCGCTCGTATCTTCTACATAGGACAGAAGCCTCACGGCTCTACTGTTCAGAAGTACCGTTCCCTGATAGTCGATCCCATCGCCAGCAGAGGACAATACTCGGTACTCGCAAACCATCTCGGCATTTTTCTGGAACGACCTTGCCAGAAGCGTAAGAGAAATATCATCGAACTCCTCACTGTAATTTACGAGCATATCTACCATATAATCAGGATCGCAAAGGTCGTAGAGTTCTTCCAAAGCGCCCTGAATGTTTTTGGGTGTAAACATTTTTTTAACTTACCTTTCCATAGATTTTTCTCTTTTTTTCTGCCACTGTTCCAAAAGCTGAATGATTTTATCCTCCATCTGCTTGTTGGTATAGGACTTCGGGAAGTATTTTCGCAACGAATCCGTTTTGAAGGTTACTCTGTCCAGCTCTCCCTTCTTGATCTCATTCATAATCTCGCACATCGCATCCAGCGTACACTCGCCCTCCTGTGCGAGCTTTTTAATTCGCTGTGCTTGCGAAAGGGAAGGAGCTGCTTGAGCATAATCCATTGCAGAAAGAAAATCCTTCTGTTCTTCACTTGCCAGATAGGAAAGCTCCACCGCAGGATTGAATTTGATCTGACCCGTATCTACCATATCCAGCAGTTCCGGAATCAGTTCGGTCAGACGGATATAACGGTGTACCTGATTTCTGCTTTCTCCTGCCTCCTGACCGACTATATCCATTGCCTGCAACTTCATCCCAACTTGGGATGAAGTTAAATCGGTGCGTTGACCTTGATGTTTAATCGCATCCAGCTTCATCTTATAAGCAAATGCTCTTTCACTCGGCAGGATACTCTCCCTCTGCAAATTCGCATCGACCATCAAAATAATGGCTGCATCATCGTCCAGGTCACGAACAATCGCAGGCATGGTTTCCTTACCCGCAAGCTCCGATGCCCGGTGCCGCCTGTGACCAGAAACGATTTCATAACCACCGTCGGGGTCAGGACGGACAATCGCAGGGGTGAGAACTCCGAAATCTCGGACGCTCTCCGCAGTTTTCATCATTTCTTCATCATCAACCACACGGAAGGGGTGTCCCTCGAAAGGGTGTAATTCAGAAAGCGGAATTTCCTGCACTCGCTCCTGCTGGGCTTCAGCTCTGGATTGATCGGTGGAGAAAATATCATCGTACCCCTTCAAGCTGATGTTTGCGCCTTTTTTCTGCATTGTTTAACACCTCCTTCGTCAGAACTTTATAGGCTTCGGCAACTTTGCCTTTGGGGTCATGCTTAAAGATACTGGTTCCCTCAGCGCTGATTTCCTCTGCACGAACAGAACGGGGAATGTCTGTCTTGTAAACCTTCAGCTTTCCGCCGTAGCTCTCCCGAATCAGATTGCTGATGTCTTTGGAGTAGTTGGTGCGGCTGTCCACCATCGTCAGAAGAATCCCTTCGATTTTCAGTTTGGGATTGATTTGTCTCTTGACCTTGTTGATGGTTCCAAGCAGCTGTTCCAGACCCTTTGCAGGAAGGTATGCTGCCTGAACCGGTATCAGCACATTGTCGGCAGCTGCCAACGCATTCACGGTCAGCATACCCAAAGAAGGCATACAGTCCAGAAGAATGTAATCATAGTTCTGTTTGACCGTATCCAGGTATTGCCTGAGAATGGTTTCCCGGCTCATGGCATTGACCAGAGCTACCTCCATACCTGACAGTTCAATGTTCGCTGGCACCAAATCAACGCCCTCCGGATGATGAAGAATCCCTTCACCGGGAGCAATGGGTTTCTCCATCATAATTTTTCCCATCAGATCGGAAAGTGTTGGAGACAGATCATCCGGGTATGGGTTGCCAAGACTGACCGTTAGGGAAGCCTGGGGATCGGTGTCTACCAGAAGTACCTTTTTACCCTCAAGAGCCAAGCCAACGCCCAGATTCTCGGTGGTGGTGGTCTTGCCGGTTCCTCCTTTCTGATTGACCACCGCAATGATGGTTGCTTTTTTCGCCATTTTTCGTCACTCTCCTTCCTCTCGCTTCATTTTCAATTTCTTAAATCCTCCTTCCAAATATCCGTGTGACATATCGTGCCGAACAAGAGCATCGTAGTAGGTGTCTATTGTCGTCGGCGCATTGTATATCGTAGTCAGCATATACTGACGGATATTTCTAATCTTTGTGGTGTTCTCCTTGAAGCAGTCCATAACATATCGAATGTGTTCGGCATTCAGTTTCATAAACCGACTGCGGACAATTTCTGCCGGACGCTCCTCTGCACCAATGCGAATCAACGGTCGCTTCGTGCAAACTGTTTCAACGATCAACTCCAGAATGTTATCCAGCATTTCGGAATCGTAAGGGTAATCCTTCTTCAACAAATCCATACTGAGCTGATCCGAGAAATAATCAAAGTATTCTTGATACCGGTCATTCTCGTCCATCATTCCACCATTTCCGGAAGGAAAGATAGAATCAGTATCACTAAATTCAGTATTTTTAATATCAGTATTATTACATTGTGATTTCGGAAGTTCTTGAGTTGTGCTTTTCATTGTTCCAGAATTGTGATTTTCACAATTCAAGAGTTGTGAATCCACAGCAGAGATAAAGTTCTTCACATAGATCAGGTTGGGCTTTCCCAAACCCTGGCGCTTACGTTCAATCAATCCTGCTTTCTTCTCAAGTTCACTGAGCAGCTTGATAGCCTTTTGTTCAGCACAGTTCAGAGCCATCTTCGCTTCGTCGATTGTAAAAATGATATACACTCGACCGTTTTTATCTATCCAACCATTCTTGGCAGATAGGCTCATGCGGTCAAGCAAAATGCCATACAGCATCTTGGCATCGGCAGAAATATTCCAGAACCTCTCGTTCGTGAACAACACCTTCGGAACTCGATAGAATGTGAATAGATCGGATTGCTGACCGTAAAAATAATCAAAACTCACACGGCTTCACCACCTTCTTTCTGCGGAAAACTTTCTGTTGTCAGCGGTATGCTGCGGAAAGTCGTATCCGTCTTTTCGTAAGGACATCGGGCAAAATAGCAGAAGCGGTATTCCTGTTCATACGCATCCATATCAACGAAGCCCCACTTCACGCATAACCTTCTTCGTACACCAACCAATGCACGGGTGATCTCGCCCATAGGGACAGCCATCACATTCCGACTTGGGTTTCGGCGGCAAAGAGATTAGGTAGTAGCAATTATTTCTACCCAGACGGCAACCCTTTCTTCCATTCGTCCAGTAGTAGCAGTAATGGCAATCGCTCGGCTTGTCTGCGGCATAAACAGGCTTGCTCAAATAAAACACCTCCAATCTCTTGTATTTGCCCATGGTTTTGGGCATAAAAAAAGAGCGCCTATCCATCCCCGATGCGGGGCAAATAGACGCTCTATGTATATAACGATATTCAATTTTATCTGCTATAACAGCATGGTACTCAAAACATCCGCCTTTTTTGATTAGCTGAATTTTTGGCACGATTTTGGGGCTGATTAGCAGGAAGGGTATTTTCATTAGCAAGAACAGCCCGTTTTCTGCTAAAAATTAGCTGGCGATTTTGTCTTATAACAACCGTTCGATTCTGGAGGGGTTGTCAAAAATCAAATTTTGGAGTAGAATTTTATCTCATACAGTGAAAGAGCTTTTTCGTGCCTTTTCATATAAGAAAAGCCGAAAACCCTTGAAAACAAAGGCTTTCGGCGTTGTTAGCTGGCGTCCCAGAGAGGATTTGAACCTCCGGCCCCACGCTTAGGAGGCGTGTGCTCTATCCAGCTGAGCTATATGGACGTGTCTGATATATGATTATAGCCCGATCAAAGTCGAACTGCAATCCCTTATTTAGTTTTTTTGAGGTGACCGT